>Ga0247821_10001968_pt1 | contig 11348 bp, 11 predicted proteins | sample 13C_Glycerol_Day_FD_192481 | JGI IMG/M metagenome (GOLD analysis project Ga0247821, IMG submission 192481) | Soil microbial communities from agricultural site in Penn Yan, New York, United States - 13C_Glycerol_Day14 | ecosystem: Environmental > Terrestrial > Soil > Agricultural land | place... | reverse complement strand
GGACTGCGGCCCGGCGGGAAGACGGGGACCCAGCCGGCCCGCAGTCCTCACCGAACCTCGCCGCCCGCCCCTCCGCGCCGCCGGGTCCGCCCCGGCCGGCGCACTGCGTCTAGTCATCATGATCCTCCTTGGACGGCCGGCCCGGGCGGCGCTGTTTGGTCACGCCGCTCGGCAAGCGGCCGGCCTCGGCCAATGCCCGGCGGAGCAGATACTCGATCTGGGCGTTGGCACTGCGCAGGTCGTCGGCCGCCCATCGGGCCAGCGCGTCGTGCACCGCGGGATCCAGCCGGAGCAGGACCTTCTTCCGTTCGACGGCCACGACGGGCTCACTGGTACAGCGAGCCGGTATTGACCACCGGCTGCGCGTCGCGATCGCCGCACAGCACCACCATCAGATTGCTCACCATGGTCGCCTTGCGCTCCTCGTCCAGCTCGACCACCTCGTGCTCCGACAGCCGGTCCAGCGCCAGCTCGACCATGCCGACGGCGCCCTCGACGATCCGCTGGCGGGCCGCGACGACCGCACCGGCCTGCTGGCGGCGCAGCATCGCCTGGGCGATCTCCGGCGCATACGCGAGGTGGGTGATGCGGGACTCGATCACCCGGACACCGGCCGCCTGGACGCGCGCGGCGATCTCCGCCGACAGCTTCTCGGTGATCTCGTCGGTGCTGTCCCGCAGCGACAGGCCGCCGTCGTCGGTGTGCACGTCGTACGGATAGCTGTTGGCGATGTGCCGGACAGCGGTCTCGGTCTGGATGGCCACGAACTCGACGAAGTCGTCCACCTCGAACGTCGCCTGCGCGGTGTCATCGACCTGCCACACCACGACCGCGGCGATCTCGATCGGGTTGCCGTCGGCATCGTTGACCTTGGCAACAGCCGTCTCGTGGTTGCGGATCCGGGTGGAGACCTCACGCCGCGAGGACAGCGGGTGCACCCAGCGCAGGCCGTCCGTCCGGATGGTTCCGGCATACCGCCCGAGGATCTGCAGCACCCGGGCCCGTCCCGGCGAGACCGCGGTCAGCCCGGCGGCGACGATCAGCGCGGCCAGGAAGACCAGGATCCCGAGCGTGATCAGCACGCCGTTCCCGTCACCGGCGCCGAGCACGAACACCAGCACGCCGACCACCGCGAGCACGAACGCGAGCCCCGCCATCGGCCACCCGTTCAGCTCCCACCCGGACCGCTCGACGACCTTCGGGGCCGGCATCTCCACCGCGACATCCACCATCACATGCTCCTCTCGAATAGCTCCAAGGTAGCAAAGTGATATCACATTTACAACAGGCGGCCGCCAGGACGCGGGGACCGGGAGATGTCAGGGCAGCCGGGTGGCGAGGGATTCGAGGTGCGACTGCCACAGCGTGGAGTGCGAGTTCGGGAGCGGGTCGATGGCCGACGGACCCCAGGCGTGGATGGGGCGGATGCCGTGCAGCGCGTTCAGGAGCCAGGCCTCGGTGCTGTTCTGCAGGACCTGCGGAGTGATCGAGCGTTCGATGATCTCGACGCCCTGCGCCGCGGCGATCCGGCGCAGCAACTGGGCGGTGACCGACGCGAGCAACGGGCGCTCGGACTCCGGGAAGCAGAGGGTGTCGTCCTCCCACCACGCGACGGCCGAATACGCGGCCTCGAGGACCGTCCCGTCGGCGTCCAGCAGCAGGATCTCGTCGGCACGATCGGCCGCGGACTCCTTCAACTTGCCGAGCAGCTCGAGATCCGGCCCCTTCACCCGCGGCGCGGTCCGCGGATCCGGCCCTTCGTGAACGGCGACCCGCACCCGGCCGCCGATCGGCGGCGCCGGGCGAAGCTGGACGGCGAGCTCACCCGAAGCGCGCAGCTCGAAGCGCGGGAACCAGCGCCCGAACCCGGGCAGCCGCCCGATCTGCTCGTCCCAGAACCGCTCCGCGGCCACCCCCGCCGCGGCACACGACCGGACGAACCGCTCCCGATGCAGTTCCAGCCCCCGAACCTTGCCATTGGCAACCAGGAACGAGTCCGCCACCTGCAGTTCCGTCATTCTCCCCCACCTTGTCCGCCGACGGCAGCCTGTGCCTTCAGCACCATTTCCTCGTACTCCGCGACCGGGTCGGAATCGAGCACGATCGCACCGCCCGCCCCGACCACGGTCTCGTCCGGCGTCAGCACCGCCGTCCGGATCACCACGCTGAGATCCGCCCGCCCGTCCACGCCCAGGTAGCCGAGCGCGCCCGAGTACACCCCGCGCGCACTCGACTCGAGCTCGTCGATGATCTCCATGGTGCGGATCTTCGGCGCGCCCGTCATCGATCCCGGCGGGAAGCACGCCCGGACGGCGTCGACCGCGGTCACGCCGTCGCGCAGCCGTCCGCGCACCGTCGTCACCAGCTGGTGCACGGTGCGGTAGCTCTCGACCTGCATCAGCTGCGGAACCGTCACGGTCCCCGGCACGCTGACCCGGCCGAGGTCGTTGCGGATCAGGTCGACGATCATCAGGTTCTCGGCGCGGGTCTTGTCGTCCTCGGCCAGCGCCTTCGCCGCGAGCTGGTCCTGCGCCGGGTCGAGGTCGCGTGGCGCGGTCCCCTTGATCGGCCGGCACTCGGCCCACCCGTCCGCGTCCACGGTCAGGAACCGTTCCGGCGACGAGCTGGCCACGGCGAGATCGCCGTACCGGAGGAAGGCGGCGTACGGCGCCGGGTTCGCGGACCGTTGCCAGCGGAAGAACTCGAACGGGTCCGGCACGGCCGGCAGGCGGATCCGGTTCGTCAGATTGACCTCGTACGTCTGGCCGGCCTCGAGCTCGGCCAGGACGCGCGCGATACCGGCCAGGTACGTCGCCCGGTCCTGCTCCAGGTGCGCCTCGAGATCCATCCGGGCGATCGCCGGGACGTCAACGCTGCCCATCCACCAGTTCGACGCGGCCTCCTCGGCCCGGTCCAGCCAGTCCTCGCCGCCGTCGAGCGCGACCAGGTACGTGAGGTCGCGGTCATGGTCGATCACCAGGAACCGGTCCGCCCAGATCCACAGCGCGTCCGGCGTCGGGGCCTCGTGCGCGGCCGCTCCCCCGGTCAGGGCCTTGAGCTCGTAGCCGAAGTAACCGACGTACCCGCCGCAGAACAGCCCGGTCAGCTCGGGCGGGGGCTCCGCGGCCCGGGCCGCGAGCAGCTCGTTCAGCTCGGCGAAGACGTCGCCATCGGCCACGTCCCGGACCACGACGTCGGCGCCGGCCGTCGTCCCGAGGACCGAGATCCGCCGGGGCGCGCGGTCGGTCAGGCTGCCATCGAGCCAGAACGCGACCGGTTCGCCGGCCAGCAGCTCGCGGTAGACCGTCTCACCGTCGAGCGCCCGGTCGAGCGTCCGGACGGACCAGCGCAGCGCACTCACGAGCACACGGTACCGACTGGCGGCCGTCAGGAGGTGGCGAGTGCCACCTTGGTCCGCATCGCGGTGATCCGGCGGATCGGAATCGCGACCTCGAGGCCGTCCTTGGACTCGGCGCGGTCGGCGAGCCAGGCCGCGGCGGTGTCCCGGCGGGCGTCCGGCGTCCCCGGCAGGTACAGGGCATTGACGAGACGCGTGGCGTCGTCGCGGCTGCGGATCATGTACACGTACCGCTCGCGCTGGCTCTCCATCACGTCGAACCCGGCGTGCTTCAGCTGATCCTTCAGCTCGGTGATCTCACCACCGGCCGGGAACTGCGGCGTCGAGCGCAGGCGCGTGGTCAGACCGCTCAGCGTGCGGATGTCGCCCCGCCGCAGGGGCCGTACGGCGGGCACGATCGCGGCCAGGACGCCGCCGCGCCGCAGCACCCGGGCCGCCTCGGCGAGCACCTCCGGCAGCGGCTGCAGCACCATCAGGCCCATCGAACACGTGACGACGTCGAAGACCTCGTTCGCGAACGGCAGGTGCAGCGCGTCCGCCTGCACCTTCGGGCCGGGCGCGCCCTCGAGCTGGGCGGCGTTGTTGTCGACACCGACCACCCACCGCCCGTACAGCTCGCGGGCCACCGGGCCGTTGCCGCAGGCCAGGTCGAGCACCCTGCGCGCCTCGCCGGAGACGGCGCGGACGAGCCAGCGGTACGGCGTGTGGTCGCCGGCCACCGCACGCGACAGCAACGCCTCGGTGCTGCCCGGGGTGGCGGTATGGAACTCCCGCAGGTACTGCGGCCAGTCGACAGGATTCTCAGACATCGCGGCCCGACGCTACCCGCAGTACACCCGACGTGCCGCATCGGGTGCACTGCGTTAACAGAGAGTTGACCAGGTGGGACTGTCAGACGCGGCTGACGAAGATGTGCCCGGCGGTCTCGTCGCTGATCACGCCGCCGGCCTCGCGGCTGCCGACCAGAACGCCCTCGGCATCCAGCGTGGAGTCGACCTCGCGGCCCGGCAGGGCCCCGGCCTTGCGCAGCACCGCCATCGCGCCGTCGTCGGTCTGCACCGGCTCGGCGATCCGCCGCACCAGCACCCGCACGCTCTCGCCGGTCGCGGCGTCGAGGACCTGGTCGAGCGGCTCGACGCCGATCCGGAAGTCCCCGATGTCGCTGACCTGGTGGTCCTTCTGCAGCTCCTCCAGGCCGGGGATCGGGTTCCCGTACGGCGACTCGGTCGGGTTGCCGAGGAGCTGCAGCAGCCGCAGCTCGACCGCGTCGCTCATCACGTGCTCCCAGCGGCAGGCCTCGGTGTGCACGTCCTCCCACTCGAGCCCGATCACGTCGACCAGCAGCCGCTCGGCCAGGCGGTGCTTGCGCATCACCCGGACCGCCTGCTTGCGGCCGACGTCGGTGAGCTCCAGGTGGCGGTCGCCCTCCACCTTGATCAGACCGTCGCGTTCCATTCGCGCGACCGTCTGACTGACCGTCGGGCCGGACTGGTGCAACCGCTCGGCGATCCGCGCCCGCAACGGCACGATGCCTTCTTCTTCCAGCTCGTAGACGGTCCGCAGGTACATCTCGGTGGTATCGATCAGGTCGCTCACGACAACCATTCTCACCTATTGAGGCAAGCCTTACCCAATTCCGGCTGGGTACCGGTGCAGGATGAGCACGATGACATCGGTGATGTGGTTCCGGCGAGACCTCCGGCTGACGGACAACCCCGCGCTCCTGGACGCGGTGACCGCGGGCGACGGCCGGGTTCTGGGCGTCTTCGTCCTGGATCCATTGCTCTGGGAGCGATCCGGCGACCTGCGGCGGGAGCATCTGGCCGCGTCCCTGCGCAGCCTGTCGAAGTCGATGGGCGGCCGGCTCGTGCTGCGGAAGGGCGATCCGGCAACCGTTGTCCCGGCCCTTGCGGAGGAGGTCGGGGCGGCCGGCGTCCACATCGCCGCCGACTACGCGCCGTACGGACAGCAGCGCGACCGAGAAGTTGAAGCCGCATTGAACTGTCCGCTGGTGCGCACCGGCTCGCCGTACGCGATCGCGCCCGGGCGGGTGCTGAACCAGCAGGGCCGGTCGTACATGGTGTTCACGCCGTACTTCAAGGCCTGGCTGGAGCACGGGTGGCGCAAACCCGTCGAGGCGCCGCCGAAGGTGACCTGGGTGCAGGCCGACGGCGACGAGCTGCCGGACGGCGACGCGGAGGGCGCCGGCGAGCAGGCGGCGCTGAAGCACTGGAACGACTACCTCGAGAGCGTCGCGGAGTACGACGACCAGCGCGACCGGCCCGACCTCGACAGCACGTCGCGGATGTCGATCCCGTTGAAGTACGGCGAGATCCACCCGCGGACGATGCTCGCGGACCTGTCCCGCCGGCGCAGCGACGGCGCGAAGGCGTACGCGCGCGAGCTCGCCTGGCGGGAGTTCTGCGCGGACCTGTTGTCCCGGAACCCGCACGCCGCGTGGAAACCGCTGCGGTCCGAGTTCGACAAGATGCAGTACGACGAACCGGACGAGCTGTTCGACGCGTGGCGCGAAGGCCGCACCGGCTTCCCGTTCGTCGATGCGGGGATGCGGCAGCTCGCCGGGAGCGGGTTCATGCACAACCGGGTGCGGATGGTCGTCGCGTCGTTCCTGGTGAAGGACCTGCATGTGCATTGGAAGCACGGCGCCCGGTGGTTCATGCAGTCGCTGCGGGACGGCGATCTCGCGTCGAACTCGCTGAACTGGCAGTGGGTGGCCGGCTGCGGCGCGGACGCGGCGCCGTACTTCCGGATCTTCAACCCGATCACGCAGGGGCTGAAGTTCGACCCGCAGGGCGAGTACGTCCGGCGGTGGGTCCCGGAGCTGCGGGACCTCGCGGGCAAGGCCGCGCACGAGCCGTGGAAGCACGGCGGCGCCGACGGATATCCCGCTCCTGTCGTCGATCATGCCGAGGCGCGCCAGGAATCCCTTCGCCGCTACGACGCGATCCGCTGACGCGGACCGCCGGCACTCATCAACCGCCGCTCGGCGGCTCACCTCACGCTCAGCACCCCCGCGGTCCGCGCGGTTGGTGAGTGCTGCGCGTCCGCCCCTTGACGTCCACTTACCCCACACATCTATAGTGCTAGTTACCTAGATGAATGGGGCAATGGATGATCGAGTTCCATCTGGACGGCAGGTCGGGGGTCTCGCCGTACCAGCAGATCGTTCAGCAGGTCCGGAACGCGCTGCGGCTCGGACTGCTGCGGGAGGGTGACCAGCTGCCGACAGTGAAGGACGTGGTGGCGGCGCTGGCGATCAACCCGAACACTGTGCTCAAGGCGTACCGCGAACTAGAGCACGAGGGCCTGGTCCAGGCCCGGCCCGGGCGCGGCACGTTCGTCACCCGCACACTCACCGACAACACGCTCGCCGCCCACGGCCCACTCCGCCAGGACCTCCGCCGCTGGCTGGCCAAGGCCCGCAAAGCAGGCCTCGACGACGAAAGCATCGAGGCCCTGTTCCTGACCACCTTTCGGTCCGCCGCTCAGGAGAACATAGCTTGACGTCCTCCCCGCCTCCGAAGACAGGGATTTCAACGCCTTCACGAACAGGTGAAGGGTTGGGGTTCGCGCTTCTGCGCCGATATGACGACATCGGCTCCACGCGCGGTCACGGCACGCCCTGCCGCGATGTTGGTAGCTGCATTCACATCCGCGTTCATCCTCACACCGCAGGCCCGGCACCGGAAGGTTGCTTGGCTCTCGCGAGCCTCCCGATCCCTGACCCCGCACTGCGAACAGGTCTGCGAGGTGTACGCCGCGGGCACCTTCTCGACGCGGCCGACGGCCTTCTCCTCCAACCGCGTCACCAGCAGGCCCCAGCCATTCCCGAGGATCCGACGGTTGAGCGCGGCCTTCTGACGAACGTTTCGTCCGGGTGCGCTTACAGTGCCCTTGGCCGAACGTGTCATGCTCCGAACGTCCAGTGCCTCGACCCTGATCACGTCGAACCGACGGGCCAGGCGCGTGGAAATCTGCTCGACCCAGTCCTTACGCCGATCCACGGCTCTCATTCCGAGCTTGGCGGCCGCCGACTTGACCTTGGCCCTACGTCTCGATCCTGGGCGGCCCCGCGCAAGTCGGCGTTGCAGGCGACGAAGACGCGCGCGTTCGGCCGGCGCGAGCGTGGGACAGACCAGGAGTTCTCCGGTGGACAAGGCAGCCGACACCACCACGCCTCGATCGACACCGACCGCTCGGCCGTTGCCCGGCGGCGACACCGGCTCCGGGCGGACAGCGAAGGCAATGTGCCACCTGCCGGCGGTATCTCGGGTGACCCGGTACGACTTCGCCGGCGCAAGCCGGCGGGACAGCCGGAATCTGATCCAGCCGATCTTCGGAATCAGCACTCTTGCGCACTTACGCGACAACACCTCGACACGGGCCGCCTGCTTTCCAACGATTCGAAACCCATCGCGCCGGCCGGCCTTGCGCCAGGTCGGGCGCCCATGACTGGCGGCGAAGAACCTCTGCACGGCCTGATCGAAATCTCGCAGTGCTTGTTGCTGCACCATCTGTGGTCCGGCACGCAACCAGTCGTACTGTGCCCGCGCCTCGGTGAGCTGACGCGCCCGTTCGGCGAACTCAGGGGCGGCCGAGCGAGAGCCAGGTCGCCACATCAACCACTGCTCGAGCGCCAGATTCCACACGAACCGTGCATGCCTGCAGTGCTCGAGCAGCGCCGCTGCCTGAGCAGCTGTCGGCATGAGGCGGTATCGCGACATGCCAAGGACTCAATCAGCAACCACAGACATTTTCTGAAGGGAGGGAGATGGCGCGTCGGTCCCACCAGCGGGGGATCAGCTCGTCATCGCTTCGATGAACACAGTGGTGCGAGCCCAGGGGCTGGGGAAGAAGTACGGGCGGCGGTGGGCGCTGACCGATTGTGATCTGGAGGTGCCGGCCGGGCATGTCGTCGGGCTGGTCGGGCCGAACGGGGCCGGTAAGAGCACCTTGCTGAATCTGGCGGTGGGGATGCTGACGCCGAGCGCGGGATCCGTGGAGGTGCTGGGAGCGGCCGCGGGGACGCAGCAGGCCAAGGTCGGGTACGTCGCGCAGGATACGCCGACGTACAGCCGGCTGAGTGTCGCGGACCATCTGCGGCTCGGCGCGCGACTCAACCCCGCGTGGGACGAATCCCTTGCCCAGCAACGGATCCAGCACCTCCGGCTCGATCCGAAGCAGCGGGCGGGGCGGCTGTCCGGTGGTCAGCGCGCGCAGCTCGCGCTGACGCTCGGCCTGGCCAAGCGCCCCGAGTTGCTGATCCTCGACGAGCCGGTGGCCGCGCTGGATCCGCTGGCCCGGCGCGAGTTCCTCCAGGACCTGATGGAGGCGGTCGCCGAGCAGGAGCTGAGTGTGGTGCTGTCGTCGCATCTGGTCTCCGACGTGGAGCGGGCCTGCGACTACCTGGTCGTGCTCGTGGAGTCCCGCGTCCAGGTCAGCGGCGAGATCGACACGCTGCTCGCGACCCACTTCCGGCTGACCGGGCCGCGGCGCGACCAGAAGGATCTGCCGCGCGATCAGCACGTCGTGACCGCGAGCCATACCGACCGGCAGTCGACGTACCTGATCCGAACCGACAAGCCGATCCTCGATCCGGCCTGGACGGTCACCCAACTCACGCTCGAGGACCTGGTGCTGGCCTACATGGGCCGCGACGTCCAGCCCGAGCGCCCGGCGCTGGAGGTGCAGCGATGATCTGGCTGACATGGCGGCAGTTCCGCGTCCAGTTCCTGGTGGTCGCCGCGGTGATCCTCGCGGCCGCGATCGTGCTGGCGGCGACGGGCCCGAGTCTGCTCGACGACTACCACCGGCTGACCGACAACTTCATCAAGAACCTCGCGCTGCAACGGCTCAACCCGTTGCTCTACCAGATCGGCGTGGTCCTGCCGTACGTCGTCCCTCCGGTGGTCGGCGCCTTCTGGGGCGCACCTCTCGTCGCCCGTGAACTGGAGACCGGCACCCACCGTCTGGTGTGGAGCCAGAGCATCTCGCGGTGGCGCTGGCTCGCCGTCAAGCTCGGCTTCACCGGCCTCGGCGTCGTTGCCGTCACCGGCCTGCTCAGTCTTGCCGTGACGTGGTGGTCGGACCCGATCGACGACGCGATCAACGCGGGTCAGGAATCGAACGTCTACCTGCCGCGGATGTTCCCGGTCACCTTCGGCGCCCGCGGCGTGGTGCCGGTCGGGTACGCCGCGTTCGCCTTCGCCCTCGGCGTCGCGGTCGGGCTCGTGATCCGCCGTACGCTCGTCGCCCTCGCGGTCACCCTGGCGGCCGTGATCCTCATCGAGATCGTCGCGCCGTCGCTCGTCCGGCCGCAGCTGCTGGCGCCGACGGACCTGTACGTGACCGCCTCCGCGGAGAACATCCGGGGATTCATGCTGAGCGGGCCGGAGAGCGATCCCGAGGTGAAACAGATCGAGGTCGCGAGCGGGGCGGTGGGTGCGTGGAAGCTGTACGACCGCACCGTGGACAAGTCCGGCAAGGCGGTGGACACCCTGCCCAACTGGGCGATGGGCTGCGCGCCGGCGCCACCGAAAGGCATCCCGGAGCCGGAGCCGCGGACCTCAGCGGCGGACCGGAACGCCTGTTTCCAGCGCCTGGCCGACGAGGGGTACCGGCAGCACATCAAGTACTTCACCGCGGACAAGTTCTGGGCGCTGCAGTGGCGCGAGTTCGGCTTGTTCCTGGGGCTGGCGTTGCTGCTCTGCGGGTTCAGCTTCTGGCGGATCCGGCGCGACCTGTCGTGAACCGCCGTACCACCAGGGCTGCGGCGAGGAAGGCCGCGGCGACGACCGCCGACGTCCAGGGCAGGGTGACCGCGAGCACGACGCAGCCGGTCAGGCCGAGCACGTTGACGGCCCGCGGCCAGCGGCGCTGCTCGGCGGGCTGGGTGAAGGCGGAGGCGTTCGCGATCGCGTAGTACAGCAGGACACCGAAGGACGAGAAGCCGATCACGCCCCGCAGATCGGTGCTGAGCACCAGGATCCCGACCACCACGGCGAGCGCGAGCTCGGCGTGGTGCGGGACCTGGTAGCGGGGATGGACGGCGGCCAGCCAGGACGGCAGGTCGCGATTGCGGGCCATGGCGAGCGTGGTGCGGCCGACGCCGGCGATCAGGGCGAGCAGGGCGCCGAGACTGGCGAGCGCGGCACCGATCCGGACGACCGGTACCGCCCAGACCGCACCGGCCCCGTCGACCGCGGCTGCGAGGGGCGCCGCGGTCGACGCGGGGTCGCCGGAGCGGAGCAGCGCCAGGGCGACCGCGAGATAGATGCCAATGGCAATGACGAGCGCGATCGTGATCGCTCGCGGGATGGTGCGCGCCGGTTCGCGGACCTCCTCCCCCATGGTCGCGATCCGCGCGTAGCCGGCGAACGCGAAGAACAGCAGGCCCGCCGACTGCAGGACGCCGTACGGCGTGGCGCCGGTCGTCGCGTGCTGCTGCGGCGCACCGGTGAACAGGACGACCAGCACGAGGGCAAGGATGACGAGGGTGCAGGTGACGAGAATCCTGGTGAGGCGCGCCGTCCTGGTCACGCCCCGGTAGTTGACGGCCGCGAGCGCGACGACCGCAGCCAGCGCGATCAGCCGGCGCAACCAGTTGATGTCCGTCACGTAGGTGGCGAAGGTCAGTGCCATCGCGGCGCACGAGGCGGTCTTCCCGATCACGAAGCACCAGCCGGCCGCGAACCCCCACCACTCGCCGAGGCGTTCGCGGCCGTACACGTACGTCCCGCCCGAGACCGGGTAGACCGCCGCCAGTTGCGCCGACGACACCGCGTTGCAGTAGGCAACAACCGCGGCGATCACGAGACCGATCAGCAGGCCGGAGCCGGCCGCACGAGCAGCGGGTGACCAGACGGCGAACACCCCGGCCCCCACCATCGACCCCAGCCCGATCAGCACCGCGTCCCCGAGCCCCAGCCGCCGCGCCAACCCGGCGCCGGCCGGGGACGCCTGCCGCTCC
>Ga0247821_10001967_pt1 | contig 11359 bp, 10 predicted proteins | sample 13C_Glycerol_Day_FD_192481 | JGI IMG/M metagenome (GOLD analysis project Ga0247821, IMG submission 192481) | Soil microbial communities from agricultural site in Penn Yan, New York, United States - 13C_Glycerol_Day14 | ecosystem: Environmental > Terrestrial > Soil > Agricultural land | place... | reverse complement strand
CACCCCCCCGGGCTGTGGATAACCAGCTTGGCCCGGCGCCAGTCAAAATCGCGTAACAACTGCTCGATGCGCTGTGGATAAAAAATCTGGCGCGGATGCCAGCGCCAGCCGATGCTCCAACCCTCCGCAACGTCTTGCACACTGCAAATGGGCTCCTCTGGATTTATCCACAGGCTCGCCACGGGGCCGGTTTCATTAGGCAATGCCAGGTTACCCACAGCCTCGCTGGAAATGATATCAACAGGCAATTTTGACAATTGCAGCTCGCCGTGATCCGTCCAGAACAGCTCTATTTCGGGCAATTTAGACGTTATCCACAGCCGTTTTTCACTATCCACAGCCTGCGATTTGTTCAACACCAGCAAACCCGCACCGGGCAGAGCCTCCTGCTGGGCAATGGGTAAGGCAACCCCCGCGGCCAATTGCTCGGCATCCAGCACCACGATGGCCGGCTGAACAGCCAGCACACCGCGCCAGGGCGGCTGGCGCAATTGTTCCAGCAATTGCAGCGGATGCCCCAAGCCTGAAGGTTCGATAAACAGCCGGTGTGGCCTGGCCTTGCGCAGCAGCCGCCCCAAGCCGACCTGAAAAGGCGTACCGTTGACGCAGCACAGGCAACCACCCGCCACCTCGCCCATGGCAATGCCCTGATCGTCGGTGCTCAGCAGCGCGGCATCCAGGCCGATCTGGCCGAACTCGTTGATCAGCACCGCCCAGCGCTCATCAGCCGGCCGCTGGGCGAGCAGGTTGCGAATCAGGCTGGTCTTGCCGGCGCCCAAGGGCCCGGCAATCACGTGGGTAGGAATGTTCTGCAGCATAGGACGCCAAGTGCTCCGGATTTTCGTCACTATGCCTTGAGCTCAGCCTCTCAGGCCACCTCCTCGACATACCAGGGGCCGAAAGGATCTGGCAGTTGCGCCCAGCTTTCGACTCCCTCGGCCATCTCTGCATCGGTCAGCAGGCACGCCTGCAGCTCGGCATCGAGCTGGGCAAAATCAATATTCTGGCCGATGAACACCAATTCCTGACGGCAATCACCGCAGTCCGGCGTCCACTGCTTGAGGATGGAGGCGGTGCTCTGCTCGTCCTGCGGCCAGTGCTCACGCGGTACAAAGCGCCACCACCGGCCGGCAAAGCCATAGCGCATCATGCCCCCGGCCTGGGACCAACTACCGGCGTCCTGATGCTTGCTGGCCAGCCAGAAGAAGCCCTTGGAGCGCAGTAACCGGCCATTGCTCCAGGGCCCGTTGATAAAGTCGAAGAAGCGTTGCGGGTGCAGCGGCCGACGGGCTTGCCAGGTGGTGGCGGCAATGCCGTACTCCTCGGTTTCCGGGACATGCTCGCCGCGCAGTTCCTGCAGCCAGCCAGGCGCCTGGGACGCCCGCTCAAAATCGAACAGACCGGTGTTGAGGATCGCGTCCAGCGGTACCTGGCCCATCACCATCGGCACTATCTTCGCGTGCGCGTTGAGACGCCGCAGGATGGCGCTCAACTCATCACGCTCGTGGCTGCTGATCAGATCAATCTTGCTGAGCAGGATCACATCGGCGAACTCCACCTGCTCGATCAACAGCTCCGTGATGGAACGCTCGTCTTCCTCTCCCAGGGTTTCGCCGCGGCTGGCGAGGCTTTCAGCGCCCTGGTAATCACGCAGGAAATTGAGCCCGTCGACCACGGTGACCATGGTGTCCAGCCGCGCCTGGTCAGCCAGGCTGCGGCCTTGATCATCGCGGAAGGTGAAGGTCTCGGCGACAGGTAACGGCTCGGAGATGCCGGTGGATTCAATCAGCAAGTAATCAAAGCGCCCCTCCCGGGCCAACTGGCCCACCTCTTCAAGCAGGTCCTCACGCAGCGTGCAGCAGATGCAGCCGTTGCTCATCTCCACCAGCTTTTCTTCAGCCCGGTTGAGGCTGACATTGCGCTGCACCTCGCTGGCATCGATGTTGATTTCACTCATGTCGTTGACGATCACCGCCACCCGCAGGTTTTCGCGGTTACGCAGCACATGATTGAGCAGCGTGCTTTTACCGGCTCCCAAAAATCCGGATAGCACAGTGACGGGAAGGCGATTGGGCATGGGTCAGGTCCTCATCAGGGCGAGTGCATTCAAATGATGCATTGCGCAACGTTATATAGTAACAATACAATCTCGCCAACCCGCTTCGCCTGAATACGACCAAGGAACACCACAGAATGAGATTGCCGGTCTTGTCCGCCACCCTTGTGCTGCTGTGCCTGAGCACCCGCGCCGAAGCCATCCCCTTGAGCCAAGGCCTGGCGCTATGCACACGCAGCGCTACGTTGCTGGTCTGCGGCGATGCGCTGGGCAACTACTACAGCGTCCAAACGGCCGGCAGCACGACCTACTTGCGCGGCTTTGAAGTGCAAGGCCGGCGGCTGTGGACACAAACCAACAGCCGCTACGGGCAACTGACCTTCTACACAGGCCTGGCCAGCGATGGTGAAACCTGGGTGGGTTACAGCCGCAAAATCGGCTGGACCACCTTCAACAGCGTTTCAAGTTCCAGCGGCCAACGTTTCAACCTGCGCTGCAATCGCCTGAGCGGCTGCCAATAGTTTTCTTCCGTCACACACTTTCGAGCCGTCCATGACAGCACTCACGCTCCCAGATATTGCCGCACAAGCCATCCACACCCACCTGCCGCTGGACTGGGTCGGCATGTGCAACATTGCCTTGCCGATACGCCTGGCGGGCGAAACCCTGCGCGCCAGCGCCGATGCAGGGGTCAGCCTGGACGACGGCACATCACGCGGCATCCATATGTCGCGTCTGTACCTGGCCTTGGAGGTTTTTGAAACGGAGCCTTTGAGCGCGCAGTTGCTGCGCGAAGTGTTGGAGCGTTTTCTCGACAGTCATCGCGGATTGTCAGCCAACGCGTACCTGCATCTGCGATTTGAAATGCTGCTCAAACGTCCTGCTTTAGTCAGTCCGCTGGCGGGATGGAAGGCGTATCCGGTGAGCCTTGAAGCGCGCTTAAAAAACGAAGTGTTCCACGTGGAACTAAATGTGGAGCTGCAATACTCCTCCACTTGTCCCTGTTCGGCGGCCTTGTCCAGGCAGTTGATCCAACAACAATTCCTGAACGACTTTGGCAATTGCAGCCTCACCCATGAAGCCGTATTGAGCTGGCTGGGAAGTGCACAGGGCGTGTTGGCAACACCCCACAGCCAACGCAGCACGGCAAAACTGAGTATTCGCTTGAGGCCTGAGGTGAGCGAATTGCCGATCCTCGAACTGGTCGATCAGGCAGAAGCCGCTTTAGGCACTGCAGTGCAAACCGCAGTAAAGCGTGCAGACGAACAAGCCTTCGCTTTGGCCAACGGTCAAAATCTGATGTTCTGTGAAGATGCTGCGAGGCGGCTACACCTCGCACTTCAACGCCTGGACTGGCTGACCGGTTTCAACCTGCGCGTGGAACATGCAGAGAGTCTGCATGCCCACGACGCAGTCGCCCACAGCCAATGGCGTTGGTAGCCCTGCAGATAAACTAGGTGCGCGGTTTGACGGTACCGCAGTCGTTGCCCAACCAGACCGCACGTGTATTCATGCTGCCCTGCTGCTGAACACCCGACGCATTGAAGGTACCGCTGACCTGAGTGAGAAACTCACGGTCGTTGAGGAACGTCGCCTGCCCTGCGCCTTGCGCCTTGGGGCAACTGAAGGTGAACTTCCACACATTACCCGTGCGCTCGGTAATCTTCTGGGTGCAGCCCGACTTGGGATCCTGCAGCGGAATATCGTCAGTCTTCACCTGCTCAGGTGTGAGGCATGAGCGTACCCCCTGGCCCGCCACACTGATTCCCTGCTGTGCCAATCCGCCCTCGATCATCGCCCGCTGCTCGGGCGGCAGGTTCTTCAACTGACCGAGCATGAAGCCCATATCCGGCAGCGGCTTGCCATCGACCTGCATGTTGCTGGTCGTCAGCTCCCATAACCCCGGTTGCAACATCTGCGCATGCACCAACGGACTCGACAGCCCCAACACCAGTGCGAGCATCGGCAGACGACTTTTCATGTAATGACTCCTCAATACTCCAGCCCCAAGCTGGAACAGAGCTTAGACGTCAATTTGGGCTTTGGGTTGCAACTGGGATGTGGACATGCTCTGTTAGAGGGCGAGCCTTTGGACAGCAGGATGCGTATGGATTACCACAGCCCCTACTTCTTCGGTTACCTCATCGGTGCCCTTCACCTGCTCGGGGCCATCGCCGCCACCCATGCGGTGCTCACCGTACGCACCGCTCAGGGCGCCATTGCCTGGGCCCTGTCGCTGCTGTTCATTCCCTACTTCACCTTGATCCCTTACCTGGTGTTTGGCAGCCGGACCTTCGATGCCTACATCAAGGCACGCCGCCAGGCCAACCGCGAAATGCATGTGGCCATGGCCGACCTCAACTGGCGGCCCTGGGTTGAAGAAGCCCTCGCCGCGCGCAATTCAGAATCCTACGGAGCGTTGCGGGCCATGCCCAAGCTTGGGCGAATGCCGTGCCTGGCCAACAACCAGGTGAGCTTGCTGATCGATGGCAAGGCCACCTTCGATGCCATCTTCGCGGCCATCGCCCAAGCCCGCGACACGGTGCTGGTTCAGTTCTTCATCATTCATGAGGACACCCTGGGGCGAGCCCTTCAAACCCTGCTGCTCAAGAAAGCCGCCGAAGGTGTGAAGGTCTATGTGCTGTATGACCGGGTGGGCAGCCATGCCCTGCCCGGCGCCTACAGCCAGACCCTCCGGGACGGTGGTGTGAATGTGCGTGCCTTCGCCACTCGCCGTGGCTGGTTCAATCGCTTCCAGGTGAATTTTCGCAATCACCGCAAGATCGTCGTGGTCGATGGGCTACAGGGCTTTGTCGGCGGACACAACGTGGGCGATGAGTACCTGGGCGGCAAACCGAAACTCTCCCCATGGCGCGACACCCATGTGCAGGTCAGCGGCCCGGTGTTGGCCTGCCTGCAGGAGTCGTTTGCCGAAGACTGGTTCTGGGCGGCTCGCCAGTTGCCACCCCTGATCCTGCCCGACACCTATCCCGAGGATGGCGTGCTCTGCCAAGTGCTCGCCAGTGGCCCGGCCGATCCACAGGAAACCTGCTCGCTGTTTTTTGTCGAAGCGATTCACTCCGCCCGGGAGCGCGTGTGGATCACCAGCCCCTACTTCATTCCCGATGAAGCGGTGTTTGCTGCCCTGCGCCTGGCGGTATTGCGAGGCGTGGATGTGCGCATCCTCCTGCCGTCGCGTGCCGACCACCGCATCGTCTACGCAGCCTCCAGCCTGTTCGCTTTCGAGGCCGTGCGCGCCGGGGTGAGGATGTTCCGCTACGGGCCAGGCTTCCTGCATCAGAAGGTGGTGCTGATCGACAATGAGATCAGCGCCATCGGCAGTGCCAACCTGGACAACCGCTCCTTCCGCCTGAACTTTGAAGTGATGCTGTTGACCGTCGACCGCGCCTTCGCCGACCAGGTCGAAACCATGCTCATGCACGACTTCGACCTGGCCCGGGAGATCACCGCCGAAGACAGCGAGGACACCCATCGCCTGCAACAGCTAGGCATGCGCATCGCCCGGCTGATCTCACCGATTCTCTGAGCGCTTAGCGGTACAGATCCTCGCGGGTCAGCGGCAGGTCATGATGGCCGTCGGCAAAAGGTTTGACCGCGAGGATCTGGTGCAGGTTGATCCAACCCTTGCTGAAGGCATAGGAGCAGCCGGCCAGGTACAGGCGCCAGATTCGCAAGGCCTTCTCCGGTACCATCGTCGAGGCTTTTTCCAGCTGGCTTTCCAGGCGGTCGCTCCAGTGCTGCAGCGTGCGTGCATAGTGCAGGCGCAAGCTCTCGACATCGACCACCTCAAGTCCGGCCTGACTGATGGCGGCCGAGATCATCGACAAGTGCGGAAGCTCGCCATGCGGAAAGACGTAACGCCCAATGAAGCTTCCCGCCCCCCGCCCTACCGGACGGCCATCCACATGCTTGGCGGTGATGCCGTGGTTCATCACCAGGCCACCTTCGCGTACGGCGCCGAACAGGTGCTGGCAGTACAACGCCAGGTTGGCGTGGCCGACGTGCTCGAACATGCCGACGCTCACGACCTTGTCGAACCGACCATCCTGGGGAATGTCCCGGTAGTCGAGAATCTGCAGGTCCACCTTGTCCTTCAGGCCTTCGGCCTTGACCCGCGCCCTGCCCAACTTGAGCTGCTCCTTGCTCAGGGTGATGCCCAGCACCTTGGCACCAAACTCGCGGGCGGCAAAGCGTGACAACCCACCCCAACCGCAGCCGACATCGAGCAAGTAGTCACCCGGCTGCAGGCGCAGCTTGCGGCACAGGTGCTCGAACTTGTTCTGCTGGGCTTGCTCCAGGGTGTCCAGATCGGTTTTGAAATAGGCACAGGAATAGGCCATGTCCTTGTCCAGCCATAGCTGGTAGAAGTCGTTGGACAGGTCATAGTGATAGGAGATCGCCGACGCATCGGTGGCCTTGTCATGCTCGCGGCGTACCGGTTGATCGTCGACTTCATCCTTGAGCAACGCTTCGCTGAGTTCGTCGCAAACCCGGATCACCTCACCGATGGTGCCCTCCAGCTCCAACTTGCCCTCGACGAAGGCGGCGCCCAGTTCGTCCAGGCTCGGATGGGTCAGTTGGGTAATCAGTTGCGGGTCCTTGACCAGAATAGTGACCTGCGGCTGGGGGCCCAGATCGTATTCATGGCCATCCCACAGCTTCAGGCGCAGGGGCAGTTGCAGGCTTTGCAGAACCAGTGGAAGTTGCGCAAGCATGAAATGAACCCTCCTTTTTTCTTCGGACGTCACCGCAGAAGGGTAGTTCATACTTTGTAATTTTCAGCCTATCGCGACCATAGTCTGAAACTGTCACGCCCATTCCAGACCCTCGGGCGGCGCGATAAATTGTATACAATCACTCGCCCGGCAGACTAATCTTGGCGCCATTGTCGATTCTTCATCCTGGAGTACAACAATGAAAACCTATGATGTGGTGATCATCGGCGGCGGCCCCGGCGGCTACAACGCCGCTATTCGTGCCGGCCAGCTGGGCTTGAGCGTGGCCTGCGTGGAAGGACGTTCAACCCTTGGTGGCACCTGCTTGAACGTTGGCTGCATGCCGTCCAAGGCACTGCTGCATGCCTCGGAGCTGTACGAAGCGGCAGTGGGCAGCGAGTTCGCCAACCTGGGCATCGAGGTCAAGCCGACCCTGAATCTGACCCAGATGATGAAACAGAAGGACGAAAGCGTTACCGGCCTGACCAAGGGAATCGAGTTCCTGTTCCGCAAGAACAAGGTCGACTGGATCAAGGGCTGGGGCCAGCTGGCAGGCCCTGGCCGGGTCAATGTCAGTGCCGAAGACGGCAGTGTCACTGAGCTGCAAGCCAAGGACATCGTCATCGCTACCGGTTCCGAGCCGACCCCGTTGCCGGGCGTGACCATCGACAACCAGCGCATCATCGACTCCACCGGCGCCCTTTCGCTGCCGGGCGTACCCAAGCACCTGGTGGTGATCGGCGCCGGTGTGATCGGTCTGGAACTGGGCTCGGTATGGCGTCGGCTCGGTAGCCAGGTCACCGTTATCGAATACCTGGACCGCATCTGCCCAGGTACCGATGAAGAAACTGCCAAGACGCTGCAACGCTCGCTCGCCAAGCAAGGCATCACCTTCAAGCTGGGCAGCAAGGTGACCCAGGCCAGCGCCTCGGCGGATGCCGTCAGCCTGACCCTTGAGCCTGCCGCCGGTGGCGCCAGCGAAAGCCTGGACGCCGACTACGTGCTGGTCGCCATCGGCCGCCGGCCATACACCAAGGGCCTGGGCCTGGAAAGCGTCGGCCTGGAAACCGACAAACGCGGCATGCTTGCCAACGAGCATCACCGCACCGCGGTACCGGGCATCTGGGTCATCGGCGACGTCACCTCCGGCCCGATGCTCGCGCACAAGGCCGAAGACGAAGCGGTTGCCTGCATCGAGCGGATCGCCGGCAAGCCCCATGAGGTCAACTACAACCTGATTCCCGGTGTGATCTACACCCGTCCGGAACTGGCCAGCGTCGGCAAGACCGAAGAGCAGCTCAAGGCCGAAGGGCGTGAGTACAAGGTCGGCAAGTTCCCCTTCACCGCCAACAGCCGGGCCAAGATCAACCACGAGACCGAAGGCTTCGCCAAGGTCCTGGCCGATGCCAGGACCGACGAAGTACTGGGTGTGCACCTGGTCGGCCCGAGCGTCAGCGAGATGATCGGCGAGTTCTGCGTGGCCATGGAGTTCTCGGCGTCGGCCGAAGACATCGCCCTGACCTGCCACCCGCACCCGACCCGTTCCGAGGCCTTGCGCCAGGCGGCCATGAACGTCGAAGGCATGGCCATGCAGATCTGACCTCAGTCAGTTCGCAGCCCTGCCCTGCTCGCCTGCGGCGCTGGTCGTCGCAGGTTGAGCAGCACGTGGGCGAACAGGCCGAAGATCAGTCCCCAGAATGCCGCCGACAAGCCCATGAATGACATGCCCGAGGCCGTCACCAGAAAGGTGATCAGCGCCGCCTCGCGATCATTCGGCACACTCATCGCCCCCGCCAGCGCGCCACCGATGGCGCCGAACAAGGCCAGCCCCGCCAACGCCGCAATCAAGGCCGCCGGAAAGGCGGTGAACAGCGACACCAGCGTCGCGCCGAACACCCCCAGCACCATGTACAACACCCCACCCGACACCCCGGCCCAATAGCGCTTGCCTGGATCGTCGTGGGCTTCGCGGCCCGTGCAGATCGCCGCAGTGATCGCCGCCAGGTTCAGGCCATGGCAGCCAAAGGGCGCCAGCAGCACACTGGCCAGGGCATTACTGGAGATGATCGGGCTGGCAGGTGTGCGATAACCGTCGTTGCGCAACACGGCAATGCCCGGGACGAACTGCCCGGTCAGCGCCACCATCACCAACGGAAGGCTGATGCTCAACACGGCATGCCAGGTGAATGCCGGCATGGTCCACACCGGCGTGGCCAGGCCCGCAACCAGCGCCGCGGTGTTCATCTCACCACTGAACACCGCGATGCCCACCCCACACACCAGCACGGCCAGAACCGCATAGCGCGGAGCAATGCGCTTGAACACCAGGTAGGTGACGAACATGGCCAGCACCAGCACCGGCTGCGATTTCAGCGAGACGAATAACCCGGTACCGAAGCTGAACAGAATGCCTGCCAGCATGGCCGCGGAAATGGCCGGTGGCAGCTTGCCGACAATACGGTCGAACGCACCGGAAACGCCCACCAGCAAGATCACCAGGTTGGCGACGATATAGGCGCCCACCGCCTCGGCGAAGGCAATGTCCGGCAGCAACGCCACCAACAACGCCGAGCCCGGGGCAGACCAGGCAATCACCACCGGCACCTTGAAGCGCAGGCTGAGCACCACGCCCAACACGCCACTGCCGATGGAGATGGCCCACACCCACGAAGACAATTCGGCCGCCGACAACTGTGCGCTGTGGGCGGCCTGGAAAATGATCACCAAGGGGCCTGCATAAGAAATCAGCGTGGCAATGAAGCCGGCGACCAAGGCGGAAAGGGAGAAGTCCTGGATTATTGTTTTCATTGACCGTCCTTAACGAGCATCGCGGGACAACCCCGCTCCTACCGTAGGAGCGGGCTTGCCCCGCGACGGATTCAACCCGGATATCAGGCGTCCTGCAATGCCCGCGGCCGCTTGCTGCGCGCTTCACTCGCAGGCTTGGGTGCACTGAGCAGCTGGAAGTCAAAATCCATCTCGGCAAAGCGCCCTTCCACACCCCGGGCATCGGCGGCGGCCGCATCCTCGACAAAGCGCAGCTCACCGATCAAGCCGTCACGGGTGGCATAGGCAAAGTCATCCCACAGGTACTCATCACCCGCCAGATTGATCTGTGTGGTCAGGTGGCGATACCCCGGCGCCGAGATAAAGAAGTGGATGTGCGCCGGGCGATTGCCGTGGCGACCGAGCTGGTTGAGCAGCTCCTGGGTCGGACCGTCTTCAGGGCAGCCATAGCCCGACGGCACGATGCTGCGCGCGCGGTAGCGGCCTTCGGCATCGGTGACGATGCGCCGGCGCAGGTTGAAGTCCGACTGCGTGCTGTCGAAGTAGGAGTAGGTGCCCTGGGTATTGGCATGCCACAGGTCCACCACCGCACCCGCCACCGGCTGACCCTGCTCGTCCAGCACACGGCCCTGGAGGAACATCACCGTACCTGGGTCCAGGCCATCGTCCATGCGTACCTCGCCTTCGGCCATCGGGGCGCCCGCCACATACAGCGGGCCTTCGATGGTGCGCGGGGTGCCGCCGCTGATGCCGGCCTCGGCATCCTGGGCGTCCAGTTGCAGGTCCAGGTAGTGTTCCACACCCAGCCCGGCGACCAGCAACCCGGCCTCCTGGCGGCTGCCCAGGCGGTTGAGGTAATCCACGGCCTTCCAGAACTCATCGGGGGTCACTTGCAGGTCTTCGATGATGCGCGCCACATCGTTGACGATGCGGTTGGTCAGCAGCTTCAGGCGTGGGCTGCCCAGGTCATTGTTCAGGCCACTGACTTCTTCAAAGAACTTCTGGACGTCGGCAGTGTGGGCAATTTTCACGGTCATGACAGGTACCTCGAATTGTTGTTATCGGCGTTTGGCGTTCAGCGGTCGTCGCTGTGGATCGATGACGGGTGACGACACAGGCCATCGACTTCGATGTCCATGTAGGGGAACAGCGGCAGCTGCATCAGGGTGTCGTGCAGCGCCTCGACGCTGGGCAGGTCGAACACGCTGTAGTTGGCGTAGTGGCCGGCGATACGCCACAGATGGCGCCAGGCGCCTTCGCGCTGCAGGCGCTGGGCCAGTTCCTTCTCGTCGGCCTTTAGCTGCGCGGCTTTGGCCGGGTCCATGTCCAGGGGCAGGTTCACGGTCATTTTCACGTGGAACAACATGGCATTTCTCCTTACGTGCGGCTGAAGAACGCCAGGCGCTCTTCGTCCAGGGTCAGGCCAAGGCCCGGGGTGCGAGGTACGTGCAGGGCAAAGTCGCGGTACACCGGCGCTTCGATCACGATCTCTTCGGTCAGCAGCAGCGGGCCGAACAGCTCGGTGTGCCAGGTCAGCTGATTGAGGGTGACGAAGGCATGGGCAGCGGCCAGGGTGCCGATCGACCCTTCGAGCATGGTCCCGCCGTACAGGGCGATACCGGCCGCTTCCGCGATCTGTGCCGTGCGCAGCACTGCACGGGGCCCGCCGTTCTTGGCGATCTTCAGGGCGAAGATGCTGGCGGCGCCGTCGGCGGCCAGGCTGAAGGCGTCCTCGACGCTTTCGATGGATTCATCGGCCATGATCGGCGCCGGGCAGATT
>Ga0247821_10001966_pt1 | contig 11360 bp, 8 predicted proteins | sample 13C_Glycerol_Day_FD_192481 | JGI IMG/M metagenome (GOLD analysis project Ga0247821, IMG submission 192481) | Soil microbial communities from agricultural site in Penn Yan, New York, United States - 13C_Glycerol_Day14 | ecosystem: Environmental > Terrestrial > Soil > Agricultural land | place... | reverse complement strand
CGGCTACGGTGACGTGGGCAAGGGCTCGGCCCAGTCGCTGCGTCAGGAAGGCATGATCGTCAAGGTCTCCGAAGTCGACCCGATCTGCGCCATGCAGGCCTGCATGGACGGCTTCGAGCTGGTTTCGCCATTCATCGACGGTATCAACAACGGTACCGAGGCGAGCATCGACAAGGCCCTGCTGGGCAAGATCGACCTGATCGTGACCACCACCGGTAACGTCAACGTCTGCGATGCCAACATGCTCAAGGCCCTGAAGAAGCGCGCCGTGGTCTGCAACATCGGTCACTTCGACAACGAAATCGACACCGCCTTCATGCGCAAGAACTGGGCATGGGAAGAAGTGAAGCCACAGGTACACAAGATCCACCGTACCGGTGCCGGCGCATTCGACCCGCAGAACGACGACTACCTGATCCTGCTGGCCGAAGGCCGCCTGGTGAACCTGGGCAACGCCACCGGTCACCCAAGCCGCATCATGGACGGTTCGTTCGCCAACCAGGTACTGGCGCAGATCTTCCTGTTCGGCCAGAAGTACGCCGACCTGCCAGCCGCTCAGAAAGCCGAGCGCCTGACCGTTGAAGTACTGCCGAAGAAGCTCGACGAAGAAGTGGCCCTGGAAATGGTCCGCGGCTTCGGCGGCGTGGTGACCCAACTGACGCCTCAACAGGCCGAGTACATCGGCGTTACCGTCGAAGGGCCATTCAAGCCACACGCCTACCGCTACTGATGGGCCAAAGCCGGTGTCGCTGCAAAGCGTCACCGGCTTTTTTCTGTAAGCCAGCCTTGCCGCTGGCCTGCTCGATCGGTTTACCAGGATTTCGCCATGTCTCAGGAACGCCGTTACAGCTTCGAGTTCTTCCCGACCAAGACCGATGCTGGACATGAAAAACTGATTGCCACTGCCCGCCAGCTGGCCACCTACAACCCGGATTTCTTCTCCTGCACCTACGGTGCCGGTGGCTCGACCCGCGACCGCACGCTCAACACCGTGCTGCAGCTGGAGAGCGAAGTGAAGATCCCTGCCGCCCCGCACCTGTCGTGTGTCGGTGACAGCAAGGACGATCTGCGCACCCTGCTGACCCAGTACAAGGCAGCCGGCATCCAGCGCATCGTCGCCCTGCGCGGCGACCTGCCTTCGGGCATGGGCATGGCCAGCGGCGAGCTGCGCTACGCCAATGAACTGGTCGAGTTCATCCGCCAGGAAAGCGGTGATCACTTCCACATCGAAATCGCCGCCTACCCGGAGATGCACCCCCAGGCGCGCAACTTCGAAGATGACCTGAAGAACTTCGTGCGCAAGGCCAATGCCGGTGCCAACAGCGCCATCACCCAGTACTTCTTCAACGCCGACAGCTACTTCTACTTCGTCGAGCGCGTGCAGCAACTGGGCGTGGACATGCCTGTGGTGCCGGGGATCATGCCGATCACCAACTACAGCAAGCTCGCGCGCTTCTCCGATGCCTGCGGCGCCGAGATCCCTCGCTGGATCCGCAAGCAGCTGGAAGCCTACGGCGACGACACCAGGAGCATCCAGGCCTTCGGCGAAGAGGTCATCACCCGCATGTGCGAACAGCTGCTGCAAGGCGGCGCGCCAGGGCTGCACTTCTACACCCTGAACCAGGCCGACCCGAGCCTGGCGATCTGGAACAACCTCAAGTTGCCCCGCTGATCGGCTTGTTACACCCTCGGTAACAATTGCTGCAGAATATTGTAAAGGTCTTGGCTTAGGCTAAGGCCTTTCTGCACTCTTGAACTGACGGACTTTTCTGCCTCCATGCCTCAAGGCCATACCTCCGCCCGCCCGCAACTCGTTTACCTGGTCTTCGGGCCCGACACCTATCATCAGGAAGCACAATTCAGCATCGTCAGTGCCCTGGCCAACCTGCGCAAGACCCCGGGCGAGACCCTGGACATCCAGGTCTACAGCGACAACGCCGAGCCCTACCGGCACCTTCCGGTAACCGTCCACCTGCTCGATGCCGCCACCCGCGAAGCCTGGAACCAGCCCCACGGCTACCATTTCCGCAGCAAGCATGTGGTCCTGCGCCAGGTACTGGCCAAGGCGCCGATGGCCGTGCTCATCGACACCGACACCTTCTTCCACCAGTCGCCCATGGAGCTGTTCCGCCGGGTCGCTCCGGGCACGCTGTTATGCAATGCCATCGGCGCCACCTATGGCGCCGACAAGCAGTGCCCGCTGTTCCAGAGCCTTGCCCCCCTGCTTGAAGCCCGTGGCCTGGCCGACCGACAGATGCCCCTGCTCAATTCCGGGGTGATCGGCCTGATGCAGGAAGATGCGGCCCTGCTCGACCAGTCCATTGCCCTGATGGACGAGTACTACCCCCTTGCCAGGGGCACCTACACCCTGGAAGAGTTCTGCCTGGGCGTGGCCGCCTACCGGCGCATGCACGTCAACCAGTGTACCGACCTGATCCACCACTACTGGAGCCGCAAGCAGCTGTTCCGGGCCAAGGTCCAGGCCTGGCTGGCCAAGCACCAGCACGCCCCGCTGAGCTCCCAGGCACTGGAAGACGTGGTCCGGGTCAACGCCCAGTTGCCCAAGCCGCCCGCCCTGCAGCGCCTGGGCTACAAGGCACTGAGCCTGACCCTGCCTGCCGAGCAGCGCCAGTTCCTGCGCGAGCTGATGTACGGCTGTTACAACTACCCCAACGAGTTCGACCGCGCCTGCGCCTCGGCCTGGTGGGACAAGGCGCTGGACAACGCCAACGCCCGCCATTCGCAGCCGTTGTGCAACGACAAGCTGCAGCAATGGTTCGAACGTCCCGGCATGCGCCTGAGCCTGGGCCGCAAGCACCGCCTGGTACGGGATTCGTTGTTAAAGCGATCACAACGCTGAATACCTGGCCAGAGCAATGCGCACGTCTACTAGCCATAGCCGTGCGCACGACGTAATCTCCAGCCATGCCCGACTTCGCCCGCCTGATCACCGTGCTGTTTCTCACTTGCCTGAGTGCCCTGGCCCATGGCGAGAAGCTGCGTATCGTCACCGAACCCTGGGCACCCTACGTGTACCTGGAAGACGGTCAGGCCAAGGGCATCGACTACGAGGTCACCGCCGAAGTCTTCAAACGCCTGGGTGTCGAGGTGGAGTGGCAGTTCCTGCCCTGGAAACGCTGCCTGGCCATGATTGAACAGGGCCTGGCCGATGGTGTGTTGGACATCTTCCAGACCGAACAGCGCGACAGCCAGCTCTACTACCCCAGCGAACCCCTGTCGGTCGTCGAGTTCGTGCTGTTCTACGCAAACGCCAGGCCCCATGCGGCAAACAGCCTGGAAGACCTGCGCGGCCTGACGGTCGGCACCTCCCCCGGCTACACCTATGGCGCGGCATTCAGCGAGTCGCCACTGTTCACCCGCGAGCCTGCCCCGACCCACGAAGCCAACTTCGGCAAGCTGCAGCGCGGGCGTATCGACCTGCTGATCACCGACCGCCGCGTCGGCCGCTACATGATCAAGAGCCTGGGCCTGGAGCAGCAGATCAGCGAGCTGCCGTTGGTGATCAGCCGCCAGAGCCAATACCTGGCGGTTCGCCGCAATGTCGGCATGGACCTGCTGTCGCAACGTTTTGCCGCGGAATTGCGCCGATTCAAGCGTGAACCCGCTTATGCCGCCCTCAATGCCCGTTACATGGGCAGCGGCGAGCACTTTCGGAGCGCCGTTGAGCAGCAGGAACACAGCACGCCCTGATAGCTCTGTTATACTCGGGCCTTCCCGCCAGGCTTACGCCCGGACGCTCGGCCTTGCAAAAGGCATCCCGACCGGCAGGACAGCGCGGCCAAGCGCCCGCCCGCCACACTCGGATGTGCATTGAAGACCCTGCTGGACCGGACGCGATAGCATCACTCGATGCCCGTCGCGCCAGGCAAGATCATCCCATCGGGCTTAGCCCCCACTAAGAACAGGATTGCTCATGTCCTTTGCTTCCCTCGGTCTCTCCGAGGCTCTAGTCAGCGCCATCGAGGCAGCCGGCTATACCCAGCCCACTCCGGTGCAACAGCGGGCCATTCCCGCCGTGTTGCAAGGTCGCGACCTGATGGTCGCCGCCCAGACAGGTACTGGTAAAACCGGCGGTTTCGCCCTGCCGATCCTCGAACGCCTGTTCCCCGGCGGTCACCCGGACAAATCCCAGCGTCATGGCCCTCGCCAGCCGCGGGTACTGGTGCTGACCCCGACGCGCGAACTGGCTGCCCAGGTGCATGACAGCTTCAAGGTCTATGCCCGCGACCTGAAATTCGTCAGCGCCTGCATCTTCGGCGGCGTCGGCATGAACCCACAGGTCCAGGCCATGGCCCGCGGCGTCGATGTGCTGGTGGCCTGCCCCGGTCGCCTGCTCGACCTGGCCGGCCAGGGCAGCGTCGATCTGTCCCACGTCGAGACCCTGGTACTGGACGAAGCCGACCGCATGCTCGACATGGGCTTCATCCACGATGTGAAGAAGGTCCTCGCCCGCCTGCCGGCCAAGCGCCAGAACCTGCTGTTCTCGGCGACCTTCTCCAAGGACATCACCGACCTTGCCGACAAGTTGCTGCACAACCCCGAGCGCATCGAGGTCACGCCGCCCAACACCACGGTCGAACGTATCGAGCAACGCGTCTATCGCCTGCCTGCCAGTCACAAGCGCGCCCTGCTGGCCCACCTGATCACCATGGGAGCCTGGGAACAGGTACTGGTGTTCACCCGTACCAAGCACGGCGCCAACCGCCTGGCCGAGTACCTGGAAAAGCATGGCCTGACCGCCGCCGCGATCCACGGCAACAAGAGCCAGAATGCCCGAACCAAGGCCCTGGCCGACTTCAAGGCCGGCACCGTGCGCATCCTCGTCGCCACCGACATTGCCGCCCGTGGCCTGGACATCGACCAGCTGCCCCACGTGGTCAACTTCGAACTGCCCAACGTCGAGGAAGACTACGTTCACCGTATCGGCCGTACTGGCCGTGCCGGTCGCTCCGGCGAAGCCATCTCGCTGGTTGCCCCGGATGAAGAGAAGCTGCTCAAGAGCATCGAGCGCGTCACCCGCCAGAAGATCCCGGATGGCGACCTGATGGGCTTCGATGCCTCCAAGGTAGAAGCCGAGAAGCCAGAAACCCGCGAGCGTCCGCAAAACAACCCTCGCGGTGGCCGTGGCCAACGCGCCGATGGCAGCAATGCCAACAACGGCGGTCGCAAGGACAAGGGCAAGGATCAGGGCAAGGAAAAAGGTCGCGACAAGGACAAGGAAAAAACCGCGGAGAAATCCGCTGGTGGCCGCCAGGAGCGCAAGCCTCGCGACAAGAAACCACGCCAGCCCCAGTCGGCACAGCCCGGCGTCCCGCAGGTTCCAGCCGATCGTGACCCGGAAGAGTTCCTGGATGACGATGTGGACAACTTCGGTAACCGTGCCGACTACGTCAGCCCCTACCAGAACAAGGGCAACCAGGGCCGCAACCGCCGTCCGGGCGCCCCTGCACAGGCAGGTTCCGGCGCCGGAGCTCAGCGTAGCGGTGGCGGCCAGGGTCGCAACAACGGCCCGCGCAACAGCGCCGGCGGTTCGGCCAATGGCGAAAAACGCGGTGGTTCGCGTAGCGGCGGTGGTGGCCAGCAACGTCGTGATGGCGGCGCCCGCAACGGTCGTCCGTCCCGCGATGAGCGCTCCAGCGAGCCGGCCGTACGCAACCCGCGTGAAGGCCAGCCGCAGCCACGGATCATGCACAAGGAATCGAAGATCGACCGTTTCCCGACTGCCGAACAGCTTGAGCAACTGCCAAGCCGCCCACGTGGCGAGAAGCCTGCGCTGCTGACCCGCAATCGCTGATCCGCCCAGGCAGAAACAAGAACGCCGCCCCATGGGGCGGCGTTCTTGTTTCTGCAGCAGCGATTACTTCTGCTTGATACCTTCGATCGAGATATCCAGGTCCAGGGTCTGCGAAGTAGCGCCCGGGCCCTTGATGCCGAAATCGTTCAGGTTCAGGGTGGTGATCGCGTTGAAACCAGCGCGCTCGCCGCCCCACGGGTCCTTGCCTTCACCGTTGAAGGTCGCCTTGAAGGTGACCGGCTTGGTCACGCCGTGCATGGTCAGGTCGCCAGTCACATCGGCAGTTTTCTCGCCGGTCGGCTTGACGCTGGTGGAGACGAACTTGGCCGTTGGGTACTTCTTCACGTCGAGGAAGTCTTTGCTGGCGATGTGCTTGTCACGTTCGGCGTGGTTGGACCACAGGCTGGCGGTCTTCAGGTCGACAGCGATCTTGCTGGCTTCAGGCTTGGCAGCATCCCAGCTGAAGGAACCATCGAAATCCTTGAAGGTACCGTGGATGAAGCTGTAGCCCAGGTGGCTGATTTTCCAGTCAACGAAGGCGTGCTGGCCTTCCTTGTCGATCTTGTAGTCTGCCGCCATGGCCTGGCCAGCCGAGAGCATTGCGGTACCGAGCGCCAGAGCGGCAATAGTCTTTTTCAACATGCGTCTATATCCCTTTGGGGTTGAGGTTGAACATCAAGCATTGCGGCCCAGCATGCGCTTGAGGGTCGCGTCACGGTCGATAAAGTGGTGTTTCAGGGCTGCCAGGGCGTGGAGACCAGCGAAGATCACCAGGCCCCAGGCCAGATAGAAATGGATTTCACCGGCAACGTCCGCCTGGTCGGGCAGGTTGCTCACCAACGCCGGCACTTCGAAAAGACCGAACACCGGGATGCCCACGCCATCCGCCGTGGAAATCAGGTAGCCGGCGATCATCACCGCGAAAAGTCCGAGATACAGGGCGCCGTGGCCGGCCTTGGAGGCCATGCGGGTCAGCTTGCCGTGGTTGGGCAGCGCCGGCGGTGGCGGGCTGATGAAACGCCAGAGCACCCGCCCCAGCATCACGGCCAGCAACACCAGGCCAATGCTCTTGTGCAGCTCAGGTGCTTCCTTGCGCCATGGGCTGTAGTAGTCCAGCTCCATCATCCACAAGCCCAGCCCGAACAGCCCGAAGACTGCCAGGGCCACGCCCCAGTGCATGACGATACTGACCAGGCCATAACGCGAAGTTGAATTGCGCAGTTGCATTGCCGTGTTTCCCTGTAAGAACTGTGCTCAAGACTAACGACTTAACTATCGAATTAAAGCGGAAAATTTTGCTTTGAAATATCGAGAAAAACGATTGTTAGTGTGAAACGACGTTATTAAGGAAACATTAACTGGAGGGGAAGGTATAGCCCTATCGCGGGGCAAGCCCGCTCCTACAGGGACTTGTAGGAGCGGGCTTGCCCCGCGATGGTGTCAGTGCATTACTGCGCCTTGGCTTGAACGTTGGCGACAGGCTTCTTGACCGGTGCCGGCTTGGCAGCGGTTTTCTTCGCCTGTTCAGCCTTGGCCACCGGCTTTTTCACCGGTGCTGGCTTGGCGGCGGTCTTGGCTGGCGCCGCCTTGACTGGAGCGGCTTTGGTCGGCTCCTGCTTGGCCACTGGAGCTACAGGTGCGGCTGGCGCTGCTGCAGGTGCTGGCGCAGCAGCGGACTCGACGGGCTTGGCCGCAGGCGCGGCAGCGGGCTTGTCGTCACTGCCGAACAGGCGCTTGAAGAAGCCCGGCTTGTTTTCTTCCTGCTTCACCGGCTCTGCCGCCTTGGCCGACTTGTCGGACGAGCCGCCAAACAGGTTGGTGAAGAAGTTACCCTTGCTCGCGACGGCCGCAGTAGCCGCCGCAGCAGCAACCGGCGCCGCCTTGGCCGCATCGAACGACTTGCCCGCCGACAGGTCCTGGACCTGGCTGGCGGCGCGCTGACCGCTGCGCAGGGCACCTTCCAGGGTGCCTGGGTAGAGGGCGTCGGTGTGCTCGCCGGCAAAGGCGATACGCTGCACCGGACGCTCCCACAGGCGCCAGTACTTGCTGATCTGACCCGGGCCATAGGCCAGGTAGGCACCGCCGGTACCGGCATCGGTGCTGTAGCGACGCACTTCATAGCCGGTGAAGGCACCACGGGCCTGTGGATAGAACGCATGCAGGCGGATCAGGACCTGATCGACCATCTGCTTGTCGCCGAAGGCCTGCAGCAGGCGAGCGTTGTCACCCGACAGGTTGATCACCACGTTGGCGCCGCCCTTGAGTGCAGGTTCGATCCACAGCATGCCCAGGCCGGTGTTACTGAAGATCTCGCCGGACATGCGCGCACGCGGCTCCCAGACCGGGTTCTTGAACTTCAGCATCAGCTGGTCGCGCCAGCCGTAGTTGGTGCCCTTGAGTGCCGCCAGGTGCTGGCTGTCCAGGCCCGGGGTCATCTGGATCTTCGCCAGGGCGCGCAGCGGTACGGCCAGGACCACGTAATCGGCCTGGTAGCCGACGCTGCCGACCTTGACGGTGACGCCGTCCTTGTCCTGGGTGATGGCGCTGACCGGCGAGCTGGTCTTGATGGTTTTCAGTTGCTTGACGAAGGCCTGGGCCAGCACCGGGCTGCCGCCTGGCAGGCGCGCGGCACGCAGGTCACGGTCGCTGACGCCGCGGTAGACGCGGGTCTGCTGGGCGAAATAGAGCAGCGACAGGCGCGACGGCTCGTCGTAGCGGGTACGGATCTGCTGGTTGATCAGCTGGCGCGCGGTGGTCGGCAGCTGCAGCTTGTCCAGCCAGGTGGACACGTTCATCTGGTCGAGGGCGAACAGGGTGCTGTTGGCATGCGGGTTCAGCGGATCGTCGATCGAGCGCGCCAGGTCGTCGAGGGTCTTCTCGTAGCGCTTGAGCGCTTCGGCGGTGGCCGGCTGCTTGGTCGCGAGGTCAGCGGCGCTGTAATACTCGCCATCGATCAGGTAGCCCGGGGTGCGGACATACTCCGGCGCCGGCTGGGTGCTGATCTTGAAGGTATCCAGGTACTGGTTGAGCACCGGCTGGGCCTTGCTGTTGCCGATCCACTCGCTGGTCGCCAGGCCCGAACGCCCGCCCATGCCCGACTTGGCTTCGAGCAGGGTAACCTGCCAGCCTTTGCCTTGCAGTTCATACGCGGCTGTCAGGCCGGCCAGACCGCCGCCGACGACGATTGCGGTCTTGTCCTTGGCCAGCGCAGTAGCGCTGAACAGTCCTATCATTACCAGCGCACACGCGCGTAGCCACCCAGCAGACATTTTGGCGAACTCCGGATCAAAGCAGATTTTTGGGGGGATCCCCCCGGAAAGAGTAGCCGAAGGATACGCCACGCCAAGCGCCCCCGCCAGCGACGCCAGCGGTCTGATTGCAAGTCACGGGTTGTCCTTGTCCTGCGCATTGCATAGGCTTGCGCCGCATGTCCGCGCTGTCGTCGCCAGGAGAATCGAAATGGGCCTCAACCAACAGTGGATGCAACGTGACCTCAAGGTCCTGTGGCACCCCTGCACCCAGATGAAAGACCACGAACACCTGCCCCTGATCCCGATCAAGCGCGGCGAAGGCGTATGGCTGGAAGACTTCGAAGGCAAGCGCTACCTCGATGCCGTCAGCTCCTGGTGGGTGAATGTCTTCGGTCACGCCAACCCGCGCATCAACCAGCGCATCAAGGACCAGGTCGATCAGCTCGAGCACGTGATCCTCGCCGGTTTCAGCCACCAGCCGGTGATCGAGTTGTCCGAGCGCCTGGTGCAGTTGACGCCGGAAGGCCTGGATCGGTGCTTCTACGCCGATAATGGGTCGTCCTGCATCGAAGTAGCGCTGAAAATGAGCTTTCACTACTGGCTGAACAAAGGCCAGCCGGAGAAGAAGCGCTTCATCACCCTGAGCAACAGCTACCACGGCGAAACCATCGCCGCGATGTCGGTGGGCGACGTGCCTCTGTTCACCGAAACCTACAAGGCCCTGCTGCTCGATACCCTCAAGGTGCCAAGCCCGGACTGCTACCTGCGGCCCGAGGGCGTGAGCTGGGAGGAACACTCGCGCACGATGTTCGCCGCCATGGAGCAGACCCTGGCCGAACACCATGCCAGCGTCGCCGCCGTCATCGTCGAGCCGCTGATCCAGGGTGCCGGCGGCATGCGCATGTACCACCCGGTCTACCTCAAGCTGCTGCGCGAGGCCTGCGACCGCTATGGCGTGCACCTGATCCATGACGAGATCGCCGTGGGCTTCGGCCGTACCGGGACGATGTTCGCCTGCGAACAGGCCGGCATCCGCCCGGACTTCCTTTGCCTGTCCAAGGCCCTGACCGGGGGCTACCTGCCCCTGGCCGCCTGCCTGACCACCAATGAGGTGTACAGCGCGTTCTACGACGACTACCCGACCCTGCGCGCCTTCCTGCACTCGCACAGCTACACCGGCAACCCGCTGGCCTGTGCCGCTGCCCTGGCGACCCTGGATATCTTCGAGCAGGACAACGTCATCGAGCAGAACAAGGCCTTGTCGGCGCGCATGGCCACCGCCACCGCGCATCTGGTCGACCATCCGCACGTCGCCGAGGTCCGCCAGACCGGCATGGCCCTGGCCATCGAGATGGTCCAGGACAAGGCCAGCAAGACCGCCTATCCCTGGCAGGAGCGTCGCGGCCTGAAGGTGTTCGAGCACGCCCTTACCCGTGGCGCCCTGCTGCGCCCGCTGGGCAGCGTGGTGTACTTCCTGCCGCCCTACGTGATTACCCCCGAGCAGATCGACTTCCTTGCCGAAGTTGCCAGCGAGGGCATCGACATCGCCACCCGCAGCAGCGTCAGCGTGGCGGTGCCGGCTGACTTCCACCCCGACTTCCGCGATCCGGGCTGACCCTATCGCGGGCGCTGCCCGCTCCCACAGAGGTCCCCGTGAGAGCGGGCAACGCCTGCGATAGCGCCCGCACAGCCAACACATCTTCAGAGTTTGCGAATGAGACTGTCCCGCTTCTTCATTGACGCCCCCCTGAGCCTCGGCGAGCACGACCTGCCCGAAGCCCAGGCCCACTACATCGGCCGGGTGCTGCGCATGGCCGTCGGCGACGCCGTGCAGCTGTTCGACGGCAGCGGCCAGGAATACCTCGGCCAATTGCTCGAAGTCGGCAAGAAAACCGTGCGCGTCACCCTGCACGAGGCCTTCGCCGGCCAGGCCGACTCCAGCCTCAAGGTTCACCTGGGCCAGGGCCTGTCGCGCGGCGAGCGGATGGACTGGGCGATCCAGAAAGCCACCGAACTGGGTGCCACCGTCATCACCCCGATCGTCAGCGAGCGCTGTGAAGTGCGCCTCAAGGACGAGCGTGCCGACAAGCGCCTGGCCCACTGGCGCCAGGTGGCGATCAGCGCCTGCGAGCAATGTGGCCGCTCCAGCGTGCCGCAGATCAATCCGCCGATGCTGCTGGCCGACTGGCTCAAGTCCTGTGACGAAGCGCTCAAGCTGGTGCTGCACCCGGTGGCCGAACCCCTGGTCAGCCACCAGAAGCCCGAGAGCCTGGCGTTTCTGATCGGTCCGGAAG
>Ga0247821_10001961_pt1 | contig 11387 bp, 8 predicted proteins | sample 13C_Glycerol_Day_FD_192481 | JGI IMG/M metagenome (GOLD analysis project Ga0247821, IMG submission 192481) | Soil microbial communities from agricultural site in Penn Yan, New York, United States - 13C_Glycerol_Day14 | ecosystem: Environmental > Terrestrial > Soil > Agricultural land | place... | reverse complement strand
CCCTGGATCATGTCGGCGCGTACCGGCATGCGCAGGCATGCCTGGCCCGGGCCGGCTTCCAGCAGGCGGATGCCCAGGCCCTGGGTGGCCTGGTCGCGGGCGTACATGGCCTCGGCACAGGCTTGTGCCAGTTCGACTTCAGTCATGCAGGGTGCCTCCTTTGGCTTCGCAGCGGCGTAACAGCAGGGAAGGGCGGTAGCGGCTCTCGCCGTAGCTGCGCTGCAGGTTGTCGAGCACGCGCAGGGTGTGGGGGATACCGATGTTCGCGGCCCAGGCCAGCGGGCCGCGGGGGTAATTGACGCCGGCGCGCATGGCCAGGTCGATGTCGGCGGCGCTGGCGACGCCGTGCAGCACCGCATCGGCGGCCTCGTTGGCGAGCATCGCCACGGTACGCAGCACCACCAGGCCGGGCAGGTCGGCGACTGCGGTTACCTTCAGGCCGGCACGCCGCAGCAAGGCCACCGCCTGGTCGCGGGCATTGTCGCTGGTGTCGGCCGACCAGCTGATGGCGAGGCGGGTGGCGGTGCCGTAGTCCAGGGCCAGGTCGAGCAGCACCAGGTTGCGCAGGCCATCTTCCCGGGCGCGCTGGCTGGCCAGGCGGCCATCGGACAGGGCCAGGGTGGCATCGCCCACCTGGATCAGGCCGCTGCCGGCGCGCTGGGTGACGGCGACGCCGCTTTGGCGCAGGCGCTGGACCAGCGGCTGCATCACCCCCAGGTCGCCTTCGACGACGCAGGCATCCACGATGGCGGCGCCATGCAGTTCGGCTGGTTGCGGGCGTTCGGCGCCTTCGGCATAGCTATAGAAACCTTGGCCGGTCTTGCGCCCGAGACGGCCCGCGTCCACCAGCTCTTTTTGCACCAGCGAAGGCTGGAAGCGGAAGTCACCATAGAAAGCATCGAAGACCGAGCAGGTGACGGCGTAATTGACGTCGTGGCCGATCAGGTCGGTGAGCTCGAACGCGCCCATGCGGAAACCACCGGCATCACGCAGCAGCGCATCGAGGCTGGCGCAATCGGCTGCGCCTTCCTGCAGCAGGCGCAGGCTTTCAGCATAGAATGGCCGGGCCACGCGGTTGACGATGAAGCCCGGCGTGGAGCGCGCGTGCACCGGCTGCTTGCCCCAGGCCTGGGCGGTGGCGTGAATGCACGCGGCAATGGCCGGGGCGGTGGCCAGGCCTGAGACCACTTCGACCAGGGCCATCAGCGGTGCCGGGTTGAAGAAGTGCATGCCGACCACCTGCTGCGGGCGTTGCAGCCCGGCAGCCAGGTTGGTGATGGACAGCGACGAGGTGTTGCTGGCGAGGATGCAGTCAGCGCAGCACAAGGCTTCCAGCTGGCTGAACAGCGCCTGCTTGACCTGCAGGTTCTCGACGATGGCCTCGATCACCAGGCGGGCATCGGCCAAGGCATCCAGGGCGTCCACCGGGCACAGCCGGGCGCTGATTGCGTCCCGTTCGGTGGCCTGCAACTTGCCTTTTTCCACCAGGCGAGCAAGTTGCCGGTCAATACCGGCCACCGCCTGTGCTGCAGCGCCCGGGCGGTTGTCGTAGAGCTTTACCGGGTGGCCAGCCTGGGCCGCGACCTGGGCGATGCCTGCGCCCATGGCGCCCGCACCGATCACCGCCACCTGCGCATTGCTTGCGAGTGCGCTCATGATCAACGCCCCTTGAATGCCGGTGTGCGCTTGTTCATGAAGGCACTCACGCCTTCGCGGTAGTCCTCGCTGCGCCCGGCCAGGCGCTGCAGGTCGCGCTCCAGCTCCAGCTGTTCATCGAAACCGTTGTCGAAACTGGCGTTGAGGCTGCGCTTGATCAGGGCCAGGCCGTAAGTGGGCTGGGTGGCGAGCTGGCGGGCGAGGGTGAGGGCCTCGTCGCGCAGTGCGGCATCGTCCACCACGCGGTGGATCAGCCCCCATTGCTGGGCCTGTTCGGCGCCCAGGCGCTCGCCCAGCATGGCCAGGGCCTTGGCCCGCGCCATGCCGACCAGGCGCGGCAGCAGCCAGGTACCGCCGGAGTCGGGCACCAGGCCGATCTTGCAGAAGGCCTGGATGAAGCTGGCCGAGCGGGCGGCCAGCACCAGGTCGCAGGCCAGCGGGATGTTGGCACCGGCGCCGGCAGCCACGCCGTTGACCGCGCAGATCACCGGCAGCGGCAGGTCGCGCAGGGTGCGCACCAGCGGGTTGTAGAACGTGTCGATCGATTCGCCCAGGTCCGGCATCTCGGCGCCTGGCGCGACGTTGCGATCGGACAGGTCCTGGCCGGCGCAGAAACCACGGCCTTCGGCAGTCAGCAACAACACCCGCGCTTCGCTGCTCTGGCGCACTTGTTTGAGCGCTTCGCGCACTTCCAGGTGCATGGCGGTATTGAAGCTGTTCAGCTGTTCGGGGCGATTCAACGAAAGGAGGGCGACGCCGTCCTCGATGGAAAACAGGATGTGCTGGAAAGTCATGACAGACTCGCTCCGTCAGTCGAGGGAAAGATGATCAGCGGCCTTGGAAGCGGGCCTGGCGTTTTTCCTGGAAGGCACGAATGCCCTCGTCGCGGTCGGCAGTGCCGGCCAGCAAGGTGAAGGCATGGCGTTCGAAGCGCAGCCCGCTGGCCAGGTCGGTATCGCCGGCCTTGAGCAGCGCTTCCTTGGCCAGGCGCACCGCCAGCGGGGCCTTGGCGGCAATGCTGCGGGCGATGTGCAGGGCGCGCTCTACGGTGAGTTCCGGCTGGGTGATTTCGCTGACCAGGCCGGCCTGCAAGGCATGCCGGGCGCTGATGGCCTCGCCGGTCAGCACCATTTGCATGGCCAGCGGCTTGCCTACGGCCCGCAGCAGGCGCTGGGTGCCACCGGCGCCGGGGATGATCCCGAGGTTGATTTCCGGCTGGCCGAAACGGGCGTCGCTGCCGGCGATGACGATGTCGGCGCACATCACCAGTTCGCAGCCGCCACCCAGGGCGTAGCCATTGACGGCGGCGATCAGCGGCTTGGCGAAAGCGGCGATGCTTTGCCAGTGGGCCACACGGGGGTCGTTGAGGATGCCGACCAGGTCGCGCTCGGCCATCTCGCGGATATCGGCGCCTGCGGCGAATGCCTTGCGGCTGCCGGTGATGACCACCGCGCGGGTCTGCTTGTCTTGCCCGGCCGCTTCCAGTGCAGCGGCCAGCTCTGCCAGTAACTCGGTGCACAGGGCGTTGAGTGCCTCGGGCCGTTGCAGGGTAATGAGCTGGACGCCGTGTTCAGGCGCCTGCACATCGAGATATCGCGGCATGTCGGGTTCCTCTGGCTGCACGCACGGCACATCGTGGGGCCGGCATTTCTTGGAATTGTTTGCAGGGGCGTGATGCGGGATCACGTCCAGGTGGAACCAGTATATGCATTACGCGATACATCAATGCAACATTGAAAATTGTTTCATGTATCCCTTTTTGTGTTGATTGCGGTTTAGGCAGATTGGCTTTTAATTCAGGTGAATCGCTTATTCATCTACTTTTCAGCGAATTTCGGTGAGTTTATGCGAGTTCAATCACGCCAGCAAAAGCGATACACAAGCCTTGCAATTGACGCTCAATTACTTTGTGATACAAGATCGATGTGCATCTCAAATCATTTCAGGAGCTTTGCCATGCCTTGCTATCGACTGGACGGCCTGACGCCGGTGGTTCACCCGACAGCCTACGTGCACCCCAGTGCCGTACTGATCGGTGATGTCATCGTCGGCCCTCGTTGCTACGTCGGCCCACTGGCATCGCTGCGGGGGGATTTCGGCCGTATCGTGCTGGAGGAGGGCGCCAACCTGCAGGACACCTGCGTGATGCATGGCTTCCCGGGTGGCGACACGGTGGTCGAACGCAACGGGCATGTCGGGCATGGTGCCGTGCTGCACGGCTGCCGGGTGGGTGAAGACGCCTTGATCGGCATGAACGCGGTGGTGATGGATGGCGCCCGTGTGGCACCACGCTGCATCGTCGCAGCCACGGCATTCGTCAAGGCGGGCTTCGAATGTGCAGCGCAAAGCCTGGTGATGGGTTCGCCAGCCCAGGTCAAGCGCCCGCTGACCGAACAGGAACTGGCCTGGAAGCAGCGCGGCACGGCGGAGTACCAGCACCTGGCGCAACGCTGCATGAACAGCATGGTCGAATGCCCGCCATTGGCCGAGGTCGAGCCCGAGCGCCCACGCATGGAAGACACTGGCGTCAGGCCCAAAGGCCAGGCATCGGCATGAGCCTGGCTACCTCACGCAATGGCCAGGCGGCCCGCCGCGCAGGTATAGTCGGTGCTTTATTCGCGCACAGTTCGCCCATGAGCAATCTCGCCCCACTGAATCACCTGATCACCCGCTTCCAGGAACAGACGCCGATCCGCGCCAGTTCGCTGATCATCACCTTGTACGGCGATGCCATCGAGCCCCACGGCGGAACTGTCTGGCTGGGTAGCCTGATCAACCTGCTGGAGCCGATCGGCATCAACGAGCGCCTGATTCGCACGTCGATCTTCCGCCTTACCAAGGAAGGCTGGCTCACCGCCGAAAAGGTTGGCCGGCGCAGCTACTACAGCCTGACCGGTACGGGTCGCCGGCGGTTCGAGAAAGCCTTCAAGCGGGTCTACAGCCCCAGCCAGCCTGCCTGGGACGGTGCCTGGACGCTGGTGTTGCTCTCGCAACTGGAGGCCGGCAAGCGCAAGGCTTTGCGTGAGGAGCTGGAGTGGCAGGGGTTTGGGGCCATGGCGCCGAACCTGCTGGGCTGCCCACGGGCAGACCGCGCCGACCTGGCCGCCACCTTGCGTGACCTGGAGGCCAGCGACGACAGCATCGTCTTTGAAACCCACACCCAGGAGGTGCTCGCCTCCAAGGCCATGCGCGCCCAGGTGCGGGAAAGCTGGCGTATCGACGAACTGGGGCAGCAGTACAGCGAGTTCATCCAGCTGTTCAGGCCGCTATGGCAAGGCTTGAAAGAGCAGCAACAGCTCGATGCCCAGGATTGCTTCCTGGCACGCACGCTGCTGATTCACGAATACCGCCGGCTGCTGCTGCGCGATCCGCAGCTGCCAGACGAGCTGCTGCCAGGGGATTGGGAGGGAAGGGCTGCGCGACAGTTGTGCCGTAACCTCTATCGCCTGGTGTTTGCCAAGGCAGAAGAATGGCTGAATACCGCGCTGGAGACGGCTGATGGGCCTTTACCTGATGTGAATGAAGGCTTCTACAAGCGTTTTGGCGGCCTTGTTTGAGGATTGGGTTCAGAGGCGGGCATTCATATGGCAGCCATAAAAGCATGAAAGCTCGCCAACAGGTCTAGACCAGTAGCACGCAGGTGTTCAAGCAAGCCCAGTTGATTATGCGGATCCAGGGGCAAGGGATCCGCAGGCAGGCTGCTGTCCAAAGACCGACCAAGCCTGCCCGTCGCAGGTATTCTGGCGTTCTTTGCAGTCGCGTGGCTGATTGTTACGCGATGTTACCCATTACCCCAGTTCCGTTGCCGCAGCTCTGGCTGCAAAGTGCCTTTTTTGAGGGGTGAAGGCAGGGCATGGTGTTTGCATTACTCAGGCACCGAACCTCAACTGGACTAGACCATGCATTCCCCACTGCTCTGCTGCACCGTCCCGCCAGTTGCGGGCAACCTCGGCGTCCTGTCGGCTGCTGCCAGTGGGCTGGAGGGGTTCGTCACAGGCGTCGGAGGCGATATTGACCTGATACTGGGACGGGCCGGGGTCAATCCCGAAAGCCTGCGCCAACCCACGCTGAGCCTGCCGCTCACCAATTACTGCCAGGTGCTGGAAGAGGCGGCCCGCCAGTCGCACTGCGATAACTTCGGTTTGCACTACGGTCTGCAGTTTCAGCCCCAAGCCCTTGGGCTGCTGGGCTATGTCGGGTTGTTGTCCAATGTGCTGGAGGACGCCCTGCGCAATTTCGCGGCGGCGTTTCCTTACCACCAGCACGATACCTTGGTACGGCTGGTCGACTGCGGCGAGTGTTATCGCTTCGATTACCAGGTGCGGCACAGCGCCATTCTGGTGCGTCGACAGGATGCCGAACTGACCATGGGCATGGCGCTTAACCTGATACGCCACGTGCTGGGCAAGGACTGGGCGCCGTTCGCGGTCAGCTTCGAGCACGCTCGCCCACAGGACTGGCAAGTGCATCAGCAGGCGTTCGGCGCGCCTGTCTATTTTGGTCGCGGTTGCAACTCGATGCTCGTCCCCAAGGCTGACCTGAAAGATCAGCTGATGCCAGAGCGCGATGCCAATTTGCTGTTTCTGGTCCAGGACGTGCTCCAGCGCCTGGGCGCGCACGATCAGCGGCGCAACCTGCTGGATGAGGCGGACGCTCAGGTGCGCCTTGCCCTGAGCTGTGGAGAGCCTTGCCTGGAGAGGATCGCGCAGGCACTGGAGCTCAGTCCGGCCGGGCTGCAGCGCCACCTGCGCGAGGCAGGCTTGAGCTTCAGCCAGTTGGTCGAAAGGGTCCGCCGGGATCTGGCGGTGCACTACCTGCGACAGCCCAAACGGCCGGTGTCTGACCTGGCGGGTTTGCTCGGATACTCCGAGACCAGTGCGTTCTCCCGGGCTTTTCGCCGCTGGTTTGGCGTAAGCCCGCGGCAGTGGCGTAGCGAAGACTGCTGAACTGAAAATTGACTTTGCACGTTGAACACGCCCGTGCAGGGTCAAGTATTGGTCTAGACCAGGCTATAAGATCAGGTTCGCAAGTTCCGGATACCTACCGGCAGGCGCCTTGATCGAGCAGAGCAGGGGTGCCAGGCCTACGTCGCGGTAATCAACAGAGGACAACAACATGTACAAGAGTCCTGAGAACGCCCGCCATGACTGGAAATCCCTTCGACACTGGCGCGTTCAGATATTCATCATCACGTGGCTGGCCTATGCCGCGTTCTATTTCACCCGCAAGGCCTTTTCGGTTGCCAAGCTGGGCATCGCCGAAGACCCCAGCTTTATGCTCGACAAAGCGGCCATGGCCAACCTCGACGCGCTGTATCTGGCCGCCTATGCCGTAGGCCAGTTCGCATGGGGTGTCTTCGCTGACCGTTACGGTACCCGCGTCGTCGTGCTTGGCGGGCTGGTGGTATCGGCCCTGGCCGCGCTGGCCATGGGCACCTTCGCGACGTTACCGATCTTCGCCAGCTGCATGGTGATTCAGGGGTTGGCGCAATCCACGGGCTGGTCCGGGCTGTGCAAGAACATCGGATGCTTCTTCGCTACCCGTGAACGCGGCCGCGTGCTGGGCTACTGGAGCACCTGCTACGCGTTCGGCGGCCTGGTCGCAACGCCGTTCGCCGGGTGGTGGGCGTACCAGATCTCCCATGATTGGCGCATGGCGTTCATCTCCTCGGCGGGCGTCGTGCTCGTGGTTGCCGTGCTGTTCTTCCTGCTGCAACGCAACCGCCCGCAGGATGTAGGGTTGCCCGCCGTCGAAGACGAGGCGCAGTCGGCCGGGCGCACCGACGTTCCACGGGAGAACTACTGGACGGCGCTGCGCAAGGTGCTCGCCAATCGTACGGTCCTGGTGCTGGGAATAGCGTATTTCCTGCTCAAGCCTGCTCGCTATGCAATCCTGATGTGGGGGCCGGTGATCGTCTACGAGCGCATGCCGAGTATCGGCAAAGTGGCTTCGGCCATTGTGCCGTCCGCGTTCGAAGTCGCGGGCCTGGTCGGCCCGATTCTGATCGGCATCGTCTCCGACAGACTGTTCGGCGCTCGGCGCATGCCGGCCTGCGTGATCAGCCTGCTGGCGCTGACCCTGTGGCTGATACTGTTCGTGCCGACAATGCAAAGCGGCAACATCTACCTGGTGGTCGGCTTGCTGTTCATGATGGGTGTCACGCTGTATGGCCCAGACTCGATGATCAGCGGCGCCGCCGCCATTGATTTCGGCACCAGCGAGTCCGCGGGCACCGCCACAGGCTTCGTCAACGGGTGCGGCTCGGTGGGTGCGATCCTCGGTGGGCTGCTGCCTGGCTACTTCGACACCCTCACTGTGTTCTTCGTCTTCACCGGCGCTGCGTTGCTCGCCAGTTTGCTGCTGGTGCCATTCTGGAACAGTCGCCCAGCAAGTCAGGCGACTGTCAGTGAATTCAAGACGACGTCTGGCAGTGTCGCGACATCCGCGCAAACCACTCGCTGATCCCATTGTCATTTCACCCGGCGATGGCTGAAAAGGCCGTCGCCCCTTGATTCCGTACCTTGGAGGTGGCCAATGGCCCTCGCACTGTTTGATCTGGACGACACCCTTATCGATGGCGACTGTGCCAGCCTGTGGAGCAGCCATATGGCCGCGCTCGGCTGGGTCGATGGGCCGAGCTTCATCGAGCGCGACCGCGAACTCATGGCGCTCTATGCGCAAGGCAAGTTGGCCATGGAGGCGTACATGACGTTCAGCCTCTCACCCCTGGTGGGCCGCACGATAGAGGAGGTGGCCGAGGCGGTGGCTCCCTTCGTGGAAGATGTCATCACCCCGCGCATCCATAAAGACGCTGTTGCCTGCCTGGCGCGACATCGCGAAGAGGGGGACCGCCTGCTGATCATTTCAGCCTCTGCGCACTTCCTGGTGAGCCGTATCGCCAAACAACTTGGCGTAGAAGAAGTGCTGGCGATTGACCTTGAACACCAGCAGGGCGCCTATACCGGCAATACCAGCGGGATATTGACCTACCGGGACGGCAAGGTGACGCGGCTTCACAGCTGGCTGCAAGAGCAGGGCGAGGGGTTGGACGGTGCCTACTTCTACTCGGATTCGCGCAATGACCTGCCGTTGCTTTCGCTGGTCGCCAAGCCGCATACAGTCAATCCTGATCCCGTGTTGCGGGCGCATGCTGATGCGACGGGGTGGCCGATTCTGCGGTGGCATTGAGAGTGTCAGGAGGGCGGATAGGACAAGCAATTTATATAACTAAACAAAATGAATATTTAGTGTAGTTATTCATTGGAGTCATATTATAAGGGCAGGGTAGCTCATCTGTTGAACCAGGGGTAGCTCATGCGTGATCGCTAGCACCCACGTTTGCACGCTAGCGTTCAAGAATGAGCTACCTTCGGCCGCAGTCACCATCAAGGAGTACCATACAATGACTCACTGTCCAGGCTGGATGCTTGAAAGCGCCCATAGCTAACTCAAGGCTGCTGAGCTTCTAGACGCCCAAAACCTCCCACATGTTGCCATGGCCAATGCAGCGATCGGTATGGAAATCCTGCTGAAATGCTTTATTTCGGTGCCAGATCAGCACCAAGGGACGTCCAGCGAAACCTACAAGCTCGACGTCGAAGCGCTCAAAGCGGCTCATCAGCACCTGCAGTCAATCGGTAAGATTCCACCAAAACAAAAGCATGACGCTCACGACTTGTTGACGTTGTTTCATGCCATGCCCGCAACCATTCGCCAAACCCTGGCCCTGGACAGCCAGGAAGGTTTAGTCGAACGGTATCGGGAGGTGTTCATCAATAGCCGGTATCAGTACGAGCCGAGCAGCTGGAAATTTTCCGATCCAGTGCTGATGAGATTGTTGCGGTGGGCGTTGACCAGTGTGGTTGGCTGCTACAGGGAGCGAGGCTCGCAAGACCCGTTTGTGCTGCGTTACATCGCAGAGGTCCAAGCAAGAGCTGTAGCACAGTGATCGAGGCCAGGGACCTGGCTTCAAATCTGCCCACCCTCGGCCCCGATAGCTTCATACGAAGATGCGCATAATGAGTATTATGTTAAATGAAGTGTTTGTAAGTGCCCGTCCTCTGTGACCGGTACCTAAAAACCGGAATCCTCGACTTAAAAACCAGAACCTTCGAAATCAACCCCTTGCCTCCAGGCCTTCGCGTCAAACCTCAGTATGTTGAGCCTGCCCAACAGTTTGGGGGGCTCGTCCGCAGACTGGAGGGATGACCCTTGAGGCACTTGGCGTCAATCATGGCGCCAGCATGCTTGCGATGTCCGCTAGCACCCCTCTCACAAGCTCATGATCTTGCCGAGCAAGCGCTCGATCAATAGAGCGGCCACCTCTACGCTGCCCTAATTGCCTAGCAGTCCTATTCAGGCCGGCTGCAGCCCTGATGCGTGCCTGCTCCTGTGGCGCATCATTGCCGGCCAGCAGCTCACTCAGCCGTTGCTTCATAACATCGACAGCTTCAGCAGATCCTTCTTCTATCGCAAGGACAATCAAACCCTTGATCGACTTCTCTAGAATGCCCCAGCTATCCTCATGGCTGCCGCCCTTCTTTGCCCATGCAAGTAGGAGGTATTGGCAATCCTGCAAATAGTCTGGGCAGCTCCGTTGGCGAGCCTCAACAGACGCGTTGAACAGGCTTTGAGTCAGGGAAAAGGCTTCTACAAAGGATACGGACTCTCTGTCCGTGGGCAGCCACGACAGTGTTCGAACGAGCCAACTGGCATGTGTACGCAACTCCTCTGCCGTATGATCCGAGCACGCAGCAGCCTCCGACACAGCATTCAGGAGGCTTGAAACCTGAATGATCCAGTCGATGGCATCAGAAGTGAAAAGAGATCGCTTGTTCACCGCCAACAGAAGGAGTTCTTTTATAGGCTCGTAGATCTGATCTGCCCAGGCCTCAAGGTTGTCAATAACACGGGTGGCATGCTCGCTATCCTCTGGCATCGCGAGTAGCTGATTGGCCAAGACGTTGAGCCTTGATAGGAACGAGGTGGCCTGCGAAGCCGAAAAGTACGGAGCCAGAGTGCGCCTATGTGTTGAGCCAAGCGGTGTATCCGTTGTGAAGAGGAACAGCTTCGCAGCGGTAATGACGGTTGTTCGTGCCTCGCGAACGGTATAGTCAATTTCGTCCTGCCCCTTCGACAGAAGGTCGTACGTGACTAGGGAAAGTTGTTCAAATGCAACCAGCGTAACGGGTTGATGGCTTGTCTTGGCTACGCCGACGGCAGAAAGCAAGCCTATTTTCTGTACCAGGGTAATGATCTCCATGGGATCGGTGTGGTCGAGAGCAATCCGAGCTCCGTTCCCCATTTGGCGAATGCCTTCCATCATGACGTCAGGGAAGTCGTGTGGCGCGACCGCTTCCACTGCGGATGCCAGGTATCCCGACGCAAGCATCGCGTGATGCTTGGCCGGCTTAAGCCCTGGGTACCGAATCTGAAGGTAGGCTGCATAAAGCGCCGCAAGCGTACGCAACGTGCTTTGGGCCAGACGCTCGTCACCGGTCGTTAACGCTGTCTGCATCGTCTGGCGCAGGTGCTCCAAGGTAGCGTTGATGAAACTGTCGAATGTACCTGGCATCTCGATGAATGAGTCCGCTGCAATGAAGGTGCCTTGCTTCGCTTGGCAGTAAGCAGCATTGATTTCAATTATCTTGCGAAATGCGTTATCTGCAACCTCGTAGTCACCCTGCTCGGCGAAACGCCTGGCATACGAAATTGCATAGTGAATCGCCTGC
>Ga0247821_10001960_pt1 | contig 11389 bp, 10 predicted proteins | sample 13C_Glycerol_Day_FD_192481 | JGI IMG/M metagenome (GOLD analysis project Ga0247821, IMG submission 192481) | Soil microbial communities from agricultural site in Penn Yan, New York, United States - 13C_Glycerol_Day14 | ecosystem: Environmental > Terrestrial > Soil > Agricultural land | place... | reverse complement strand
GCAGGCTTCGGCGTGACCTGGTAAGCGCGCTGGCAACCCGGGGCGATACTGATTATTTTGTCGGATAAGTACCTGGCCGCCTGATCCTTGCGGCCAGCCCTCCGCTATCGTCGAGCCGGGAGTCACACAGTGAGCACCAAAACCGCACAGCAGGCCCGCGAGCTGCTGCTCAAGGAATACCGTGGGGTCCTGTCGACCCATTCCAAGTCGATGCCAGGCTTTCCTTTCGGCTCGGTGGTGCCCTATTGCCTGGATGCCGAGGGCAACCCGCTGATCCTGATCAGCCGCATTGCCCAGCACACCCATAACCTGCAGAAAGACCCCAAGTGCTCGCTGCTGGTCGGCGAGCGCGATGCCGAGGATGTGCAGGCCGTCGGTCGCCTCACCGTGCTGGCCGAGGCGCAGCGGCTCGAGGCGCCCGAGGCCGTGGCGGCCGCGGCCGAGCGCTATTACCGCTACTTCCCTGAATCGAGCAATTACCACAAGGCCCATGACTTCGACTTCTGGGTGCTCAAGCCGGTGCGTCACCGCTACATCGGCGGTTTTGGCGCGATCCACTGGATCGACCACCTGAACCTGCCCAACCCCTTCGCCGGCCAGGCCGAGGCAAGCATGATCGAGCACATGAACAGCGATCACGCCAATGCCATCGAACACTACGTCCAGCTCAGCGGCCTGCCACGCAGCGCGGCGGCGCAGATGGTCGGTATCGACAGCGAAGGCATGCACCTGCGCATAGGCCAGGGCGTGCACTGGTTGCCGTTCGGTGCACCTTGCAACACGGCGATACAAGTGCGCGAAGCCCTGGTATTTCTGGCTCGTGCCGATCAATGGCCGGATCGTTCGAGTGCCGAGGCTTGAAATAGTGAAAGGCCGCAACCATTAAAGGTCTACTGCAAGGACATCTTGCGCAGAGGATCCATTGATGCGTGCCTTTCTACTGCTGTTTCTGATTTTTCCGGTGCTGGAGTTGTATGTGTTCTTCAAGGTCAGCACCGCGATCGGTTTCTTTCCGGCGTTGCTGCTGATCATTGCCGGCTCCGCCCTGGGTGTGCTGGTGGTGCGGGTGGCCGGCCTGGCCACCGCCTTGCGCGCGCGTGAGAGCCTGCAACGTGGCGAGCTGCCCGCCGAAGACATGTTCCAGGGCCTGATGCTGGCGCTCGGTGGTGGCCTGCTGCTGTTGCCGGGTTTCATCAGCGACGTGATCGGCCTGGTCTGCCTGCTGCCGTTCACCCGCCGCCTGCTCGGGCGCAAGCTGCGTGAGCGTGCCGAAGCACAGGCCATGCGCCAGCGCGCCTTCGCCGACGATCCCTTCATGGCCCGTCCGGGCAGTGCGGGTAGCCAGCCGCGCCAGCCTGATGTGATCGAAGGTGAGTACGAGCATCACGAGCCCCGTGAGCCGCGCGATCGGCGTCTTCCGTAAGCGTTGCCAGCGCCAGTCGAAACGGCCCCGAAAGGGGCCGTTTTGCTTTGCCCGCAGCTATCGCTAAAAAATTTAACGACCAAGCCTTGTAATTGCCCTTGGCGACCTCATGTATGGGTCACCGCAAGGTTTCTGGTGGCTTGCCCCAGACTTTACATGCGTGGTTCGCCTTCGCGGGCCACGAGCGGCTACGCCGCAAGCATCAACCCGCCGGTGTCGATACCGGCCGATGAAAACCACAATTAGGAGAGATCGACAATGAAGCTTCGTCCTCTGCATGACCGCGTCGTCATCCGTCGCAGCGAAGAAGAATCGAAAACCGCTGGCGGTATCGTTCTGCCAGGTTCGGCCGCTGAAAAACCTAACCGTGGCGAAGTCGTCGCTGTAGGTACCGGTCGCATCCTGGACAACGGTGAACGGCACCACCACCGCTACCGTCCTGGCTCAAGCCATCGTCAACGAAGGCCTGAAAGCCGTCGCTGCCGGCATGAACCCGATGGACCTCAAGCGCGGCATCGACAAGGCCACTGCTGCCGTCGTCGCCGAGCTGAAGAACCTGTCCAAGCCATGCGCCGACTCCAAGGCCATCGCCCAGGTCGGTACCATCTCCGCCAACTCCGACAACTCCATCGGTGACATCATCGCCGAAGCCATGGAAAAAGTCGGTAAAGAAGGCGTGATCACCGTTGAAGAAGGCTCGGGCCTGGAAAACGAACTGTCGGTCGTAGAAGGCATGCAGTTCGACCGTGGCTACCTGTCGCCATACTTCGTCAACAAGCCGGACACCATGGTCGCCGAGCTGGATGGCCCGCTGCTGCTGCTGGTTGACAAGAAGATCTCCAACATCCGTGAACTGCTGCCAGTCCTGGAAGCCGTTGCCAAGGCCGGCCGTCCGCTGCTGATCGTGGCTGAAGACGTCGAAGGCGAAGCGCTGGCTACCCTGGTCGTCAACAACATGCGTGGCATCGTCAAGGTTGCTGCGGTCAAGGCACCTGGCTTCGGCGACCGCCGCAAGGCCATGCTGCAGGACATCGCCGTCCTGACCGGCGGTACCGTGATCTCCGAAGAAATCGGCCTGAGCCTGGAGTCCGCTACCCTGGATCACCTGGGTAACGCCAAGCGTGTGACCCTGTCCAAGGAAAACACCACCATCATCGACGGTGCTGGCGTTGAAGCCGACATCGAAGCACGCGTCAAGCAGATCCGTGCCCAGATCGAAGAGACTTCCTCGGACTACGACCGTGAGAAGCTGCAAGAGCGTCTGGCCAAGCTGGCTGGCGGTGTTGCCGTGATCAAGGTCGGTGCCGGCACCGAAGTTGAAATGAAAGAGAAGAAAGCCCGCGTTGAAGACGCCCTGCACGCTACCCGCGCAGCCGTCGAAGAAGGCGTGGTGCCTGGCGGTGGTGTAGCGCTGGTGCGTGCACTGAACGCCATTGCCGACCTCAAAGGCGACAACGAAGAGCAGAACGTCGGTATCGCCCTGCTGCGTCGCGCCGTTGAAGCGCCACTGCGTCAGATCGTTGCCAACGCCGGCGACGAGCCAAGCGTTGTGGCTGACAAGGTCAAGCAAGGTTCGGGCAACTTCGGTTACAACGCTGCTACCGGCGAGTACGGCGACATGATCGAAATGGGCATCCTGGACCCAGCCAAGGTCACCCGTTCGGCACTGCAAGCTGCTGCTTCGATCGGTGGTCTGATGATCACCACCGAAGCCATGATTGCTGACGCACCAGTGGAAGCTTCCGCTGGCGGCGGCATGCCAGACATGGGCGGCATGGGTGGTATGGGCGGCATGGGCGGCATGATGTAAGCCAGCCGTACCCGCTTGAGAAAAAGCCCCGCCTTGTGCGGGGCTTTTTTGTTTGCGCCGGTTACACATCTGTAGTCGCTGCCGCCAGGCTGCGATCGGCCACGCAGCGGTCGTAAAACCTACGACGACAGTGATTTGTCTGCCATATCGTATCGCGGGGCAATCCCGTTCCTGTCCGTCACGGTCACCGGTTTTCGGTACAAGATGCCGTAGTAACAACCCAGACTGATCAACCAGCAGAACACCGCGGTCCACACGTTGTGGGAAAAGAAATGCGCACCCTGCAGCATGCGTCCCACCGAAAACAGCGTGCCCAGGCCAAACGCAAACAGCAGCGCGGCACGGGCCAGGCGTGGGCGACGATCACGCAGGGCGAAGAACAGGGCGAACAGCGTAAAGCCAGTGGCCGCATGCCCACCGGGCCAGCAACGTCCAGGCTTGTCGGTAGCCGGGCGTGGGCTCAGCAGTTCACTGTAGGTTTCCTTGCCACCGAACTCCTGCAGGCTCCAGGGGCACTGCACGGCGGTCACCGCCTTGAGCGGCGTGACGAAGCTGGTTGAAAGCGCCATGGCCATGACCAGGCAACCCAGTTCCCGACGCCAGTTTTTCAGGCGCTGCCAGAAGAAACTGGCAGCAAACGCGACAATGGCCCCCAGGCCCACGACGATCACTGCCTGTTTGGCACGGTCATGCAGGATGTCTTCGAGGAAATAGCTGTGGCGGCCAATGAACTGGCCTGCCACCGGGTCGTACATCAACCTGGCCAGGTCCATGTCCAGTGAAGTGAGTTCGAGCAGGATCAGGATCAGGGCGGTCATTGCAGGGATGCCCAGGGCAACCCAGAGGTTGAGCGGGCGGGAGGTGGCAGGTAGGGGCATGGCAGGTCCAGGCGGGTCGGTGGGCGGTTGCGACCGGCGATTCTCAACCAGGCGCCATCGCTTGTCCGTGAAGCTCGGGTGAAAAAAACGTTAACCTGTAATAAAGCCGCACTGGCCTAGCCGTGCGCGGTCGATGGCCGTAAGCTGCGCCTGCCAAGCAGGCAAAAGCCCTGGACAGGAGAACTCCATGCGAATCCTACTGGTTGAAGACAACCGCGATATCCTCGCCAACCTGGCCGATTACCTGGGCCTGAAGGGCTACACGGTGGATTGCGCCCAGGACGGTCTGTCCGGATTGCACCTGGCCGCCACCGAGCACTACGACCTCATCGTGCTCGACATCATGCTCCCGGGCATCGACGGCTATACCCTGTGCAAGCGCCTGCGTGAGGACGCCCGGCGGGATACGCCAGTGATCATGCTCACCGCCCGTGACCAACTCGATGACCGCCTGCAGGGCTTTCGCTCCGGTGCCGACGACTACCTGCTCAAGCCTTTTGCCCTGTCGGAGCTGGCGGCGCGCATCGAGGCGGTCCTGCGTCGTGCCCAGGGCGGTGGACGGCGCACCTTGCAGGTCAGCGACCTGAACTACGACCTCGACACCCTGGAAGTGACCCGCGACGGCAAGATGCTCAAGCTCAACCCGGTCGGCCTGAAGCTGCTGGCCGTGCTGATGCAGAAGAGCCCCCATGTGTTGCGCCGCGAAGTGCTGGAAGAAGCGCTCTGGGGTGACGATTGTCCCGACAGCGACAGCCTGCGCAGTCACGTGCACCAGTTGCGCCAGGTGATCGACAAGCCGTTCGACAAACCCCTGCTGCATACCGTCCACGGCGTCGGTTACCGCCTGGCCGAGGGCCGCGATGGAGTTTAAGCAGAGCCTTGCCCAGCGGATCATCATCGCCTTTGCCTTGATGAGCGCACTGGTGGCCGGCGCCTTCGCGTTCGGCATCGTGGCCACCGTGCACCTGGTCGAAGAGCGGCTGATCTCGGCGGTACTGGGCGGTGATCTGCAGCGTCTGCTGCGCATGGACAGTGTCAGTGACTGGAGCCATCGCCCGCGACCGGACCAATTGTTCTACTACAGCGGCGGGCGCGACGATTTCGAGTTGCCCAAGGACTTGCGTCACCTGACACACGGTTTCCACGAGGTGTTCCGCGAGCAACTGTCCTACCACGCCATGGTCGAGGTGGTGGATGGGCGGCGTTATGTCCTGCTGCAGGACCAGAGTGATTTTGAAGAGCGCGAGCGGGTGCTGTTCGCGATCGTGGTGGTGGGCTTCGTCCTCAGCCTCGCCCTGGCGGTGTTCCTCGGCTGGGTGCTGGCGCGGCGGGTGATGGCGCCGGTGATCCGCCTGGCACGCCAGGTACGCCATCGCGACCAGTTGCTGGGCCTGGCGCCGCCCCTGGCACCGGACTATGCCGCCGACGAAGTCGGCCAGCTGGCCGTGGCCTTCGACGATACCCTCGGGCGCCTGCGCGATGCCCTGACCCGCGAGCGCCTGTTCACCAGCGATGTCAGCCATGAATTGCGCACCCCCTTGATGGTGCTGGCCAGTTCCTGCGAGCTGTTGCTGGTCAACCCGAACATCGATACCCGTGCCCGTGCCCAGGTCGAACGCATCGCCAGGGCCACCGAAGAAATGCAGGAGCTGGTCAAGACCTTCCTGATGCTGGCCCGTGCCCAGCGCGATGAGGGCGCCGTGGCATCGCGGGCGACCATGAAAGAAGTGGCCGACGACCTGACCGGCGTCTGGCGTGACACCATCGAGCAGAAGGGCCTGACCCTGATCTACCAGCCGGGAGCGGGCTCAAGGACACTTTACAACGCCACCTTCCTGCAGGCGGTGATGGGCAACCTGTTGCGTAACGCAGCGCACTACACCGACTACGGGTTCATTCGCCTGACCCTGGAACCGGCCGGATTCCTGGTCGAGGACAGTGGCGTGGGCATTCCTGAGGAACAGCGCGAAGCCATGTTCCGGCCGTTCGTGCGCGGCGACGAACGCCGTGGCGAAGGCCTCGGCCTTGGTTTGTCACTGGTGCAGCGAATCTGCGACGACCAGGGCTGGGCGGTCAGCCTGACGGCCATGGTGCCCCATGGGTGTCGCTTCCATGTCGACCTCACCCATGGCCCGGAGTGCCTGCCGGAACCGGAGTGAAGGCCGAGGGTGGCCTTCTGCTCTCGTAACGTCTTGTAACGTTAAATCCCGCTCTAACAAATTTTTCACATTCGTATGACCTGGCGCCAACGATTGCCTCCTTAAGGTGGGGGGATTGGAGTCAGGAGATGCACCATGCGTAGCCCCATCAAACTCGAATTTTCCGAGAAGTACGACCAGCAGCACGCCCAGGAGTACTTCCTCAAGCACCAGGACGGGATGGCCCGTCGCCTGTCCCACCAGCGCGACGAACAACTTGCCCGCCGCGCCCTGGCGCTGGTCGGCGAGCCAGGGTTGGTGCTGGACCTGCCTTGTGGCGCCGGTCGCTTCTGGCCATTGCTGGCTGAAAAACCCAACCGGGTGATCATCGGCGCGGACAATTCCGAAGCCATGCTGGAAACCGCGACCAAGTCCCAGCCGGCACACATCGTCGAGCGGGTACGGACCTTGCAAACCTCTGCGTTTGCCATCGATCTGCCAGACAACTCGGTTGACAGCATTTTCTGCATGCGCCTGATGCACCACATCGGCGACGCTGCGCATCGCAAGACAATTCTCTCGGAATTTCAACGAGTTACGCGCGACAGCGTTATCCTGTCGCTGTGGGTGGATGGCAACTTCAAGGCATGGCGGCGCAAGAAGCTCGAACAACGCCGTTATGAAAAAACCGGAGAGGTCAGTTACCAGAACCGTTTTGTGTTACCGGCTGCAACGGTCGAGGAAGAATTCCAGGCCGCCGGTTTCCGGATTCAGGAACGATTGGACTTTTTGCCGTTCTATGCCATGTGGCGAGTATACGTATTGCGTAAGGGGTAGTAGGGCATGGCGGTAGAGCGCGAAGGATCAGCAACGGGAAACAGCCGGTTCGATCATTTCTGGCAGCAGCAGGGTGAGTGGGTTGAAGAGCCCAACCAGCGTCGAGGCGGTGAAAGCGGTGTACAGCGGCTGAACGACGAAAGCGGCCAGTTGCTGTACTCCAAGCGACAGATCGGCCATATCTACCGCAGCTTCCTGCATCCGTTCGGGCGCCCGACGGTGCTGCGCGAGTTCGATGCACTGAACAGCTTCGAACAGCTCGGCGTGCGGGTGCCCCACATCGTTTACTGCGGGGTCGAGCGCGATGCCGACCACCAGTGGCGTGCCCTGCTGGTCAGCAAGGCCCTGGACGGCTTCGTGGACTGCGACAGCTGGTACGCCGATGGTGCACGGGAGCGCTACAGCGCGGCCCTGCACGAGCGGATGCTGGAAGACCTGGCCCAGAACCTTGCGCGCATGCACCGTGGTCATTGGCAACATGGCTGCCTGTACGGCAAGCACGTGTTCATCAAGGTGACCGGCGAAGGGGATGATGCCCGGGCCGAAGTGGCCCTGCTGGACCTGGAGAAGTGCCGGCGGCGAATCAGCTGCCAGCGTGCGGCCGCCAACGACCTGAAGCAATTGCGCCGCCATTCGTCATTCAATGACGCGGAGTGGCAAAAGCTGCTCTATTTTTACAAGGTGGCGTTTGGCAGCGCTGTCAAAGGTTTAGAGTAATGAAACTAGAAATCGCTCGAGGTCTGTTTCTGATTCTGGCACTGGCAGTCGCTACAGCGGCGGCGGCTGCCTGGGAAGAACCACGCCCGCAGGTACTGAGCAAGGTCGATCCTGCCGCCCAGTGCCCGCCACCGCGGGTGGTGAAGAGCCAGACAACGGCCAGTCCCGATCAAGACCTGTTGCTGTTCCTGTTCGGCATGAGCCAGGGCCTGCGCCCTCAGAGTTGATGTTCAAGCGTTGGTGTTGCCTGAAGGCCTCGTTGAAAACGGGGCCTTTTGCATTTCAGGCTTCCTGGGTCTGGGGGCGGGGTAGTTCGGCGTGCGCCAGCAGGGTATAGACGCAAGGCAGGACGAACAGGGTGAACAGGGTGCCCACCGACATGCCGGTGGCGATCACCGTACCGATGTCGAAGCGACTGACGGCTCCCGCGCCGGTGGCCAGAATCAGCGGCACCATGCCGAAGACCATCGCCGCCGTGGTCATCAGCACCGGACGCAGGCGGATCGCTGCCGCTTCCTCCACCGCCTCGCGGGCGCTCAGGCCCTTTTGCAGGCGCAGCTGGTTGGCGAACTCGACGACTAGGATGCCGTGCTTGCTGATCAGGCCGATCAGGGTCACCAGGCCCACCTGGGTGTAGATGTTCATGCTCGAAATGCCCAGGAACAACGGAATCAGCGCTCCGCAGATCGACAGCGGCACGGTGACGAGGATGACCAAGGGATCGCGGAAGCTTTCGAACTGCGCCGCCAGCACCAGGAAGATGATCGCCAGGGCCAGGCCGAAGGTCACCCACAGCGCACTGCCTTCCTGGACGAACTGTCGCGCCGTGCCGGCGTAGTCGAAGGCGTAGCCTTCCGGCGCTTCCTCCCGGGCAATGCTGCGCACGGTGTCCAGCGCCTCGCCCATGCTGACCATGGGCACACCCTGGATGATCGCCGAGTTCAGCTGCTGGAACTGATTGAGCTGGCGGGGCCGGGCGCGGTCGTGGAGGGTGATCAAGGTCGACAGCGGCAGCATCTGGCCCTGCTGGTTCTTCACGTAGTAGTTGCTCAACCAGTCGGGATTGTCCCGGTACAGGCGCTCGACCTGGGCGATGACCTTGTAGCTGCGGCCATCGATGGTGAAGCGGTTGATTTCCGCCTCGCCGAGCAGGGTGGCCAGGGTGCCGCCCAGGGCATCCATGGACACGCCCATCTGCGCCGCCTTGGCCCGATCGATATCGACCACCACTTCCGGCTTGTCGAAGGCCAGGTCAATGTCGAGGAAGGCGAACTTGCCCGAGGCCTGGGCGCGCTCCTTGACCCGCTCGGCCACCTGCAGCAGCGACTCATAGTCGTTCGGTGTGTTGATCACGAACTGGAACGGCAGGCCCTCGCCGGTGCCCGGCAGCGACGGCAGGTTGAAGCCGAAGATCTGCAGGCCGCTGATACTTTCGAGGCGGTTCTGTACCAACGGTAGCAACTCCATCTGGGTACGCTCGCGTTCGCCCCAGGGCTTGAGCAGGAAGCCGCCGATGCCGGACTGCACGCCGTTGAAGCCGTTGATCTGGAACGAGGAGTAGTACTCGGGGAACGCCTTGAAGATGTCGATGAATTCGTCGGTGTAGGTGCTCAGGTAGTCGAGGTTGGTCGGCTGTGGTGCGGTCGCCATCATGAAGATGACACCCTGGTCCTCGTCCGGCGCCAGCTCGTTGCGGGTGAACATCAGGAACACCGGAATCAGGCACAGCACGATCACCGCGAACACCAGCACCACCGGGCGGGTGTTGAGGGTGGCATGCAACAGCTTCTGATAGCGCACCTTCAGGCCATCGAACAGCACGTCCAGGCGGTGGGCCAGGCCCGTGGGGTTCGGGTCGTGGCGCAGGAGCAGGGCGCACATCATCGGTGACAGGGTCAGGGCGACGATGCCGGAAATGATCACCGCCCCGGCCAGGGTCAGGGCGAACTCCTTGAACAAGGCCCCGGTCAGCCCCTCCAGGAAGCCGATGGGGGCATAGACCGCCGCCAGGGTGATGGTCATCGACACCACCGGCATGGCGATCTCCCTGGCACCTTCCAGGGCCGCCTCGAAGGGCGTCTTGCCTTCCTCGATATGGCGGTGGATGTTCTCCACCACCACGATCGCATCGTCCACTACCAGGCCGATGGCCAGTACCATGGCCAGCAGGGTCAGCAGGTTGAGCGAGTAGCCCATCAACTGCATGAAAAACAGCACGCCGATCATCGACAGGGGAATGGTGATCACCGGGATCAGCACCGAGCGCAGGGCACCGAGGAACAGGAACACCACGACGATGACGATCAGCACTGCCTCGACCAGGGTCTTGATGACCTCGTCGATGGAGGCCTGGATGAACAGGGTGGCGTCGTAGGCGATGGAGGCCTTGAGGTTGGGCGGCAGCTGGCTTTCCAGCTCCGGCATCAGCTTGCGCACTTCCTTGATCACATCCAGCGGGTTGGCCCCGGGGGTGGCCTTGATGCCGATGTAGACCGAGGGAATGCCGTCGAACGAGCTGACCGTGTCGTAGTTCTCCGCGCCCATCTCGACCCGGGCTACGTCACCGAGCAGCACCCGGCTGTCGCCGCGGGTCTTGAGCGGGATGTTGGCGAAGGCTTCGGCGTTTTTCAGCTCCGTGGTGGCATTGATGCTGGTGACGATGTACTCGCCCTTGACCTCGCCGGCCGCCGAGAGGAAGTTGTAGCGTCTTACCGCTTCGCTCACCTCGTTGGCGCTGAGGCCGTAGCCGGCGAGTTTCACCGGGTCGATCCACAGGCGCATGGCGAACAGCTGGTTGCCGAGGATCTCCGCCTCGGCCATGCCGGGCAGGGTGGCGAGCTTGGGCTGGATGACCCGGGACAGGTAATCGGTGATCTGCGGATTGCTCAACACATCGCTGTAGAAGCTGATGTACATCAGCGCCGAGGCATCGGCGGCCTCCTTGCTCAATACCGGGTCTTCGGCGTCCTGGGGCAGCTTGTTCTTGACCTCGTTGGCCTTGGCCAGCAGTTCGGTGAACAGCCGGTCGCTGTCGGCGCCGATCCGGGCATAGACGGAAATCACCGAAAAATTCTGCCGGCTCACCGAGGTCATGTAGTCGATGCCTTCGGCGCTGGCCAGGCTTTGCTGCATGGGCTGGGTAATGTAGCCCTGGATGGTTTCGGCGTTAGCCCCGGGGTAGGCGGTGGTCACCGTGATCAGGGCGTTTTCCATCTGCGGGTACTGGCGGATGGGCAACTTGCTCCAGGCCTGGAAGCCCAGCAGCACGATCAGCAGACTGACCACGCTGGCCAGCACCGGCCGGCGGATGAACGGATCGGTAAAAGCCATGACTTGTCCTCGATCAGTTGGCGCGCGACGGGTGACTGGCCTGGGGTTGCAGGGTCTTGTCCGGGGTGAGGGTGACGGAGGCACCCTGGGTCAGCTTGAGCTGGCCGGCGGTCACCACCTGCTCACCGGCCTTCAGGCCCTTGTTGATGACCACCAGACCCTCGCGACGCTCGCCGGTTTCGACGAAGCGGCGTTCAGCGATCAGTTCCGGCTTGCCTTCGGCATTGAGCTGCGGCTGGCCGTCTTCGTTCTTTTT
>Ga0247821_10001955_pt1 | contig 11421 bp, 11 predicted proteins | sample 13C_Glycerol_Day_FD_192481 | JGI IMG/M metagenome (GOLD analysis project Ga0247821, IMG submission 192481) | Soil microbial communities from agricultural site in Penn Yan, New York, United States - 13C_Glycerol_Day14 | ecosystem: Environmental > Terrestrial > Soil > Agricultural land | place... | reverse complement strand
CAGCACCCCCGGCCACCCTCGCCGTACGCCCGCGGACGCATCAGCACGCGAGGGGTTATCCCCTCGCGTTGGGGGTTCTTCGTTGGTCTGCCAGGGGAGAACCCCCAACACCAGGGGTTAACCCGTCATGCCGGCCGCGCCGGCAGGCCCGCGCGGCCTGGTGCGCGCGCGGTCAGGAGGTGGCGCGGATGGTGACGGCCAGGGAGGCCAGGTAGGACAGGCGGGCGACCTCGGAGCCCAGGAACTCGGGGCCGCCGCGACGGCCGATCACCAGGATCCGGCGGTCGGACTCCAGCGGCGCGGCGACCAGGACCGACTCCGAGAGGCCCTTGTGGTCCGGCGCCTCCAGCGTGGTCGCCTTCTCCATCGGGAGCCAGCGGCCGGCCACGTCGCCGAACTCCGGCGTCGCACTGGTCTCCAGCGCGACCTTCACCTCGCTGCCGGTGCCGTCGAGCAGCGCCGCCCAGTCCGCGTGCAGCACGGCCGGTGACTGCTCGACCAGGATGTCGATCGCGTCCGCGGGCGCCGACGTCATCTGCTCGACCGCTTCCAGGTCCATGTGCAGCCCGCCGCCCGCGCCGTACCGCGAGAACCAGATGACCTCGACGTCCGGGACGCTGTTGCAGGCGGACACCAGCCGGTCCGGGAGCACTCCCGGTGGCAGGTCGACCACGATGTCGTCGACGGCGGTGCCGTTCTCGCGGCGGTGTTCGACGATCTCGATCGCATGGATGTCGGCGTTCACCTCACCGAGGGCTGTCGCCACGGTGCCCAGCGAACCGGGTCGGTCCGGGATGATCAAGCGCAGCAGGAACACCGAACGATCATCTCCCAGCCGATCACCTTGCGCGTAACGCCTTGTCGCCGCCCATGTTACAGAGCGGTAGGGGAGGACACGCCCGCCCATCTCATCCGGCCGTTGTCCACACCCCTGGGGACGGGGAAACGCGACCGTCACACCGGACCACTAGGATGACTGGGTCGTGGCGGAAAGCGCTACGGGAAGTCCTGCGAACCATTGGATCAGTTCATGCCATCGATTACCCGCGAAGAGGTCGCGCACCTGGCGCGACTGGCGCGGATCGAGCTCACCGACGACGAGCTCGACCACCTCGCGCCGCAGCTCGACCAGATCATCACCCTGGTCGGGCAGGTCAGCCAGGTGGCGGCGGACGACATCCCGCCGACCTCGCACGCCCTGCCGCTGACCAACGTGATGCGCCCGGACGAGAACGTCCCGTGCCTCACGCCCGAGCAGGCGCTGTCCGGCGCGCCGGCCGCGGAGGAGCAGCGTTTCCGGGTGCCGCGGATCCTGGAGGAGGACTGATCATGGCCGACCTCACCAGGAAGACCGCGGCCGAGCTCGCGGAGCTGATGACGTCCGGGCAGGCGAGCTCGGTGGAGATCACCCAGGCCCACCTCGACCGGATCGCCGCCGTCGACGGCGCGGTGCACGCGTTCCTGCACGTCGACACCGAGGGCGCGCTGGCGCAGGCGAAGGCCGTCGACGACAAGCGCGCCGCGGGTGAGCAGCTGTCCCCGCTGGCCGGTGTGCCGCTGGCGCTGAAGGACGTGCTCACCCAGGAGGGTGTGCCGACCACAGCCGGCTCGAAGATCCTCGAGGGCTGGAAGCCGCCGTACGACTCGACGGTCGTGAAGCGGCTGAAGGACGCCGGGATCGTGATCCTCGGCAAGACCAACATGGACGAGTTCGCGATGGGCTCCTCCACCGAGAACTCGGCGTACGGCACCACCCACAACCCGTGGGACCTGGGCCGGATCCCGGGCGGTTCCGGCGGCGGCTCGTCCGCAGCCGTCTCGGCGTACGAGGCGCCGCTCGCGATCGGCACCGACACCGGCGGCTCGATCCGGCAGCCCGGTGCGTTCACCGGCACGGTCGGCGTCAAGCCGACGTACGGCGGCACCTCGCGGTACGGGCTGATCGCGCTGGCCTCCTCGCTGGACACGCCGGGCCCGTGTGCGCGGACGACCCTCGACGCGGCGCTGCTGCACGAGGTGATCGCCGGCTGGGACCCGATGGACTCCACGTCGATCAACCAGGACGTCCCGCCGGTGGTCGAGGCGGCGCGCAACGGTGACGTCGCCGGTCTGCGGATCGGCGTCGTGAAGGAGCTCGGCGGCGAGGGCTACCAGCCGGGCGTCGAGGCGCGCTTCCACGAGGCGGTCGAGCTGCTCACCAAGCTCGGCGCCGAGGTGGTCGAGGTCTCCTGCCCGCACTTCCAGTACGCGCTCCCGGCGTACTACCTGATCCTGCCGAGCGAGGCCTCGTCCAACCTGGCCAAGTTCGACGCGATGCGGTACGGCCTGCGCGTCGGCGACGACGGGGAGAACAGCGCCGAGAAGGTGATGAGCCTGACCCGCGAGGCCGGCTTCGGCGCCGAGGTGAAGCGCCGCATCATGCTCGGCACGCACGCCCTGTCCAGTGGGTACTACGACGCGTACTACGGCCAGGCGCAGAAGGTGCGGACGCTGATCGCCCGCGACTTCGCGGCCGCCTACGAGCAGGTCGACGTGCTGGTCTCGCCGGCGACGCCGACCACCGCGTTCGCGATCGGCGACCGGATCGACGACCCGATCGCCATGTACAAGAACGACCTCTGCACGATCCCGTCCAACCTGGCCGGTAACGCGGCCGCGTCGTTCCCGTGCGGTCTCGCCGACGAGGACGGCCTGCCGGTCGGTTTCCACGTGATGGCGCCGGTGATGCGCGACGACCTGCTCTACAAGGTCGGCGCCGCGCTGGAGTCCGCGCTGGCCGAGCAGTGGGGCGGCGTACTGATGACCAAGGCTCCGGAGCTGGAGGTGACCCGATGACTGCCGAGGTCCTCGAAATCGACGACGCGCTGGCGCAGTACGACCCGGTGATGGGCCTCGAGGTCCACGTCGAGCTGAACACGAAGTCGAAGATGTTCTGCGGCTGCCCGACCGAGTTCGGCGCGCCGCCGAACACCCAGACCTGCCCGGTCTGCCTCGGTCTGCCCGGCGCGCTGCCGGTGGTGAACGCGAAGGCGGTCGAGTCCGCGATCAAGATCGGTCTCGCGCTGAACTGCGAGATCGCCGAGTGGTGCCGGTTCGCCCGGAAGAACTACTTCTACCCGGACATGCCGAAGAACTTCCAGACCTCGCAGTACGACGAGCCGATCGCGTTCAACGGCTGGACCGAGGTCGTCGTCGACGGCGAGACGTACCGGATCGAGATCGAGCGCGCGCACATGGAGGAGGACACCGGCAAGTCCACCCACATCGGCGGCGCGACCGGCCGGATCCACGGCGCCTCGCACTCGCTGGTCGACTACAACCGGGCCGGCATCCCGCTGATCGAGATCGTCACCAAGACGATCGAGGTCCCGCCGGCGAAGGCAGCTGCGGTCGCCCGGGCGTATGTGAGCATGCTGCGCGATCTGCTGCTGTCGCTGGACGTCTCGGACGTCCGGATGGACCAGGGCTCGCTCCGTTGCGACGCGAACGTCTCGCTGAAGCCGCACGGTTCCACTGCGCTGGGCACGCGGACCGAGACCAAGAACGTGAACTCGTTCCGTTCGGTCGAGCGCGCGATCACCTACGAGATCACCCGGCAGGCGGCGATCTTGTCGTCCGGCGGCAAGATCCTGCAGGAGACCCGGCACTGGCACGAGGACACCGGCATCACCACGTCCGGCCGGGAGAAGTCCGACGCGGATGACTACCGGTACTTCCCGGAGCCCGACCTGGTTCCGGTCGCGCCGTCGCGCGAATGGGTGGAGGAGCTGCGCGGGACGCTGCCGGAGGCGCCGTCGGTCCGGCGGGCGCGGTTGCAGCAGGACTGGGGTTTCACCGACCTCGAGATGCGCGACGTCATCAACGGCAACGCGCTCGAGCCGATCGTCGCGACGGTCGAGCTCGGTGTCACACCGGCCGCCGCGAAGAAGTGGTGGCTGGGTGAGCTGGCCCGCTCGGCGAACGAGTCCGGTCAGGAGCTCGACGCGCTCGGCGTCGGCCCCGCCGAGGTCGCCGAGGTCCAGAAGCTCGTCGACGACGGCACGCTGAACGACAAGCTCGCCCGCCAGGTCTTCGAAGGCCTGCTCGCCGGCGAGGGCACCCCGGCCGAGATCATCGAGAAGCGCGGACTGGCCCTGGTCTCCGACGACTCCGCCCTCCTGGAGGCGATCGACCGCGCCATCGCCGCCAACCCTGACGTCGTCGAAAAGGTCAACTCCGGCAAACCCGCCGCCGCCGGCGCCCTGATCGGCGCAGTCATGAAGGACATGCGAGGCCAAGCAGACGCCGCCAAGGTCCGCCAACTCCTCAACGAGAAGCTCGGCATCTGATCTGCTCGAGGGGGTGCAGGTCGCTGCACCCCCTCGACGGTCAGGCTGCGTTCTTCTGCTGTGACTGAGGAGCGTCGGCGATGACCTCGCGCTCGACGCGGCCGTCGTCCACGTCGGCGGCGTCGGCGAGGAGGGTCTGGGCGACCGACAGTTCCTCGGCCGTGCAGCGGACCTCGTAGCGGGTCGGCAGGACCTCAGTGGTCACGGCTTCGGGGCGATTACGGACCAGCCCGCGGAACAGCCCCCCGAGCGCCCCGACGAGTACGCCGTACACAAATCCCCACACCACAACGGCGAGACCGTTCAGCGTCGTTTCGGCCACCAGAGTGACGAAGACCGCCGCGAGTACGCCGAGAAGCGCGCCGTGCGCGGCACTGACCAGGGTGAGCCTCACGGCCGGGACGGTTCTGCGTCTGGTGGCCTGCCGGAGTCCGGCGCCGACGATCTCCAGGTTGGCCGCTGTCATCCCGTAGCTTCTGAGGTACTCGACTGTTCGCTGAGCATCGTCGAATCTGCTCACCGATGCGATCACGCTGTTGGGGACGCCAGACGCCTGGCCGGTCGGCATACCGATCTCCTCCTCAGGTCGTTTCCTCCAACAAGTACCAGACGACCGAAGAGCTGAAACGGTTGACTTCTCAGGAGGTGCTGATCGTCACGCGCAGGACCCGGTCGTCGCCGTCGCGGGTGTCGCCGCGGCCGTCGGTGTTCGACGTGGTCACCCACAACGACCCGTCCGGCGCGGTCTCGACCGTACGCAAACGCCCGTACTGGTTGGTGAAGAACGCCTGCGGCTCACCGACCCGCTTGCCGCCCGCGACCGGGATCGCCCAGAGCCGCTGGCCGCGCAACGACGCCATGAAGATGTGCCCCTTGGCGAACGCGATCCCGGACGGCGACGCGTCGGCCGTGTGCCACTGGGCGATCGGGTCGGTCATGCCGTCGAGCTGGCTGATGCCTTCCGCGGCCGGCCAGCCGTAGTTCGAGCCGGGGGTGATCGCGTTCAGCTCGTCCCAGGTGTTCTGCCCGAACTCCGCGGCGTACAACTGGTCGCCGTCGAACGCGAGCCCCTGGACGTTGCGGTGGCCCTTGGTGATCCACACCCGCCCGTCCGGGTTGCCCGGCGCGGCCTTCCCCTCGGTGGTGATCCGCAGGATCTTCCCGCCGAGCGAGTCGTCGTTCTGCGAGTTCGGCCGGTCCGACCCGTCGCCGGTCCCGGCGTACAGGAACCCGTCCGGACCGAACCGCAGCCGCCCGCCGTTGTGGATCGCCGCGGCCGGAATCCCCTCGAGGATCACCTGCTGGTCCGACAACTTCCCGCTCTGGTAGGTGATCCGCGCGATCCGGTTGTCGTCGCCACCCGAGTAGTACGCGTAGAGGTACGGCTTCCCCGGATACCCCGGATCCACCGCGAGCCCGAGCAACCCACCTTCGGACGACGGGTTCACATCCTCCACCTCGCCGACCTCACTGACCTGCCCGTCGGCGATCCGCTTGATCTTCCCCGAATCCCGCTCCGCCACCAACGCACTCTTGTCCGGCAGAAACGCCAGCCCCCACGGCACCTCGATCCCCGTCGCCACCGTCGAAGCCACCGTCAACTTCACCGCCCCCACAGCCCCGCTCGCCGCACCCGAACTGGCAGGCACCGACGCCGTACCAGAGGACGCCGGCGAGTCCTCCGAACACCCCACCACCAACGCCAACGCCGCCACCACCACCGCAGCCCGACCGCGCACGCCCGTCTCCTCCACTAGCCCTGCCCCCAAGCTAGCGACAACCACCAGCCCGCACCGCCGGAATGACCCGACCTGCAATCAATTCGAGAGACCGCACGCCGACCCTGGCAGGACTTGATGCGCCCGGCGTATGACTCACCAGGTGGGTCTCAGCGGGAAGTGGGAGTTGCCGCGGTGGTCGGGTTTTGCGGCGAGGACCTGGTGGAGCTGGATGGTGTTGTGTTCGAAGCCGGCTCGGCTGGCGGCTAGGTAGAGGCCCCAGATCTTCGCGGTGGGGTGGCCGACCTCGGCGACGGCCTCGTCCCAGTGGGTGACCAGGTTTTCGTTCCAGGCGGTGAGGGTGAGGGCGTAGTGCTCGCGGAGGTTCTCCTCGTGGCGGACCTCGAAGCCGGCGTCCTGGGCCTCGGTGATGATGCGGCCGGAGCCGATCAGTTCGCCGTCGGGGAAGATGTAGCGGTCGATGAACGCGCCGGTGTTGCGGAACCGGTTGTCCGGCCGGGTGATGCAGTGGTTGAGCAGCCGGCCGCCCGGCTTGAGCCGGCTGTGCAGGAAACCGAAGTACGACGGGTAGTTCCGGACGCCGATGTGCTCGGTCAGGCCGATCGAGCTGATCGCGTCGAAGTCGTACTCGGGGACGTCGCGGTAGTCCAGGAACCGCACCTCGGCGCGGTTCTCCAGCCCGTCCCGCTTGATCGCTTGCGCTGCCCATTCGGCCTGCGCCGCGGACAGCGTGACGCCCAGCGCGGTGACGCCGTACTCGCGGGCCGCGTGCCGCACCATGCCGCCCCACCCGCACCCGACGTCGAGCAGCCGCATGCCCGGCTTCAGGTCGAGCTTGCGCGCGACCAGGTCGTACTTCTCGAACTGTGCCTCTTCCAGCGTGGCGTCCGCGGTCGGGTAGACCGCGCAGGTGTACGTCATCGACGGCCCGAGCACCCACTCGTAGAACGTGTTCGACACGTCGTAGTGGTGGTGGATCGCGGACTTGTCCCGCGCCTTCGAGTGCCGCAGCCCCTCGAAGGTACGCCGCCACTTGGGCAGGTGCTCCTGCGGCGGGGGAGGCGGCGGCTTCAGGTGGCTCCACCCAAGGCTGCGGAGGATCCGGACGGCCTCGGCGGCCTTCGGCCGGTGGAAGTGGAACTGATCGAGGATCAGCCGCATCAGGTCGTACGGATTGCCCGGGTGGACGCCGGTGATCTCCAGATCGCCCATCACGTACGCGCGGACCATCCCGAGATCGCCGGGCGCGGTCAGGAGGTACGACAGCCCGCGCTCGTTGGCCAGATGCATGTGAATGGGCGAGTCCGAGGGACCCGCCTCGCTGCCGTCGTACGCCGAGAACCGGAACGGCAAAGCGTCCGGAATCACGGCCGTGAGGGCTTCGGCGATCGATACCTGCTGGGTTGCGAGCGTCGTCATCGGCGCGTCACCGCCTTTTCGTAGAGCCCGGTGAGCCGGGCGTCCGGGTCGTAGCGTTTCTTCACCTCGTCCAGCGCTGCGACGTTGTAGAGCCGGTCGAAGGTCTCACGGTCGTAGTAGGCGTCGGAGTACAGCGACTTGTGGCCGCCGAAGTCGGTGACGGCGGCCTCGATCCGCCGGTTCACGTCGCCGTCGGCGGCGCCCGGCGCGATCGGCACGGTGCCCCAGAAGCCGACGTTGACGTACGTCTCGCCGGGCTTCAGTGGATACAGCGGCCAGGACGCCGCGCCGCGCAGTCGCAACGGGCAGAGCCAGACCGGCCGCATGCCCACGTTCGCGTCGAACCAGCGCAGGAACTCCGCCAGCCGCGCGACCGGGATCTCCACGTCCTGCACCACGCGCTCGCGGTCCGCATGACCGCGGCGGCGGTTCAGCCGGGCGGCGACGTGATGCCGGTTCTCGAAGCCGACGATCTTGTAGAACACGTCGCTGCGTCGCCAGCGGCGAGGCCACAACCGCCGTACGACGGGCTGCTGCGCGCCGAACGCCCTCGAGCACCAGAACCAGTCGGTGTCCCAGCGCCACAGGTAGTCGTGGGCGGTGAGGAAGTCCCGCTGCCGCTGCTGGATCGAACGGTAGTAGATCTGCTGACCTGTGTAGTCGCTGGTGCGGATCGCGGCGTCGCTGTTGCGGCCGAGGGTGAGGTACGCCTCCGACGGGCTGAACGCGACGCCGTCGACGAAGTGCACCGGCTCACCGTCGTACGTGCCGGAGGCAACGACCTCGTCGATGGCCGGCGCGAGCTCGTCCAGGCCGAGCCGGACGTGCCGGAGCGCGACGTACGGCGAGATGCGGTCGAGTTCGATGCGCAGCCGGGTGGCGTACCCGAGCGTGCCGTAGGAGTTCGGGAACATCCGGAACAGGTCCGCGTGCTCGCCGGAAGGCCGCGCCGTGACCACGTCGCCGGCGCCGGTGAGGATGTCCAGCTCGAGCACGGACTCGTGCGGCAGGCCGGCGCGGAACGACGACGACTCGATGCCGAGCCCGGTGACCGCGCCGCCGAGGGTGATCGTCTTCAGCTGCGGCACCACCATCGGCATCAGGCCGTACGGAAGGGTCGCCGCGACCAGGTCCTCGTACGTGCACATGCCCTGGACGTCGGCCGTGCGGGCGGCCGGGTCGATGCCGAGGACACCGGTCAGCTTCGACACGTCCAGCCCCGGACGGTCGACCGCGGCCCGCGGCCGGAACAGGTTCGAGCTGCGCTTGGCCAGCCGAACGGGCTCGCCCGGCGGGATCAGTTCGTACGACTCCCGCAGCCGCCCGACGGCCTGATCGTGCGCGACCACCACCGCCCTGTCCGATGTCGAAGGCACCGATCCAGAGTACGACGACGGCCGCTCCGTGGCACCGGAGTTCAAAACTGTCCACGATCCCGAGTAGGTTGAAACGCATGGTTGACGTGGTGAAGGCATGGCTTCCGTGGGAGGACCCCGCTGGGTTCCTCGGCGGGGTGCCCGACGGGTTCGACGTGGACTTCTATGCCGGCGGCGAGCGGCCCACGTCGCTCGACGAGGTGGAGTTCTACGTGCCGAGCTACATGGGCGGCGGTGACGTGTTCGACGTCATCCGCGACATGCCGGCGCTGAAGGTCGTGCAGCTGCAGACGGCCGGGTTCGAGCACGCGCAGTCGCGGCTCGCCGACGGCGTCACCCTGTGCAACGCACGCGGCGTGCACGACGCCTCCACGGCCGAGCTGGCGGTCGGGCTCATCCTCGCGTCGTTCCGGAACCTACCGCGTGCGGTCCGTGACCAGGAGCGCCAGGTCTGGCCGGGGTCGTACGACGAGGTCGACGACTCGCTCGCCGACCGCACGGTGCTGATCCTCGGGTACGGCGCGATCGGCGAGGCGCTCGAGCGGCGGCTGACCGGGTTCGAGTGCGACGTGATCCGGGTCGCCCGGAGTGCGCGGGACGGCGTGCACCCGATCGCGGAGCTGCCCGAGCTGTTGCCGCGCGCCGACGTCGTCGTGCTGCTGACCCCCGCGACGCCGGAGACCAAGCGGATGGTGGACGCCAAGTTCCTGGCCTCGATGAAGGACGGCGCCCTGCTGGTGAACGTCGCCCGCGGCATCGTCGTCGACACCGACGCGCTGCTCGCCGAGCTCGGGACGCGCCGGATCCGGGCCGCGCTCGACGTGACCGACCCGGAGCCGTTGCCCGCCGGACATCCGCTGTGGTCTGCTCCGACTGTGCTGATCAACCCGCACCGCGGCGGCGCCTCGACGGCGTTCGCGCCGCGGGTCGCGCGGCTGGTGCGTGCGCAGTTGCAGCGCTACGCGTCCGGGGAACCGTTGATCAACGTGGTGGCTGGGCCGCCACGCTAGAACACGCTAGGACACGCTAGGAGGAGGACGACGATGTCCGAGGCCGTACTGCTGATCGGTACCAAGAAGGGGCTCTGGATCGGCCGGAGCGACGCTGCCCGCAAGGACTGGCAGCTGGACGGGCCGGTGCCCGAGTTCGAGATGCAGGGCGTGTACGCCGTGGGCATCGACACCCGCGGCGACCGGCCTCGGCTGTTCGTCGGCGGCACCAGCGAGCACTGGGGGCCGGCGGTCTTCCACTCCGACGACCTCGGCAAGAGCTGGGCGGAGCCGCCGGAGGGCTCGATCGGGTTCCCGGAGGATGCCGACGCGTCGCTGGAGCGGGTCTGGCAGATCCAGCCGGGACCGCCCGGTCAGCCAGGCGTCGTGTACGCCGGGTCCGAGCCGCAGGCGTTGTGGAAGTCGACCGACGGCGGGGTGACGTTCGAGCTGGTCCGCGGTCTGTGGGACCACCCGCACCGGTCGGAGTGGGGCGCCGGGTTCGGCGGCGCGGCGATCCACACCGTGGTGCCGCACCCGACCGATCCCGACCGGGTGAGTGTGGCGATGTCCACCGGCGGGGTCTACCGGACCGCCGACGGCGGCGCGACCTGGTCCCCGGCGAACCAGGGGATCCAGGCGAAGTTCTTCCCGGACCCGTACCCGGAGTTCGGCCAGTGCGTCCACAAGCTGGCCGCGCACCCCGACGCACCGGAGCGGCTGTTCGCGCAGAACCACCACGGCGTGTACCGCTCGGACGACGGCGGCGCGGTCTGGACGTCGATCGCGGACGGCCTGCCGTCGGACTTCGGGTTCCCGATCGTGGTGCACCCGCACGAGCCCGAGACCGTGTACGTGTTCCCGCTGGTCGCGGACGCGAACCGGATTCCCACCGGGGCGCAGTGCCGGGTCTTCCGGTCCCGGGACGCCGGCGCCACCTGGGAGCCGCTGGCGGCCGGACTGCCCGACGTCTCCTACGTCCCGGTGCTGCGGGACGCGATGTCCACCGACACCGCCGATCCCGCCGGGGTGTACGTCGGCACGCGGGACGGCTGTGTCTACGCGAGCCCCGACGCCGGCGACGGCTGGGTCGAGGTCGCCCGGCACCTGCCCGACGTACTGACCGTGCGCGCCGCGGTGGTCGGATGATCGGCGTCCGGCTGCCCACGGTGCTGCGGCCGTTCGCGGGCGGCGCCGAGCGCGTCGAGGTCGAGGCGCGGAGCGTGGCCGAGGCGTTCGCCGCGCTCGACGCACCGCTGCGCCGGCGGCTGACCGACGAGCGGGGGGCGATCCGCCGGCCCGTCAACATCTACCTCGGTGACGACAACATCCGCGATCTCGACGGTCTGGGGACGCCGCTCGACGACGGCGACGAGCTGTTGATCCTGCCCAGCGTCGCGGGCGGCTGACGGCGCGCGAAAACAAAAGACTGCACTTCCGGGCGCCGCTTGGTTAGCGTCGGGCGGCATGAGCAACGTCCTCCTGCTGACCGGGCCGTCGGGCTCCGGCAAGACGACCGTGGCGCGACTCGTCGCGACCGACGCGCCACGGCCCACGATGCACCTGACCA
>Ga0247821_10001953_pt1 | contig 11424 bp, 11 predicted proteins | sample 13C_Glycerol_Day_FD_192481 | JGI IMG/M metagenome (GOLD analysis project Ga0247821, IMG submission 192481) | Soil microbial communities from agricultural site in Penn Yan, New York, United States - 13C_Glycerol_Day14 | ecosystem: Environmental > Terrestrial > Soil > Agricultural land | place... | reverse complement strand
GGCCAGCAAAGTGCCGTGCGTCGTGTGCCCGCCGATCTCCAGCCGCCAGTTGTATGGGGTGGCGGGGGGGGTACTGGTGCGGTCGGCACCGTGTCGACCACCTACACCGCCACTGCGGCGCAGCCAATCCCGAACAACGCCGACACGGTGATCGCGTTCGGGAGCGACGCGACCACAAGCACGGAGGTGGTGAAGTCCACGTCCGGGGCCGGGCACAAGTTCACCCTCGGGCAGACGCGGCTTTGGACAATCTCGGCGACCTGCAGGATCGTGGAGAACGGCGTCGGTGGCCGGGCTTTTGACATCCGCGCTGGGTCCACGCTGCTAGCGAAGACTGGTATGCAGTCGAGCGCGACGAACCCGTACACAGTCAACCTGTCGTGCACTCGGCGTCTCGCGGCCGGCACACAAATCTCCGTGGTCGGGTGGCAGAACTCCGGCGTTTCTCTGGCGCTCGATCCGGGCGGCGGGAACACCGTACATATCGATATTGCGGGGGTCTGACCTGTGGCGTTCACTTATGTGACGATCACGCACACGTTCGAGACTGCGGCGGACCTGTCCGCAGGCGGTGAAATCGACTTCACCCCGATATCGCCGATGCACAACGGTGTGACGATCGTCAAGAAGACGGTCACCGCGACCTTGTCTAGTTCGGGCGTGCTGTCACAGTTGCTGGCGGCCAACACAGACCCTGACACCATCCCGACCGGCACTGTGTACCAGGTCGACGAACGGGTCGTAGGTCAGCCGACGCTCACCTACTACGTGCAGGTCCCGCACAACGCCGGAAACTCGATCGATCTGCGGGATCTGGCAGGGTGGGTTGGCGGTACCGGATCGGGCTCGGGAACCGTGTCCTCGATCAACGGTGAGGGCCCGGACGGGGCCGGTAACATCACCCTGTCTGCGGCGGACGTCGGGGCGCAGCTCGCTGACGGTGACCTGGACGGCCTAGCTGCGCTCGGTGACGGCGTCCCGCGGCGCGCGTCCGGCACGTGGGGACTGGTCAGCGGCACCCCGGACGGCACGAAGTTTCTCCGCGACGACGGCACCTGGGCGGTCGCCTCGGGCAGCAGCTACACCTCGGAGAATGCGCGGGACGACATTGCCGCGGCGCTGGTGGCGGGCAGCAATGTCACGATCACCCCCAACGACGGCGCAGACACGATCACGATCTCCGCAGCGAGCTCCGGCTCGGCCGGCATCCCGGCGTCCACCGTGGACGCCAAGGGTGACTTGATCGTGGGCACCGCGAACGACACGGTCGCCCGCCGCAGTGTGGGCACCGACGGGCAGGCGCTGCTGGCTGATTCCGCCGCGACGACTGGGGTGTCGTGGGGTGCGCCGACCCCGGCGGACGCCTCAGTGACCAACGCCAAGGTTGCGTCCGGGGCGGCGATCTCGGCGGACAAGCTCGCCGACGGCACGACGAACAAGGTTATGACGGCGACGGAGCGGGCGAAGCTCGCGGGGGTGGCGGCCGGGGCCACCGCCTACACCGATGAGCAGGTCCGTGACGTCATGGGCGTGGCCCTGGTGGCGGGATCGAACGTGTCGATCACCCCGAACGACGTCGCGGACACGATCACCATTGCCGCCACCGTCACGGGCGGCAGCGTGACCGGGATGGTCGCGGTCGACACCATCGCCAGCCTCAAGGCGGTCAATGTCACCGGCCTGACCACCAACGACGCACGTTTCGTGCAGGGGTTCTATTCGGCAGGGGACGGCGGGGCGGGAGTGTTCCGCTACGTGTCCGGGGACTCGGCGACCGCGGTGGACGGGATGATCGTCGCGCCGAATACGGGGACCGGGCGGTGGCGCAGGGACTTCACCGGCACCAGCATCAGCGTGAAGTGGTTCGGGGCGCGTGGTGACGGAGTCAACGACGACCGGGCGGCGATCCAAACCGGGATTGACTTCGTCAAGACGCTGAGCCCCGGCAACGGCGGTTGGTTCATCGGCGGCACTCTGTTCTTCCCGGACGGCACCTATATGCTGAGTTCGCGGCTGGTCCTGCCGCGGACCGGCATCTCGCCGATCTCGAACGTAGTGAGGCTTCAGGGCGAGTCGCGGATGGCGACCGTGCTGAAGGCGACGTCGGCGTTCCCGGCGAACACCGCGATGATCGAGTGGGCGCAGACGACCCAGCAGTGTTACCTGCAGGACATCCGTAACTTCACGATGGACGTCATGGCGGCGACGAACGACGTCAAGTGCATTTGGCACCGGCAGATAGGTGCGATCAACACCACGGACCCCTCTTCCGGGGTCGGCTCGGTGGCGCAGGAGTGGTTCAACCTGACGCTGGACAACCTGCTGATCTACTGCGTGACCTCCCGGCACACCTCAATGTTTAAGTTCGAAAACGGGAACCGATACGCGGAGATGACGAACATCTTGTTCGACCCGTCGTTCGGGGACTTCAACAACGGAGATCTTGAGAGGGATTCGCTGCTGTTCGACGTGGTGTCACAGTTCGGGAGCCCGCCGCGGTACACGGCAGAGTCCGAGGACTCGGTGGGGTTCTTCAAGTGCGCACTCCGTAACATCAACTCGGGGCTGATCCAGTCGGGGCGGAGCCGTATATGGCGGGGCCGGCTGTACGAGTCGGTGATGGAGAACGTGTTTTGTAACGGCGGGCAAGACGATCCTCAGTTTGAGTTCATCGATTGTTTCCGTATCTCCGTGAAACACTGCGGGTCGGAGGGCGCCGCAGCGAAACAGATGCGGTTCTTCAAGGTCCGCGCCTCCCTCGTCGAAATAGCCGGGGTGTCTCCCGGTGACCCCCGACACCACAAGTACTGGGCGGCGTCGACGAACTTCGGCGCTGGCCGGAAGCTCGCACCGACTGCGCACGCGTCCGCGAACGGCCCGAACCGGTACCTGTACTCGGTGAACGCTGGAACAACGGGCACTGTGGAGCCGACCTGGACTTCCGCGCCTAACCCGGGGAACACCGTTACGGACAACGCCGGGCGTGTGTACACGAACACCGGGGAGTACGTCGTCCAGGACGTCATGAGCCTAGAGGAGTGCTACGACAACTACTTTTATGGGAAGTACTCGACGCAGGGCACCCCGTCGGCTCCGCAACGGCAAACCCTGCTGCTGACTATTGACAGCGTGTCGGCACGGAACGTGTTCCGCGGGTGGACTGCGAACCTGGGCGGGGTCAACGCCGAGTCGCAGATCAGCATTGCTGCGCCGGTAACTAACATGAACCTCATCGAGGGCTGGGACAACACCCTAGGGCACCAGACCGGCGCCTACTACCGGATCGGGATGGAACTCACCGATCGGGTCCAGGTGGTCGGCGACTCCAGCATCACGTTGACGTCGGCCACCGATCAGACGGTTCTTTTCAGCACCAACCTCACCTCGAACCGCACGGTGACCGCGCCCTCGTCGGGGCTGGTCACTAAACCCTTCAAGATCGTGAAGACGGCGACCGGCGGCTCGGGAACGTTGAGCGTCCTCGGCCTGCACACCCTGGGCGCCTCCGAGAAAGCCTTCGTAAAGGTCGAGCACAACGGCACCAGCTACGTGGTCACCGAGAAGGGCGCCCTGCCGTAATGCCGCAGAGTGTTCGGTTCGACAACTCCGGGGAAGGCTATACCGCCACCACGGGTGTTCCCACAGGTACGGCTTACACGGTCCTGCTGTGGATGAACATGAAGGTCGACCTCGACAACTACAGCAAGTTGTGGGTTCTCAAGGGCGGCACCACAGTGCTGTACCTGTCGTCCGGGGTCGAGGGAAACGCCTTCGCAGTATGGGGGTCGATCGGTAACGCCTCCGGGTTCACCGCCACCGCCAACACCTGGTACAAGACGGCGGTCACCGTCTCCGGCACTACCTCCATCCACTACTTCGGTGAGGCCGCCGCGAGTTTGTCGTCCGTCACCACCCCCGGATTCGTCGGCGACCCGCCAGCCGACTCAACGACGTTTGGGATCAGCAGCGAAGCATTCGAGCATCTCAACGGAAACGTTGCCGCGCTGAAGATCTGGACGGCCACCCTGACCCAGGCCGAGATCGAAGCCGAGTTCACCCAGTACGCCCCGATCCGCACCTCGAACCTGCTGCGCTACCACCCGTTTGACGGGGACGCGGCTGACTACTCCGGCAACGGCTACAGCCTCACCGGCGGCACCGGCGCTAGCTTCGAGTCGGGCCCGCCCATCCCGTTAGTAGCCATGGACGCGGCCTACGTGATCGGCCGCGGCACCCCCCCAGGGTTGTTCCGGGCGCCGTTGAGTCGGCCGCAGTCGTGGCAGGGCATAGCAGACGGCACCGCGACGACATACCTAGCCGGCTTGGACGGCTCAGTCACCCCAGCCGGGGTGCTCGTCCGGCAACCGAACAAAGCACCTGCCGGGACGGTCACGTCGACGGGCGCGCTGATCCGGCAACCCGCAAAGGTGCTCGCCGGTGCCGTCACACCGACGGGTGCGCTGACCAAACTCACCGCGCGGCTGTTCAGCGGCGCGAGCACCCCGGCCGGTACGGTCGCGAAACTCCCCGGCCGCGCATTGTCCGGTGCCGTCAGCTCAGCGGGCGCGCTCACCCGGCAACCCTGGAAAGCCCTTGCAGGCGCCGTCACCTCGACGGGGACGCTGCAGCGGCAGCTGAACAGGGCGCTCGCAGGTACCGCGACATCAGCCGGCGCGGTAACGAAGACCATCTCGCGAGCACTCACCGGGACGGTGACGTCAGCGGGTGCGCTCACCAACGCGCGAACCAAGGTGCTCGCGGCGGCAGGCAGCATCGCCTCTGCAGGCGCACTGGCCAAGCAGGCAAACAAGCCGCCCGCCGGGTCAGTGTCGGCCTCTGGGGCGCTGACAAAGCAGCCGCAGCGGCTGCTGACCGCAACTGCTACCGCTGCGGGCGCACTCGCCACGGCTGGGATCAGGTTGCTCGCTGTGGCGGGAAGCATCGCCTCCGCAGGTGTCCTGGTACGGCAGCCGGGGAAGGCGTTCCCCGGGGCGGTCGACTCGTCCGCAGCGGTCACGTTCGCTCGAACGTTCGCGCGGTCATTCACCGGTTCGGTTGCGTCGGCCGGAGCGCTGACCCGGCTGGTACAGCGCCGCTTTACCGGCACCGCGACCACGGCGGGTGCGCTCACGAACGTCCGGACTCGGCTGCTCGCCGCGGCAGGCTCAGTTGCCTCCGCAGGCGCGCTGACTAGGCGCACGTCTAGGTCGCTGGACGGGGCGATCGGCCCGGCGGCGACGCTCGCCGCAGTCCGGAGCTTGGTGCGTTCCTTCACAGGGTCGGTGTTCTCGTCGGGGGCGGTCGCGCGGACTGTGGGGCGGCAGCTAACCGGTTCGGCGACCTCGTCTGGGGCGCTCGCGAACGTCCGTACCCGGATCTTGGCAGTCGCAGGGTCGGTGGCCTCAGCTGGTGTGTTGGCCCGCGTGACTTCGCGGGCTCTCGCAGGGTCGGTTGCGGCCGCCGGGTCGACGACAAAGACCGCCGCGCGGCGGCTCACCGGCACGGTCGCGTCGGCGGGTGCGGCGGCCGCCGCCCGTTTCCGCCTGATCACCTTGACCGGCGCCGTGTCCACCGTTGGGGCACTGGGCCGCGCCCTGTCCCGGACATTCACCGGCAACAGCACACCGACCGGTTCCGCCCACGTCGTGCCGCCGTTTGTGGGTGTCGCGAACGTCCACGCTGGCCCCCCGCTGGATTCCGTCATAGCGCAAGCGGGGAAACCCGCCGCCGTCGGCGCGTACGCAGGTCCACCCGAGGCACTCGGCGGCGTCCACGCCGGGCCACCCACCGAGATATGAGGAGACACATGCCGAAGGCCACGTGCGGCAGCTGCGGCCACGACGCCGAGATTTCCGCACCCGCAGACGTGTGGAAATGCAGCTGCGCCACCCAAGACAGCCGCTGCAACTGCGACGAACTGAACGAAGCATTCGGCAGCGAAGACAACCCACCAGACAAGGGCGGGGAGATCGCCGACCTCGAAGCGCGACTGCAGCAACTCCGCGGGCACGCCGCGGCGGAAGGGACCCCCAATGTCTGACCAGCACCGCGGCGCGGCCCGCCCCAACGGCGAACTCGGCCTGCGCATCATCCGCGCATCCGACAGCGAGGTCCGCGACCAGTTCGACCAGCTCACCGGGCTGTCGTCCTACCCCGCGAAGGAACTGTCCCTCGCCGAGATCGCCCACTACGGGCTGCCACGCAAGGGCTTGGACGACCGCGTCAACACCTGGCGCGCCTCCAACCTCCGCAACCTCGTCCGCGGAGCCCGCCGCGTCATCGCCGCCCGCGCACTCAACCTCTCCAACTTCTACGGCTCGCTGTACCTCACCCACATCAGCCGCGACGGCGAAGTGGTCGAATACGGGCTCGCGTCCATGCGGGTCGTCACCACCGCCGGCGTCAACTACATCGTCGACGCCTTCCAGAACACCACCGAAGTTGAAAACCTCAAGTACCACGGCATCGGCACCGGCACCAACTCCGAAGCATCAGCCGACACCGCACTGCAAACCGAGTCCACCACCGCGCTGAACCCCGACAGCACCCGCGCCACCGGATCACTCACCGAAGGCGCCAGCGCAAACATTTTCCGCACGGTCGGCACTCTGACCGTTGATGCGACGGCTGCAATCACGGAACACGGCATCTTCAGTCAGGCTGCCACTGGCGGCGGGACCCTTCTCGACCGATCGGTATTCAGCGCGCTTAACTTGGTATCGGGTGACAGTTTGCAAGCGACCTACGACCTAACTTTCTCGGCCGGTGGGTGAGGTCGTAGGCAGTCTGCATGCTGTGCGGCGCGTCATTTAATCAGGAGGGTTGATGTCTCGCCAGTATTGGGTTTCCCCGCTTCCCCCGCTTCATGTCGCCGATGGCACGGCGCTGGCCAGCTCGACCACGCTTACTGATGCGTCGCCGTCGCCGCCGATTGTGTTGCCGGCGAACTTGTTGGAGCTGGGTTCGGAGTTGGAGATCAGCGCGTTTGGGCAGTTTTCGAACACGGGCACCCCGACGTTGCTGTTGGGGTTTTATTACGGGGGGGTGGCGGGGTCGGCGTTGGCGGCGTCGTCGGCGGTCACTACGACGACGGGTGCGACGGCGTGGCCGTGGATGCTGGAGTATCGGGGGGTGGTCCGCAGTGTGGGGACCTCCGGTTCGATCGTCGGGCAGGGTGTGTTGCGTCTGGGGACGGCGTTGACGGCGTTCACTGTGCGGCCGATTCCTGAGGTGGCGGCGTCGCGGACGGTCACAATCGACACGACCGCGGCCAAGTCGATCACCCTTGGGGCGCAGTGGGGCACGTCGAGCGCGTCGAACACCCTCACGGTGAACGACATTTCCGTGCGGGTGGTCTCCTGACGATGGCCACCCGCTACGACCTGATCGTTGATCAGGGATCCGATTACGAGCGGACCTTCCCCGTTCTCGGCGCGGGCGGGCAGAGCCAGGACATCACCGGGTGGACCGTGGCGGGGCAGATCAGGGACAGCTACACCTCCACCGCCGCGTTGCTGCACACCCTAACCGTGACCGTTTCGGGGTCGAACGTGGTCCTCCAGATCCCGAAGACCGTGTCCCGGGACTGGACGTGGCGCCTCGCCCGGTACGACGTGGAGATCACTACCCCTGGCGGGGCGACCACCCGGTTCCTGCAGGGTTCCGTCGTGGTCCACCCTGAGATAACCCGCTAGGCGATGCCGCCTCACCTGACCGGGGGTGTTGGGTGGTCGGCCTCGTCGCGTTAGTCGTCATAGCCACCACACTGGCCGACCCCACAGCCGCCCCCGCCGCCGGAACTGCGGGCGTCTTCGTTCAGTACGGCGCCCTGGGCGTCGTGGCGCTCCTCGCCCTCGGCGCGGTGAAGGTGCTGTTCAACCGCGAAACGAAGAGTCTCGACCTCGAACGGCAACGCGCCGACCGGCTCGAGGAGGAGCTACGCAAGCTCAACGCCACCGTCCAGGACAGGTACGTCAGCACTCTCACCGAGGCCACCCGAACCATGTCCGAGCTGCTCGATCACATGCGGAGCCAACGGTGACCACTGAGCAGAACGCGAAGCGGGACGCCGAGCAGGCCAAGCTGATCGAGGCATCAAGGCAGCTGCGTGACCAGCTGGCTACGGCCGTGACCGAGCTCGACCGCTACGTCCAGGCCCTGCAGGTCGAGATTGACCGACTCCAGAAGGGATAGGGGTGTCTGACCAGCCGTCGTCGTCGTCGGAGCCGGCGCCGCATCCGGTGCTGATCTTGGCTTCCCAGGCGAAGCTGCTGACCGAGCGGGTCGCTGAGCTCGCTCTGTCGGTCGACCAGCTCGACCGGCGCACCACCCGCAGCGAACGTGTCACCGCCGGTGTCGTGTTCGGGCTGCTACTTGACCTTGTGTTGTCGATCGCGGTGGCGTTCGTGTTGTCGAACCTTTTCCAGACGAATGACCGGCTTGAGGCGGCGATTGAGCGGGAGGCGCAGACCCGGCAAGAGGTGTTGTGCCCGTTGTACGGGTTGATCGTGGGGGCGTACAACCCGACCAGCCGCCCCGAGGGTCCGCAGCGTGATGAGTACGTGCGGAACTTCCAGGTGATCATGGATAGCTATCCGAAGTTGTCGTGCGCGACCGTTGTGGTGCCGGGCAGCACGGCTGTCGCCCCGCGGTAACCACCACATCCCCAGGCACGGGAGGAGGGCACGCGTTGACCGCCACCGTGACACCCCTCGACCCTGCCCGGATCATGGCTAGTCTGCGGATCGCGGCGGCCGCGGTGAAGGCGGCTAAGACTCGCGCCGACAGGGCCCGCGAGTTGCGGCGCTGCGACATCCTCCTCGACCGACTGAACACCGCCCGCCGTCGTGGCCGGTAAGCACCGCAAACCGACTCGTGGAACGTCCCGGATCCTCACTGCCAGCGTGCTCGGCGCCGTCGTCGCAGCGGCCGTGGTGGTAGCCGTTGACCGGCCAGCCCCAGCGGCGGCCGTTGCGGCGCCCGCCGTGCCGGACTGGGACCGGCAGGCGTGGCTCAGCATGGCGCTCGTCGTGCCGGTGTCGCAGTGGGCGGAGCTGCCGCAGCCCCCGTCCGGTCGGGCGAAGCCCGCGCGGCAGCAGCCCAAGCGCCGCCCGACCCCGGCCGCGGTCGAGGCAGAACACAAGCCGAAACGGATCCGCTTTAGTTCTGGCGACAAAAATGCAACCCGGGCATGCGCCGCGCAGCTGGACGGCACCCGGCCGCATGTCGCGCGCGCCGGGCACCACCTCGCCCACCGCTTCGACGTCGCGACGGTGTACGGGCGCCACGGCCGCGCAGGACCCTCGGACCACCCCGCGGGGCTGGCGCTGGACTTCATGGTCGACCGCGCTACCGGCGACCAGTTGGCCGACTACGTCCTCGCCCACCGCGACGACCTCGCGGTCACCTATGTGATTTGGCGGCAGCGGATCAACGACGGCGCCGGGTGGCGGCGGATGGAAGACCGCGGCAACGACACCGCAAACCACTATGACCACGTCCACGTCTCCTTCGAGACGGAGGGCGGCGACGGGCTGCCGTGCTAGCTCGCGCGGCTTGGGCGTTCGGGCTCCTCGCGGTCCTCGCCGGGCCCGCGTTCCTCCGCATGGGCCCCGGCACCGGGGCGTGGCTCCAACTCGCCGAGCTCACCGGGCTGTTGGGGTTGTCCGGGCTGGTCGTTGCCGCCGTCCTGCCCTCACGGCTGCGGGCGCTGACCCGCGCGTTCGGTGTCGACGGCGTCCAACTCGTCCACCGGACCATCGGCGGCGCCGTCGTCGGGCTGGTCCTCGTCCACATCGCCTGCGTAGTCGCGGCCGACCCCACCACGATCCGGCTGATCGACCCCACTACCGCGACACCCGCGTCTCGCGCGGCGATCGCGGCGACCCTCGCGCTACTCGCGCTGCTCACGCTCACCGTCACCCGGGCCAGGCAACGCTACGAGGCGTGGCGGTGGGTGCACCTCGCCCTCACCGCCGCGGCGGTCATAGGTTCCGCGATGCACGTGTTGCTCCTCGGCCGGCTCGTCACCGACCCCGTCATGGCGCCTGTGTTCGCGGTCCTCGGCGCCACCGCGGTCGCGGTCGCCGCCGCCCGGTGGGTGTGGCGCCCTCGGGACCCCACAGCGGAGTTCGTGGTCGCAGGGATCCGCCCACGCAGCTCCACCGTCTCAAGCGTCTACCTCGAACCTGCCCGGTCCCGTCACCGACTCGGTGAACCCCCGTTGCGGATGGACCCGGGGCAGTTCGCGTGGCTACGGCTCGCGCAGCGCGCCGCCGCCGAGGAACACCCGTTCACCATCGCCTCGGCGGCGGACGCCCGCCAGCTGGAGTTCTTGGTGCGGCACCGCGGCGACTTCACCCGCAGCCTCCACGCGCTGCTACCGGGCCGGCGGGTGTGGCTCGACGGCCCACACGGCGCGTTCACCGTCTCCCCGGCGGTGGCGCGGGTGGCGCTCGTCGCAGGCGGGGTTGGGCTAGCACCAATGCTGTCGATCCTCCGCACCGCCGCCGACCGCGGCGACCGCCGCCCCCACCTGCTGATCCAGTACGCCTCCCATGACGGGGACATGCTGTGCCGAGGCGACCTCGAGCAGCTCCGCCCCCGCCTCGACCTGACACTCCTCGAAGCAGTGTTCCCCGACCCTTTGCGGATCGTCGTCGGCCGCGTCCCGCGGCTGGACCGCTGGGACTGGTACGTGTGCGGGTCCCCGCAGATGGTCGCCGCGACCGAGGCGGCGCTGGCCGAGCACAACGTGCCCGCCGGACGCATCCACACCGAGAAGTTCGACTAGGGGAGGCGCCGGTGGCATCCCGGGTGTTCCTTTGGGTCGCCGGGCTGGTCGTCCTCGGCGTCGTGTCAGTCGCGGTGATGCAGTCATGGCTGCAGGGCACCCCCGGCATCGGCGGGTGGGTGCAAACCCCCTGGGGGCCGTTGGGCCCGGCCGACCGCGACCTGATCGTGAAGGTGCGGCAGGCCGGGCTGTGGGAGATGCCCACCGGGCAGCAGGCCGCCGAGCAGGGCACCACAAAACAGGTCCGGGAGATCGGCGACCACATCGCCAACGAACACGCCGACCTTGACCAGAAGACCCGGGACGTCGCGGACAAGCTAGGGGTACTGCTGCCGTCTCAGCCGACCGCGCAGCAACAGGCGTGGATGTCGGAGATCGGGCAGGCCCGGGGCACCGACTTCGACCGGGTGTTCGTGCAACGCCTCCGCCAGGCCCACGGCATCGTCCTGCCGCTGATCGCGCAAGTGCGGGTCGGGACCCGCAACACCCTCGTCCGGCAGTTCGCTGACGTCGGCGACCAGTTCGTGTCCCGGCACATCGGCTACCTCGAATCCACGGGGCTGGTCGACCACGAAGCCCTACCGCCCCCGCCTTCACCTGGGCTTTTCGGCGGCGGCGCCCAATGGACCGAC
>Ga0247821_10001950_pt1 | contig 11433 bp, 8 predicted proteins | sample 13C_Glycerol_Day_FD_192481 | JGI IMG/M metagenome (GOLD analysis project Ga0247821, IMG submission 192481) | Soil microbial communities from agricultural site in Penn Yan, New York, United States - 13C_Glycerol_Day14 | ecosystem: Environmental > Terrestrial > Soil > Agricultural land | place... | reverse complement strand
GTGCTCAATGGACGGGATTCGCGCCCCAGCCCCCCACCAGCGGCTGCACCAGCAGGTATTCCTCGTGGGTGCGCGAATCCCGTCCATTGAGCACCATCGAGCACACCGAGCCCAGCTGGCCAGCAATCAACCGGTCCGGCAAGGCCAGTGCCAGGGCGCGGCGCACCACATCGGCAGCCGTTACCATGGACTCGAAATAGGCCGACACCGGCGCTGGGCGCTCGGCCGTACAGATGGTTCCTGGAGGACAGATCACTTCGATGGGACGGAAACAGCCTGCATTGGCCGGTATTCCGGGGCGCACTACCCCCATGAAGACTTCACGTACCGCCGACTGCAAGCCGCACAGCGTATTGTTGATCGGCCCCTGGGCCTGCAGGCTGGAGCCGGTGAAGTCGGCCACGAAGCGCCCCTCGCCGATCTCGACACGGACCTTCACGGTAAACGGTCCATTGCCCAGGCCGTCTTCATCGATCACATCTTCGGCATGGAACACGCCCTTGGGCAAGCCGGCGAACGCCGCCAGCACCATGGATTCACCGTGCTCCAAGAGGCGCTCGATGGCATCCAGGGTAGTGGCCTCACCGTATTTGCCGACGATCGACAGCAAGCGCCGCTCACCCACTCGCAGGGCGGCCGCACAGGCATGCAGGTCGCCGAGGGTCATCTGCGGCAGGCGCACGTTGGCTGCGATGATATCCACCAGGGCCTGGTTGATACGGCCCTGGTCATAGATTCGCACGGTAGGGAATTGCAAACCTTCCTGGTAGATCTCGCTAGCGTCGGCACTGAAGCTGCCAGGGTCCTTGCCGCCAACTTCGGTCCAGTGCGCCTTGTTAGCCGTCCAGGCCAGCAGGCGGCCTTCATGGAACACCGGCATGATCATCGACACATCCGACAGGTGCGTGCCGCCGCCGGTGTAAGGGTCATTGGTGATGAACATGTCTCCCGGGCGGATCTCGTCCAGCGGGAACTTGTCCAGCACGCTGCGCACGGCGCCATCGAGGGTACCGATGAAGCCGGGAATGCCATTACCCTGGGAGATCAGCTGGCCGCGGGCATCGGTCAGGCCGATGCCATAGTCCAGCGCCTCGTAGATGATCGGGCTCATGCTGGTGCGCTTGAGCGCCAGGAACATTTCCTCGCCGATGGCCACCAGGGCATTCTTGATGATTTCGCGGGTGAACGGATTGGCCGTGCTCATTGCGCCATCTCCTGCACGTTGATGTGGATGTGAAGCCCACCGTAGGCATCGACTTCCAGCCGGTCGGCCGGGCCCATCACGGTGGTCGTAGTGGCTTCTTCGATGATCGCCGGGCCGTCGATGCGCATGCCATGAAGCAACGACGAACGCCGGTACAACGGCGTGTGCAGCGGCTGCTCGGGCTCGAACTCGACCCAGCGGTGTCCGAACAGTGCAGCTTCGGCCGAGGTGCAATCGGTGCTGCCAATGGGGTTCATCGGCGACTTGGGTACCGTGCCAAAAGCCACGAGGTGCAAGTTGACGACTTCTATGGGCAAGTCGAGTCGGAAGGTGTACGCCTGTTCATGGCGAGTATGGAACTGTTCAAGGATGGCACCCAGCTCCAGGCCTTCGAGCATCACCTTGACCGTGTGTTCCTGACCGCTGTAGCGCGCGTCGATATGCCATTCGAATCGCAAGGCCTCGCGGGGCATATCGTCCTTGGCGAACGCCGCCACGGCTTCGGCTTGAAGGCCTTCGAACGCAGCCCCAAGCCCAGCCAGACGATCGTCGTCCAATGCTTGCAGATAAGTTTGGATATAGTCGCGACGCGCATCGAGCATGAGCATGCCCCAAGCGGAGAAAACCCCCGCGAACGGCGGGATGATGACCTTGGGAATGCCCAACTCGCCCGCCAGTGCACAGGCATGCAATGCGCCACCGCCACCAAAGGCCATCAGCGCAAAGTCGCGGGGATCATGGCCGCGGTTGACCGAGATGAGCTTCAGCGCATTGACCATGTTGGCGTTGGCGATCTGCAGTACCCCGTGGGCGACCATCTTCGGGGTTACACCGAGCTTGTCACCCAGCACGCCGAAGGCCTGCTCCACGGCGCCGAGGTCTGGTGTGATGTGGCCACCTGCGAAATCTTCCGGGTTGATACGCCCGGTATAGAGATTGGCATCGGTAGTCGTCGGCACCTGACCACCCCGACCGTAGGCCACCGGTCCAGGTCGTGACCCTGCGCTCTGCGGCCCCACCCTGAGGCTGCCGGCAGCATCGATCCAGGCCAGGCTACCGCCGCCGTTGCCGATTTCAACGATATCCACCACCGGCGTCATGATCGGGTAGCCCGCACTCACCGCGTCTTTCTCGATCACGTAGTCATTGCTGATATCCACCTTGCCCTGATGGATCAGCGAGCACTTGGCTGTGGTGCCACCTATGTCCAGCGCCAGCACCTGGGATTCACCGATCAGCTCGCCGTAGGCCTGGGCACCGAGCATACCGCCCACAGGTCCGGATTCCACCAGGCTGATGGGGTCTTGGCGGGCGGCGCGTACCGGGGAGATGCCACCGTTGGATTTCATGATGAACGGTTCGTGCTGCAGACCACGTTCCGCCAGGTGCCGCGACAGGTTGTCCAGATAGTCGCGGGTAGCGGGCATCACATAGGCGGACAGCACCGTGGTGTTGGTCCGCTCGTACTCGCGCAGGGCGCGGCTGACCTGATGGGATGCGATTACCGCCACTTGCGGCCAGTGCGCTTGCACCGCCGCCATCAGTTGCTGCTCGTGAACCGGATTGCAGTAGGCATGCAGCAAGCAGATGGCAATCGCCTGAACGCCTTCAGCGCGCAGACCATCGAGCAGCCCGGGCAGCGGCGTCAGGTCCAGCGGCGTCAATACTTCACCGTGATGGTTCAGTCGTTCGCTGACTTCCAGGCGCAGATGCCGTGGCACAAAGGGAGGCGGCTTGCGGTAGCGGGTGTTGAAGATGTCTGGGGTGTTACCGCGTGCGATTTCCAGCACATCGCGAAAACCACGGGTGGTGAGCAATGCAGTCTTGACCCCTTTGCGTTCGGTCAGGGTATTGATCACCACGGTGGAGCCATGGGCAAAGAAGCTGATATCGCCATAGTCCACGCCACTCTTGGCCACTGCATCAAGCAGCCCCTGTTCGAAATGCGGTGCAGTGGTATCGGCCTTCACAGCCTTGATCACACCGTCCTGCAGGTACACCAAGTCAGTGAAAGTGCCACCGATATCGGTAGCCACACGAATTGTCATAAATCCTCCGGCAGTCGTGCAGGCGCCGGCAGCCGCAGCTGCCGGCTGTATTTTCAGAATGTGTGGGAGACCGCGAAGATCAGGCGGCCATCGTTGCGTAGGTATTCGCCGTCGTTGTAGAAACGCCCGGACAGGTCGGTATCGACCCAGCTCAGCTTGGTATTGATTGGACCGAAGCTGCGTTTGAGAGCAACTTCCCAGTTGGTGTATTCGTGGCCGCCTGTCTCGTCGCGACGACGGTAGTAATCACCATAGGCGTGACCGACCATGAAGGTCAGGTCCAACGCCAATGGCAGATTGAAGGTGTAGTCAGCGGCAACGTAGCGCGAGGCCCGCGACGTACTGATCAGGTCGGGGGTGTAGTAGTAATAGGTGTTGAAATTGCCGTAGCCGAGGCTGAGACCGAGTTCTGTGTAGTTAATGTTGTAGTTCGTCGATGGGAAGGTGTAGTAGTACCCGATGACGCCATAACGCACACCATTCTCCAGCTGGCCGTTATAGCCGCCATAGAAGTCCCATTCGATATTCGCACCGTCATCATAGGGGTCACCGCTTTCAAAACTGTCGGTGCTCGATATCCAGGTACCGACGAAGGCGCCACTATCGCCTGCCCAATCCAGACTAAGGCTCAAGGCAGGTTTGTTGCCGGAGTAACCAATGCCCCGGGTCTGGTATTCCGTCGTCAGCGCCAGGGTGCTGGACACTCCAGCATTGGCGGCGCTGCCCCATCCGAGGATGCCCAGCAGTACAAGAAAAATGCGAATCAAGGAATCTGCTCCTGAACTTCTTGAGGTTGTTATTTGCGTTTCGGTTGGCAGAAGAACTGTCGTTGTAGCCAAATCGCGGGCATGGCTTCGCCCGCCGGGGACACGCCCGGAAAATACGGTCAGGGTCAATGGATCAGGGTGCTGGGTGTGAGGACGCAGTCAACGGCACGGGGGCGAAGCGATAGAGCACCAGGTAGGCGACCAATGCCACCAGCAGCGAGTCCACAGTGGGTTGCGACGTCAGGGTCCATCCTTCGAACGAAGTCATCCATGCAACGCCACTCGCCAGCGCCCAGCTAAACAGCGCGGGCCAGCCGAATGGCCGCGAACGGGCCAGTTCAGCAAGAGCGTAGTGCTGCCGGCGAACCACGAAGAAGTCGGCTACATAGATGCTCGCCAGCGGTGGAATCAGGATGCTGAGGGTCAGAATGAAGTCGAGGAAGTGACTCATGAAGCCACCTACCGCAAGCACCGTCGCGACAAGGCTACCGGCCAGGGTGAGTTTCCAGTTTGCGGCGCGGCTGACCGTCGCAAGGGTAAGCGTCGCCGAATAGAGGTTGGCCGTATTGGTGATCCAGGTGGAGAACATCAGTACCGCCAAAGCCGGTAACAGAACGCCCAACACCGCCATCACCTGCATGATCTCCGCTTGGCCGGTGATGATCGACAACACCCCGCCAACGCCCAGCACGAAAGGAAAACCCAACGCCATGCCGAGAACGGCGATCAGCGCGTCCTTCTGGGTACGGGCATAGCGGGTGAAGTCTGGCATCAGCACCGGCGTCAGGATCACCATGCCGATGGTGCTGGCGATCACCAGCGACAGGCTGTCACCCGAACCTGCAAAGCCTGCCAGTTGTCCGGGCACAGTGCGCTGCAAACCCAGGTAGAGGGCGAACAGCATGAACGCGGCCATGAGCGGCACCGACCAGACCGACAGGCGGTCCAACCCGCGCAGGCCATAAATGGCCATCAGTGTCATCAGGCCGCTGCCCCAGATACAGTGCACCCAGGCCGGCGTGTCTATGCCCCAGGCGCTATGCAAGGCACTGGCCACGGTACTGCCAAAGATATCCGCTGTGGCCGCATAGAACCCAAGCAGGGTCACCGCCATGATCAGGTTGATCAGTCTTGCGCCGTGCCGGCCAAAGGAAAACTGCAGCACCATGTAGGTGCTGAGCCGGGTTCGAACCCCTACCAGCGCGGTCAACGCACAGAGTACCCCGAGCAATCCGCACACCCCGATGAATACCCATAGAGCGGCGCTGAAGCCCACCTTCTGCGTCACATCCGAGCCCAGCCAGAACACCGGCAGGGTCATGCCGATGCCCAGGGTGATCAGCGCCAGCCCTACCCCGGAGACCGTTTCGGACTGCGGCACTGGCCGTCGATCGTAGCCATCGGGAATCACTTCTTCATTACTGCTCATGTTCGCCTCTAGACCGGCTGTGGCCCTGCCCCGGGCAATGGCCCGGGATGAACCGATTATTGGAATTGTGTCAGGCGCTCGCGAACGCAGGAAACATGTTGCCAGCCCGGTGAAACGCTAACTGCGCTTTTGCCGGGCCGTGGAAAAACAATCGACGGTTATTTTCCCTCAAACTGCAAATTGTTCACGTTGGTATGCCGCACCAGCCAAGCGGCCACGTCCGGCTCCAGCAGCGGCGCCAAGGTGAGACAAACGCGGCTGTGGTAGTCATCCAACCACTGGGCCTCGTCCTCACTGAGCAATGCCCGGTCGATCAATTCGATGGACAGCGGCACCAACGTCAATGCCCGGAATGCCAAGAATCCCGGGTGGCTTTCGCACTCGACCACTTCGTAGAGGTTCTCGATGCGAATACCCAGTTCACCGTCCAGGTAAACCCCGGGTTCGATGGAGGTGACCATGCCCACCTGCAAAGGTACTTCGCTGGCATGGGGTGCAATGCGCTGCGGACCTTCGTGGACGTGCAGGTAACTGCCAACGCCGTGCCCGGTGCCGTGGGCGTAATCCAATCCCTCCCGCCATAGAGCTTGGCGCGCCACGCTGTCCAATCGCTGACCGCTGGTGCCGGCAGGGAAGATGCAACTCGCCAGCGCGATATGGGCCTTCAGTACGGTGCTGTACAGGTAACGCTGGCGCCCGGTGGGCGGGCTGCAAGCCAGTACCCGAGTTATGTCGGTAGTGCCTTGTGGGTACTGACCACCGGAATCGATCAGCAGCAGGTCGCCCCAGGCGATCTTTGCTGCTTTTCCAGGCTTCGGAAGGTAGTGCGGTTGCGCGCCATTGGCGCCGCTCGCAGCAATGGTGTCGAAACTCACGCCACGGTAGTCGTCATGCAGGGAGCGCCAGCGCTCCAGGGACTCCACCACTGACAATTCACTCTGCCCACGAAACCGATCACAGTGTTCATAGAACCCATGCAGGAACCGGCACAGCGCCACGCCATCGATACGATGAGCCTCCTGGCTGCCCCGCAACTCTGCGGGCTGCTTGCATGCACGCCGCAACAGCAACGGATTGGCCACCTCATGAATGCTGCAGTCTGCCAGCTGGAACTGGCGATACACCGCAGCTGTGCAGGATTGACGATCGATCCAGACAGATTGCCCACGCAACTCGGCAATAGCGCAATACAGTGCCTGTGGCGGACACACACTGACTGATGACGGCAACCACCCCTCGGGAAGCTGCAAGCGTTCGTGATCAATGAACCACTGAAGGCGGCCGCTGACATCGAGCAGGCCGCAACTGAATGGCAAAGGCGCGATGGAGATATCCTGCCCACGCACGTTGAGCAGCCAGGCAAGCATGTCCGGTGCGGGCAACCACAAGGCATCACAGCCTGCGTCGCGCAGCTGTGAGGTTAACCCGGCGAGCTTTTCCGTACTGGATATCCCCGCGTAGTCGAGCGCCCATGGCAACACCGGGCTGCGTGGCGTGTCGGGGCGATAACGCCAGCAGCAATCCACGGGATTGTCGAGCGTCTCGCTCCACGTAATGCCTACCTGGCGAGCCATTGCCTGCAAACGATCGCACGCCTCGACACTGTGCAGGCGCGCATCACAGGCCAGCGTCCCGCCATCAGGCAAACACGCGCGCAACCAGCCGAACAACTCAGCGTCGTCCAGCGCCAGGATATCCAGATGCCGCCCGCACTCCAGCCGGGCCTGCTCGGTATAGCGACCATCGACCAGCAAGGCCGCCCGGGTTGCAGTCACCAGCGCCAATCCGACGCTGCCAGTGAACCCGGTCAACCAGTGCAAGCGCTCATCCGCGGGAGCCAGGTCTTCATTGAGATAGCCATCGCTTCTGGGCACCAGAAAGGCATCGATGCGCCGACAGGCCAGCTCCTTGCGCAGCGATTCGAGACGCTCCATCACAAGCCTCGCGGCTGGCGATACGCCCGCAGAATGCGAATCTCTTCCTCGGGCTCCAGGTACTCCTGTGCTCCGGCACGGCCCCAGATCGCCTCAACCACTGCCATCCCTGCGCATACTTGGCCGAAAGCGGCGAAGCCCAGGCCATCAGGATGACGCGCGCCACCATAGTCAAAGTGCGGCTGATCACTGATGCAGACGAAGAAATCCCCTTCGGCGCTGTCGGCTGCCTCTCGCCCCAGGGAAAGGGTGCCATGGCGATGACTGAGACCGGTCTGTCGTGTGGTTTCGAGGGCGATCATCGGCAGGTTGCTGGGTGCCAGGGGTCGTGTGCCGCCATGGATCACACTGATCCGCACGGGGTCCTCAGCGTCCTGGTTGTCGGGATTCACGATGCGAAAGATGCTGCTGCCGTCATAGCGGCCGCTGTCGACGTAAGCCAGGAAGTTAGCCGTGGTCAAGGGCGCTTTTTGCTCGAAGAGTTCGACGGTGAAGGCGCCCAGGGCCGTTTCCAGGGTGACGAAAACTGAGTCGGACATCGCGGTTCTCCATTGAAAAGAAACCGCTATTTTCCGCAACAGTGACGGTGCAAAAGGTCGAGTTAGCGCCAATGGACGGCAGTTGCTGCGGCATCGCTACGCCTTTAGCGCAGATTGTGCAGCTGTTCACTCACGCCAGATCAGATTCTCCAGCGGATAGCCTGCGAACCACTTGATCTTGTCGAGAATCATATTGCTTTTGATCTTCAGGATGTTGGGGTTCTCATCCAACAACTCTTCACACAGCTGATTGAAATCTGCGACCGTAGAGCAGGTCGCAAAAGCGATATAGTCGTACTCACCGTCCACTTTCAAGCAATCCAGCAACTCGCGGCGCTTGGCGATGAGGCGCTCGAACTGCACACGATGATGCCCGGCGTGATCGCGCAGGCTGAACATGACGTAGGCCATCACGTTGATGCAAATGGCGTCGAGATCGATCGAGGCCATGTAGGCTCGAATGTAACCGGCATCCTCCAATGCTTTGGTACGTTGCAGGCAGGCGCTGGGCGACAGGTTGACCTTTTCCGCCAGCTCCAGATTGCTGATCCGCGCGTTGTTTTGCAGGTTTTCCAGGATCGCCCGATTGATACGATCGAGCTTCATTCTTTTCATATGCCCCTCATTGGCCTTCGCTCCAACCCAGCCTGCACTCTAACTGAACACTTCAAGCGAATGGGAATTTGAGCAACAGTCCGGCCTTGCGCGATAGCCTGCTACGTGTCTAACACGGACTAAGTGGTGTCCGCTTTAGACCGGTTACTGACCTTGATGAAGGGTAGCTTTGGGGTCGATAGCTGCACCTGTCCAAAGTGATGATGCCAGTGCTGGCCTCATCGCCGGCAAGCCGGCTCCCACAAAAGCATCACCAGCCCCAGGCTTGCGTTGTGCCTGTGGGAGCCGCGCTTGCCGGCGATGGGCCGCGAAGCGGCACCAACTTCCAGATATTTACCTGACTGCTTTCGACCCATAGCGGCCATTCGATGTGGGCCGCTAGCGGCCCAAAGTTGAGCCGTGCTGATCGGTAGTAAGACAGACCCTGTTCGGCCACAATCGATCACTCAGTTCAAGCTGGGACGCACCGCATGCTCACCACGCTCGCCATCGGCAACTACCGCTCGATCAACCCTCTTGTATTGCCGGTAGGCTAGCGTATTCGAGCACAGCGCAAGTGGACATGCTCCAATCGGTGGGCGTCGCAATTCCTGGTTGCTCATGCGCTGCCTAAATCTGGCTTTGCCCCGTGACCACCCTAGTCGTTTCTGCCTGCGGCAACGCCAAGGCGGGCAGTACTGAAGGCAAATTCAACTGCCGCAATAGCGGCGTGTCGTAGCCATAAATGTCGGGCTTGAACGTCACCCGCCCCTCGGTGCTCAAGTCGACCGTCCAATAGGCCAACAACACCGGTACCTTGACCGGAAGCTTGATGTTCCTGGTCCTGCCATTGGCCAACTGCTTTTGAATCCCCTCGCTGTTCCAGCGCACCGGGTCGTTGAACAACAACTCGACCAACTGCAGTGGATTCTCCACCCGAATACATCCGGAGCTGGTGGTGCGCACGGGCTTGGCGAACAACTCGCGATGCGGCGTGTCGTGCAGGTAAATCGCATAGTCGTTGGGGAAACGAATGACCACCTGCCCTAACGAGTTGGTAGGGCCGGCGTCCTGGCGCAGCCTGAGGCCGCGCGCGTTGTTCCAGTCGACGTTCGCTGGATCGAGTTCGTTGCCAGCACGATCAAGGACCCTGATCCGGCTGGCCGCAAGGTAACCCGGGTTCTGCTGAATCTTGGGCAGCATATCCTTGGCCAGAATCGTCGGCGGCACAGTCCAGGTGGGGTTGAAGGTGATGTAGGTGATCTCGGACTGAAACACCGGGGTGCTGCGCACAGGCTTGCCGACCTGCACCCGGGAACGCCAGATGGGTTCGCCGTCGCGGTAGAACGCCACTTTGTAGCCGGCGATATCGACTACGACAAAAGTGCCATGGAGTTTGTAGAGCAGCCAGCGCGCCCGTTCCATGTTCACCCGGACCTGATCAATCCGTGCCTCGACAGGCACATTCAGCGCCGCCAGGGTCGCCGCCCCAGCCACGCCATCCACGCCAAGATACTGATCGACCTGATACTTCTTCACCGCAGCAATGACTTTATCGTCGTAAGCACTGCGCTTGCCCTTATGCGGCTCCAGATAACCACCGGCCACCAGACGGGCACGCAACTGTGCGACCACAGCGCCGTCCATGCCCGGCTTGAGTGACTGCCCTTCGGCGACTTTCGGCCAACCACCGGCATCGCGAACCTGACGCAACTGCGCCAATGCCTCACGCATGCTGCTATAAACCGCCTCTTGCGGCGGCGCCTGGGCGAACGCCCGGGCCACATCGTGAGCATCCAGGGCAGCAAAGAAACTGTTCACATCTTCACGGGGATCAACACCGATCGGGTCGAAGTTCCAATGAAAATCCAGCCGCGACGGATTGACCTTGCCGCGCCGCAATTGCAGGAGTGCAGTGATGTAGGTGCGGGTCAGCGCGATATCAAAAGCCGCCGTTTGCGCTGGCGTCGGCGCGGAGGCCTGCATAAACGATCGAGCCTCGGCCAACTCGTCGCCCCGGAAGTCTGCAGGGTTAAGGCCGTCAGCTTGTATGTCATTCAGGCTCTTGAGCAACTGGGTGATATCGCGCCCGTCTGTCCAGGCAGCGCGATAGTTGCGATGGGAATAGAAATCGAGAACAACGCGATTGATGTCCGCGCGTTGATGCTTGCGAGAGGTAATCAAGGGAGGAAATGACGATACCAGGGGTTCAAGCGCGGCCTGGATCCCTTGTCCAACGATGTCGTCAGGCGCTGCAGTCGCTGGACTGACCTGTGCAGATACCGACAACACGATCTGCGACGTTTCACCCAGCGCAGTGCCGCTGATCAGAAAGACCATAAAGAAAGCACGGCTTATGACGAATACCCTTGATGATTGCACCTTGGATAATCCTTGAATCTCTCGCAAATTAGAAAGCTAGCGTCCAAACCGCTGCTAGACTCGCCATATTCTTGATGAGAATTACATATGGCGCTACAAAGCTTTGGCTTTCCACTTACAGCGCTACTGTTGACGTCGGCCTTCATACCCCAGCCTACGCCGATTCGCTTGAAGTTGCGCTGACCAAAGCCGCTCCAAATGCCAATGCCAAGGTCATCGCCCTGGCGGTTCGTGTCACCCGATGTAAGGTCGACTCTTGACCGCGCTCTGCCCGTCGCGCCGGCACAGGTCGACCAAAAAGGGCACTTTACGGTGGGCTGCTTCCGGGTGTTCCTGTTGCCACCGGCAGCAGTTGACCGATAGCCGTTATCCGCGACAGGCTGCTTCGGGTCGAAAGTAGTCACTCGCGACCGACCGCTTTCGACCCATAGCGGTCACCTGTCCGAAGTTCTGTTGCCAGTGCCGGCCCCATCGCCGGCAAGCCGGCTCCCACAGAAGTATCACCAGCCCCAGGCTTACGTTGTGCCAGTGGAAGA
>Ga0247821_10001946_pt1 | contig 11456 bp, 9 predicted proteins | sample 13C_Glycerol_Day_FD_192481 | JGI IMG/M metagenome (GOLD analysis project Ga0247821, IMG submission 192481) | Soil microbial communities from agricultural site in Penn Yan, New York, United States - 13C_Glycerol_Day14 | ecosystem: Environmental > Terrestrial > Soil > Agricultural land | place... | reverse complement strand
TCCATCAACAGCAGGACATTCTTGCCCTTGTCGCGAAAGTATTCGGCAATACGGGTGCAATACATCGCCGCCCGCAAACGCATCAGCGGCGCATCGTCGGCAGGCGACGCTACCACCACCGAGCGCTTGAGACCCTCGGTACCCAGAATGTGCTCGATGAACTCCTTCACCTCACGGCCCCGCTCACCGATCAGGCCGACCACGATGATGTCGGCCTCGGTGAAGCGGGTCATCATGCCCAGCAGCACACTCTTGCCCACGCCGGTACCGGCGAACAGGCCCAGGCGCTGGCCGCGCCCCACCGTCAACAGGCCGTTGATACTGCGGATGCCGACGTCCAGTGGCTGGCTGATCGGGTCACGGTTGAGCGGGTTGATGGTCGGGCCGTCCATCGGTACCCAATCTTCAGCCTTCATCCCGCCCTTGCCGTCGAGCGCCCGCCCGGCACCATCGAGCACCCGGCCGAGCATGCTCATACCCATGGGCAGGCGGCCGTTGTCGGCCAGTGGTACAACCCGTGCGCCCGGTGCAATGCCGGCGACACTGCCCACCGGCATCAGAAACACCTTGCCGCCGGAGAAACCCATCACTTCGGCCTCGACCTGCACCGGATGGTAGCTGTCGTCGTTGATCACCACGCAGCGGCTGCCCACCGCCGCACGCAGGCCTTCGGCCTCCAGGGTCAGGCCGACCATGCGCAGCAGGCGGCCCTCGACAACCGGCTGTACCGGCAACTTGATGGTCTCGGCGTAAGTGCCCAGGCGCTTGCCGAAACTGGTGCGGTCAAGGCGCATCGGGCTTGCTCAGGTCTACCTGCACGTCAGGCGCGGCAGGGTGCAGGCCCTGGTCGTGCAACTGGTCGAACAGCTGCGCCAGGGCTTTTTCGATACGGGTTTCCATGCTCGCGTCGATGCGGCTGTGATCGGTTTCGATACGGCAGCCGCCGGGCAGCAGGGACTCGTCTTCGAGCAGTTTCCAGCGCTCTTCATGGCGCTCGCGCAGCGCCTTGACCAGGGTGAAGTCCTGCGGGTTGATATGGATGCGGATGTTGTCGGCGCCCATGGGCAGCAACTTCAGGGCTTCACGCAGCACCTGGGTGATCTGGCTGGAATCGCTGCGCAGCTCGCGACCAATGACTTCGCGGGCCATGTGCGCCACCAGGTGCACCACGGATTTCTCGATCTGGTTGTCCTGCTCGGCTATCGGCTCAAGCAGGTTCGTCATCAAGCGTTCAAGGCTCGACAGCTTGGCGGCCAGGGCTGTTTCGGCCTCCTGGCGGACCTTGAGCTGGGTACTGTGGAACCCTTCGCGCTCGCCGGTGGCGAAGCCTTCGTTGTAGGCCTCCTGGCGGATGCTTTCGAGCTCTTCGAGGGTCAGCGGCTGGACTTCTTCCAGCGGCACTTCCTCGACCTCTTCCTGAACGACTTCAGGTTCTGGCTCGGGCTCCGGTTCAGGCTCGGGTTCCGGATCGAAACTGGGCAGCGCCCAGCGGTCGAAACCCTCGACGTCGTTGGCGCGAATCAGCTCACTCAGGTGCTCGTTGGTTGACATGACTGCACGCACTCATCTGGGTCGCGGGGCAAGCCCGCTCCTGCGGAGGGGTGGGCTTGCCTGGCGAAAAATCGCTTAGATCATCTCTTCCCCGCCCTTGCCACCGAGCACGATTTCTCCGGCTTCGGCCATACGGCGGGCGATGGTGAGGATTTCCTTCTGCGCCGCCTCGACGTCGCTGACCCGTACCGGCCCCTTGGCCTCCAGGTCGTCGCGCAGCAGTTCCGAGGCCCGCTTGGACATGTTCTTGAAGATCTTGTCCTTGACCTTCTCGTCGGCGCCCTTGAGCGACACCACCAGCACGTCGGAGGACACTTCGCGCAACAGTGCCTGGATGCCGCGGTCGTCGACGTCGGCCAGGTTGTTGAACACGAACATCAAGTCTTCGATCTGCTCGGAGAGGTCGCCGTCGATGTCGCGGATCGCGTCCATCAGCTGGCCTTCCACCGAGCTGTCGAGGAAGTTCATGATGTCGGCAGCACGCTTGATGCCGCCCAGGTTGGTGCGCGCGGCATTGGAGTTGCCGGAGAACTGCTTCTCGAGGATCTGGTTGAGTTCCTTGAGCGCCGCCGGTTGTACGGTGTTCAACGACGACACGCGCAGGATGATGTCCAGGCGCACCTTGTGGTCGAAGTTGCCCAGTACCTCGCCGGCCTGGTCCGGGTCCAGGTAGGCCACCACGATGGCCTGGATCTGCGGGTGCTCGTAGCGGATGACGTCGGCCACGGCACGCGGCTCCATCCACTTGAGGCTGTCCAGGCCGCTGGTGTTGCCACCGAGCAGGATGCGGTCGATCAGGCCATTGGCCTTGTCCTCGCCCAGGGCCTGGGTGAGCATCTTGCGGATGTAGCCGTCGGAGCCGACGCCCAGGCTGGTCTGGTCGCCGACGATCTCGACGAACTCGCTCATCACCTGCTCGACCTGCTCGCGATGGACGTTGCCCATCTGCGCCATGGCCACACCGACCCGCTGCACTTCCTTGGGGCCCATGTGCCGCAGCACCTGGGCAGCGTCGGTTTCACCCAGGGACAACAGCAGGATCGCTGCCTTGTCGACCCGGGACAGTTTGGCGGTAAGGGCTCGGTTATCACTCATCGGCGTTGATCCACTCTTTCACGACCTGGGCCACGCGACCCGGGTCTTCGGCCACCAGGCTCTTGATTGCGTTGAGCTGTGCGTCGTAGCCCTCGCTCGGGCTCGGCAGCAGAATGCTTTGCGGACCACCCAGGCTGACGCGGTCGTTGGCCAGTTCGCCATCCAGACCGAGCATACCGCCCAGTTCCATGTCGCCATCGGCCGCGGCAGGTTGCTTGCCGTTGCCGGTGATGTTGTTGAGTACCGGGCGCAGCACGCCGAACACCAGTACCAGGATGAACAACACACCCATCACTTGCTTGATGATGTCCCAGAACCAGGGCTGGGTGTAGAACGGGATGTCGGCGATCACCTCGCCACGGTCGGCGGCGAACGGTACGTTGATCACGCTGACACTGTCGCCGCGACTGGCATCGAAGCCCACGGCGTCCTGCACCAGGCGGGTGAAGCGCGCCAGGTCTTCGGCAGCCCAGGGGGCACGGGCGCTGTTGCCGGTGGCCGGGTCGACCTTGAGCTGGTCGTCGACCACCACCGCCACCGACAGTCGGGTCAGGCGACCCTGCTGCTGGCGAACGTGACTGATGGAGCGGTCCAGCTCGAAGTTCTTGGTCGACTGCTGGCGCTTGTCGGCCGGGTACGGGGCGAGCATCGGCTGGCCGGTGGCCGGGTCCATGATCTGCTGGCCGTTGGCATCGAGCAGCGGCTGGCCGGGTTGCACGGCAGCGGTTGCGCCGGCGGCACCGCCGGTGGTCTGCGGCGCAGTCGCCGGGCCAGGTGGCTGGTTGCTCAGGGCACCGGGCACACCTTGCGGGCCCATGCTGCTGGAGCGCTGTTCATTGACCGACTGTTCGCTGCGCAGCGCCGGTTGGTCAGGATTGAATTGTTCGGAGGTGGACTCGACGGCGCTGAAGTCGACATCGGCCGACACTTCGGCCTTGTAGCGGTCGTTGCCCAACACCGGCTGCAGGATGTTATGCACACGCTGGGTGAGCATGCCTTCCATGCGGCGGCTGTAGTCGAACTGCTTGCCGGCCATGGTCAGCTCGGAGTTGTGCACCTGGTCGGAGAGCAGGTTGCCCTTCTGATCGACCACAGTCACATCGGCCTTGCTCAGCTCCGGCACGCTGGTTGCCACCAGGTTGACGATGGCCATCACCTGGCCCGCCTCCAAGGCGCGGCCCGGATACAGCTCGACCAGTACCGAGGCGCTGGGCTTGCGCTCATCGCGTACGAACACCGAGCTTTTCGGAATCGCCAGGTGTACCCGTGCTGCCTTGACGTTGTTCAGGCTCGACACCGTGCGCGCCAGCTCGCCTTCAAGGCCGCGGCGATAACGGGTGGCTTCCATGAACTGGCTGGTACCCAGGCCCTGCTCTTTATCGAGGATTTCAAACCCGACGTTGCCGTCGCCCGGCGCCACACCGGCAGCGGCAAGTTTCAGGCGCGCGCGGGAAATGTCGTCGGACTTGACCAGCAAGGCACCGGAATTGGGTTCGACGGTGTAGGGGATGTCGGCTGCGGCCAGGGTTTCCATGACCTGCTTGGTGTCCATGCCGGCCAGGCTGCCGTACAACGGCCGATAGTCGGGTTGCTGCGACCAGAGCACCACGGCAAAACCGATCGCCACGCTCGCCGCCAGGCCCACCAGCAGGCCCACCTGGCGCAGCATCGGCATCTGCGAGATGTTCTCAAGGAACGACATGCCGAACAGCGGCGGCTTGGACGCGGCTGCGCTGCCTTTGGCGGGCACGTTATCGACGACTGCTTCGGCCATGACTCAATCTCGCCCTTATACCGGCATCTGCATGATGTCTTGATAGGCCTGGACCAGTTTGTTGCGCACCTGGGTCAAGGCCTGAAAGGAAACGCTGGCTTTTTGCGAAGCGATCATCACGTCGGTCAGGTCCACGCCGCTCTTGCCGATCTCGAAGGCATTGGCCAGTTGTGTGGACGCCTGCTGGGTGTCGCTGACCTTATTGATGGCCTGCCCCAGCATGTCGGCAAAATTGCTTGAGCCCAGCTCAGGCGCAGCCGCCGCTTTCGGCATCGACATGGCGTCCATCTGCATGGCCCGCATGTCCAACATCAATCGATTAAATTCAACACCTTGGCTCATGGACTTCTCTCTCCGACGACCCGCATTTTTTTGACACTCACGCAGCGGATAGGCAGGACTTAGCAACAAGAGTGCCAGCTCTGTCCGACCGGCGGACAAAAGCCCGTAGGCACCCGACCCTTATGTGGCGTAGAGGCTGGCCTCGACATCCATCCCGGCATCCCGCATCTGCGCAAGCTTGTAGCGCAGGGTGCGTGGACTGATGCCCAGGCGCTCGGCCGCTTCCTTGCGCCGGCCACGCTCGGCGCGCAGGGTATCGATGATCATCTGGAACTCGTGACGGCGCATGTCATCGCCCAGGCCGCTGGCCGCTGGCTCAAGCGGCGCTACCGACAGGGCCGGCGCCGGGGCCGAGGCGGTGGTGAACATCGGCATGACCCCGGCCAGACAAAAATCCGCCGCCTCGATCACCCCGCCCTGCTGCAGGATCAACGCCCGCTGGAGGGCGTTGTCCAGCTCACGCACATTGCCCGGCCAGGCATAACCCTGCAGGCAAGTCCTGGCCTCGGGCGAGAGGCGCACCGGGGCATGCTTCATTTTATTGACGTGCCTGGCCAGCAAGCGCTCGGCCAGCGGCAGAATATCGGCGCTGCGCTCGCGCAACGGACGCCAGGCCAGCGGGAACACCGACAGCCGATAGAACAGGTCTTCACGGAACCGACCCGCGGCCACTTCGCCTGCCAGGTCACGGTTGGTGGTAGCCACCACGCGAATATCCAGGGCAATCGGCCTGCGCCCACCGACCCGCTCCACTTCCCGCTCCTGCAACACGCGCAGCAGCTTGGCCTGCAGCGCCAGTGGCATCTCGGAAATTTCGTCGAGCAACAACGTGCCGCCGTCGGCCTGCTCGAACTTGCCTGCCTGGGCGGCAATGGCGCCAGTGAAGGAGCCCTTCTCGTGACCGAACAGGGTCGCCTCAAGCATGTTGTCGGGGATCGCGGCGCAGTTGATCGCCACGAACGGCTCATTGGCGCGCCTGGACTGTTGATGGATATAGCGCGCCAGCACCTCTTTGCCGGTGCCGGACTCACCGGAGATCAACACGGTGGAATCGCTGCGCGCCACCCGCGCGGCCAGCTCCAGCAATTGCGCACTGGCCGGCTCGCAGGCCACCGGCCCTTCGTCGGCCTGCCCCGCCACCACGCCAAGGGCGTGACGCGCTACCAGGTCCAGCAGTGCCCGTGGCTCGAACGGCTTGACCAGATAATCCACGGCGCCCTGGCGCATGGCCTCGACCGCGCGCTCGACCGCCGCATGGGCGGTCATCAATAGCACCGGCAGGTGCGGCTGGCGCGCCCGCAACAGGGCCAGCAACTGGTGCCCGTCCATGCCCGGCATGTTGACGTCACTGACCACCAGGCTGAACGCCTCGGCGGCCACCGCTTCCAGCGCCTCTTCAGCCGAACCGACAGCGCGGTACTCGAAGCCGCCCAGCTCCAGGGTATCGCCCAGGGCCTGACGCAGTGCCCGATCGTCTTCGACCAGCAGCACCTTGATTGCCTTCATTGCGTGCTCTCCATGTTCCGCGCATCGATCAACGGCAACGTGACCAGCGCACAGGTGCCGCGGCCAGGCCGCGAGCGAAGTTGCAGAACGCCCTGGTGGGCTCGCGCCACCGCCTTGACCACCGCCAGACCAAGCCCGGTACCGGTGGCCTTGGTGGTCAGGAAGGGTTCACCCAGTCGCGCCAGCAAGGCGCTGTCGATGCCCGCCCCGGCATCGCTGATGCACAGGCGCAGCACCTGCCCACGGCGGTACAGGTGGACCTTCAGGCGCGCCGGCTCAGTGCTGGCCTGCAGGGCGTTTTCGATCAGGTTGAGCAAGGCGCCGACCAGGGTGTCGCGGTTGCACAGCAACTCGCCCAGGTGGCTGTCGCACTGCCAGCGCACTTCATGGCCCTGCACATGAGCCTGGGCGGCTTGCTGCAGGGCCTGGAACAGTGCCTTGGGCGTGAGCCGGTCGGTCAGCGGCAACTCGCCGCGGGCGAACACCAGCATGTCGCGCACCTGATGCTCAAGCTCATGCAGGCGCTCCTTGAGGTTGCCGGCAAAACGCTGCTGGGTTTCGACCGGCAGGGTCTGCTCGGCCAGGTGACTTGCATACAGCAGGGCCGCCGACAGTGGCGTACGAATTTGATGGGCCAGTGAAGCGACCATTTTCCCCAGCGAAGACAGACGCTCATGGCGGGCCAACTGCCCTTGCAACTGACGGGTTTCGGTCAGGTCGTTGAGCAGCACCAACTGCCCGGGCTCGGCATCCAGCGAACGCGTGGCGATCGACAGGCGGCGCCCGTCACGCAGCGACACTTCATGGCCGTCGTCATCGCGCGGGGCAAAACTGCGGGCGATCACTTCACGCCACAGCTCCCCTTCCAGCGGCTCGCCCAGCAAGTCGCAGGCCGCAGGATTGGCCTCGCGCACGCGCCCCTGGGCATCGATGACAATGACGCCACCGGGCAGCAGGTCAAGCAGGTTCTGCAAGCGGTTGGCCAGGCGTTCCTTCTCGGCAAGCTCGGCCATGCGCTGGGCACTGACCACCGCCAACTCGCCCTTGAGTTCGGTGACCCGGGCTTCGAGCAGGTTGTAGGACTCGCTCAACTGACTGGAGACCTGATCGAACAGGGCAAAGGCCTGCTCGAGGCCAAGGCGGCTTTCCTGTTCGGCGGCGTTCTGCCCCTTCACTTCAGGGACACAGGAGATGGGGGCGGCCTGGGGCATCGTGCTCTCTCGCGTGACTGACCGTCATAAAACGGTGTGTTGGCAGCGATAAAGCAATAGGCGTGCCGGGTACTTGACCAGCGGGTGCAACCCACCCGGTTGCAACCGGCCAAAGGCAGGCAGGACGGGCATTACAGCCCTGTAAAAGGTAGGGATATAACGCAAAACGGGGCGCCTGAGCGCCCCGCTGTGTTCAAGCAGGCGTCAATCCTCCGCCTGCTCCTCGCCGTCTCGACGACTCATGCCGTACTTGCGCATCTTCTCCACCAGGGTGGTGCGACGAATGCGCAGACGCTCCGCGGCGCGGGCAACGATACCGTTGGCATCGTCCAGCGCCTGCTGGATCAGGCCCTGCTCAAGGCCACCGAGGTAGTCCTTGAGGTCCAGGCCTTCGGGCGGCAGCATGGCGTGGGTGGCAAAGCTTGGCGAACCACCGTTGATGGCCACGCGCTCTTCCAGGTCCGAACGCAGGCTGTCGACCAACTGCTCGTCTTCGTCATCCACATAGCGGAATTTCTTCGGCAGCTCCGACACACCGATCACCCCGTACGGGTGCATGATCGCCATGCGCTCGACCAGGTTGGCAAGCTCGCGGACGTTGCCCGGCCAGCCGTGTCGGCACAGCGACATGATCGCTGCCGAGTTGAAGCGGATCGAGCCGCGCTTCTCGTGCTCCATGCGCGAGATCAGCTCGTTCATCAACAGCGGGATGTCCTCGACGCGCTCACGCAGCGGGGCCATCTCGATGGGGAAGACGTTGAGGCGGTAGTACAGGTCTTCGCGGAAGGTCCCCGCCTCGATCATGTTCTCGAGGTTCTTGTGGGTCGCGGCGATGATGCGCACATCGATGCCCTGGGTCTTGTTGCTGCCGACCCGCTCGAAGGTACGTTCCTGCAACACGCGCAGCAGCTTGACCTGCATCGGCAGCGGCATGTCGCCGATTTCGTCGAGGAACAAGGTACCGCCGTTGGCCAGCTCGAATCGCCCGGCGCGGCTGGTGATAGCCCCGGTAAAGGCGCCCTTCTCATGGCCGAACAGTTCGCTTTCCAGCAGCACGGTCGGGATCGCGCCGCAGTTGACCGGCACGAACGGCGCTTCGCGGCGCTTGGAATGGTAATGCAGGTTACGCGCGACCACTTCCTTGCCGGTGCCCGACTCGCCGAGGATCAGCACGCTGGCATCGGTGTCGGCCACTTGCTGCATCATCTGGCGCACGTGCTGGATGGCACGGCTGGTGCCGACCAGGCTGCGGAACAGATTCGGCTCGCGCTGGCGACCGCGCTCGCGGGCCTGGTCGTACATCTCGCGATAGACCTGGGCACGGTGCAGGGAATCGAGCAGCTTGCTGTAGCTGGGTGGCATCTCGACGCTGGACAGCACGCGACGACGCAGGTCGTCTGGCAGCTCGACAGAAGAAATTTCACCAATCAGCAACACCGGAAGGAACTCATCCCAGGCTGCGACTGTCTTTAGCAAGCCCATCAGACTTGCCGGAGCGTTTACGGTCCCGATCAGGACACAGAGTACTTCACGACTGGACGACAACGACTCGACCACCTGCTGCCAATCAAGGCTGGAGCAGGACAAATTTTCTTCCCCAAGAAAATTCAATACCACCGCTAGATCGCGGCGGCGGGCGCTATCGTCATCGATCAGCAGAATTTTGGTTTCACGCCACATGCAATAGCAACTTCCCTAGTCATTTCGGCGCCCTATTCTGGGCATGCTCGACATCATTCCGACTGAACGGTCAGTTTCGGACGTGTGAATATTGGAAAACAGCTACTAGTTAAGTCAAAAAAGCGAGCACAGTCAAATTTATGGCGCCCGCTCTTCAGCTCGGCGCAATCTTAACTGAAGAGTTGATACACTTTTGAAGCATTTTTGGACTGATTGATCTGTGTCATCTCATTGGCGATTGCCTGGCGTTCGCCGATGGTCACGTCCAACAATTCGCGATACACCTGCAGCAACCCCTCCAGCTTCTCGCGCACCACTGCCTCGTCCATCGCCTCCTCGTTGAGCATCTCATCGATGCACGAGCGACAGGTCTCGTCCAGCTTGCCGATCGCTTCCCAGTTACGCTCGCTCAGCGCATCCAGCAAGGCGCTGCGGGTTTCGTCCACTCGCTGCAGTGCGTGACTCATGGTGCGTACCTCTTGGCCTGCGGCCTTATTGTGGAGCGATGGCATCCCAGCCGCTTTTAACGGTGATCAATAATTTCGCGACCTCATCGATGATCGCAAGATCGCTGCGCAGGTTTGCTTCGGTGAGGCGCACGATCATGTAGGCATAAAGCTCGTCCAACTGTTCAAGGGCTGCCGGGTCCTCGGCTTTCTCTTTGTCCAGGCCTTCGCGCAAACCACTGATAATGTCGATGGCCTTGCCCAGCAACAGCCCCTTCTGAGCCACATCGCCACGACTGATCGCTCCTTTGGCTTGCGCCATTCGATCAAGCCCACCCTCCATCAGCATCTGCACCAAACGGTGGGGGCTAGCCTCGGAAACCTGAGCGTGGGAATTGACCTTCTGATACTGGCGAAGGGCTCTCATCGGATGCATGTTCATTCCTCGTTAAGCAGAGCGGCGATTGGCCTGATTACTGTCTAAATCGGCCAGTCAGCGAGTTTCTTTAGCGTCGCACCATCAGTCATCTTTAGGGTTGTTCAGCGCATTAAGTGTACTCATCACACTGTCACTGGAGCTCTTGAGCTGGGCGACCAGACTGTCCATCGCGTTGTATTTTTTGGTCAAGGTCGTAGTGAGGGTTTCAATACGACGGTCCAGGTTTTCCTGTTCTTCTTCGAGATTCTTGAGCTGGGTGCTCAAGGCACTTTGGCGCGATGCCAGGATACCGCCCGACTTTACGTAATCTTCCGTGGCGTTGGTCATTCGACTGAGCAAGCCGTCCTTGCCCGTGAACAGACCACTGATATCGGCACTATGGGTTTTGATTGCGGTGTTCCACTTGGCCTCATCAAACTCGAGCAGGCCGGTTTTCTGTACGGTACTGATGCCCAACTGAGACAACGTACGCAAGCCCCCAGTGCCTACGGTCTTAGTCAACTCGCCGCGGATCGAGTTGACCAGCGAGCGCATGGTTGCATCCCCGGTCAGTGCAGCCCCGGTAGAGCTTTTGTCATCACCACCGGCAGTCACTTTCGTTTGTGCGTTAACGGCAGTCATCAAGGCGTTGTAGGCCGAGACAAAAGACTGGACCGAGGTTTTAAGCGTTTCGTTATTGGCGGCGACCGCCAAGGTGGACTTGCCTTCTTTGATAAGCTCGATGTTCAGACCACTCACGGCACCTGTCACGGTGTTGGAGGTAGACTCCAATTCCAGGCCATCAAGCGTATATTTGGCATTCTGCGGTTCGGTGATGGTGGTCGCGCCTGTAGCTACATCGGCGCTGCCGCCCAGGGTCAACTCCGTACCTTCACCGGTTTTGGTCGAAGAAAACACCAGCCGCGAGCCACTGGCATCCGTCAGGACGTTGGCCGTAATGCCTTTGGACTGCAACTGCCCGTTAATGGTATCGCGCGCCTCTTGCAAGGTGGCACCTGCCGCGATGTTGACGCTATAGCTTGTGCCCGACTGACTGATGGTCAGCGCTTGCGAGTCACCCGTCTCGTTGATCACCGCCGAGGCGCCAGAGTAGACCTTGCTAGAGATCTTCGAGGCGCTTGCGAGCTGGGTAACTTCCAATGCATAGGTGCCCGCCGTCACACCGTCTGCCAAGGTGACCTTGGCTACTTTTTCGTCGGAAGTCGTACCTGCCAAACCCGTAAAGCTGGTGCCATTGTTGAGCTTGGCAAGAGCCGACCGGTAGGTTTCCAGCGCACTCTTGATGGAGCCGATGGCCGACAACGACGTCGTTGCCGATTTGGTCTGGTTGTTGATCTGGAGTTGCTTGGGTGCCTTCTCGGCCTCTACCAAGGCCTTGACGATACCTTGGGTGTCAATACCAGAACCAATAC
>Ga0247821_10001945_pt1 | contig 11464 bp, 8 predicted proteins | sample 13C_Glycerol_Day_FD_192481 | JGI IMG/M metagenome (GOLD analysis project Ga0247821, IMG submission 192481) | Soil microbial communities from agricultural site in Penn Yan, New York, United States - 13C_Glycerol_Day14 | ecosystem: Environmental > Terrestrial > Soil > Agricultural land | place... | reverse complement strand
TATCGAACTGGGAATGACTGACCATCTGCCGGTCCAGCAGCTTCTGGTAACGATCACGCTCGGCGCGCACCAGCGACAGGTTGGCTTCGGCGGCCGCCAACTGGGCACGGTTGGCTTCCAGTTGCAGGCGCACATCCTGCGGGTCAAGTTCGGCCAGCGGCTGCTCGGCCTTGACCCGCTGCCCCTCCTCGACCAGGCGTTTGCTGACCTTGCCGCCGATGCGGAAAGCCAGCTCCGGCTCGAAGCGCGCCCGCACTTCGCCGGGGTAACTGTCGGCAGCGGCTTCGGCCGGCTGCGGCTGCACCACCAGCGCCGGGCGCGGCGCAGCAGGTGGGGCGGCTTCCTGGCCGCACGCCGCCAGCAACAGCACGGCAGCGGCGGACAGAGCGATGGACAAGGCATGGCGCAACATGATGAATCCTTTCGCGGAGGGCACATTCAATATTTGTACTGGAGAGTATATTAAGTCAGGCAACGGACGCCGGGAAGAGGCTGCAGCCGAATACGACAGGCGCGCGTTGAACAACATGCGACCGTGCGCCTTCGGCCTCCCGGCGCCAGTGCCATGTAGTCCGATACTCCCACCCCGCCTAGGAGTATCAGCCGATGCGTGACTCATGGCGCTTCGCCATAGTGGAGGCCTATTACAGAGGCCTGGTCCGGCCTCTACAACCGGCAGTGCCTGGGAGAGAGCCATGACTATTCGCAAGAAGAACGCCTCGCCAACGGACAAACACAGCAGCCCCTCCGGCGACGACCTACCCCCCATCTCCTCACCAACCGTTACCACCGACCTGAGCGACTATAGTCCTGGCAGCACTGCCACCATCACGGCCAGCGGCTTTGCGGCTGGCAGCACGGTCGCATTCGAGGTGGACCATGTCACGGACGCCGGTGCGGACAAGCTGTGGGGCACTCCCGACGATGTACTCGCCAACAGCTCCGGCGAAGGTCACACCCCCTGGTACGTGACCGACGGCGGCGCTGACGATCTCGACGGCCAGGTCAACGGCAGCATCACCACCTCGTGGTACGTCAACCCCGACGATTCGGCGGGCGCCACCTTCCTGCTCAGCGCGACCGCCACGGGTGCTGACCAAGTGTTAGGCAGCGCTGACGATGTGATGGCCACGGCCTCGTTCACAGACAGCGCGCCGATCATCACCGCGACCGGTGTGAGCGTGACGCTGGACGAAACGGCCGCGTTGCAGAACGGCACAGCCACACCAACCCCGGCCTCGGATGCCGACGACAACGACATCCTGGTGGCGTCCCTGCCCTCCGCCTTCTCGAACCGCTTGACCACACTGGGGGCCGGTACCCCGGCAGGTGCCGCCTTGAGCGGCTATACCGGCGCCGTCGGCAACACCGGGAGCAATGCGTTCAGCATCACCCCGGTACCGGGAGGCAGCATCACCGACATCAGCTTCACCAACAGCGTTGGCGCGCCTCTCAATGGCTTGGACAGCGGGCTGGATACCCTCAATGGCGTCGACATCCTGCTCTACACCGATACCAACAACAACATCGTGCTGGGCCGCGCTGGCGGGCCGACAGGCGCGATCATCTTCGCGGGCTATATCGAAGAAACCGGATCGCCCGTCAGCGGCGGCAAGATCTGGACGGTGGAATACCAGCCGCTGAAGCACCCGAACACGGGCAACCCTGACGATGCGGTCAATCTGCTGAACAAGGTGTTCATCGGCACCAGCCAGGACCTGGCATTCAGCCTGGCCAACGCACCCTCCGGCCAGAACCTGTTCCTGATGTTCACCACCGCGAACCCGACCGTCGTCAATGATGGAGGCATCCTGCGCATCACCGACCCGACGATCATCGCCACCGGCAAGGACCCGGCCGACCAGTCGAGCGGTGCCAACATCACCACGGGCGATACGATCAATACCAGCCAGGCGGGCGGCCCGACCACCTTCGGCACCAACAACCAGATGATCGTGGAACAGGAAGGTGTCCGTTTTACCTTCGTCACCGGTGCCCGGCAGAATGTGACCATTCCCAACCTGGACCAGAACGAAGCGGATATCGAAGCTAACGTCGACTTCACCGCCGTGTTCAATGCAAGGTCGGCCACGTTCGATGTCGTGCAGTTGCAAAGCGGCAAGAGCGCCGTGGTCAGGATCAGCGCCTTCAGCACCGCCGCTGAACCTGGCGTGAATTTCGTCAATGGCTACGCCAACGATGCGGCGGTGGCGATCACCAACGTTCGCGTCATCAATATCGCCACTGGCCAGGTGATCGAGAATTCAAACGGGTCGGTGAATGACCCGAGCATCGTCATCAGCTTTGCTTCCGGCGTCGCCACCCTCACCGGCATCAAAGCCGGCCAGAAGATCGAGTACACCACCACACAGGATCACAACCGCGTACTCGTCGAGAATGGGGCCGCCGTCGACGCCAAAGGCAATGAACATGCCGACTTCGATATCGGCGGTTTCATGCTACGCCAGGTTTCTACCGCAACCGCCGAAATCGGCTCCAAAATGAGCTTCGAAGACGATGGGCCCAGTATCAGCACCACGGGTACGGAACCGGTCCTGACTGTCGATGAGACAATCCTGGCGACCGACGCCACCCAGAGCTTCGCCGCCAACTTCACCTCGGCCTTCGGCGCCGATGGCGCCGGTACGCTCACCTACGCCCTCGGCGTGGTGGCCGGCGCCTCCGGCTTGATCGATACGGCCACCGGCTCGGCAGTCAACCTGTCGCTCAATGGCACCGTAGTGGAAGGTCGCACGGCCGTCGGCAACCACCTGGTGTTCACCGTCAGCGTCGCCAGCAACGGCGAGGTCACCCTCGACCAGCTTCGCGCCGTCGTGCATCCCGACACCAACAACCCCGATGACTCGAAGACCCTGACCGCCGACAACCTGGTGACCTTGACCGCGACCAAGACCGACAAGGACGGCGACAGCGCCCAGGCCATACTCAACATCGGGCAGAACCTGGTGTTCAAGGATGACGGCCCAAGCATCAGCACCACCGGCACGGAACCAGTCCTGACCGTCGATGAAACGGACCTGACGACCAACGCCACGCAAAGCTTCGCCGCCAACTTCACCTCGGCCTTCGGCGCCGATGGCGCCGGTACGCTCACCTACGCCCTCGGCGTGGTGGCCGGCGCCTCCGGCCTGACCGACACGGCTACCGGCTCGGCAGTCAATCTGTCGCTCAACGGCACCGTGGTGGAAGGCCGCACGGCCGTCGGCAACCACCTGGTGTTCACCGTCAGCGTCGCCAGCAACGGCGAAGTCACCCTCGACCAGCTTCGCGCCGTCGTGCATCCCGATACCAGCAACCCCGATGACTCGAAGACCCTGACGTCCGACGACCTGGTGACCTTGACCGCGACCAAGACCGACAAGGACGGCGACAGCGCCCAGGCCACCCTCAACATCGGGCAGAACCTGGAATTCAAGGATGACGGTCCAAGCATCAGCACCACCGGCACGGAACCGGTCCTGACCGTCGATGAAACATTCCTGGCGACCGACGCCACCCAGAGCTTCGCCGCCAACTTCACCTCGGCCTTCGGCGCCGATGACGCCGGTACGCTCACCTACGCCCTGGGCGTGGTGGCCGGCGCCTCCGGCCTGACCGACACGGCTACCGGCTCGGCAGTCAATCTGTCGCTCAACGGCACCGTGGTGGAGGGCCGCACGGCCGTCGGCAACCACCTGGTGTTCACCGTCAGCGTCGCCAGCAACGGTTCCGTTACTCTCGACCAGCTTCGCGCCATCGTGCACCCCGACGCCAGCAACCCCGATGACTCGAAGACCCTGACCGCCGACAACCTGGTGACCTTGACCGCGACCAAGACCGACAAGGACGGCGACAGCGCCCAGGCTACCCTGAACATCGGGCAGAACCTGGTATTCCACGATGATGGACCGACACTTGCCTTCGGCAACCTGATCGGAACCGGGAGTATCCTGCCGCAATATGGGTTCTGGAACAGTACGATCGGCGCCGACGGCCTGGGGACGACCGGTCTGGACATTTCGCTGGTAGGTGGCCAGTTCACGCTGGTCAGGCCAGACAACACCACTACGACCGGTACCGGCACACTCACCGAGACGTCGCCTTCGCCCGACGCCAATGGTGCGTTCCACTTCAACGGCACCTTGACCGGGGACTTCGACAATAACGCCACAACGGCCAACACCACGATCGACTACACGCTGACGGCCTTTGCCAATGGCAGCTATACACTGGACCTGGTGCAAGGCTTCAGTTCGGTCACCACGTTCAGCAGTGCCGACGGCTCGCTCGATGCCGGCGGCCCGGACCCTGTTCGCACCTTGCTGATCCCCAAAACGAACGACCCGACCATTCCATCGGCATCCGAGGAGATCGTGTTCTTCTCCGCCAAAGCACTCGCCTCGACGGCAGACATCTTCACCGGCATAGGGCTCGGGGCCCCCGACCCGACCGAAGCCTCGCTACAGACCAATCCCCTGCCGTCGTACATCGACCCAGCGGCCATGAACGTCAGCACTTCCGGTATCGGCGTCGCCAACAACGTGCTCCAGGGCGACAACCTGGCAGCGATCAGCGCCGCCGATGAGAGTTTCGTGATCAACCCTGAGACGCTGTTGACGGGCATGAAGATCTTCATCGACAACTCCGTAGCGGGCTACAACACCGCGACCGAGGACCTGTACTACCGGATCTACTACGCGGACGGGACGACGTCGAACCTGACCGAGGTGAATACCCTGACACCAGAGGCTGGCGGCCAAGTGTCCTTCCTGGTCCAGAAGGAAGGCTCGACGCTGATCGACGCCGTTCAACTGACGATGGGGCGAGGCGACATCAAGATCCCGGTAATCGAGTTCATCAAGGAAACCGAGAACCTGGCCAGCGACGTCAAATTGCAGTTCAGTGCCACGCTGACGGACAAAGATGGCGACTCCGCGAGTAGCACGTTCGACGCCAACCTGTTCGCCAACGAACCGGACAACGCACCGTTCGACTTCACCCTGGTTGGCACGACCGGCCAGCGCGATGCCTTCAACGTCGACCTGTCGACCGATGAGCTCCTCTACCAGGTCAGCGGGTTCGATGCAGGCGCGGGGCAACGAGACACGCTGGTGCTCAATGGCGATCCAAATGCCGTCGTCCAGTCGATCGACAACACTGGCGCAGACAGCATCGTGACCATTGCCGAATCCGGCGGGCAGACGACGACCATCACCCTGGTCGGGGTCCACATCGACAACAACGACATCTTCAATGGCAGCGCCTGAAACATTGCGTGCGTGAAACCTGCGAGGGTGGCTGGAAACCACCCTCGCAGCGTAATGCCAGTCTGTTAAGCGATTTGGGGCCGCTTTGCGACCCATCGCCGGCAAGCCGGCTCCCACAGGTAGGGCGCAGACCTCAAGATTTTCGCGGTCCCTGTGGGAGCCCGGCTTGCCGGCGATGGGCTGCGCAGCAGCCCCAATGACGCTAACTGACTGGCATTACCTTCGCAGCGTGTACTTTTGCAGGATAGGACAAGCTTCGCCCCCAAAGGCCCTGGCCACTGGGTATTCAGTCCATCTCCCCCAATGTGGATGCAGGCGGCTCTTCGCCACCGATGAGTCCGTGACGCACCGCATACATCAGCAAGTCGATGCGGTTGGTGAGGTTGAGCTTCTGATAGATGTTGCTGAGGTGATTGTGCACGGTGTGCTCGCTGATACCCAGGCGCCCGGCAATGCACAGGTACTTGGCGGACGGGTCACCAACGATGGCGCGAACGAGTTCCCGCTCGCGCAACGTCAGCCGTGCATGTTTCGCCTGCGCCGGATTGCACCTGAACGGTATATGCCTGGCCGAGGCATAACCGGAAAGCCCACTGACCCAGGCTCTGTCCAGCCCGATGTCGCAATGGTGGACTTTGATGATGGCCTGGATAATCGACTCCGTTGAGTCCTCGGCCAGCACGATGCCAAGCGCGCCCGCCTCGATGGCCAGTGCAACGGGGACGGTCTCGTACCCCCCCTTGAGCACCAGCACTTTCATGCCGCCAGTGCGCGCGAGTTCGGCAACTACCTCGAGCGGGTCCAGCGCATCTGGAAAAAAGCTGAAGAAAATGACATCTGGCCGCAATTGATCGGCAAGATCCAGCGCATGGGTATAGGTGGTGGCCTGGCCACTCACTTCCATACGGGGTTTTCTGGCATCAATCAGATCGTGAAGCCCCAAGAGCACCAGTGGCCGACAATCGATTAGCATCACGCGTATGATTTTTACGGGGTCCGGCATCATCTTCCTGCCTCCCATGAAAAACGCTCCCTGTCCTCCCCTTGTAAGCCTTATCCTACAGGCCCTTCAGCGGAGTCTAGGCCAGCGAAGCGCAATGGCAGGCCCTTGCGGCATAAGTCAGCGACTCGATGCCCATGTGGATCGGAGCCTCACTTATCGAGCTCTGGACTTGAAAATCAAGGTCTTGGACTTGGCAACCCGTCCCCTTTGGCGCATTTCTGCCTTGGACGAAAAGTCAATTAAACGACGAATGGCGCGAACTTACGAACGCTAAAATTAGTCCGTCAATTTATCGACACGCATTAGGCTTTTGTCGCACTCGATCTCCTACCTCACTGTCGATCAGCTTTTCGCTGACAAACAGCAGGTTTTGCCCGCAGGTTTAGCCGGATGGCGCCTGACCCGTTAAGATGTTGTTTCTTCAACCAGATGCAGACCACAATGTCCAACGACGCCCCCATCGGCCCGGGCCGGCCCAAGGATCTGGCCAAGCGCGAGGCGATTCTCGAAGCGGCCAAGGCCCTGTTCCTCAGCCTTGGCTACGCCAACACCAGCATGGATGCGGTCGCTGCGGCGGCAGGTGTTTCGAAGCTTACTGTGTACAGCCACTTCACCGACAAGCAGACGCTGTTCTGCTCGGCGGTGATGGCCACCTGTCAGATCCAGTTGCCTGACCTGCTGTTCGAGTACCCCGACGGGGCGCCGGTGGAGGAGGTACTGCTGACAATCGCCCGTGGTTTCCAGGCGCTGATCAGCAGCGACGAAGCAGTCAAGCTGTGCCGCCTGATCATGGCCCAGGGCAGCCTCGACCCGAGCTTTGGCGAGTACTTCTACGAAGCCGGGCCCAAGCGCGTGCTAGCGGGGATGGAAGCTTTGCTGCGCGGGGCGCACGAGCGCGGGCTGCTGCGCATCGACAACCCGCTGCGTGCGGCGGAGCACTTCTTCTGCCTGGTCAAGGGCGCACCGGATTACCGCTTGCTGCTGGGGTGCGCGGGGCCGCTGGAGGGGGATGAGGCCGAGGCACATGTGCGCGAGGTGGTCAGGGTGTTCATGCGGGCGTTCCAGCCCTGATATCTGGATGCCTGTGCGGGCCTCTTCGCGGGTAAACCCGCTCCCACAAGTGCTGCACAAACTTCAGGATCACATCGATCCTGTGGGAGCGGGTTTACCCGCGAAGAGGCCCGCACAGGCATAGCCAAATCAGGCCTTGAGCGCCTTCTTCGGATAAATGTCATACCGGCTCGATTTGCCCTCCAGGCTGTGACTCGGCTTGGGCCCATCGATGATCGGCGCCTTGCGCGGTCGCTTCACCACCACCCGGTGGCTGGCCAACGCCAGCGCAGCTTCGAGCAACGCCGGGGCGTCCAGGTCATCACCGACCAAGGGCCGGAACACACGCATTTCCTTTTTCACCAGCGCGCTCTTGTCGCGGTGCGGGAACATCGGGTCGAGGTAAATGACCTGCGGGGCTTCGCCTTCCCAGGCACGCATACGCTCGATGGCGTTGCCGGTCAGCAAGCGCATGCGCCCGACAATCGGCCCCACTTCTTCATCCACGCGGGCCCGCGCCAGGCCATCTTCCAGCAACGCGGCAATCAGCGGCTGGCGCTCGATGAGGGTCATCTGGCAGCCCAGGCTGGCCAGCACGAACGCATCCTTGCCCAGCCCCGCCGTGGCATCCAGCACCTGCGGTCGCACCCCCTGAGCGATGCCCACCGCCTTGGCAATCATCTGCCCGTTGCCGCCGCCAAACTGGCGCCGGTGCGCGGCCTGGCCTTCGACGAAGTCCACCCGCACCGGCCCCGGTGCCTGCGGGCCCAGTTGCTGGATCTGCAAACCATCAACGCCCACCTGCACGGCAAACCCGGCAGCGTCGTCCTGCAGCGGCAACTCAAGGCGCTGTGCCCACGCAGCGGCTTGCGCCTCGAATTCAGCCGACAGCGCCTCGACCCGGATACCTGTGCCCTGCTCTTCCATCATTCACACCTAGAAATTGAACCCAGCCACTAATGTATCGGCCCTCGCAGCCGATACAGGCAATATCCCGCTATTCTGCCAGAGCACAACGCGCGCGACTGCCATGTCAGATACTCTTCCCATCGGCTTGACCTACCTGTCGCCTGTCGGCAACTACAGTCAGCACAACACCCAGGCACTCGGGGGCGTCAGCCACCTGTGGCAGGATTTCTTTGCCCGGGCCATGGCCGAGCAGCAGGAAGAGCCGGTAGACAGCGTCAGCCAGTCGTTCGTGCAATACGACCAGAGCAGCGGCGAGCCGATCGGCGGCGCCCGTGCGCTGGCCCTGATCGACGCCCAGCGTGCCTGCCCGGTACACGACACCGAGGTGGCACCGCCCGAGCCCCTGTTCCTGCCCAAGGCAGAACTCGAAGCCAATCTGCTGCCGCCCGCCCCCGAGCCGTTCAGCGCAATCGAGCTGATCGAGCAGCAGCGCCAACTCGATATCAGCAACAGCTGGCTTCGCCCGGTGGTGATGAGCCAGGGTCACCCCATTGCCGAACCCGGCCCCGGCCCTACCCCGCGCTCGCTGTTCCTGCCGATCGCCGAGTTCGAGACCAACCTGCTGGAGCCGGCCCCCGAGCCGTTCGACACCCCTACTTTGGCCAAGCAACAGAACGAGCTGGAGTTCGACATTCACTGGGCACGCCCGGTGGTGCTGAACAACGTGCGCGCCCACGCCTGACCGCGCCCACGCTCAGCGACAGATCTGCCAGCGGCCCATGTCCACATGAAAGTGGTTGTGATGTGCAGCGTTGTAGTCTGGCCCCAGTACCGTGCTGAAACTGTCGCAGGCCGCCTGCTGCACCTGACGAAGGAACTCCGCCTTCTGCCCACCCGCCTGCCAGTCCTGCGCAAGGACGATACGCTGGCCGTCTTGCAGGCGAAAGCCGCTGATGTCCAGGGCATCGGCCGTGGCGTGCTGGCTCAGGCGCCCCTGCTTGCGATGGTAGACATTGCGGCAGGCAAAACTGCCCAGGTGGTCGACCTGCGTCACCGGCTGCCCCAACACCCGTTGCGCCACAGGCTGCAGGCCATGGTTTTCGAACAGTGCATACGCCACTGCCAACGGACAACTGGCCAGGAAGCTGCTGCCAAGCCGAGCATGACCACCGTCGATGCGCCATACGTTGCGCAATGGGCAGTCGGCAGAAGCCGAACTGTCGGCTTGCGCCCGGTAGCGCAACTGACTGGTTTGAAGTGCCAGGCGACACAGCGCCGGGTCATCGCGAAGGCGGGACAGCTTGTAAGGGGTCAACAGATTGGGGGGCTGACGCACGTCCAGCGGCGCCCATGGGTTCCACGCGGCGGGCAGACGCCAACCCAGCTGCCAGGCCAGCCCGGCAATCAACGACAGGCCGGCCAGCAACGCCAGCACGGCCCTCATCAGCGGCGGTACAGGTCGTTGAGTTGGGCGAACGGCAGCGCCTGCTCACCGTAGCCGAAGGTGCCCTCATCGCGAATCTCCAGCGCAGCCCGGTGGAAGGCCCCCAATGCGGCACGGGCAAGCGATGAGCCGACACTGATGCGGCGCACGCCCAGGTCCTGCAACTGGTTGACGCTCAACGGCACGCCCGCCATGCCCATCAGCACATTCACCGGCCGTGGCGCGACGGCCTGCACCACCGCGCGGATTTCCTCGACAGTACGCAGCCCGGGCGCGTAGAGCACATCGGCACCGGCTTCGGCATAGGCCTGCAGGCGCCGGATGGTGTCGTCCAGGTCCATGCGCCCATGCAACAGGTTCTCTGCCCGGGCGCACAGGGTGAACGGGAACGGCAGGCTGCGCGCCGCTTGCACGGCTGCGCGCACACGCTCTACTGCCAGCCCGAAATCATAGATCGGCGTATCGCTGCGACCACTGGCATCCTCGATAGAGCCCCCCACCAAGCCGGCTTCGGCCGCCCGCAGAATGGTCTGTCCGCAATCTTCGGGCAGGTCGCCAAAGCCGTTCTCCAGGTCGGCGGCCACCGGCAACGGGGTGGCATCGACGATCTCGCCGGCATTATCAAGGGTATCCTCCAGGCTCAAGGCGCCTTCGGCGTCCGGCCGGCCCAGGCTGAAGGCCAGGCCTGCACTGGTGGTAGCCAGCGCCTCGAAGCCCAGGCTGGCCAGCAACTTGGCCGAGCCGGCATCCCACGGGTTGGGGATGACGAAGGCGCTGTCGCGCTCGTGCAGGGCCTTGAAGGCTTCGGCTCGCAGGGTTTGCACATCCATGGTTCAACCTCCGGCAGTCAGGGAAAGGTCAGAGTAGCCCCAGTTGTTCGACCTCGGGGGTGCGCGGCAATTCCGGCAACGCGGCAAGGCCCGGCAGCCGCTGCATCAGGCGTTGGTGAAAGCGCTGGGCCAACGCCGCGGCCAGGCGGTTGTCCGAGGTGTGCAGGAAGATGTAGGGGTGGCGGCCTTCCTCGATCCAGGCGGCGATCTTGTCCACCCAAGGGGTAAGAAAGGCCTCGTTGGCCTCCAGCTGCGGGTGGCCGATGAAACGCACCTGCGGGTGCTGGCTGAAGGCTGCCGGGCGTGGCGGTACCTTGGGCTTCTTCGCTTGCGCATGCAGCACGGCGGCGTCACGAGAGGTGCAGCTGAACAAGGCGCGCGGGTCGAGGCAAATACGTTCCACGCCGCGCTCATGCAGCAAGCGGTTGAGCAACCGCTCCTCTTCTCCCTTGGCGAAAAAGGCCTGGTTACGCACCTCCACTGCTACCGGCACCCCGACTTCGTCAAGGAAGTGGCAAAGCTCGCCCAGCCGTGCGGGGCTGAACTGGGCCGGCAACTGCAGCCAGTACGGCGCTACGCGCTGGCCCAGCGGGGCCATCAGGCGGGTGAAGTCAAAGGCCGGCTCCAGCTGATCGCGCAGGTCGCCTTCATGGCTGATGTCTCGCGGGAACTTGGCAGTGAAGCGAAAGTGTTCGGGCATGATCTGCGCCCAGCGCGCAATGGTGCCGGGTGCAGGACGTGCGTAGAAAGTGGTATTGCCCTCGACGGCGTTGAATACCTGGCTGTAGTAGCCGAGCATTTCACTGCTGTTGGCGTCGGCGGGATACAGGTAGCCGCGCCAGGCGTTTTCGCTCCATGACGGACAACCGAGAAAATAAGGCAGTGGTGATGGACTCATCCACTAAATGTACAGGTCGAGCCCCAGTACTTCCATGTCCCAGTCGGTAAAACCGGCGGTGCT
>Ga0247821_10001944_pt1 | contig 11471 bp, 9 predicted proteins | sample 13C_Glycerol_Day_FD_192481 | JGI IMG/M metagenome (GOLD analysis project Ga0247821, IMG submission 192481) | Soil microbial communities from agricultural site in Penn Yan, New York, United States - 13C_Glycerol_Day14 | ecosystem: Environmental > Terrestrial > Soil > Agricultural land | place... | reverse complement strand
TAACAAGATAGCGGAGGGACCCCAAGCACGTATCCTGCACGATGGGGCCTGTGGGGTCGTGCGAATTGCACGATCAGCCTTCCACCTTGGTCGCCACCTTGAGCAAGTCGGCATCCACACCGCGTACACCGATGATCTGCCGGGCGATCTCCACGGCGATGGTTTTCTGCTCAGCGCTGACTACCTCGCCAGACAGCCGCACCATCCCCGCTTCGCTGGCTACTTTCAGGTTCAGGCCATCGAGATTGCGGCTGAAGCGGTAGCTGTTCTGGATCTTGTCGATGATCCAGCTGTCACTCGGCTGCGGCCCGGTTGGCGCGCCCACTGGCATTTCCCGCGCCTTGGCCATGGCCGCGGTATCCAGGCTGACCAGGTTGTTGACCAGGTGTACGCCGTCGGTGGTACGTGCCACCACGCCTGCCAGCTCCTTGGCTTCGGCACTGTCGACCCTGCCGCGCAACGTCACCACGCCGTCACTGCTTTGTACTTCTATAGGGGCCTTTTCGGTGGTGCGGCTCCACAACAGCCGGGCACGGATCACCGCCGCCAGGGTGGCGTCCTGCAGGCGTTGGGCGTAGGCACGTAGCTCCAGCGGGCGCTCAACCAGTTGGGCATTGACCTGCAGCTGGTTCTCCACCTGTTCGATGCCCCGGGTAGCCCGCGCCACATCTTCAGCCAGCTGCCGCTCGACCTCGTTCTCCACCTCACCTGAAAGCCGCGCCTGCTTGCCGTCCACTTCTACCTTGATACGAAATGGGTTGAGCATGCGGTTCAATGACAGCGCGGTTTGCAGGGCGCCTTCCAGGCGCGCGTCCTGCACAGGGTCGGCGAAGGCCGGGGTAAAGATTGGCAGCAGGGTGGCTGCCAAAACAGCTGTACGCAGGTAAAAGGGCATGGCAGTGCCTCCTTCGTAGGCAAAATCTGAAAATCATCGCAACCAATGTGCCACAGCGTGCCTCTAAGCAAATCATTGGAATATCGCGGTCTGCAGGCATCATTTGGCCATTGGCTAGCATGCAAAGGACAGAATCCTTCAGAATTGACCATGCAACTTGCCCGATTTTTCCCACACTATATGAAGATCTATCCTTAAGGAGCGCAGGAAATGGAATCAGCCCAGGACAACCAAGGCCGCATTCTGCTGGTGGATGACGAGTCCGCGATCCTGCGCACCTTCCGCTATTGCCTGGAAGACGAGGGCTATAGCGTGGCCACGGCCAACAGCGCCGCCCAGGCCGAAACCTTGCTGCAGCGCCAGGTATTCGACCTGTGCTTCCTCGATTTACGCCTGGGCGAGGACAACGGCCTCGACGTACTGGCGCAGATGCGCATCCAGGCACCCTGGATGCGCGTTGTGATTGTCACCGCGCACTCGGCGATCGACACGGCGGTGGACGCCATCCAGGCCGGCGCCGCCGACTACCTGGTCAAGCCCTGCAGCCCCGACCAGCTGCGCCTGGCCACCGCCAAGCAGCTGGAAGTGCGCCAGCTTTCCGCGCGCCTGGAGGCACTGGAAGGTGAAGTGCGCAAACCCAAGGATGGCCTCGACTCGCACACACCGGCCATGATGGCGGTGCTGGAAACCGCCCGCCAGGTCGCCACCACCGACGCCAACATCCTCATCCTGGGCGAGTCCGGCACCGGCAAAGGCGAGCTGGCCCGAGCCATCCATGGCTGGAGCAAGCGTGCACGCAAAGCCTGCGTGACCATCAACTGCCCGTCGCTGAATGCCGAGCTGATGGAAAGCGAACTGTTCGGCCACACCCGCGGCGCCTTCACCGGCGCCAGCGAAAGTACCCTTGGGCGGGTCAGCCAGGCCGACGGGGGCACGCTTTTTCTTGACGAGATCGGCGATTTTCCGCTGACCTTGCAGCCCAAGTTGCTGCGGTTCATTCAGGACAAGGAATACGAGCGCGTCGGTGACCCGGTTACCCGGCGCGCCGATGTACGCATTCTGGCCGCCACCAACCTCAACCTCGAAGAGATGGTGCGAGAAAGCCGCTTCCGCGAAGACCTGCTGTACCGCCTCAATGTCATTACCTTGCACTTGCCGCCCCTGCGCGAGCGCAGCGAGTACATCCTGACCCTGGCTGACCGCTTCCTCGCCCGCTTTGTCAAGGAATACTCCCGCCCCGCCCGGGGCTTCAGCGACGAAGCACGCTCGGCCCTGCTCAACTACCGCTGGCCCGGCAACATTCGCGAACTGCGTAACGTGGTAGAGCGGGCCAGCATCATCTGCCCGCAGGAACGTGTGGAAATCAGCCACCTGGGCATGGGCGAACAGCCTGCCGGCAATGCCCCGCGCGTGGGCGCCGCACTGAGCCTGGATGAGCTGGAGCGCGCCCATATCGGCGCGGTGCTGGCCGCCAGCGATACCTTGGACCAAGCCGCCAAGACCTTGGGTATCGACGCTTCCACGCTGTACCGCAAGCGCAAGCAGTACAACCTATGAAGTGGCCACCCATGAAGCTGCGCACGCGGCTTTTCCTCAGCATCTCGGCGCTGGTCACGGTGGCCTTGCTCGGGCTTATGCTGGGCCTGTTCAGCGTGCTGCAAATGGCCACGGTGCAACAGCGGCTGGTACAGGAGACCACTCACGCCTTGGAAGTGGGCCTGAAGTTGCGGCAGAACCTTGGCGAACAGCTCACCCTGATCCTTGACGAAGGCACGGCGCCGGAGAGCCTGCGGGTGCTGCAGGACAACTTCCAGGCCCTGCTCAATCAAGGCCTGGAGCAAGGCGGTGAGCGCACCGGTTTCAGCAAGGCCAGCAGCAATTACCAGACGTTCCTCCAGGCCTATCGCGACAGCGCCGCACCCGCTCGCAGCATGGGTATCGACCAACCGCTGGGTGCGGCCTTCAACCAGGTGCGTACCGACCTGATCGACTCCCACAAGCAGGCCCTGGACCTGATCACCCGTAGCGAGGAACGCACCCGGGACCGCGCCTTGCTGGTCAGTGGTGTGCTTGGCCTGATGGGCCTGGTGGTGCTGGTACTGGGCTTTATTACCGCGCACAACATCGCCCGGCGGTTCGGCCAGCCGATCGAAGCCTTGGCCATCGCGGCCGACCAACTGGGCAAAGGTAATTTCGACGTCACCCTGCCAGTCACCCAGGCCACCGAGCTGAACCAGCTGACCCGCCGCTTCGGCCTCATGGCCGATGCCTTGCGCAAGCATCAGGCCACCAACGTCGACGAGCTGCTGGCCGGCCAGCAGCGGCTGCAGGCCGTGCTCGACAGCATCGACGACGGCCTGCTGATCATCGACCACCAAGGCCGCCTGGAGCACCTCAACCCGGTGGCGCAACGCCAACTGGGCTGGAACCACAGCCGCGTGGGCAGCAGCCTGGCCGAGGCCCTGCAGCGCCCGGAACTGGAGCAGCAGCTGCGCCAGGTGCTGCGCGGCGGCAGCCTGGACCGGCCGCCGGACGACTTGAACATGGAGGTCGATGAAGAAGCGCGCCTGCTCACCTACAGCCTGACCCCGGTCAGCCACCCGCAGGGCCCGATCCTTGGCGCGGTGATGGTGCTGCACGATGTGACCGAGCAGCGGGCATTCGAACGCGTGCGCAGCGAGTTCGTGCTACGTGCCTCCCACGAGCTACGCACCCCGGTCACCGGCATGCACATGGCATTCGGCCTGTTGCGCGAGCGGGTCAAGTTCCCTGCCGAGGCGCGCGAAAACGACCTGCTGGAAACCATCGGCGAAGAAATGCAGCGCCTGACCCAGCTGATCAACGACCTGCTCAACTTCTCCCGCTACCAGAGCGGGCTGCAGAAACTCGATCTGGCCCCCTGCGCCCTTGACGAACTGCTGGAGCGGGCGCAACTGCGTTTTGCCGAGCAGGCGGCACACAAGCAGATCGAGTTGACCAAGGAGCTGGAACCGCCGCTGCCGCGCCTGCGGGCTGATGCTGCCCAGCTGGACCGGGTGCTGGACAACCTGCTGCACAACGCCATCCGCCATACCGCCAACGGCGGGCGTATCCGTTTGCATGCAAGACGGCATGCGGAGCGGGTGATCATCAGTGTCGAGGACAACGGCGAGGGCATTGCCTACGGGCAGCAGGGGCGCATCTTCGAGCCCTTCGTGCAGGTAGGCCGCAAGAAAGGGGGCGCAGGGCTGGGGCTGGCGTTGTGCAAAGAAATCGTGCAGCTGCATGGCGGGCGGATGGGTGTGTTTTCCCGGCCCGGGCAGGGGACCCAGTTCTATATGGCGCTGCCGGTTTGACAGTCGCCTGCACCGGCCTCACCGCCGGGCAGGATTACTCAGTGCTCTGCGCGTCGTGGTAGCTGCCCGCGGGTTACCAGCTCGGCAAACTGCCTGGCGTTCAGCGGCCGGGCAAACAGCCAGCCCTGGCCGTAATTGACCCCTTCACTGTTCAGCAGCACCGCCTGGTCTTCACACTCGATGCCTTCTGCTATCACCCGCAGGTGAAGGTCATGGGCCATGCGGATGATATGCGGAGCAACGCCACTGCTGGCGGCATCGTGGCCCAGCGCGTCGATGAACGCCTTGTCGATCTTCAGGCAGTCCACCGGGAGGGTCTGCAGGTAGGCCAGGCTGCAATAGCCTGTACCAAAGTCGTCGATGAGCACCTGATGCCCCGAAGCGCGCAGCGCTTGCAGGTTGTCACGGGCCACCACCACATCCACCAGGCCTCGCTCGGTGACCTCGAAGGCAATCTGGCTGGGCGCCACCCGATGCAAGGCCAGCAGGCGGGCCGCCACCCGGCCGATACGCGGCACCATCACATCGCAGGCGGCCAGGTTCACCGATATGTACAGTTTGGGGTGCGAGCGCAGCAACTGGCCCAGCTGTTCGAGCACGCGCTGCAGGACAAAGTCGGTGATCTGGCGAATCTGCCCGGTGTTTTCCGCCAGCGGGATGAACAAGTCCGGGCTGGTCAGGGTACCGTCCGGGCGCCGCCAGCGCACCAGCGCTTCGGCACCCACGCAGCGTCGGCTGTCGAGTTCGAAGATCGGCTGGTACAGCACCTGCAGCTCCCCGCGGCGCAAAGCATGCTGCAACTCCGAGCTCATCGACCGCCGCTGCAGGATCAATTGCAGCACCAGCCAACCAATGCAGCAAGCCGCCAACACACTGCCGGGGAACAGCAGCCAGAGCATGCCGTTCATCCTCAATGGCAGGCTGGCCCGCGGGGCAATCAGCACCAGTTGGTAATCCGGCGACTTGGTCGGCATGCGGTAGATCAGGCGGTCGCTGAGTTCAAGTAGCGACTTGTGGCTTGTCGACCAGGCCGAGGGCGGCGGCCACACTTGTGGCGGCCCCAGCACGGGGATGGCGCGGGCACCGTTATCCAGCACCACCACCAGGCTGCCGCCCGGAGGCAGATCGACCACATCGGTCAGGTGCCCGCGCGAGGTGGAGACCACGAACTGGCCACGGCCTAGCATGAGCGCAGCCAGGTTCTCGTTCGGTTCGGTGGTGGTGTTCAACCAGTAGCTGTAGGTCGGCCCCTGGATATCCGGTGCCCGCAAAGGTTCGAACGCCCGCTCATCACCACGGTTGGAGCAGGCGATATCACCATCCACGTAAGCCGCTTCATAAATGAACCGCGAACTCAGCCCCACCTGCTGCAACGCCGCCAGCATCGCTGGGCTGCAGCCACGCAAGGGCTGTGCCTGCAACAGGTCTACCCCTTCACGCAGCTGGCCAAACACTTGTTCGAGGCGGTCGAGAAAACGCTCACCCTGGGCGTTCATCTGTTCGCTCTCGCTTTGCTTCATCTGTTGCAGGGCAATACCGATGCTGGCAGAGAGCAACAGGGCCGCGCTGGCCAGCGCTGCCAACGTGGCCAGCATCCAGGGACGGTAAAAAATTTGGCGCAGCAAGGTGATGATGGCTGACATCAAAGGCATCCAGTTGATAACTAAGGTATAGCAACTGAATCGAGAATCACCCTCACCGTCTGGCACTTCGCTGCACGCCACACTGTTTTTGTGGGAGCGGCTGCCCTATTAAAACCCAAAGGTTTGCGCGATCACTGTGGGAGCGGGCGTGTCGGAGCGCCGAACCGCCGCGAACACCGGCGTAGCCGGTGCCATGCCGCGCGTCGCATGCTTCGCGGGCATGCCCGCTCCCACAGGGTGATGCGCCAGCCTGAGGGATGCAAAACGGTTTCGCCGAGAGGGCTCAACGCATGCGGTTGAGCACCTGCAGCATCGCCGCCGTCTGCGCATCGGGCATGCCGTCGAAGCGCTGCGGGCGGAAGCGCATCTGGAACGCAGTGATCACATGGCGGGTGGCAACATCCAGCACCCCGGTCTGCTCGATTTGATAGCCAAACCGCGCCAGTTCCTGTTGGTACCAGCCAATGCTCGGCGGGTTGACGCTGAAGTAGGCCTGCTGCCGTGCCACGGCGTTGGCATCTGGCCAGATACCCAGCCCGGCATCGGCCAGGCGCTTCCACGGGAACAGCGGCCCCGGGTCCAGCTTGCGTGATGGAGCGATATCACTGTGACCAATGATGTGCCGCGGTTCGATGTTGTTGCGCTTTACGATGTCCTTGAGCAGCGCAATCAGTGACTGGACCTGCGCTTCGCTGTAAGGGTGCCAGACCCGGCCATTGGGTGTGTCGGTGAACCCAGGGTTGACGATCTCGATGCCAATGGACGAGGAGTTCAGCCAGGTGCGCCCCTGCCACTGGCTGTCGCCGGCATGCCAGGCACGGCGGTTTTCATCCACTAGCTGATACACCGTCGCAGGGCCGTCGCCGATCAGGTAATGGCTGCTGACCTCACCATGGGTGAGCAACGCGAGCGAGCGCTCCAGCGAAGCATTGGTGTAATGCAGGACAACGAACTGGATGCGGTTGTCCTGGTTGGCCGAGGGGTGGCTGCGGTCGATGCGCAGGCCCGTCGAGCAACCGGCGACAGATAACAGCAAAAAGGAAATCAGCGTTTTTTTCAGCGTGGAAAGCACGTCAGTGGCCTCAGCGAATGAGCGCTACAGTATAACGTGCTCCCCATGGCCGCGCTTGCCGCGAGTCAGCGGCTGCACATCAGCATGAACTCCAGCGCGTTGTCGCCGCTTGCGCCTGGCATGTCCAGCAACTGGGTCATCACGGTTACATGACTGGCGCGTGGAGCACCGATGACCTTCGCCTGGCCATGCAGCTGCCGATCATAGCTACTTGCATCGATGGGCGAAGCTACGCAGAAACGTGGGTTTCCTGGCATAGCGGAAGGCTTGAGCAAGATTTTGTACTGATTGAAGTAGTTGGGCTGTGCTTGTAGTTCAACGCTACTGATCCATTGAGGGGACTGTTGCAGTAGCGTGCCATCTGCGGCTACATGTGCTGTCAGCAAGGTTTCCTGGGCGTGGGCGCCGGCCTGGAAGGCGAGCCCGATCATGAGCGCCACGCAGCATGCTCGAATTTTCATGTTTCGGTTCCTTGTGTGGATCGACGTTGGCCAGCCACTTGCCAGCCAGGCCTGCCAGTGTCGATCCACGCACGACCCAGGGCGCGGTAACTATCTACCCCTGCTCGACGCGGTTGCGCCCCTGCTCCTTGGCCCGGTACAGCGCCGCATCAGCGCGCTTGAGCACCTGGTCGCCGCGCTCGCCGGAGCGGAACGCACCCAGGCCGATGGAGGTGGTGATCACCACCCGCTCGCCCTTGAAGTGGAACGGGCAGGCTTCCACCGTGGCCCGCATTGTTTCCGCCATTTGAGCAGCGGCGGCCGGTGATGTCTGTGGCAGCAGCAGGACGAATTCCTCGCCACCGAAGCGGGCGATGAAGTCACGGCCCCGCAGGCGCTTGCGCAGTTGGTCGGCGACGATCTTCAACACCTTGTCCCCGGCCAGATGCCCATAACTGTCGTTGATGCGCTTGAAATGATCCAGGTCGAGGATCGCCATGGCCAGATGGCCGCCATTCTCCTGCCATTCGATTATTTCGCGCTCGACCCGCTCGCTCCAGGCCGCGCGGTTGGGCAGGCCGGTGAGGGGGTCGAGCAGGGCTTTCTGGCGTTGCTCTTCCAGGTGCTCGCGGTAACCGAGCGCCTCGTGCTCCATGTTCGCCACCCGTTCCGACAGCCCTTGCAGGCGCCCCGCCAGCTCTTGCTCGCGGCGGTCCCGCTCGTGCTTGTGCTCGTCCATGGTGACCAGCAGGCCTTCCAGGCGGTTTTCCAGGATGTGCTTGAGGCTATCGACGTCGGCAGCGCCCTGCACACTGCTTTGCAACCCATCGACATGCTCGCGCAACTGGGTGTCCAGCTCGCGAGCGGCGGAGCTGTTGTCGGCATGGCCGGCGCTGGCCTCGTGCAGGTGGCTCTGGAAGCCTTCGAGGCGCTCATTGAGTTGCTGCAGGTAGGTTTCGAACTCGTGCTGGCCACTGTCGGTGATCGCCAGCATGAGCACGGCGAGGTCATCCAGCACCGGGATCAGCTCGTACCAGTTCAGGCCCCGGGCAACGCGCTCGCGCATCTCCAGCGCCTGGGCCTTGTGCCGCTCGGGCAGGCTCAGGTCATCGAGCAGGCCGATCAGGGTCTTCTCGATGTGCGCAGCAACCTGGCTGTAGGGCGGCTCTACGGCGTAGGGCAGGGCATAGGGGCCGTCTTCGCCAAAGGTTTCTTCAAGCGGTTGTGCCGGTTGTACTTCTGCCAAGGGTTCGCTGACGGCCGCTTCCGGCTCGGGCGCTTCTTCCTGTGGCAGTGGCTGGGCGGCCGGGGCGTCAATTGTTTCGATCAACGCCGGGCCGGATACCTCCAGCTCAGGTTCGGGCGTTACGGTCGCTTCGGCGCTAGAGGCTGAAAGCGGTTGCAGCGCATCCATATCGTCTGGCTGGGAGGCTTCGATACTGTGCTGTGCAGCCGGGGGCGCATCAGCAGCAGGCACCGCTGCCGGCGCGGGCTCGCCTTGTGGCTCATCCTCGCGGCTACCGAACAGACGTTGCAAAAAGCCGGGCCGGGTTTCGTCCCCCGGTTTGCCGAGGGCCGACAGTGCAAGGCCCTGCAAGCCGCTCAGCTCGCCCAGCAGCGGCGGCAGGTCGCGGGACTGGGCAACGCCACCATCAAGTTTTTTTGCGAGCTTTTTCAATGGCCGCGAGATATCGCTGGGCAGCGGCAAGCCTTGCAGTTGGCCGACCAGCGCGGTCAGCGCATCGCTGACCTGGTTCATGCGGGTTTCCCGGCGCTGTTCGGAGTCCAGCACCGCTTTCTCAAGGCGCGGAATCAACCCGGCGAGGCCGGCGTCCATGTTGTCACTGCGGATAACCTCGCGCATTTCCTTCATGCACGCGTCCACCACCTTGTCACTGCCTTCGGCAGCCAGGGTGCTGCGCACCAGGCCGCGACGCAGCAGGTCGAGACGGGCGTCCCAACGGCGCTCGAGCTTTTCTTGCTGCTCGATGCTTTTAAGGTATTTTTCTTTCCAGCGCTCAGCGTCTTCAGTCATGCCCGGGTCCGCAAACGGTGATGGCAATTAGCTCAAGACCGGCAGCGTATCCACAGTCAATGCATCAGGCAATCGAATCTCGACAGCGACGGGAAGGTGGTCGGAAATTGGCCGCGCCAACACCTCTACACGCTCAAGCGTGAGGCTTGGGCTGAGCAGGATATGGTCCAGGCAACGCTGGGGGCGCCAGCTGGGGAAAGTCGCCTCGACTTGCGGGGCGATCAGGCCCAGGTCGCGCAGCGGCGAGTGCTCCAGCAGGTCGGTGGCATGGGTGTTCATGTCGCCCATCAGCACCTGGTGACGGTAACCGCCAATCAGCTCGCGGATGTAGCCCAGTTGCAGGGCACGGGTCTTGGCGCCAAGCGCCAGGTGCATCATCACCACGATCAGCGCATCTTCGCCTTCGCCAAAACGCACCAGGATCGCCCCACGGCCGGCCGGGCCAGGCAACGGGTGGTCTTCGAGCGCTTGCGGCTTCAGGCGGCTGAGCACGCCATTGCTGTGCTGGGCGAAACGCCCGAGGTTGCGGTTGAGTTGCTGGTACCAGTAGGGGAAGGCCCCCAGATGAGCCAGGTGCTCGACCTGGTTTACATAGCCTGAGCGCAGGCTGCCACCGTCGGCTTCCTGCAAGGCCACCAGGTCGAAGTCGCCCAGCAAATCACCGATTTTCTGCAGGTTGCCGGCACGCCCGTTGTGCGGCAGCAAGTGCTGCCAGCTGCGGGTCAGGTAATGCCGGTAGCGCTCGGTGCTGATACCGACCTGAATGTTGAAACTGAGCAGCCGCAGGCGACCATCCTCGGGCAAGCCGGAGGCCTGCAGGTGATGCTCGTTGACCTGCGGCTGGTGCAGGCCAATGCCACGCGTGGTTCTGAAGCGGGGCATGGGTTACGCCGCCTACTTGGCGGCGCGCTCCTTGGCGATCAGCTGGTCGGCGACGTTCAGTACGCCTTCCGGCCCGCCAGCGGTACCCAGGTCGAAGCGGTACTTGCCGTTGACGACCAAGCTCGGTACGCCGGTGATTTCGTACTTCTTCGCCAGTTCCTTGGCCTTCTGAACCTGGCCTTTGATGGCGAAGGAGTTGAAGGTGGCGAGGAACTTGTCCTTGTCGACGCCTTGAGTGGCGAGGAAGTCGGCCATGTCGTCCGGCTTGGTCAGCTGCTTGCGCTGGTTCTGGATAGCATCGAAGACTGCGGCGTGCACCTTTTGCTCGACGCCCATGGCTTCGAGGGTCAGGAACATCTGGCCGTGTGCGTCCCATGGGCCACCGAACATGGCAGGAACACGTTTGAAGTTGACGTCAGCCGGCAGCTTTTCAGCCCACGGGTTGATGGTCGGCTCGAAGTGGTAACAGTGTGGGCAGCCGTACCAGAACAGCTCGACCACTTCGATCTTGCCAGGCACGGAAACTGGAACAGGGTTGCTCAGCTCGAGGTATTCCTTGCCAGCAACAGGCTCGGCGGCCTGGACGGCAGTCATACCAAATACGCTGGCAGCCACCAGCGCGGCGCTGAGAATCAGTTTACGCATGCTTTACTCCTGAGCAGTCATAGGTCGCCACGACCCTACCTGCACTGAGACAGGCCGGGAAGGGATCGAGTTCTGTAGTGTAACGGCTGCGGACTGAAAAAAGGGCGGCCCGGCCGCCCTTTCATCATTGGCCTACAACATTAACTGAAGGTTAATGCAGGCCCTGGATGTAGCTGGCCAACGCCTCGATGTCGTGGTTGCTCAGCTTGCCGGCAATGGTGCGCATGGTCATGGCATCACCATCGTTGGTGCGGGTGCCTTCGCGGAAGTCCGTGAGCTGCTTGGTCACGTACTGCGAGTGCTGGCCGCTCAGGTGCGGGAAGCCGGCCAAAGCAATGCCTGCGCCGTTGGGGGAGTGGCAACCGGTGCAGGCAGGCATGCCTTTCTCCAGGTCGCCGCCATTGAACAGCGAACGGCCACGTTCGACCAGCTTGGGATCGGCGGCACCCACGCTGCCTTTCTGGCTGGAGAAGTAGGCGGCGATATCGGCCAGGTCCTGGTCGCTGAACGGGGCCAGCATGCCG
>Ga0247821_10001943_pt1 | contig 11481 bp, 20 predicted proteins | sample 13C_Glycerol_Day_FD_192481 | JGI IMG/M metagenome (GOLD analysis project Ga0247821, IMG submission 192481) | Soil microbial communities from agricultural site in Penn Yan, New York, United States - 13C_Glycerol_Day14 | ecosystem: Environmental > Terrestrial > Soil > Agricultural land | place... | reverse complement strand
GGGCCCAGGTCAAGATCGCAGGGACCCGATCGGTCGGGGACGGGGGGACGACCTGGGCCCAGATCGGACAAGGCTCGATCGCGATCCTGGTCGCAGCGACGAACGCCTGTCTCGCCCTGGCCGACAAACCCGCAGCCCGACCACGTCCGAAGATATGGACGCCTGCAAGTCAAGCATCGTGACGGCGTGTCGGCTGATTAATGTCCCTGGTCGCTGGCAGGATTCACGCCTATGGGAGCCCTAAGAAACGCGCTGCAGCTGATGTCTGGAGCGACCCCCGCCGACACGACGCAGCTGCAGGCCGAACGGCTGACCCGTCCGAACCCGCAGATACTGTCGCCCTGGACCCCCCAGACGGGACTGTCGACGATCGTCTGGGCCGATATATTCTCCGAAGCTGGGATGCCGATTACGCGCACTGTCGCGATGTCCATCCCAGCGATCGCGAAGGGTCGCCACGTCGTCGCCCCCAAGATTGGGGCGACCCCGCTTCGTGTCCTCAAGCACGACGCCGAAACACAGACCGACGCCCAGGTCCCCGACCCCGGCTGGATCAACTCACCCGACCCGACCTGTCCCGTCCCCCCGTTCCATCGCATGACGTGGACCGTCGACGACCTGATCTTTACAGGCTGGTCGCTCTGGTCCCGAGTCGACCTCGCGACAGGGTTCCCGCAGTACGTCTCCAGGGTCCCCCGCGACGACTGGCAATTCGACGCCGAAGGGTTCGTGACGATCCAGGGCGAGCAGGTCAGCTCAGAGCGCGTGATCCTGATACCAGGACCTCACGAGGGAATCCTGAATTTCGGGCGCACAGCGATCCTGCACGCCCGTCAGCTGCTCGCAGCTGCAGCCCGAGCAGGCGACGTCCCCAACCCGAACGTCGAGCTGCACTACACAGGCGACGACGAGCTATCCGACGCCGAGATAACGGAGCTGCTCCGCTACTACGTCGCAGCCCGTCAGGGGGAGAACGGCGGCGTGTCGTTCACGAACTCAGTGATCGAGTCGAAGTACGGGCCCTCGATGGACGCCCAGCTGCTCATCGACGGACGCAACGCAGCAGCTGTCGATATGGCTCGCCTGATCGGGATCGCTGCAGCGATGGTCGACGCGACCGCCCCGAAAGCGTCGCTCAACTATGAGACGACCCAGGGTCGAGGACTGGAACATACCGAGTACGGCGTCGAGCCGTACATGCAAGCGATCGAGGCCCGACTGTCGCTCGACGACGTCGTCCCCAGAGGGTCCCGAGTCCGATTCGATATCGAGCAGGACCTGGGGCCCGTACAGCCAACGGGTCCCGTAGTGGAGGACTGACACCATGACAACCCCCAGAACCATCCGACTGTCCGGCATCCTGGACACCAGCTCGTCGAGCTCGACTCGGGCGACCGTGACTGCCGGTCGAGCGACTCGGAGCCTCACAGCGAACGCTGTTGACCTCGCAGCTCGGACGATCGCAGGCGTGATCCTGCCCTATGACGTCGTCGGCTACACAGACATCGGGCCCGTCATCGTCAGGTCTGGAGCTGTCCGGCTCCCCGACGACCTGTCCCGAGTGAAGCTGTTCGGCAAGGGTCACGACCGAGAGACGCCGGTCGGTTATCTCGTCGAGGTCGAGGACGACGGCGTGAACCTGCGTGGCAAGTTCCAGATCGCCGAGACACCAGACGGCGACCTGGCCCTAGCCGAAGCTGCAGGGAAGGTGCGCGACGCGTTCAGCGTCGAGCTCGACGAGATTACGGTCGAGGACGAGTCAGCCGAGACGCTCGTCGCGACCGATGCATTTCTACGGGGGGTCGCTCTGCTGACCGTCCCCGCATTCGACGAGGCGAGAGTCGCTGCGTCGCGAACCGAAGGGAAACCCACAATGGAACCGTGCGACATCTGCACTCTGACACACGACGCTTCGATGTCGTGCGTCGACGCCCGAGCTGCTCAGGCAGCTACCACCCCCGACCCAGCTGCAGGGGCCGACGCCGCTATGGTCCCGGCTGGAGCCCCTGCAGCTGCTCCCCCAGCTGTCCAGGCTGCAGCTGCCCCGATGGGACTGCAGGCGACCCAGACCCGACCCCGTCAGGCGTTCGCGACCCGACACGACTTCTTCGAGGCCCTGTCCCTGGTGCACTCGGGTCGAGCTGGATCACAGGCGCTGGAGCTGCGAGCAGCCCTGCAGAACATCACCCAGACCGCTGTCGGCGTCGACGTCGAGCAGCCCCAATGGGTCGGCGAACTCTGGGACGGCGTCCAGTACCAGCGCAAGATCGTCCCCCTGTTCGGAGCCGTCAAGCCCCTCACCAGCTACACGATCGACGGCTGGAAGTGGACGACTAAGCCCGTCGTCGCTGCCTACTCGGGCGACAAGACTGCAGTCCCCAGCAACGCTGCAGCGACCGACCCGAGCTCGACCACAGCAGAGCGGCTCGCTGGAGCTCACGACCACGACCGGAAATTCGTCGACTTCAAGAACACGTCCTACTTCGAGTCCTACTACGAGGCCATGACGGAGTCGTACGCACGCCTGTCCGACGCTAACGCTCTGAGCTCCGCTCTGACGTTCGCGACCGACATCGCAGCCCCTGGCTACGAAGGGTTCCTGGGAGCGATCGCAGCAGGCGTCGAGGCCCTCGACGACAGCACCGGAGCCGAAGCGACGTTCGTCGTCGCGAACAAGGCCGACCTGATTCCCTGGGTCCTGGGTCTGACGGCGTCGGGCATCGTGCCCAGCGACATGCTGGCCCTCATCGGCGTCAACATCGACCGGCTCGTCACCCACTCGGGCATGACTGCCGGTCACGTCCTGGTCGGCGTCTCAAACGCGATGGACTACTACGAGCTGCCTGGCTCCCCGATCAGGGTCGAGGCTGTCGATATGGTCAACGGAGGCGTCGACACAGGCGTGTTCGGCTACCACGCCGAAGTCCTGCACGACGCCGAAGGGCTGCAGGACGTCGTAATCGACCCGGTCGGAGCCTGAGCCATGCCGACCCCCGTCGTCGAGCCGACCAGCTCTGAGCTGGTCAAGGCTTGGCTACAGATCAAGGACGACAGGCTCGACGACATCGTCGACGCCTGCGTCGGGGCGACGAACGTCGTCGTCCGCTCGACCAGGTACGCAGCCTCGATCGACGCTGCAGCCTGGCCCGAGCCGATCATCCAGGGGGCGACCATGCTCGCCGGTCGCCTGGTACGCCGCAGGAACTCTCCTGACGGCGTCCAGGCGCTGACCGACCAGGGCGCTGTCTACGTGTCCCGGAGCGACCCAGACGTCGCGCTACTGCTGCGCCTGGGCCGCTACGCACGACCGGCGGTCGGCTAATGGCTGCCGGGATCAAGTCAGCGATCGCCGACGTCGTCGAGCAGCTGGTCGCTGCAGACATCTCAGCCGACGTCGACCCTGCAGGCGTCAACCTGCCGGGGGTCCTGGTCAAGCTCGGAACCATCCGACCCGAGTTCCTGGACGGCTCAGGATCGGTCGAGGTCGTCCTGTACCTGACAGCGTCCAACATCGAACCCCTCGACGCGATCGACGACCTGGACGGGCTGCTCGCCCAGGTCGTCGACGTCGTCGACCCAGACGGCGACCTGGTCCCCGTCAGCGTCGCATTCGACAACGGGTCGAGCCTGCCCGCGATCCAGCTCACCACCATCCGCAACTACTCGAAGGACTGACAATGCCTACTGACAGCTACAAGCTGGGACCGGGGACCCTGACACTCGGGACCGCCCCCTCCGATCAAGAGTTCTCGATGCAGCTCACGAACTGTCGCGTCGAGCCCTCCGAGAACGTCGACGAGGGGGAGGACCTGAACCTGCTGGACGGGTCGACCCTGGCAGGCGACGATAACGTCACCTACGACGCCGTCCTCGCAGGGACAGCCGTCCAGGACCTGATCAGCACAGGGTTCACGGCCTACTGCTGGGCGAACGCTGGCGAGCTCGTCGACTTCCTGTTCGTCCCTGTCACAGCACGCCCCGAAGGGACCGTCGAGGGTCAATGCAGGATCACGCCGATCACGGTCGGGGGCGACGTCAAGACTCGGAACACGGCTGACTTCTCGTTCGCCTGCCCCGAGCTGCCGACGTTCACCCCCGAGACGCTGCCTTAGCCGAACCTCCAACGCCGGCGACCTCGAGCCCTGTAGGAACCTCCAATGAGCCCTTTCGCATCCTCCGACGCCGACCAGCTGTCCTCGCAGCTGGTCGGCGCTGGTGAGGCGATCGGGGACGTCGACGCAGTCGACGCCCTGGCAGCTCAGGCGATCGTCGACGCCGCATCACCTATCACCCCCCGAGCGACCGGAGCCCTGGCAGCTGCGACCAGGGCGATCGGCAACGAAGTAGTCAACGCACGCAGCTACGCCGCCCCGGTTCACTGGGGCTGGTCGAGGGGCTCGACGACCGTCGCAGCTCGCCCCTGGCTGGTGCAAGCTGCCCAGGTCGCAGAGCCCCAGATCGAGGACCTGTACGAGACACACATCGACGAAGGATTGAGGACCATAAAATGACCGCCGATAAGCGACTGATCGTCGACGTCCAGCTGAGCGACGGACGCACCTATGACGGGCTCGTGATCACGAACCCTGCGATGGTCGAATGGGATTTCACAGCCCCGAAAATGGGCTGGCCCAGCCACAAGGACGCCCCGATGCTTTACACGACGTTCCTGGTCTGGGCCCAGCTGGTCCACCAGGGCGAGCTCGACAAGGCCGACAAGGCGAACCCGAAGCGGACGACGTTCGAGGCGTTCAGGACGACGCTCTGCCAACACATCTCCGACAGTGCCCCCGACGTCGTCGACGAGGACGCCGACCGCGACCCTTTCGAGTCGGCCCAGGACGGGGCCGCTGCATCGGGATCGCAGTCGCCCTCCGAGACATCGCAGGACTAGACAGGCTGCTCAGGATGGACGACGACGAGCTCGACCTGATCGAACACCTACTAACCCCGAGAGATTGAGAGGCCCGATATGGCGACCAGGACCACAGTCCTAGAGGTCGAGCTGGTCAGCGACCCGTCGAAGGTCGTGTCGTCCTTCGAGGACGCAGGCAACGCAGCGAAGGATATGGGAGACAAGATCGACCGGGCGTCGAAGGTCGCAGACGACGGCGCGAGCAGGGTCGACAGGGCAGCCGACGCGACCGACAACCTGGCTTCTAAGAGCTCCCAGGCGACCGGCGGGCTCGGGGCCCTGTCAGCTGGCTTCGAGCTCGTAGGGGCCGAGAAATACGCCGGGGCCCTGCAGGGGGCCGCTATGGCGACCGACTTCTTTAGCGGGGTCGGGGACATCTCGAATCTCGTCCTGCAGTCGACAGCTGTGCAGACCGCTAAAAATTCTGTGCTCAAGGCGAAGGACATCGTCGTCACCGGGGCCCAGACCGTCGCAACGGTCGCCCAGACCGCCGCGACGAAGGCCCTGGGGCTGGCGATGAAGGCTCTCCCGTTCCTGGCGATCGCGACCGTGATCCTGACCGTGATCGGCCTGTTCGTACTCCTCTACAAGAAAAATGAGCGCTTCCGCGACATCGTCCAGTCTGCGATGCGGGTCGCCCGGGAAGGGATCGGGAAGGTCGTCGACGGGGTCCGCAACCTGATCGGCTGGATCAAGGACAAGGCTGTCCTCGCCTTCAAGGTCTGGAAGACCCTAGTGGTCGGCTATATCAAGCTCGTGACACTCCCGATCAGGCTCCTGATCACAGGGGTCGTGTCGCTGATCGGCTGGGTCAAGGACAAGGGCCCCGCTGCGTTCGCGACCCTGCGCGATCGGGTCGCGACCATCGTCAGCTCGATCAGGGACAAGATCGGCGCGATCATCGACACAGGGCGACGGGTCGTCGACTGGATCAGGGACAACCTCGCAGCTGCGTTCACCACAGCCAAGGACAAGATCAAGGCCCCGATCGACGCCGTCCTGGGCTGGATTCAGAACATGATCGATAAGGTCCAGGACCTGATCGGCTGGATCAAGGACATCAAGCTCCCGAAGCTGTCGCTACCCGACGTCAACCCGTTCAACAAAGCGGGCCCGACGTCGTCGAGGCCGACCAGCTCGTCGAGCTCAGGGTCCCCGACCTATAACGTCGTGATCAACGTGAACGGGGCCCTCGACCCCGTCAGCACAGCGACCCAGATCAGGGACCTCCTCAAGCGTGAGGGGCTCTGGACTGGAACCCTGGTGACGTCGTGACCAGGGTCCAGACCTGGGTCCAGACGACCGACTGGCTCCTGGTCGCTGACACAGAGTTCCCGCAGGGCGACCAGCCCAGGCAGCTCGTCGCCCCCGTCGTAGCGTCCTGGGCGATCGACCAGCTGCCCCCGGTCGCCCAGCCCGAGACTGTCACCTTTCAGATCAAGGACGACGGCTCAACCTCGATGGGGGACCGCTGGCTCCCGATGGAGATAGGCACGCCGATCGCTGTCTACGTGACCGGCTACTACCCGACGAACCCCCTAGCAGGCGTGTCGGTCGTGACCTTCCAGGGACGCATCACCGACGTGTCAGCAGTCAACCTCGACGGAGGGGGGCTCCTGTTCACTCTGATCTGTACGTCACGCCTGGCCGACTGGAACTCGACGAACGCCCCGAACCTCACAGGCGAACCCGACGTCTCAGTCGCCCCCAGCTGGCTGCAGTATGCCTACCTGGAGCTCGTCGAGGACGCAGGGCTCCCCCTCAACACAGACGACGGGGGACCCGTAGGGGTCGACGCCCCGTCCGCTCTGATCAACGGTCGAGCCGTCGACAACACAGGGGTCAGCTCGGGCGACTTCCTGGGTCAGCTCGCCCTCCAGGACTTACGCGAGGACGCGTCGGGGGTCGAGGCGACGCACTGGATCGCCTACGACGCCGACCAGGGCGACCCGACCCCCCCCGTCACCCCCAACGACTTCCGAACAGTCCGCTACGAGCCCCAGGTCCTCGACCTGGCAGGCATCCTCACGATGTCCTACGACGCCGGTCTGGGGCTCTGGACAGCGATCCTGAACCCCGACTACTACGCAGACAAGGGCAACGACGCAGGAGTCCTGCTGTACGCGTCCCAGGTCCTCCAGGACGTCGGAGCTTGGACCACGTCGAGGCTGTCGACGATCAACACAGTGGAGCTGCAGGGTCAATTCTCGGTCGGCTCGTATTCCGTGATCGACTCCGAGTCGGTCAGGGTCGACCATCCCGACCTGGTCACGAGCTCAGGCAGACAGTCGAGGTCGCTGCAGACCCCCGAGGCGAACTACAGCTCAGCCGGGGGGCTGGCTCGGGCGATCCTGGGCCCCCGGTCCCAGGTCGAAGCAGGGTTCGGACTGTCCCAGGCGACCGTCGTCTGGGACACGCTGACGACCGACCAGATCAACGCCTGGGGCGCTGAGCTCTGGCCCCTGGCCGACGTCGCCCTGCTGTCAGGGGGGCCCCTGGGTCGCCCCGTCGCGATCGCCGAGATACCGACCGACTGGAGCCTGGCCGAAGGGCCCGTCGTGTTCGGTCGCCTGATGGGGGTTACCGTTACCGTCGACGTCGCGGCACGCACCCCAGGCGAGACTGTCCCAGGCGGGGGGGACTGGCTGCCTGCAGCTGGTCGAATCCTGATCGGGATGCAGCTGCGAGCCCTGCCCAGCACGACCGACGCGGGCATCACCTGGGACGATATGGGCAACCTGCCAGGGACCGACCCTGACTGGATCGACCTCGACCCAGCACTCAGCTGGGACGACTTCTCACTGATTGGATTCTGACCATGCCAGGCTCGACCACCCCTAACGGGTTCCCGTACCCGATCAGTAACGAACCCGTCAGCGACGGAGCAGCTGCGATCCAGCTCCTCGCAGAGTCTGTCGACGACCACGTCGCCCTGCAGAAGTCAGGGACCGTCACGACAGGGACCCTGGTCGCTGGGACCTACAGCTCGACAGCAATCACGTTCACAACCCCGTTCCCTGCATCGGGCCCCGTCCCCCAGGTCGTCGCTATGGCGAACGGGTCGACCACGACCGAGATGTACGCCCAGGCGAACTCCATCACCCGAGCAGGGTTCACGCTCGCCTACAAGCGGACGACTGGCACGGCTGCTATGTCTGTTCACTGGATCGCGACCAACGTCGGGAACTGGTGAGCTGCAGCGATGGGGGTCCCGATCGTCGACGTCGCTGGTCCAGTGATCATCGCTGCATTCACGCTCGTCGGCGTCCTGGTCCAGCGGGGACGCCGTGAGACGACAGAGCGATTCGACCGGGTCCAGTCGCAGCTCGTCGAGCTGACAGCTGCAGTCCGCACGATCGACGCCCGGCAGGACCGAGCCGACGTCGAGCGAGCCGTCCTACAGAATGAAGTCGCGACGATCAAGGACCGGCATCACCTGATGGATATGCTCAGACGTGACCCAGGCAGACACCGACGACGTCAGGGGCTCTGGACCCTGGGCTGGTGCCTAGCGTTAGGGGTTGTTATGCGCTGGGGGTGATAGTGAGCAGCTCGCCGGCTGCCACCGCGGCGACCTAGTTAGTCCCCATTCGGGCGACCTGTCCGATACGGGTTATCACATATGAGAGATAGGAACGTGACCATGACTAAACCCGACGAGCTCGACGACGAGCTCGACCAGCTGGAGCCCGAAGCAGTCACCACGAAAGGCCCCAAGGACGCAGGGCTCGACGGCGACCAGGACGAGCTCGACGACCAGGCGCTGAGCCTGTTCGCCAAGACGACCCAGCCCCAGATCAGGACCCGTAAGGCTGCGACCGAATGGGGCCGCGACCAGCTGACCTCGAAGTCGACAGGCTGGTCGGGGCTCTGCTGGAAGTTCGCCCGATCCTGCGTCAACGCCCCCGCCCTAGCCCCCAGCGCGATCGCAGGCTGGCACATGGCAGGACCCGAGGGACAACACCGCTGCAAGCCCGACGCCGCCCCCAGAGGGTACGCAGGACTGTTCAGCGGGGGCGAGTTCGGTCACGCTGTCTGGCTGCTCGGGGGCGACCGCTGCCTGTCCAACGACACGAGGGGCGATACACAGATTCACGTCGCCACCATCACAGGGATCGAGAAGGCTTGGGGCTACAAGTTCCTGGGTTACGTGACCAAGGTCAACGGCTACGACGCCCCCGTCGTCGCGAAGGCCCCTCGACCGTCCTGGAGGCTGTCTCGAAAGTGGAAGCTCGCCCAGCTGCGAGCTGCACGCGACCAGGCGCGCTCCAGCGGCAACCTGGTCAGGGCGAAGCGTCTCCAACGCTGGATCAACCAGCTGGTCGAACGATGAAGGCCCTGCTACGTCAGGTCCCGAAGGCGATCGCCGGGGCCCTGGCTGGAGCAGCTGCAGCGATCGCGACTGCAGCCGCCGACGGCGACCTGACCCGACCCGAGCTGATCGTCGCAGCTGGAGCAGCGATCGGAGCGTTCGGGCTCGTGTTCGGGGCCCCGGCTAACGCCCAGCCCCCCAACGACGGATAACTGTCCGATGTGCTGGACAGGTAGTCGTCGAGCTGGCAGAGTGATTCCTGCAGGGCCCGATCGGGTCCTGCAGGACCTAGCAGAGAGCACGGACCATGAAACTGATTCACACCTACCGACCGACGAACGACCCGAACCCGATTCACCACCTAATCGACCAGGCACACCCAGACTCGACGCTCTGCGGCTGGCATGTCGTGACCGGCTGGGCCCGCGTCGGGGCCCCCGGCCCGAAAGGACGCAGCTGCGCATCCTGCGTCGAGGCTGCGAAGCTGGCAGTCCGATGATCGAGCCGAACGACGTCAAGCGGTACGAGCGTGAGCTCCGAGCGATGCTGCTCAGGGCTGGCGACGAGGACCCTGAAGGGTTCGCCCAGATCGCCCAGCTGATCACAGAGGCGTTCCAGGGGCTCGCCCTGGCCGCGAACCTCACCAGGGCCCAGCACGGCTACAGCTGGCGCGAGCTGGCTGCAGGGATGGGCGAGTCGAGCTCGACCGTTCACGCCCGTTACCAGCTCGCCCCCGAGCTCCCCCGAGACGTCGACGCCGACGTCCTGACCGAGCTGATCAAGCTCCAGGTAAGGGGCGACCGATGAGCTACGACGACCAGCTCGTCGACGAGCTCGCTGCAGCTGCAGCCCGAGCCGACCGTCGACCCATCCCACAACGCACCCCAATCGCCCAGCTGGCGAACGCCGTCGAGCAGGCGATTCGGCTGCACCACATGGCAGAACCGAACGGGCACCTGCACGGCTACACGAGGGGGGTCGCTGTCTGCCGAACCTGCATCGGCCGCGACGGGCTCCCCGAGCTGTATCCCTGCCCGACCGTCAGAGCAGTCCGTCGCCTGACCCGAGCCGTCGAGGGGGGTCGCTCGTGAACACGCGCAAACGGAGCCCCCGTTACCTCGACCTGTCCGAGTACCTCGCGATCGCCCTGGGAGGGCTCGCAGCTGGAGCCGTCCTGTTCGGCTGCTACGTGTTCGGGCCCGAGCTGGCCGACTGGCTCAGGGGGTTCTGATGGACGACCTCGAAGCTGGACGCGACCTGCGCGACGTCGGAGCAGCTGCAGCCGGGATCAACTCACCCCTAGCCGAACACTGGAGGTCGAGGGCGACGGACTGGCTGCTCGTGCTGGCTGGCTGGGAGGACCACGTATTCTCCAGCGACGACCTGGTCGAGATAGTCGGGACCCCCCCGGTCCCCAACATGCTCGGAGCCCTGTTCCTGGGAGCTCGACGAGCTGGACTGATCGACCCGGTCGGCTACACACAGAGCACGCGACCAGCTGCTCACGCACGCACGATCAGAACCTGGAAGGGACGACGCCACGATGAGCAAACCCAGCGGACGACGCAGCTACAACTACCGGGGACCGACCCCAGTGCATAGGGGCTGCAGGGTCGAGGACATCGACGGGCTGACCTGCCTGCTCCGGTCAGCTCTCCCCCTGACCGACGACGACCGAGCTGCGATCGCAGAGTTCGCGACGCACCTGGTCAGCGCCGACGTCGACGAGCTCGTCGACGCAGGCGACGTCGAGCTCGACGACCAGGACGACTCGGTCGAGTTCCTGCCCCTCGACGACGCGACAGTCTGGCTGCATCCAGCAGACCCCCAGCTGACCGGCTCCGACCCTAAGTCGGAGGCTGCCTGGCACAACCTGGGAGACGCCGACAGCTACCGTCCAGGGTCCAGCTCGTGAGCTCCCGCAATTACGTCAGCTCGTGTCTGATCCTGCTCGGGCTGACCATCTGCGCGTACAGCTCAGCAGTCGCGTTCGTCGCGCTCGTGATCTGGCTGGCCCGACTCATCACCTGATCCAGCTGAGCCGACCAGGACTGGACGCCTGGTCGGCTCAGCTGTTCCATGCACGCCCCCGACTTGCAGTCGGCTCGTCGCCCGTCAGAGGGGCCTTTCCCATCCTGCCTATCTGCTAAGGCAGTCGAGACACCAGCCCGTCGCGCTTACCTAAAAGGCTCACCCGACGCGACCAGCTGGCAGCTGCACAACGCTGCGCGAGCTGGTGTCATATCCCGGTCGA
>Ga0247821_10001939_pt1 | contig 11497 bp, 9 predicted proteins | sample 13C_Glycerol_Day_FD_192481 | JGI IMG/M metagenome (GOLD analysis project Ga0247821, IMG submission 192481) | Soil microbial communities from agricultural site in Penn Yan, New York, United States - 13C_Glycerol_Day14 | ecosystem: Environmental > Terrestrial > Soil > Agricultural land | place... | reverse complement strand
GCCCTAGGGGATGGGGCCGAGCCCGGGTTCGGCGGGTCGGCGGGGAACACGCTCACCGAGGACGACGGCCGTCCCCGGCGCTTCGCCTACCCGCCGCAGCTGGTCGTCGTCGACGGCGGCGCGCCGCAGGTCGCGGCGGCCCAGCGGGCGCTGGACGAGCTGGGCATCGACGACATCGCCGTCTGCGGCCTCGCCAAACGGCTGGAGGAGGTCTGGCTGCCGGGCGACGACGACCCGGTGGTGCTGCCCCGCACCAGCGAGGGCCTCTACCTGCTCCAGCGGGTCCGGGACGAGGCGCACCGGTTCGCGATCACCTACCAGCGCGCCAAGCGCGCCAAGCGCTTCCGGTCCGGCCCCCTGGACGACGTGCCCGGCCTCGGCGAGACCCGCAAGCAGGCGCTGATCAAGCACTTCGGTTCGGTGAAGAAGCTGCGATCGGCGACAATCGACCAGATCTGCGATGTACCGGGCATAGGTCGCAAGACGGCCGAGACGATCGTCGCCGCCCTGGCCCGGGCGGCACCCGCCGCCCCCGCCGTGAACACGGCGACGGGCGAGATCATGGATGACACGGAAGAACCCGGGCAGGCAACGGGTTCTCCCGGGGAGCCCGTCTCCACGGGCGCCCCGGACGAACGACGGGGGCAGGAACGATGACCGAGCACGAGACAGGACCCGCGGCGGAGCGGGACCGGGCACAGCAGGAGGCCGGTGGCGCCGCCCGCCAGGACGACGGAGCACAGGTGAAGACGGGCAACGAGAAGGCCGGGGCGCCCGAGGCGGCCATCCCCGAGCTGGTGATCATCTCCGGCATGTCCGGGGCCGGCCGCTCGACGGCCGCGAAGTGTCTGGAGGACCTGGGCTGGTTCGTGGTGGACAACCTGCCGCCCGCCCTGATCCCCACCATGGTGGAGCTCGGCGCGCGCTCCCAGGGCAACGTCGCGCGGATCGCCGTCGTCGTCGACGTCCGCGGGCGGCGCTTCTTCGACAATCTTCGCGAATCCCTCGCCGACCTCGACAAGCGGGGCGTCACCCGGCGGACGGTCTTCCTGGAGTCCTCCGACGAGGCCCTGGTCCGCCGTTTCGAGTCGGTGCGCCGCCCGCACCCCCTCCAGGGCGACGGCCGCATCGTCGACGGCATCGCCGCCGAGCGGGAGCTGCTGCGCGAGCTGCGCGGCGACGCCGACCTGGTGATCGACACCTCCAGCCTCAACGTGCACGAGCTGCGCGCCAAGATGGACGCCCAGTTCGCCGGCGACGAGGAGCCCGAGCTGCGGGCCACCGTCATGTCCTTCGGCTTCAAGTACGGCCTCCCGGTCGACGCCGACCTCGTGGTGGACATGCGGTTCCTGCCCAACCCGCACTGGGTCCCCGAGCTGCGCCCGTACACCGGCCTCAACGACGAGGTGGCGTCGTACGTCTTCAACCAGCCCGGCGCCAAGGAGTTCCTCGACCGGTACGCCGAGCTGCTGCGGCTGATCGCGGCGGGCTACCGTCGTGAGGGCAAGCGCTATGTGACCATCGCCGTCGGCTGCACCGGCGGCAAGCACCGCTCGGTCGCCATGTCGGAGAAGCTCGCCGCCCGGCTCGCCGCCGAGGGCGTGGAGACGGTGGTGGTCCACCGGGACATGGGACGGGAATGACACGACGTACTCCGCGGCTGAGCCGGCTGCGCAGAGTCGTCCCCGAGGGACGCTCCGGCCGGCCGGCCGAGGCCCGCGGCGCCAGACCGCGCCGCCGCGGCACCCAGCCCAAGGTCGTCGCCCTCGGCGGCGGCATGGGCCTGTCCGCCTCGCTCGCCGCGCTGCGCCGGATCACCGGCGACCTCACCGCCGTCGTCACCGTGGCCGACGACGGCGGCTCCAGCGGGCGGCTGCGCGACGAGCTGGGGGTGCTGCCCCCCGGCGACCTGCGCAAGGCGCTGGCCGCGCTGTGCGGTGACGACGACTGGGGCCAGACCTGGGCCCGCGTCATCCAGCACCGCTTCCAGTCCCAGGGCGATCTGCACGAGCACGCGGTCGGCAATCTGCTGATCGTCGCCCTGTGGGAGCAGCTCGGCGACCACGTCCAGGCGCTGGACCTGGTGGGCCGGCTGCTCGGCGCGCACGGGCGCGTGCTGCCGATGTCCGCCGTGCCGCTGGAGCTCGAGGCACTGGTCAGGGGCCACGACCCGGAGCGGCCCGACGAGGTCGGCACCGTCCGCGGCCAGGCCACCGTCGCCCTCACCCCGGGCGAGGTGCAGTCCGTGCACCTCGTGCCGATCGACCCGCCGGCCGTCCCCGAGGCGGTCGCGGCGGTCCTCGACGCCGACTGGGTGGTGCTCGGCCCCGGCTCCTGGTTCTCCTCGGTCATTCCGCACCTGCTCGTGCCCGAACTGCTGGACGCCCTCATCGAGACCAAGGCGCGCCGGGTACTCTCGCTTAACCTCGCCCCGCAGCCAGGAGAAACCGAGGGCTTCTCCCCGCAGCGTCATTTGGAGGTTTTGGGACGACACGCCCCTAAACTCGCCCTGGACGTGGTGCTGGCCGACGAGGCCGCCGTGCCCGACCGCGACTCGCTGACCGAGGCCGCCCAGCGGTTCGGCGCCGCGGTCGAGCTGGCCCCCGTGGCCCGGCCCGACGGAAGCCCCCGGCACGACCCGGAGCTGTTGGCCGCCGCGTACGACCGTATTTTTCGGATGCATGGAAGGATCGGCCCATGGCGATGACGGCAGCGGTGAAGGACGAGATCAGCCGGCTCCCCGTCACCCGGACCTGCTGCAGAAAGGCGGAGGTCTCCGCCCTGCTGCGGTTCGCCGGCGGCCTTCACCTGGTGAGCGGCCGGATCGTGATCGAGGCGGAGCTGGACACCGCGATGGCGGCCCGCCGCCTCAAGCGGGACATCCTGGAGATCTTCGGCCACAGCTCCGAGCTGATCGTGATGGCGCCGGGCGGACTGCGCCGCGGCTCGCGTTACGTCGTACGGGTGGTCGCGGGCGGCGACCAGCTGGCCCGGCAGACCGGCCTGGTGGACGGCCGGGGCCGGCCGATCCGCGGCCTGCCCCCGCAGGTGGTCTCGGGGGCGACCTGCGACGCCGAGGCGGCCTGGCGCGGCGCCTTCCTGGCCCATGGCTCCCTCACCGAGCCGGGCCGCTCCTCCTCGCTGGAGGTGACCTGCCCCGGCCCCGAGGCCGCGCTCGCCCTGGTCGGCGCCGCGCGCCGGCTGTCCATCGCGGCCAAGGCGCGCGAGGTGCGCGGCGTGGACCGGGTCGTGGTCCGGGACGGCGACGCGATCGGCGCGCTGCTCACCCGGCTCGGCGCGCACGAGTCGGTGCTGGCCTGGGAGGAGCGCCGGATGCGCCGCGAGGTGCGCGCCACGGCGAACCGGCTGGCCAACTTCGACGACGCCAACCTGCGCCGCTCCGCCCGCGCGGCCGTGGCGGCCGGCGCCCGGGTCCAGCGCGCCCTGGAGATCCTCGCCGACGACGTCCCCGAGCACCTCGCCGCGGCCGGCCGGCTGCGCATGGAGCACAAGCAGGCCTCGCTGGAGGAGCTGGGCGCGCTCGCCGACCCGCCGCTCACCAAGGACGCCGTGGCCGGCCGGATCCGCCGGCTGCTGGCGATGGCCGACAAGCGCGCCTCCGACCTCGGCCTCCCGGGCACGGAGGCCAACATCGGCGAGGAGCTGGACGACAAGCTGATGGTCTGATGGCCCGTCAGAAGACCGGCGTCGACGCCCGTTCGGGTGATCGGCGCCGGTTTTTCACGTGGCGTGGCGGCGCCCTTGACTCGATCATGTTGCGTCATGAGCCTGGCATCTGTTCGCCACTGCGGCGGACCACTCTCAGGGGGGCTCATGAGACACAGAGCGAGATCGATCCTCGCTGTCGGCACGCTCCTGATCGGCGGAGCGAGCATCGCACCCACTGCCCTGGCGCGACCCGCGGACCCGGCGGCCGCCGACTCCGGCGAGGTCAAGGTCTTCCGGGCCGAGGTCACCAAGTCGCAGGTGTCCCTGCTGCTGGCGGCGGGGCAGGACGGCCACGAACTCGGTGAGCGGGTGCCCGACAAGGGCACGGCCACCGTCGAGGTCTACCTCACCGACGGGCAGGCCGAGAAGCTGGAGAAGCAGGGCGTCGAGCTCACCGAGCACACGCTCTCCGCGCGGGCGGCCGCCCGGGTCGAGAACGCCGCCCAGGGCGTCTTCCGTCCGTACAGCGGAAAGGGCGGCCTCCAGGAGGAGATCCTGCGCACCGCGCGGGAGAACCCGGGCCTCACCAAGGTCGTCTCCATCGGAAAGACCGTCAGGGGCCAGGACATCCTCGCCCTGAAGCTCACCAAGCAGGCGGGGAGGACCAAGGACGGCTCCAGGCCGTCCGTCCTCTACATGTCCAACCAGCACGCGCGCGAGTGGATCACCCCGGAGATGACCCGGCGGCTGATGCACCACTACCTGGACGCGTACCGGACGGACAAGCGGATCAAGAAGATCGTGGACACCACCGAACTGTGGTTCGTCCTCTCCGCCAACCCCGACGGCTACGACTACACCTTCGCCGACCCCGCCAACCGCCTGTGGCGCAAGAACCTGCGGGACGTCAACGGCGACGGCGCCATCAGCACCGGGGACGGCGTCGACCTCAACCGCAACTTCCCCTACAAGTGGGGCTACGACGACGAGGGCTCGTCCCCGAGCCCCACCAGCCAGACCTACCGCGGCGCGGGCCCCGGCTCCGAGCCCGAGACCAAGGCCGTCGACGCCTTCCAGAAGCGCATCGGCTTCACCTACGGCATCAACTACCACTCCGCCGCCGAACTCCTCCTCTACGGGGTCGGCTGGCAGGTGGCCACGCCGACCCCCGACGACGTCCTCTACCGGGCCCTCGCCGGCACGCCCGGCGACTCGGCGATCCCGGGCTACCACCCGCAGCTCTCCTCCGAGCTGTACACCACCAACGGCGAGGCCGACGGACACGCGGCCAACGTCAACGGCACGGGGATGTTCACGCCCGAGATGTCGACCTGCCAGACCGCCTCCGACGCCGACCCGGACGACGAGTGGAACGCCCGTGACTGCCGGTCGGGCTTCACCTTCCCCGACGACGAGAAGCTGATCCAGCAGGAGTTCGCCAAGAACGTCCCGTTCGCGCTCTCCGTCGCCGAGACCGCCGCCCACCCCGACCGGCCGTCCTCGGCCGTCGGCCTGGACGCCCCGGACTTCACCCCGGCGTCCTTCGGCACCTCGTACGCGCGCGGCGCCGGCCAGGAGGTCTCCGTCGTCGCCCGCCGTGCCGTGCGCGACAAGGAGCTCAAGTACCGGGTCGACGGCGGCCGTACGCACGACGTGGACCTCAGGCCCTGGAAGGGCGGGGAGCGGTACGGCGGCGAGGACAACCTGCACTTCGACGAGTACCGGGCCGAGGTGCGCCACGGAGCGCCCGGCGACAAGGTCGAGGTGTGGTTCACCGGCAAGGCGCGCAAGGGCGGGAAGGTCTCCAGCGAGCACTTCACGTACACCGTCGCCGAGCGGCCCCGCGCGGACGTCCTGGTCGTCGCCGAGGAGGGCGCGAAGGCCGCGCACACCCAGAAGTACGTCGACGCGCTCAAGGCCGACGGCCGCGGCGCGGCGGTCTGGGACGTCGCAGAACGGGGCGCGCCCGACGCGCTCGGCGTGCTGAGCCACTTCGGCACGGTGGTCCACCACACCGGCGCCGCCGTCCCGGGCGTCGCCACCCAGCTCCAGCTGCGGGCCTTCCTCAACGAGGGCGGCCGGCTGATCGAGGCCGGCGAGCAGGCGGGCGGCAGCGTCGACCTCGGCGGCGGCAACCTGTCCGACGACTTCAGCCAGTACTACCTGGGCGCCTACTCGCGCACCTCGACCGCGGGGGCCACCGCGTTCACCGGCTCCGGAGGACTGGGCGGCTTCACCGGCCCGCTCGGCGACACGCCCGGCAACCCGCTGGACGCGGCCGGCACCTACGGCGTGACCTCCGACGAGCTGCCCGCCGGCGCGTACCCGCTGTTCGCGAGCGCCGGCGCGGGACAGTACCCGGGCACGGTCAACCCGTACGGGCCCTACGCAGGCTCGTACATGGCGGCCGCCGTGCACACCGACGACGGCTACAAGCGCCTCACCCGCACCATCGACCTCACCGGCACCACCGCGGCCGACCGGCCCACGCTGCGCACCCGGCTGCTGTGGGACACCGAACAGGGCTACGACCACGCCCTCGTCGAGGCGCACACCACCGGCGCCGACGACTGGACGACCCTGCCCGAGGCCGGCGGCGCCACCCGCGCCACCGTGCCCAGCGAGTGCGCGGCCGGCTTCTACGTCGGCGAGCACCCCTGGCTGGAGCACTACCTGACCCTCGGCGACGACGGCTGCGCGGCGACCGGGACCACCGGCTCCTGGAACAGCCTCACCGGCTCCTCCGGCGGCTGGCGGCAGGTGGAGTTCGACCTGAGCGCCTACGCGGGCAAGTCGGTCGAGGTCTCCCTCGCCTACGTCACCGACCCGGGCAGCGGCGGCCACGGCGTCCTCGCCGACGAGGCCTCGCTGGTGACCGGCGGCACCGCGGCGGACACCGAGGGCTTCGAGAACTCGCTGGGCGCCTGGAAGGTGTCCGGGCCCCCTGCGGGCAGCCCGGCCGTCCTGAAGGACTGGACGCGCACCGGGGAGCTCTTCCGCACCCACGGGGCGGTCACCACCGGCGACACCGTGCTGCTGGGCTTCGGCCTGGAGCACCTGCCCTCCGCGGCCGACCGGTCCGCGCTGCTGAGGAAGGCGCTGGCGGCCCTGGACGGGTGACACCGCACGTCAACACGGACTGACGACCCGTAGCGAAATGGAGTGACCGCCGGCCACCGGTCCGGGCGGTCCGCACCCTACTGACGGGTACGGGCCGCCCTGCCGGGTATGGGCCAACTCGATGTCACGGCCGGGGCCCCGGAGAGGTAGGGTCGACATTGGTCGGGGACATCCCAAATACAGCTCGCCGGCGACTAGAGCCGGCGTACCAACGAGGAGATCGGTTCGTGACGATCCGCGTAGGCATCAACGGGTTTGGCCGCATCGGTCGCAACTACTTCCGCGCTCTGCTGGAGCAGGGCGCCGACATCGAGATCGTGGCCGTCAACGACCTGGGTGACACGGCGACCACTGCGCACCTGCTGAAGTACGACACCATTCTGGGCCGCCTCAAGCAGGAGGTCACCCACACCGCCGACACGATCACCGTCGACGGCAAGACGATCAAGGTGCTCTCCGAGCGCGACCCCGCCGACATCCCGTGGGGCGAGCTGGGCGTCGACATCGTCATCGAGTCGACCGGCATCTTCACCAAGAAGGAAGACGCCGAGAAGCACATCGCCGGCGGCGCCAAGAAGGTCGTCATCTCCGCGCCCGCGAAGAACGAGGACATCACCCTCGTCATGGGCGTCAACCAGGACCAGTACGACCCGGCGAACCACCACGTCATCTCCAACGCCTCCTGCACCACCAACTGTGTGGCGCCGATGGCGAAGGTCCTCGACGAGAACTTCGGCATCGTCAAGGGTCTGATGACCACGGTGCACGCGTACACGAACGACCAGCGCATCCTTGACTTCCCGCACAAGGACCTGCGCCGCGCCCGTGCCGCCGCCGAGAACATCATCCCGACCACCACCGGTGCCGCCAAGGCCACCGCCCTGGTGCTGCCGCAGCTCAAGGGCAAGCTGGACGGCATGGCCATGCGCGTCCCGGTCCCCACCGGCTCCGTCACCGACCTGGTGGTCGAGCTCTCCCGCGAGGTCACCAAGGAAGAGGTCAACGCCGCCTTCCAGAAGGCCGCCGAGGGCGAGCTGAAGGGCTACCTCGAGTACACCGAGGACGCGATCGTCTCCTCGGACATCGTCAACGCCCCGGCGTCCTGCACCTTCGACTCCTCCCTGACGATGGTCCAGGAGGGCAAGAGCGTGAAGGTCATCGGCTGGTACGACAACGAGTGGGGCTACAGCAACCGCCTTGTCGACCTGACGGTCTTCGTGGGCAACCAGCTCTGATCACGGAGCGGGCAGCCTGATATGAGTGCAGGGCTCGGCCGGTGCGGCAACGCGCTGTCCGAGCCCTGACGCACGTATCGGAACAGCCGCCCTCTTTCGATCACGAGCGATCACGAGTGAACACGAGCCGTAGCAGGGAGCCCCTATGAAGACGATCGACGAACTCCTCTCCGAAGGCGTCGCGGGCAAGCGGGTCTTCGTCCGCGCCGACCTGAACGTGCCGCTGGACGGCACCACCATCACCGACGACGGCCGCATCCGCGCCGTGCTGCCCACCGTCGAGGCCCTCGCCGGCGCGGGCGCCCGCGTGGTCGTCGCCTCGCACCTGGGCCGCCCCAAGGGCGCCCCGGACCCCGCCTTCTCGCTCGCCCCGGCCGCCGCGCGCCTCGGTGAACTCCTCGGCGCCGACGTCGCGTTCGCGACGGACACCGTCGGCGAGTCGGCCACCGCCACCGTCGCCGGACTGGCCGACGGACAGGTCGCGGTCATCGAGAACCTCCGCTTCAACGCCGGTGAGACCAGCAAGGACGACGCCGAGCGCGGCGCCTTCGCCGACCGCCTCGCCGCCCTCGCCGACATCTACGTCGGCGACGGCTTCGGCGCGGTGCACCGCAAGCACGCCTCGGTCTTCGACCTCCCCGCGCGGCTGCCGCACTACGCCGGGTACCTCATCGCCACCGAGGTCGGCGTGCTGAGGAAGCTCACCGACGACGTCCGGCGCCCCTACGTCGTCGCCCTCGGCGGCGCCAAGGTCTCCGACAAGCTCGCCGTCATCGACGAACTGCTCGGCAAGGCCGACCGCATCCTCATCGGCGGCGGCATGGCGTACACCTTCCTCAAGGCCCAGGGCCACGAGATCGGCACCTCGCTGCTGCAGGAGGACCAGCTCGCGGCGGTCCGGGAGTACCTGGAGCGCGCCGAGAAGAACGGCGTCGAGCTGGTGGTGCCGGTCGACACGCTGGTCGCCGCGGAGTTCCCCGACATGAAGACCAAGGCGCCGGCCGATCCCGCCACCGTCGCCGCGGACGCCATGCCGGCCGGCCAGATGGGCCTGGACATCGGTCCGGAGACCCGCAAGCTGTACGCCTCGAAGCTCGCCGACGCCGCCACCGTCTTCTGGAACGGCCCGATGGGCGTCTTCGAGCACCCCGACTACGCCGAGGGCACCCGGGCGGTCGCCCAGGCCCTCGTCGACTCCCCGGGCTTCACGGTCGTGGGCGGCGGCGACAGCGCCGCCGCGGTCCGTACGCTGGGCTTCGACGAGAACGCATTCGGCCACATCTCGACCGGCGGCGGCGCCTCCCTCGAATACCTCGAGGGCAAGACGCTCCCCGGCCTCGCCGCACTGGAGGACTGACCCCGATGACCACCCGCACGCCGCTGATGGCGGGCAACTGGAAGATGAACCTCAACCACCTCGAGGCCATCGCCCACGTCCAGAAGCTCGCCTTCGCCCTGGCCGACAAGGACTACGAGGCCGTCGAGGTCGCCGTCCTGCCGCCCTTCACCGACCTGCGCTCCGTCCAGACCCTGGTCGACGGCGACAAGCTGCGGATCACCTACGGCGCCCAGGACATCTCCGCGCACGACGGCGGCGCCTACACCGGCGAGATCTCCGGTCCCATGCTGGCCAAGCTGAAGTGCACCTTCGTCGCGGTCGGCCACTCGGAGCGGCGGCAGTACCACGCCGAGACCGACGAGATCGTGAACGCCAAGGTGAAGGCCGCCTACAAGCACGGCATCACCCCCATCCTGTGCGTCGGCGAGGAGCTGGAGGTCCGCGAGGCGGGCAACCACGTCGCCCACACCCTCGCCCAGGTCGAGGGCGGTCTGAAGGACCTCCCGGCCGAGCAGGCCGAGACGATCGTGATCGCCTACGAGCCGGTGTGGGCCATCGGCACCGGCAAGGTCTGCGGCGCCGAGGACGCCCAGGAGGTCTGCGCCGCCATCCGCGGCAAGCTCGCCGGGCTGTACGGCCAGGAGCTGGCCGACAAGGTCCGCATCCAGTACGGCGGCTCGGTCAAGTCCGGCAACGTCGCCGAGATCATGGCGCAGGCCGACATCGACGGCGCCCTGGTCGGCGGCGCCTCGCTGGACGCCGACGAGTTCGTCAAGATCATTCGTTTCCGCGACCAGTGAGTATGCGGTAACGGCGATTCGTCGTACCCTTGCGGGGTCCGGTTCCGTACCGGGCCCCGCGTCGTCCATCCGCATCCGAGGAAGTTGGTCCAGCCGTGGTTCTGGGGTTCTCCATCGCCCTGATCGTCTTCAGCCTGCTGCTGATGCTGCTGGTGCTGATGCACAAGGGAAAGGGCGGCGGCCTCTCCGACATGTTCGGTGGCGGCATGCAGTCCTCCGTCGGCGGCTCCTCGGTCGCCGAGCGCAACCTCGACCGGATCACCCTCGTGGTGGGTCTGCTCTGGTTCGCGTGCATCGTCGTGCTCGGCATCACCATGAAGATCAACAACTGATCCGAGGGCGCTTTCCGCACCCCGTTCCCCAAGCATTCCGCACGTAAGGCCCCATGTTCGGTACGCGCAGCAGAGCGCGGCCTATCATGGGGCCCACGTCTGTACGCGGGGGCGGTAACTCCCCACACTGGACGTGCGTTGGGCCTTACGTAGACTGAGGCGCTCGCAGCGAAGCGGAACGCCGACTCGCTTTGCGGCACCATCACGCAGGGAGTTACGACCGTGGCAAGTGGCAACGCGATCCGGGGAAGCCGGGTCGGGGCGGGGCCGATGGGTGAGGCGGAGCGCGGCGAGTCCGCGCCCCGGCTGCGCATCTCCTTCTGGTGCTCCAACGGGCACGAGACACAGCCGAGCTTCGCGAGCGACGCGCAGGTGCCCGATACCTGGGACTGCCCCCGCTGCGGATTCCCGGCCGGACAGGACCGCGACAACCCCCCGGACCCGCCGCGCACCGAGCCCTACAAGACGCACCTCGCCTATGTGCGGGAGCGGCGCAGCGACGCCGACGGTGAGGCGATCCTCGCCGAGGCGCTCGCCAAACTGCGGGGCGAGATCTAGACCGATCCGCTTCGGATTCCTTCAGTCTTCTTCTTCCGTCGTGTTCACCGCTGATCAATTAGGTTGGGGACAGCGGGGACACCCAAGGAAGAAGGCTGAAGTCCGAGATGAACGCAGACGGTCGTACCAGGCTCAACCGGACGCCCGAGTGGACCGCACTGGCCAAGCACCGTGAGGAGCTGGGCGAGGTGCGGCTGCGCGAGCTGTTCGCCGCCGACCCCGGCCGCGGCACCGGGTACACCCTCCGGGTCGGTGACCTGTACGTCGACTACTCCAAGCACCTCGTCACCGACGACACCCTGCGGCTGCTGCGCGAGCTGGCCGTCGCCACCGACGTGTCCGGGTTGCGGGACGCCATGTTCCGCGGCGAGAGGATCAACACCACCGAGGACCGGGCCGTGCTGCACACCGCGCTCCGGGCCGCCCGTGACGCGGTGATCGAGG
>Ga0247821_10001937_pt1 | contig 11502 bp, 12 predicted proteins | sample 13C_Glycerol_Day_FD_192481 | JGI IMG/M metagenome (GOLD analysis project Ga0247821, IMG submission 192481) | Soil microbial communities from agricultural site in Penn Yan, New York, United States - 13C_Glycerol_Day14 | ecosystem: Environmental > Terrestrial > Soil > Agricultural land | place... | reverse complement strand
GTCCTGAAGCGCCTGCTGCCCTACCTGTGGGAATACAAGTGGCGGGTCGCCGCGGCGCTGGCCTTCATGATCGGCGCCAAGCTGGCCAACGTGGGCGTGCCCGTGCTGCTCAAGCACCTGGTCGACGCGATGAGCCTGAAGCCGGGCGATCCGGCGGCGGTGCTGGTGGTGCCGATGGGCCTGCTGCTGGCCTACGGCCTGCTGCGGCTGTCCACTTCACTCTTCACCGAACTGCGCGAACTGGTGTTCGCCAAGGCCACTCAAGGCGCGGCGCGCAGCATCGCGCTGCGCACCTTCGAGCACCTGCATTCGCTGTCGCTGCGGTTCCACCTGGAGCGCCAGACCGGCGGCATGACGCGCGACATCGAGCGCGGCGTGCGCGGCATCGAGTCGCTGATCTCGTACTCGCTCTACAGCATCGTTCCGACCTTCATCGAGGTGGCGCTGGTGCTGGGCATCCTGGCCGTGCGGTTCGATGCCTGGTTCGCCTGGATCACGCTGATCGCGCTGGCGCTGTACGTGGTCTTCACCGTCAGCGTGACCGAGTGGCGCACCAAGTTCCGCCGCGAAGCCAACGAATTCGACTCCGCCGCCCACACGCGCGCCATCGACTCGCTGCTGAACTACGAGACGGTCAAGTACTTCAACAACGAGGGCTTCGAGGCCAACCGCTACGACGAGAGCCTGGAGAAGCTGCGCCGCGCGCGGCTCAAGTCGCAGACCACGCTGTCGATGCTCAACACGGGGCAGCAGCTGATCATCGCGATCGGTTTGGTGTTCATGCTCTGGCGCGCCACGCAGGGCGTGGTCGAAGGCCGCATGACGCTGGGCGACCTGGTGATGATCAACGCCTTCATGATCCAGCTGTACATCCCGCTCAACTTCCTGGGCGTGCTGTACCGCGAGATCAAGCAGAGCCTGACCGACCTCGACAAGATGTTCGTGCTGATGGAGAAGGAGCGCGAGGTGGCCGACCAGCCGGGCGCGCCGGCGCTGCAGATGGGCCCGGGCGAGGCGACGGTGCGGTTCGAGCACGTCACCTTCGCGTACGAGCCGGCGCGCGTGATCCTGCATGACGTCAGCTTCGAGATCCCGGCGGGCAAGACGGTGGCGGTGGTGGGGCCTTCAGGTTCGGGCAAGTCCACGCTTGCACGGTTGCTGTACCGCTTCTACGACGTGCAGCAGGGGCGCGTGAGCATCGCGGGACAGGACCTGCGCGAGGTCACGCAGGCCAGCGTGCGCCGAGCCATCGGCATCGTTCCGCAGGACACGGTGCTGTTCAACGACACCGTCGAATACAACATCGCGTACGGACGCCCGGGCGCGAGCCGGGCGGACGTGGAGGAAGCGGCGCGCGCCGCCCGCATCCACGCGTTCATCGAAGGAACGCCGCGCGGCTACCAGACGATGGTCGGCGAGCGCGGGCTGAAGTTGTCCGGGGGCGAGAAGCAGCGCGTGGCGATCGCCCGCACGCTGCTGAAGAACCCTCCGATCCTGATCTTCGACGAGGCGACGTCGGCGCTGGACTCGGCCAACGAGCGCGCCATCCAGGCCGAGCTCAAGAGCGCCGCCCAGAACAAGACCACGCTGCTGATCGCGCACCGGCTGTCGACGGTGATCGACTCGCACGAGATCCTGGTGATGGACGCCGGCCGCATCGTCGAGCGCGGCACCCACCAGCAGTTGCTGGCGCACGGCGGCCGCTACGCGCAGATGTGGCGGCTGCAGCAGGAGAGCGGGGACGACGTGGGGGCGGCGGCCGAAACCGCCTGACTCAGGCGGCCGCCTTCTCCAACGCGGCGCGTGCCATCTGCTCCGCGTGCACCGAAGCCTCCAGCGGCGACCGGCACAGCCCGGCGTGCTCGTAATTCAGGTTCTCGTACAGCTCAGCCAGTTCCGGCATCGCCGCCAGCAGCGATTCGAGCGCGGTGTCGTGCGGGTGATCGCGCAGGCCCGTATTGATCTGGGCGATCACGGACCGGTACTGGTCCGCGTCGACCGGCACGCTGCTGCGCTCCATCTTGCGGAGCAACTGCACCAGCGTGACCAGGTTGCGGTGGGTGGTCAACGGGGTGTTCATGCCTCGATAGCTATGGCCCTGCGCCGCGATTGCAAGTGGACCGGCTGCGACAATCGGGGCCATGCAGATTCAGGACAAGCCGCCCTACGACACCCCTTTCGAGTGGATCGGCGGCGAGGAGAAAGTGAAGGCCCTGGTCGACCGGTTCTACGACCTGATGGACCTGGACCCCGGCTACACGGCGCTGCGCGCCGCCCACGGAAACACGCTGGAGAACGCGCGGCAGCGGCTGTTCTGGTTCCTGTGCGGCTGGCTCGGCGGTCCGCAGCACTACACCGAGCGCTTCGGCCATCCGCGACTGCGTGCGCGGCACCTGCCGTTCAAGATCGGCATCCGCGAGCGCGACCAGTGGCTGGCCTGCATGGACCAGTCCATGGGCGAGGTCGGCGTCGACGAGAAGCTGCGCGCGCGCCTGCGCGATTCGTTTTTCCAGACCGCCGACTGGATGCGCAACGTGGCAACCTGACCTCAGCCATTCCATAATCTCCCGCGTCGGACAACCACGGGAGGGTCGCATGTCGACGACGGGCTGGGTCTTGGTGGCGACCGCCGCCGGTGCGGTGATGTGGGCGGTGACTGCGTACAACGGACTGGTGCAGCGGCGCAACCGGATCAACAACGCCTTCGGGCAGATCGACGTCCAGCTCAAGCGGCGCTACGACCTGGTGCCCAACCTGGTCGACGTGGCCAAGCGCTACCTGGCCCATGAGGCCGCCACTCTGGAAGCGGTGATCCGCGCGCGCGGCGCGGCGGTGGCGGCGGCCGAAGGCGCGCGTTCCGCGCCGGCCAGCGCGGCGGCCGTGGCGGCACTCTCGCAGGCCGAAGAAGCCCTGGGCGGCAGCCTGGGCCGGCTGCTGGTGGTGGCCGAGGCCTATCCCGACCTGAAGGCTGACGAAACCATGCGCTCGCTCAGCGAGGAACTGGCCAGCACCGAGAACCGCATCAGCTTCGCTCGCCAGGCCTACAACGACGAAGTGCTGGAATACAACGACGCCGCGCTCCGCTTTCCGGAACTGGTGGTGGCGCGCCTCTTCGGCTTCAACGAGGCGGGGATGCTGAAGTCCACCGAGAGCGAGCAGGAGCGGCAGGCTCCGCGCGTGGCGTTCTAAGGCTTCATGCGTTTCTTCGAGCTGCAGGACCGCGCGCGGGCGGAATCGCTGCGCCTCGTCCTGCTGTTCGCGCTGGCGGTCGCCGGCACGGTGGCCGGCGTCCACGTCGCGCTGGCCGCGCTCTTCTGGATCCTGGACCTCGTCACGCCGCTGGCGCTGGGCGTGCCGCGCGGATTTCTCGCGATCAACGTCGGCGTCACGCTGATGCTGGTGCTGGGCGGCTGGTGGATAGAAGCCAGCAACCTGCGCGCTCGCGGCGGCGCCGAGCGGCTGGCGCGGCGCATCGGAGCGCGCGAGGCGCGGCCTTCGGTGTCGGCGGCGGAACAGCGCCTGTGCAACATCGTCGACGAGGTCTGCATCGCCGCCCACATGCCGCGGCCGCTGGCGATGGTGGTGCCGCGCGCGGAAGCCATCAATGCGTTCGCCGCCGGCTGGGACGAGCACGACGCGGTGCTGGCCGTCACGGAGGGCGCGCTCGACGAGCTCACCCGCGACGAGCTGCAGGGCCTGGTCGCGCACGAATGCAGCCACATCCACGAGGGCGACACGCGGCTGAACATGCAGCTGGCCGGCATGGTCACCGGGCTGGAACTGGTCTGGCGCTTCGGCGAAGCGATGCGCGAGCGCGGCGGCCCGCTGGTGCTGCTGGGCTCGGCCGTGATGGCCATGGGCTCGTTCGGCTGGTGGGCCGGGCGCTGGCTGCAGGCCGCCGTGTCACGCCAGCGCGAGTTCCTGGCCGACGCGCGCGCGGTGCAATGGACCCGCAGCCGCGACGGTCTGGGCGGCGTGCTGCGCAAGGCGCTCACGCAGCGGACTGAAGGCGTACGCGGACGGGCCTGGCCGGTGGCGGCGCAGCACCTGATGCTGGTGGGCGATGCCGCCGCCCGGGGCGGATGGCTGGATTCGCATCCGCCGCTGGAGGAGCGCATCCGCCGCGTCTACGGCCACCCGATGCCGGGGCTGCCGCTCACGCCCCCGGCCCGAGCGGCTTGAGCAGCACCACCAGCGCGCCGGCGCCGCCTTCGTCGCCGCGCGCCTGCACGAAGGCCAGCACTTCCTTCTTCTGGACCAGCCAGCCCTGCACCTTGGCCTTGAGCACCGGCGTGCGGCCCGGCGAACCCAGGCCCTTGCCGTGCACCACGCGCACGCAGCGCACCCCGTGCCGATGCGCTTCGCGGATGAAGGCGGACAGCGCCTCGCGCGCGTCCTCGCGGCGCAGGCCGTGCAGGTCGATCTCGCGCTGGATGCTCCAGTGGCCCTTGCGCAGCTTGCGCGTCACGTCCAGGCCGACGCCGGGACGGCGGAAGCTGAGCGCGTCGTCCACGTCCAGCAGGGTGCTGGCATCGAAGTCGTCGCTGATGGATTCGACCAGCACGCGCTGTTCGTCCAGCTGCGCCTGGACCGGGATCGGCGCGGGCGGCTCGCCCGCCAGCGACACCCGAGCCCCATGCCGCAGCGGCTGCACCTGGCCCGCCGCCCGCACGAACAGGCTGCGCTCGGCCTCCGCCCGCTTCTGCGCCTTCAGCTGCGCAGCCTGCTGTTGGGCCGCAAGCTCGCGCTGCTCGGCCAGCCGGCGCTGGATCTGCTGGAGGTCCTGGAGGGATTTGGCTTTCACGACACGCGCGGCCCGGAGTGGGCCGTGGGGCTTCTGACTCGAATGGCGATTAGACATCAGGACCGAACACAGCAGGCCGTGTCGGGACATTCGATGCGCCGTCTCTCCAGCCTTGGGGACGCTCGAGGAAGCGCGGCGGCCGAAGCTCCAGTCCATGCCCATGAAGATCAAGGAACTTGGTGCGTTGCGACGGGCGAGACCCGCGCAACCCATCGCCGAGCCTCACTCCTTCGGCGAATTCGTCGAAGTGCGTCTAGAGCAACCCCCGCTGCGCCATCGACAGCGCCTGCCCCGGCGCGACGATGACGTGATCCAGCACCCGCACGTCCACCAGCGCCAGCGCAGATTTCAGCGTCTGCGTCAGCGCCTCGTCGGCGCGCGAGGGCAGCACGGTGCCGCTCGGGTGGTTGTGGGCGAGAACGACCGCGGCGGCTTCCAGCTTGAGCGCGCGCACCACCACTTCACGCGGATAGACCGAGGTCTGCGTCAGCGTGCCGCGGAACATCACTTCCATCTGGATCAGCCGGTTCTGCGCGTCCAGGAACATCACCGCGAACAGCTCGTGCGCCTGCCGCGCCAGGTGCAGCTGCAGGTAGTGCCGCACGGTGTCGGGCGAGCTGAATACATCGCGTGATCGCAACTGCTGGGCCATGGCGCGGCGCGCCAGTTCCAGCACGGCGAGCAGCTGCGCGCGCTTGGCCGGGCCGCCCAGGCCCTTGATGCGCTTGAGCTCATCGGCGCCGGCCTCCAGCAGGCCGGCGACGCCGCCGAAGCCGTCGACCAGCTCCTGGGCCAGGGCGAACACGCCGCGGCCGGCGAGGCCCGTGCGCAGCAGCAGGGCCAGCAGCTCGGTGTCGGACAGGGCGGAGGGGCCGCGGGTGAGCAGCTTCTCGCGCGGGCGGGAGTCCTCGGGCAGGTCCAGCATCGGCACGGATCAGCTCCTGCCCGACCATGGCGGCGGCCCGGCCAAGGGGGTCGCCCTAAAATCGGGCGTCTTGTCTTCCACATCCATGCCTTCCTCCCCGACCCGCGTGCATCCGGGCTCGTTCCTGACCTTGCACTACCGCCTGGCCGGGCCCGGCGGCGACATCATCAACACCTTCGGCGACAAGCCCGCGACTTTGACACTGGGCAGCGGCGAACTCTCGCCGGCCGTCGAGCAGCGTCTCCTCGGGATGGAGGAGGGCGCCCGCGCGACCTTCGAAATCCCCGCCGGCGAGGCTTTCGGCGACCGCAACCCCGAGATGGTCCAGTGGGTCGCGCGCAAGCTGCTGCGCGAACTCGGCGACCCCGACGAGCAGTACCACGTCGGCGACGTGGTGCAGTTCCCCACGCCCGACGGCATGGGCAGCTACGCCGGCGCCGTGCAGCAGGTGGGCCGCGACGGCGATGGCGACGGCCTGGCCGACGCCGTGCTGTTCGACTTCAACCATCCCCTGGCCGGCCAGCCGGTCACCTTCGAAGTCCAGCTGATCGGAGTGCTGTGAACGACATCGCCAAGCAGATCCTCCTGGCGGAGCCGCGCGGCTTCTGCGCGGGCGTGGACCGCGCCATCGAGATCGTCGAGCGCGCCCTGGCCAAGTTCGGCGCGCCGATCTACGTGCGCCACGAGATCGTGCACAACACCTACGTGGTCAACGACCTGAAGGCCAAGGGCGCGATCTTCATCGAGGACCTGGCCGAGGTGCCGCCCGGCTCCTCGCTGGTGTTCTCGGCCCACGGCGTGAGCAAGGCGGTGCAGGATGAGGCGCGCCAACGCGGCTTCGAGGTGTTCGACGCCACCTGCCCGCTGGTTACCAAGGTACACATCGAAGTGGCCAAGCTCGCGCGCGAGGGCTACGAATTCATCATGATCGGCCACAAGGGCCATCCCGAGGTCGAGGGCACGATGGGCCAGCTGGACCACGGCATCCACCTCGTCGAGGAGGTCGCCGACGTCGCGCACGTGCAGCCCGCGCAGACCGAGAAGCTCGCGGTGGTCACGCAGACCACGCTGTCGGTGGACGACGCGGCCGAGATCACGGCCGCGGTGCGCAAGCGCTTCCCCGGCATCCGCCAGCCCAAGCAGCAGGACATCTGCTACGCCACCCAGAACCGCCAGGACGCGGTGAAGGAGCTGTCGGCCCAGGTCGACGTCGTGATCGTGGTCGGCAGCCCCACCAGCAGCAACAGCAACCGCCTGGCCGAACTGGCGCGCAAGCTCGGCGTGCCCGCGCACATGGTGGACAGCGCCGACGAACTGCAGCCGCAGTGGCTGGAAGGCCGCTCGCGCGTGGGCCTGACGGCGGGTGCTTCGGCGCCGGAGCTGCTGGTCGAGCAGGTCATCGACCGGGTCCGCTCGATGGGCGCGGTCGCCGTGCGCAAGATGGACGGCGTGCAGGAGACCATCCGCTTCCCCCTGCCCAAGGGGCTCAAGCTTTGAACCGGACCGCGATCGCCCAGGCGGCGCAGGTCTTCCGCGATCGGTTCCCGCACTTCATCCGCCGCACGCCCTTGTGGAAGCTGCCCGGCAGCGCGCTGGGCGTCGATTGCCGCGAAGTCTGGCTCAAGCTCGAGCACCTGCAGACCGCCGGCAGCTTCAAGGCGCGCGGCATGCTTTTCCGGCTGCTCTCCAACACCATCCCCGACAGCGGCGTGATCGTCGCTTCCGGCGGCAATGCCGGCATCGCGACGGCTGCCGCGGCGCGCGAACTGGGCGTGCCTTGCGAGGTGTTTGTGCCCACCGTCAGCAGCCCGGCCAAGCAGGCCCGCCTGCGCGAGCTGGGCGCGCAAGTCGTGGTCACGGGCAGCGTGTACGCGGAAGCGCTGGAGGCCTGCCTGGCCCGCCAGCGCGAGACCGGCGCGCTGCTCACGCACGCGTACGACCAGCCGGAGGTCGTCACCGGTGCCGGGACGCTCGCCTGCGAGATCGAGGAGCAGGGCGGCGGCCCGCCCGGCTCCGTGCTGGTGAGCGTGGGCGGCGGCGGCCTGGTCGGCGGCGTCGCGGCCTGGTTCGAGGATCGCAGCCGCGTGATCGCGCTGGAGCCGGAACTCGCACCTACGCTTCATCGGGCACGCGAGGCCAGGTCGCCGGTCGACGTCGCGGTCAGCGGCATCGCCGCCGATTCGCTCGGCGCCAAGCGCATCGGCGCGCTGTCGTGGGACATCACGCAGCGCTTCGTGCCGCAGGCCCTGCTGCTGCCGGACGAAGCGATCCGCGGCGCGCAGCAGTGGCTGTGGAAGGAGATGAAGCTGGCCGTCGAACCGGCGGCGGCGCTGCCGCTCGCCGCGCTGCGCAGCGGCCTGTACCGGCCGGCGAAGGACGAGGTCGTCGCATTGATCGTCTGTGGCGCCAACCTCGACCCGGCTTCGCTCGCCTGAAGGAAGGCGGTCCCATGAGGCGCGTGGGCCTGATCTCCGACACGCACGGCCTGCTGCGCGAGCCGGTGCTGGAGTTCCTGCAAGGCAGCGACCTGATCCTGCATGCCGGCGACATCTGTGATGCGCACGTGCTGCAACGGCTCGGCGAGATCGCGCCGGTGACCGCGGTACGCGGCAACAACGACTGGGGCCCGTGGGCGGACCGCATCGAGGAGTCCGAACTTGTCACCGTGGACGGCGTAGCCATCTTCATCGTGCACGACCTCTCGCACCTGCCGCGGCATGCCCGCGCACGCGCGGCGCGCGTCGTGGTGACCGGCCATTCGCACAAGCCGGTGGCGCAGGAGCACGACGGCGTGCTGTTCGTGAATCCGGGCAGCGCGGGCCCGCGGCGATTCAAGCTGCCGATCTCCGCCGCCGAACTGCGCATCGAGGGCGACCAGGTCAGCGCGCACATCCGGCAGTTCGAGGCGGCCTGACCGGTCAGGCCACAATCCGGCCCCATGGAAACCAAGTGGCTGGAAGACTTCGTGAGCCTGGCGGAGACGCGCAGCTTCAGCCGCTCCGCGCAACTGCGCCACGTCACGCAACCCGCGTTCTCGCGCCGCATCCAGGCGCTGGAAGCCTGGGCCGGCACCGACCTCGTCGACCGCAGTTCCTATCCGACCCGACTCACGCCCGCCGGCGAGACGCTGTATACGCAGTCGCTGGAGATGCTGCAGGCCCTGCAAAGCACTCGCGCCATGCTGCGCGGCCACTCGGCGGCGGGGCAGGACGTGATCGAGTTCGCCGTCCCGCACACGCTGGCCTTCACCTTCTTCCCGGCCTGGGTGTCCAGCCTGCGGGAGAAGTTCGGACCCATCAAGAGCCGCCTGATCGCCCTGAACGTTCATGACGCGGTGATGCGGCTGGTCGAAGGCGGCTGCGACCTGCTGATCGCCTACCACCACGCCTCGCAGCCGCTCCAGCTGGATGCCGAACGCTACGAGATGGTGACGCTCGGGCAGGAGGTGCTGGCGCCTTACTGCAAGCCCGACGCCAACGGCGAACCGGTCTTCCGCTTGCCCGGCCGTCCCGGCCAGCCGCTGCCCTACCTCGGCTACGCGCCCGGCGCGTACCTCGGCCGCGTGACCGACCTCATCCTCAAGCAGTCGGCCACGGCCATCCATCTGGACCGCGTGTACGAGACCGACATGGCCGAGGGCCTGAAGGTGATGGCGCTGGAGGGCCACGGCGTCGCGTTCCTGCCGCACAGCGCGGTGAAGAAGGAGATGCGGTCACGCCGCCTGGTGCCGGCCGCTCCGCCCGGCATGGCGGGGATGGAGCTCACGATGGACATCCGCGCCTATCGGGAAAAACCTTCCGGGCGGGAAGCACCGAAGAGCAATGCGCAGGCGCTCTGGAAGTATCTGGCGGGGTCATGAATTTCTTGCATAACCCGTCGTTTCAAACAGCATTGGCGGGCGCGGTCACCGCTGACTAAAGTTCGCGCCATTCCGGCTACGGCGCGAACCATGACTCAGCAAGACCACCGCATCGAACACGATTTCCTCGGCGAGAAACGCATCCCGGCCCAGGCCTACTGGGGCGTCCACACGGCCCGCGCGGTGGAGAACTTCCCCATCTCCGGCACGCCGCTTTCGGCCATGCCGGAACTGATCCGGGCTTTCGGCTACGTCAAGAAGGCCACCGCCAGGTCCAACCTGCAGCTGGGCGTGCTCGACGAGAAGCGCGCCTTCGCCATCATGGGTGCCTGCGAGAAGCTGATCGAAGGCGAGTACCACGACCAGTTCGTGGTCGACGTCATCCAGGGCGGCGCCGGCACCTCCACCAACATGAACGCCAACGAGGTGATCGCCAACCTCGCGCTGGAGCGACTGGGGTTCGAGAAGGGCCGCTACGACGTGCTGCATCCGAACGACCACGTCAACGCCTCGCAGAGCACCAACGACGTCTATCCGACGGCGGTGCGGCTGGCCCTGTGGTTCGGCATCGACCGCCTGCTGGAGGCCATGGCCTTCCTGCGCACCGGCTTCGAGGCCAAGGCCGAGGAGTTCAAGGATGTGCTCAAGATCGGCCGCACCCAGCTGCAGGACGCGGTGCCGATGACGCTCGGGCAGGAGTTCTCCACCTACGCGGTGATGATGGGCGAGGACGAGCAGCGCCTGCGCGAGGCCCGTGCCCTGATCCAGGAGATCAACCTCGGCGCCACCGCGATCGGCACCGGCATCAACTCGCCGCACGGCTATGCCGAGCTGGCCTGCCGCACCCTGGCCGAGGTGAGCGGCGTGCCGGTGATCAAGTCGCCCAACCTGGTGGAAGCCACGCAGGACACCGGCGCGTTCGTGCAGTTGTCGGGCGTGCTCAAGCGGGTGGCGACCAAGCTCTCGAAGACCTGCAACGACCTGCGCCTCTTGTCCAGCGGTCCGCAGGCGGGCTTCGGCGACATCAAGCTGCCGCCCCGGCAGGCGGGCTCGTCGATCATGCCGGGCAAGGTCAATCCGGTGATCCCGGAGGTGATGAACCAGGTGGCGTTCGAGGTGATCGGCAACGACATGACGGTGACCATGGCGTCCGAGGCCGGCCAGCTGCAGCTCAATGCCTTCGAGCCGATCATGGGCTGGAGCCTGCACAAGAGCATCCGGCACCTGGCCAGCGCCTGCATCACGCTGCAGACCAATTGCGTGGCCGGCATCGAGGCCAATCGCGACCTGCTGGCGCGCCGCGTGCGCGAATCGGTCACGCTGGTCACGGCGCTGAATCCGATCATCGGCTACGAGAAGGCGGCGCTGATCGCGAAGACGGCCATCGCCACCGGCGCGCCGATCGACGAGGTGGCGCAGTCGCTGGGCATCATGACGCGCGAGCAGATGGACGCCCTGCTGGTGCCCGAGAAGCTGACGCAGCCCTTGCGGCTCGAGGTCGACGGCGGCGCCGCGGCATGAACCCTGCTTCCTGCGAGGAACGTGTTCTCGGAGTGGCGCGTTCAAGGCTATTCAGGGTAATCCCCGAACGCATAGTCTCTAGAATTTGGTTTTCACTTACACCCTTACGTTCCCTTTCAGGAGATTTGCATGAAGAAGGTTCTGCTGGCCACGGCCATCGCCGCCGCCGCCGCCTCGGGCACCGCGTTCGCCCAGGCGAACGACACCGTCGCCAAGGCCAAGTCCACCGGCTCGGTCACCATGGGCGTGCGCGAATCCTCCGGCGCGCTGTCCTATACGCTGGGTGACGGCAAGTACGCCGGCTTCCACGTCGAGATCTGCCAGCGCATCCTGGCCGAGCTGGAGAAGCAGGCCGGCAAGAAGCTGGAAGTGAAGTACCAGCCGGTGACGTCG
>Ga0247821_10001935_pt1 | contig 11507 bp, 10 predicted proteins | sample 13C_Glycerol_Day_FD_192481 | JGI IMG/M metagenome (GOLD analysis project Ga0247821, IMG submission 192481) | Soil microbial communities from agricultural site in Penn Yan, New York, United States - 13C_Glycerol_Day14 | ecosystem: Environmental > Terrestrial > Soil > Agricultural land | place... | reverse complement strand
GCCTTGCTGACCCCCAATTGCTTGAGCAGGGCGTGGGTGTTGTCGGCCAGTTGCTGGAAGCTGTACTGGTAATGCGCCGGTTTGCTGGAGCTGCAAAAGCCGATCTGATCCGGGGCGATAACCCGGTAGCCGGCGTCACTCAGGGCCTTGATCGTGGTTTCCCAGGTGGCGGCGCAGAAGTTCTTGCCATGCATCAGTACCAGGGTCCGGCCGTTGGCCTTGCCGCTGGCGGCAACGTCCATGTAGCCCATCTGCAGGGGCTGGCCCTGGGACTGGAAGTCAAAGTGCTTGAGGGGGTAGGGGTAGCTGAAACCTTCGAGTTGCGCGCCATAGGTCGGGGGCTGGGCGGCGAAGGCGTGGCTGGCGAGCAGGCCGCTCAGGGCCAGGGCGGATAAGCGCAGCATGGGGGCACTCCGTGTTGAGCCGTGGGTTCAGGCTCAGACTGTACCCGCCCGCAAGGATTCAATGTTGCATCCAGCCCAGTGTCACCAGGGCCAGCACCAGGTAGCGACCGGCCTTGGCCACGGTCACCAGCAACAAAAAGCGCCAGAACGGTTCGCGCATGATCCCGGCGATCAGGGTCAACGGGTCACCGATCACCGGCATCCAGCTCAGCAGCAGCGACCACTGCCCATAGCGCTGGTATCGCTGCTGGGCTTTTTCCAGTTGGGCGGGTTTGAACGGAAACCAGCGCCGGTCACGCAGGTGCTCGATGCCGCGGCCCAGCAGCCAGTTGACGATCGAGCCCAGCACATTGCCGGCGGTGGCAATCAGCAGCAGGCTGACCACCGCCTGCGGGTCGCGCACCAACAGGCCCACCAGCACGGCTTCCGATTGCAGCGGCAACAGGGTGGCGGCGCCAAAGGCGCTGAGAAACAGCGCCCATTCACTCAACATTCAGGGCAGATCAGTAGTTGGCGACCACTTCGTCGCGGCCATCCTGGGTCAGGCCAATGACTTCATAGGCGTCCTTGTGATCGCCCATTTCCATGCCCGGCGAGCCCATGGGCATACCCGGTACGGCCAGGCCCTTGAGGTCGGAGCGCTTGGCCAGCAGCTTGACCTGCTCGGCCGGTACATGGCCTTCGACGAACTTGCCGTCGATCACGCCGGTGTGGCACGAAGCCAGGCGCGGTGCCACGCCCAGGCGCTGCTTGACCGCGCTCATGTTCGGCTCGACATGGTCATTGACGGTAAAGCCGTTGTCGCGCAGGTGGGTGATCCACTCCTTGCAGCAACCGCAGTTGGGGTCGCGGTAGACGTCGATGGTCTGGCCGGCCTGGGCCAGGGTGCTCAGGGCCAGCAGGCCGAAAGCGGCGATTTTCTTGCTCAACATGGTCACTCTCCAAGACTAGAAACGCAGGCGGACACCAGCGACCAGGCGGGTCTGGCCGATGTCGCCATCGTCATCACGGATCTGTTCGGCGGCATTGCCGTAGCTCCGGTTGAAACTCACGCCCAGGTAAGGGGCAAATCCACGGGTGATCTCGTACCGCAGGCGCACGCCGATTTCACTGTCGGCAAGGCCGCTGCCCTGGTCGCGGCTGGCGTCGTTGCGGCCATAGAAATTGGCCTCCAGGGACGGCTCGAGTATCCAGCGATTGGTCAGCAGGATAGCGTAACTGCTCTCCAGACGCAGCGCGGTTTGTTGACGCTCGCCCACATAGGCAGTGGCTTCCAGTTCCAGGCCATAGAGCGGCATGCCCTGGATGCCGAATGCCGCCCATGCCTGGCCGCTGGCCGGTTTGAAGTCCTGGCGCACGCCGCCCACCAGTTCCCACCAGGGGCTGATGGCATGTCCCCACAGTGCCTGCAGTTCAGCCTTGTGGGTGACGCCGTTTTCACGCTCGCCTTCGGTGCGCAGCCAGAGCCGGTCGATGTCGCCGCCGATCCAGGCATTGGCGTTCCAGTTCAGCACGTCGCGGCTGTCGTAGTTCTGGTACTCCAGTTGCTCGACGATCACCGCCCAGTTGACCTGCTTGTCATGCACCGTGTGACCGGGCAAGGGCGGGAAGGCGGCGCGACGGTCGGCGTCGGTGATGGGGCGCAGGGGCGTGCGCGGCGTGTCCGGGGCCTGAGCATGATCCATGGCGCCGTGGTCCATCGTGGCGTGGTTCATAGTGCCGTGGCTCATGCTGCCGTGGTCCATCGTGCCGTGGTTCATTGCACCGTGGTTCATTGCCGCATGGTCCATCTGCTGGGCGCGGACGTCTTCGCTGGCCAGCAGGGCGAGTACGGCCAGGCTGCCCAGCCATGGGCGATTGAATGGCTTATTCATCGACGCGTACCTCGCGGAACATGCCCATCTCCATGTGGTAGAGCAGGTGGCAGTGATAGGCCCAGCGGCCCAGGGCATCGGCGCTGACCCGGTAACTGCGCCGGCTCCCCGGGGGGATGTCGAGGGTGTGCTTGCGCACCTGGAAGCGGCCGTGTTCGTCCTCAAGGTCACTCCACAAACCGTGCAAGTGGATGGGGTGGGCCATCATGGTGTCGTTGACCAGGGTGATGCGCAGGCGCTCGCCGTAGGTCAGGCGCAGCGGCTCGGCGTCGGAGAACTTGATGCCGTTGAACGACCAGGCGAAGCGTTCCATGTGGCCGGTCAGGTGCAGCTCGATTTCCCGGGACGGCTCGCGGCCGTCGGGGTCGGCAAAGGTGCTCTTGAGGTCGGCGTAGGTCAGTACCCGGCGACCGTTGTTGCGCAGGCCAATGCCCGGGTCGGCGAGGTTGGGTTTGGGGCTCATGGTCTGCATGTCGACCAGCGGATTGCCGGTTTCGCTGGCCGGGTGGGCCTGCATGCCGGACATGGCGCCGTGGTCCATACCCTGCATGCCGGCCATCTTGCTGTGGTCCATGCCACCCATGCCTCCCATGGCGTCCATACCGCCGTGGCCCATGTCGGCCATGGTCAGGATCGGCCGCGGGTCGGGTGCCGGCACGGGTGCGCTCAATCCGGCGCTGCGGGCCAGGGTGCCGCGGGCATAACCGGTGCGGTCCATGCTCTGGGCATAGAGGGTGTACGCGGGCAAGTCGCCGACCTGTACCAGCACATCGTAGGTTTCCGCCACGGCGATGCGCAGTTCATCCACCGTCACCGGCTGCACCGGCATGCCATCGGCGGCGATTACCGTCAGTTTCAGCCCCGGGATGCGGAAGTCGAAGTAGCTCATGGCCGAGCCGTTGATCAGGCGCAGGCGCACGGTTTCACCCGGCTGGAACAGGCAGGTGAAGTTGCCGTCCGGGGGCTGGCCATTGAGCAGGTAGGTGTAGGTGGCGGCGCTGATGTCGGCAAGGTCGGTGGGGCTCATGCGCATCTGCGCCCAGCCCTTGCGCTCGGCCACGGTCTTCGACCAGCCGTGCAGCGCCACGTCGTCGATGAAGTCGCCGACGGTGCGTTTGTGGTAGTTGAAGGCGTCGGACTGTTTTTTCAGCGTGGCCATCAGCTCATCGGGCGCCTGGTCGCTCCAGTCGCTGAGCAACAGCACATAGTCGCGCTGGTAGCGATGAGGCTCGGGTGTCTTGGGCTCGATGACGATCGCGCCGTACACCCCGGCCTGTTCCTGCAGGCCGGAATGGCTGTGGTACCAGTAGGTGCCGCTTTGCTGCAGGGTGAACTGGTAGAGGTAGTCGCCACCGGGCTCGATGCCGGCAAAGCTCAGGCCCGGCACGCCGTCCATGTTGGCCGGCAGGATGATGCCGTGCCAATGCAGCGAGGTCGGCTCGGCCAGGCGATTGCGCACGCGCAGGGTCACCGTGTCGCCTTCGCGCCATCGCAGCACCGGGCCTGGCAGGCTGTTGTTGATGGTCAGTGCAGTGCGCGGTCGGCCGGTGATGTTGACCGGCGTCTGGCCAATGAACAGGTCGAAGTCGCGGCCGGCGAGTTCATTGCCCAGCGGGGTGCTGGCGGCAAAGGCAGGCAGGCGCCAGAGGCCAAGGCCGGCCAGGGTACTGGCGGCGGCGAAGCCTTTGACGAAGGTACGGCGGGAGGGATGTCGGAGCATGTCATTGCCAATCCAGTAGCGATGGTGGCTCGACAGTAGTCAGTGGCGACTGTCAGAAAACTGAGACGCAGATTACAGATTTGTCAGTTGCCCTCGTGCGCCTGTAATGACGAAGGCTGTAGGGCGCAGCTTTTCGCCGGCCGCTTCCTGCGTTAGCCTTGAGGGCTCAGCACCATTGGGGGCAAGGAGTATCCATGGACAAGGTCATCGTGATCACCGGCGCCAGCCGCGGCATTGGCGCCGCAACGGCACGCCTGGCGGCCCGTGAGGGGTATCGCATCTGCATCAACTACCTGAGCGACGACGAGGCGGCCCAGCGCGTGCTGGCCGAGGTGCGTGAGCTGGGTGCCGAGGCCATCGTGGTCAAGGCCGACGTGAGTGTCGAAGACGAAATCATCCAGCTGTTCCACCGCGTCGATACCGAGCTGGGCCCTGTGACCGCGCTGGTCAATAACGCCGGGACCATCGGGCAGAAAAGCCGGGTCGAGGAGGTGTCGGAATTCCGCCTGCTCAAGCTGATGAAAACCAACGTGGTCGGGCCGATCCTGTGCGCCAAGCACGCCTTGCAGCGCATGTCGACGCGCCACGGCGGTCAGGGCGGCAGCATCGTCAACGTGTCATCGGTCGCCGCCCGCCTGGGGTCGCCCAACGAGTATGTCGACTACGCCGCCACCAAGGGCGCGCTGGATACCTTTACCGTGGGGCTGGCCAAGGAAGTGGCGGGAGAGGGCGTACGGGTCAATGCAGTGCGCCCAGGCTATATCTTCACCGACTTCCACGCCCTGAGCGGCGACCCGGACCGGGTCAGCAAGCTTGAGCCAGGCATCCCCATGGGTCGTGGCGGCCAGGCCGAGGAAGTGGCCGAGGCGATCATCTGGCTGCTGTCGGACAAGGCGTCCTATTCCACCGGCAGTTTCGTCGACCTGGGCGGCGGGCGCTGATCAGCCGCCCGGGTTCTCGTCCTGCCCAAGGCGCGGCAAATACAGATGGATGCTGGTGCCCTGGCCCGGCGCGGACTGCACCCGCGCCTGGCCACCGGACTGGCGTACAAACCCATAGACCATCGACAGGCCCAGGCCGGTGCCCTGGCCCACGGGCTTGGTGGTGAAAAACGGATCGAATACCCGCCGCTGCACCTCCGGTGACATGCCCGTGCCGTCGTCGCTGACGCTCAGGCGCAGATAGTGCCCGGGTGTCAGGTCAAGCAGCGCCGCGTCCTGGGTATCGAGCAGCACGTTGCGGGTCTCGATGCTGATGTGCCCGTAGCCCGGCAGTGCATCGCGGGCGTTGAGGCACAGATTGAGCAACGCATTTTCCAACTGTGGCGGATCAACGAAGGTCTGCCACGGCGGGGTGCTGGTGATGACGTTGATTTCGATCTGCGGGCCGACGCTGCGCCGGATCAGCTCTTCCATGCCGACCACCAGCGCGTTTACATCGGTGGGGCGCGGCTCCAGCAACTGGCGCCGGGAAAAGGCCAGCAATCGCTGGATCAACGACGCGGCGCGGTTGGAGGCTTCCTCGGCGGTGCCGAGCAAGCGGTCAACCTCCTGGTGGCGACCTTTGGCCAGCAGGTTGCGCGAGATCTGCAGGGCGCCCAATACACCGGTGAGCAGGTTGTTGAAGTCATGGGCGATGCCGCCGGTGAGCTGGCCGACGGCTTCCATTTTCTGTGACTGGCGCAAGGCTTCTTCGGCCTTGTGCAGTTGATGCTGTTCTTGCTTGAGTTGAGCCACGGCCTGGGCTACCCGTTGCTCCAGGCCTTCATTGAGCCGCTTGAGCGCGCCTTGCGCACGTATGCGCTCGGTGATGTCCTGGAACAGCACCGCCACTTGACCGCGGCTGGCCGGTTCCATGCGAAATGCACAGATACTCAGGAAGCGTCCGGTGGCGACCAGTTCCTGTTCAAAACGCACCGGCTCGCCCGTCAGTAACACCGGGCGGTAACGCTCGATCCAGTCATCGGCCTCGGCGCCCACCATGCCCCTGAGCGTTTGCCCGACCACATGCTCGATGCCCGCATGTTTGGCATAGGCCGCGTTGGCTTCGATATGGATGTAGTCGCTGAGTGGACCGTGGGGGCCATCGAAGAACTCGATGATGCAGAAGCCTTCGTCCATGGTGTCGAACAAAAACAGATAACGCTGCCGGGCTTCGGCCAGGGCCTGTTCGATCTGTGCCTGGACGCGCTCATGGGCGTTGCGCTGCGCCAACTGGGCCTTGAGTTGCGTGTTTTGCAACTGGAGGGCCTCCAGCTGTTGGCGCAGCGTGTCGAGTTCGCTTGATGGCATACGGGAGTTCCGGCCGGGAGACCTGAAACTGTAGCGCTCCAGGCGGCACTCAACAATGCTGTCGAGGCACGCCTGGCGGTTCAGAACGAACGCACGATCCTGCCCAGGGTTTCCATGGCCTTTTCCGACTGGTCGGTCCAGGGGCTGCCGTAGTTCAGGCGAATGCAATTGCGAAAGCGCTGGGTCGGCGAAAAGATCGGCCCGGGGGCGATGCTGATACCTTGGGCCAGGGCCATCTGGAACAGCTTGAGCGAATCCATCTGCTCGGGCAGTTCCAGCCAGAGGAAATACCCGCCGGCCGGGTGACTGACCCGGGTCTGGGCCGGAAAGTGCCGGGCTATGGCCGCCAGCATGGCGTTCTGCTGCTCTTCCAGGGCGTACCTGAGCCTGCGCAGGTGGCGGTCGTAGCCACCGTGTTGCAGGTAGTCGGCGATGGCGGCCTGGGCGGGCATGGAGGCACACAGCGAGGTCATCAGCTTGAGCCGTTCGATTTTCTGCGCGTAACGCCCGGCCGCCACCCAGCCGATGCGGTAACCCGGTGCCAGGCTCTTGGAGAACGAGCCGCAGTGCATCACCAGGCCGTCCGTGTCGAACGCCTTGGCCGGCTTGGGCGCCTGCTGGGCGTAGTAGAGCTCGGCATACACATCGTCTTCGATCAGCGGCACCTGGTGCTCACGCAGCAGTTCGACCAATTGCTGCTTCTTTTCCTCCGGCATGCTGGCGCCCACCGGGTTCTGGAAGTTGGTCATGCACCACACGGCCTTGACCGGGTGCTTGCTCAAGGTTTGCGCCAACACGCCCAGGTCGATGCCTTCGCGGGGGTGCACGGGAATCTCCACCGCCTTGAGCTTGAGGCGCTCCAGCACCTGCAGGCAGGCATAGAAGGCCGGTGCCTCGATCGCCACCAGGTCACCCGGTTCGGTCACCGCCTGCAGGCACAGGTTCAGCGCTTCCAGTGCACCGTTGGTGATCAGCAGCTCCTCCATGGGCAGCATCAGGCCGCCCACCATGTAGCGCAGGGCGATCTGCCGGCGTAGCTGGGGGTTGCCCGGTGACAGGTCGGTGACCACCATGCGCGGGTCCATCTCGCGGCTGGCACTGGCCATCGAGCGCGCCAGGCGCGGCAACGGGAACAGGTGCGGGCTGGGGAAGGCCGACCCGAAGGGCACGGTTTGCGGGTCCTTGATCGAGTCGAGGATCGAGAACACCAGTTCACTGACATCCACCTCGGTGGACTCGCTGGCCTGCTCGATGATCTGTGGCTCGTTGAACTGACGCGGGGCATGGGCGTTGACGAAGTAGCCTGAACGCGGCCGGGCCCGGATCAGCCCACGGCGCTCCAGCAGGTAATAGGCCTGGAACACCGTCGAGGGGCTGACCCCGTGGGTCTGGCTGGCATAACGCACCGACGGCACCCGCTGGCCCGGGGCCAGGACCCCGGAGCGAATCAGTTCGGCAATGTCGTCGGCGAATTTCTCGTAGCGTTTCATCATGGCTCAGGACGTTTCAACTGCTGCGAAGTGTATGTGATCAGCGATTCAATGGCGCGACAAAACGGCTGTGGGCGGTGCTGGCAATGCCGGGCTCGTCGGTGTCGACCACTTCAAAACCGATTGTCTGGGAGCTGCTCTGGGCGCGCTCGGCCAGCATCGCTACCGAAACCGGCAACTCGCTCATTTCGCCGGCGTCGAGGGTGAACTCGGTCTTGCCGTGCAACTCGAAGCCCTCGGCATCCACCAGGCGCAGGCGGTAGCGCTGCGGCAGCTGGGTCTTGTTGATGACCTTGAGGGTGTAGATGTTCTCGATCTGGCCCAGGTTGTTCTCGCGGAACAGGCCACGGTCCTTGATGACGTCCATCGACACCATCGGCCGTTGCTGCAGGGCAATGACCAGGGCGCCGATCATCACCACCAGGGCGGCGACGTAGCCCAGCAGGCGAGGGCGCAGCCAGTTGGTCTTGCCGCCTTGCAGGTTGTGTTCGGACTTGTAGCCGATGAGGCCACGGGCATAGCCCATCTTGTCCATGATCGAGTCACAGGCGTCGATGCAGGCGGCGCAGCCGATGCATTCCATCTGCAGGCCGTCGCGGATGTCGATGCCGGTGGGGCAGACCTGCACGCACATCTGGCAGTCGATGCAGTCGCCCAGGCCCTTGGCCTTGTAGTTGCTGTCTTTCTTGCGCGGGCCACGGGATTCGCCGCGGGCCGGGTCGTAGGCGATGGCCAGGGTGTCTTTGTCGAACATCACACTCTGGAACCGGGCGTAGGGGCACATGTGCATGCACACCGCTTCGCGCAGCCAGCCCGCATTGATGTAGGTGGCGCCGGTGAAGAACAGCACCCAGAACAGGGCGACGCCGCCCAGTTGCAGGGTGAAGAGTTCTTCGGTCAATGGCCGGATCGGGGTGAAGTAGCCGACGAACGTCAGCCCGGTGATCAGGGCGATGGCCAGCCACATTGTGTGCTTGGCCGAGCGCCGGGCCAGTTTGTTCAGGCCCCATGGGGCGGCATCGAGCTTGATGCGCTGGTTACGGTCGCCTTCGGTAACCTTTTCGCACCACATGAACAGCCAGGTCCAGGAGCTTTGCGGGCAGGTGTAGCCGCACCACACACGCCCGGCCAGTACGGTGATGGCGAACAGGCCGAAGGCGCAGATGATCAGCAGCGCCGAGAGGAGGATGAAGTCTTGCGGCCAGAAGGTGGCGCCGAAGATGTGGAATTTGCTTTCCGCCAGGTCCCACAGCACCGCCTGGCGCCCGTTCCAGTTCAACCAGACGGTGCCGAAGAACAGCACATAGAGAAAACCCGCGCCCACCAGGCGCAGGTTACGAAACAAGCCGGTGAAGCTGCGGGTATGGATCTGTCTGTCGCTGCTGGCGGTCTTCTTCTTGGCGGCGGAAGGCTCGGCAATTTCAACGATCTGGACGGGAATTCTATCGCTCATGGTTCGTCGCTCATCAGGCCTCTATCAGGCCAGAGCACTATGGCGTCCCATCTGTTTGCATAACAGGCTCAGGTATTTCGATAAAAACCGTATCAGATTTACCGCCAGAACCCTGCAGGCCTCAGATTACCGAGCCTGGCTCGGTGGTCTTGAGGTGCCTGCGACCATCCACCGCACCCGCTACAGTGAGGGCGTCGGCTTCCGCTTCGGTGATGGGAATGCGCTCACCCGCAAGTTCGGCCACCGACATGCGCAGCTGTTCATCGGTCACTACGGTGACATCGGTGGCCGCACCCTGGATGTGCAGGTTGTCGCCGATCAGGGTGCAGCGTTGGTTGGTTTCGTCGATTTCAATGGGCATGCTCGCGTCCTCCGCAGGTGGGGCTTACTTGCTGTGACCCTGGCGGTGGGCGGGTTGCTGTGGGTAACCGATCAGCGGTCGGAGTATTAGTGGCCGGGTTGAGGGTCCACCTTGAAACAGTCCTTTTGCGGAGCGCGCCATGGACGCCTGGTGGCATCAAGTCTGGATAACGCTGGTGGCCGAGTTCGCCGACCTCAACGATGCCAAGCAATTGACCCAGGTGACGGTGCGCATGCTGATGGCGGCGTTGCTCGGCGGCATCCTGGGCTTTGAACGTGAGCTCAAGGGCAAGGCCGCCGGGGTGCGTACGCACATGCTGGTGGCGATGGGGGCCGCCTTGTTCGTGCTGGTGCCACGCATGGCCGGGGTCGACGATGCAGCATTGAGCCGGGTGATTCAGGGGGTGGTCGCAGGCATCGGCTTCCTTGGGGCGGGCACCATTCTCAAAGGGCATCACCAGGCGCTCAGTCACGTCAAAGGGCTGACCACGGCGGCAGGCTTGTGGATGACAGCGGCCATCGGTGTGGCGGCGGGGCTGGGGCGTGAAGCGACGGCGGTCATCAGCACCCTGCTGGCACTGCTGGTGCTGGGCATGATGCCGTGGGTGGTGGACCGTTTCGAGAAGGATGACGAGGAAGACGAAAACGAGGAAGGCAGGAAGCACTGAGGGGAGCCGAAGCTCCCCTCAAAGATTGTTGCGTGCTCTTTTTTTGTTATTGGAGGGCGGTCTATTGTTGTTTTTGGCAACCGTTGCCTCTTGAAACGGGCGATCCCCATCCGGGATCAAGAGCAAACGTATTTTTTTGAGCGCTGATCTACTCTCATCATTACTGATCCAACCGTGACCATCGCTACCTTGGGGTAGTTTTATTGTTTTGTGTCAGGTTGCGGGGCACGCCCCGGGAAAGCACATCCTCTCCAAAAAAATCTGTTAGCTGCGTCTCTGCCGTGTTGTTCTTGTTATGTCAGAGTCGTTACGTCTTATTTTTATTGGGTGTGTCGCACTTTTTATTGTTCTTGTACCAAAGATATAGCAGGTGCCGTGCCAACTTTTTAAAACCCAATAAAATCAATGACTTAAGTTTTTTCGTGGAGAGAGGGGACGAGAGGATTTGTCGATTTGTTTCCGTGTTACCCGGTTTTTCGCTGAAAAGTGCGGGAGCGGTAACACCCCGGCCGCAACCGGGCTGTTACCGCCGCTGATCACTGTGCGTTACGGGCACGGGCTACCCGTGAACCGCTGGCACGGCCCAATACATTGCTGATACGCAGGCCGGCGTCGATCAACTGGTCGAGGTTGATACCGGTCTCGATGCCCAGTCCCTGCAGCATGTACAGCACGTCTTCGCTGGCCACGTTACCGCTGGCGCCCTTGGCATAGGGGCAGCCGCCAAGGCCTGCAACCGAGCTGTCGAAGACATTGATACCTTCGAGCAGGCTGGCGTAGATATTGGCCAGGGCCTGGCCATAGGTGTCATGGAAGTGGCCGGCCAGCTGGGCGCGTGGCACATGCGCGGCGACCACGTCGAAGAGGCGGCGGGTGCTGCCTGGAGTACCGGTGCCAATGGTGTCGCCCAGCGATACTTCGTAGCAGCCCATCTCGAACAACTCACGGGCCACCGGCGCCACCTGCTCGGCGCTGACTGCACCTTCATACGGGCAGCCGAGCACGCAAGACACATAACCGCGCACTCGCACGCCGTGCTCTCGGGCGGCGTCCATGATCGGCACAAAACGCTGCAGGCTTTCGCTGATCGAGCAGTTGATGTTGCGTTGCGAGAAAGCCTCGGAGGCTGCGGCGAACACGGCCACTTCCTTCACCCCGGCGGCCAGGGCATCTTCGAACCCGCGCAGGTTCGGCGCCAGGGCCGCGTAGGTGACACCGGTCTGCTGGCGAATATTGGCAAACACCTC
>Ga0247821_10001934_pt1 | contig 11513 bp, 9 predicted proteins | sample 13C_Glycerol_Day_FD_192481 | JGI IMG/M metagenome (GOLD analysis project Ga0247821, IMG submission 192481) | Soil microbial communities from agricultural site in Penn Yan, New York, United States - 13C_Glycerol_Day14 | ecosystem: Environmental > Terrestrial > Soil > Agricultural land | place... | reverse complement strand
GGCCTGCACTTCACCCCGGCGGTGATCGAGCAGGTGGCCAGCAACTTTGGCCTGATCTTCTGCGGGGCGTTGATCACCAGTGTCTCCAGCGTGGTGGGGATCTGGTTGCTGCGCCGCACCGGTGAAGACCGGGCCACGGCGTTCTTTTCCAGCATGCCGGGCGGCTCCGGGGAGATGGTCAACCTCGGGGCGCGCAACGGCGCGGTACTCAGCCAGGTCGCTGCGGCCCAGAGCCTGCGGGTGCTCGCAGTGGTGCTGTGCGTACCGGCGGTGTTCAAGTACCTGCTCGGCGATGGCGTGGCAATCACCCATGCCGGCAGTGTCAATTGGGGCTGGCTGGCCGTGATTTGCCCGCTGGGCATCGTGCTGGCGATGGTCTGGCAACGCATGAAGCAGCCCAATCCCTGGTTGTTCGGCCCGTTGCTGGTGGCTGCGGTTGCCAGTGTCGGCGCCGACTTGCAGATAGCCCTGCCCGATGGCGCCAGCCAGATCGGCCAGTGGTTGATCGGCAGCGGCCTGGGGTGTCACTTCAATCGTGCGTTCTTTCGGCGGGCGCCGTCGTTCCTGGGCAGGACCCTGGTTGCCACGGCCCTGAGCATGCTGATCGCTGCCGCTGCGGCCTGGGTCTTGAGCCACCTGACCCAGCTGGACTTGCGCTCGTTGACCCTGGGCATGATGCCCGGCGGTATTGCGGAAATGAGCCTGACCGCCGAAACCCTGCAACTCTCGGTACCCCTGGTGACCGCCCTGCAGGTGATGCGCTTGCTGTTTGTGCTGTTTCTGGCCGAACCCTTGTTCCGCCACTGGCATGCCGAACGCAGTACCCAGCCGGACTGACACAAAAAAAGGAAGCCTCGGCTTCCTTTTTCTGTCCCGCAACCCTCACAACGGCGGCAATGCCCATTTCACCGGCGCCAGACCGTGCTGCTCGAGAAACTTGTTGGTACGGCTGAAATGCCCGCACCCCAGGAAGCCGCGATAGGCCGACAACGGTGACGGGTGGACCGACTTGAGCACCAGGTGCTTGGTGGCATCAATGAGTTTGGCCTTGCTCTGGGCGTGGGCGCCCCACAGCAGGAACACCGTATTGGGCTGGTGCTCGCTGACCACTTCGATGACCCGATCGGTAAAGAATTCCCAACCTTTCTTGGCATGGGAGGCGGCATTGGCACGCTCGACCGTCATGGTCGTGTTGAGCAGCAGAACGCCCTGCTCGGCCCAGCTTTGCAGGTAGCCATGCCGGGGAATCTCGATGTTCAGGTCGCGTTGCAGCTCTTTATAGATATTGACCAGCGACGGCGGCGTCGGGATGCCCGGTTGCACCGAAAAGCACAGGCCATGCGCCTGACCCGGGCCGTGGTACGGGTCCTGCCCGAGGATCACCACCTTCACCTGATCCAGCGGCGTGGAATTGAGCGCATTGAAAATCATCGGGCCAGGGGGGTAGATCTCTTTGCCGGCCGCGTATTCCTGGCGCAGGAACTCGCGCAGTTGCTGCATGTAGGGCTGGTCGAACTCGGCGCGCAGCGCTTCTTTCCAGCTGGGTTCGAGTTTGATGCGATCGTCGTCAGTCATGGGGCCATCCGTAAACAATGGCGCGACACTAGGAAAGCTGCCGGGGCTTGTCAATCGTTCCGACCGGCGACCGGCACGATCACCAGCAACGACCATACTTGTGCGGATCAGATGAGTGAGGCCGCCCATGCTTGTACAGTGCGAAGAACAGACCGGCGTCGATGGTGCCCGTCTCGGCATCGTTACCCTCAACAGCGAGAAGGCCCTCAACGCCCTGTCGCTGCCCATGATCGAGGTGATCGACCAGCAATTGGCCGAGTGGGCCGACAACCCGGAAGTCGTCTGCGTGCTGCTGCGCGGCGCCGGGGCCAAGGCCTTCTGTGCCGGTGGCGATGTGCGCAGCCTGGTGCAGGCGTGTCGTGATCATCCCGGGGAGGTTCCACCGCTGGCCACGCGTTTTTTCGCCGCCGAATATCGCCTGGACTACCGCCTGCACACCTACCCAAAACCCTTGTTGTGCTGGGGGCACGGCCATGTGCTCGGTGGCGGCATGGGATTGCTCCAGGGCGCCCGCGTGCGCATCGTCACCCCCAGCAGCCGCCTGGCCATGCCTGAGATCAGCATCGGCCTGTACCCGGATGTCGGCGCCAGCTGGTTTCTGTCGCGCATGCCCGGCAAGCTCGGCCTGTTCCTGGGGTTGACCGGCGCCCCCCTCAATGCCCGCGATGCGCTGGATCTGAACCTGGCCGATCGCCTGCTGGGGGAAAACCAGCAGGAAGAACTGATCGACGACCTGCTGCAACTGAACTGGCAGGAACAAACCGCCCTGCAACTGAACAGCCTGCTCAAGGCCCAGCAACAGCGGGCCCGGGCCGACATGCCCGAAGCCCAGTGGCTGCCCCGGCGGGAAAAAATTGATGCGTTGCTCGATGTCGCCGATCCGGTCTGCGCCTGGCGGGCGATCGTGCAACTGCGCAACAGCAGCGACCCGCTGTTGGCCAAGGCCGCGCAGACCTTGCAGGAAGGTTGCCCGCTGACGGCGCACCTGGTCTGGGAGCAGATTCAGCGCGCACGGCACCTGTCGCTGGCCCAGGTGTTCCAGATGGAATACGCCATGAGCCTGAACTGCTGCCGGCACCCCGAGTTCAGCGAAGGTGTGCGGGCGCGCCTGATCGACAAGGACCAGAAGCCGCACTGGCACTGGCCGGACATCGCCAAGGTGCCAGCGCCGGTCATCAGGGCGCACTTTGCCAAAGTGTGGGAAGGCCGCCATCCGCTGGCCGACCTCAGCTGAACAGCCTAGCGGTGCCAGTTGCGGTCATAGCGACCGTCGCGGTTGCGATCATGGCGTGAGGGGGCTTGCCGGTAACGGTCATACCCACGGCCCGGATAGGACTTGTAGTAGTGCTCAGGCGCCGAACGGTAGTAGTGCGGTGTCGAGCGGTAATAGTGGGGAGCCGGGCGGTAGTACTGCGGCGGCGCCGAGTAATAGCGCTGCTGCGGCACAACGTAGTAGCCACGGTTGTAGGGGTAGGCTGGCCGGTAGTATCCCGGATAGCCATAGCGGTCGGCGGTGTAGATTTCGGTGCGGTGGTAGTAGCCATTTCCTCCATAGGGAACACACGCGGCGGTCAGCGAACTCAGCACTGCAATCAGCAAAAGTCGGCGATACATGGCGGCCTCCCGGACCGCTGAACTGCACATCCCAGCGGCGCTGGTCGGCGTCGATCGGCAAGCGTTCATCGACACAGAATAAGACCGTGCAAAGCGGATCCGGTGCCCGTGCCGCAATAATTTGATACAACGCCGATAACCTCAAATTTTGTCCAGTTATTTTCCGGCCACACCACTAGAATGAACGCCACTGGCCTAGATCAAGGGAATGTCATGCCGTCTCGCTCCGCCCTGTTTTCGCAGCGCTCGCTGATTCTGACCTTGCTGCTGTTGCTTGGCTGCGGCTTTCTGGCCACCTCCCTGATCAGCTATTTCGCCTCGCGCAGCGCCATCCGCGACAACATCGTCAACACCGAACTGCCGCTGACCTCCGATACCGTGTACTCCGAAATCCAGAAGGATCTGGTTCGGCCCATCCTGATTTCCTCGATGATGGCCCACGACACCTTCCTGCGTGACTGGGCCCTGGAAGGCGAACAGGACCCGCAACAACTGTCCCGCTACCTGAACGAGATCATGGGCCAGTACCGCGCCTACACCGCCTTTTTTGTCTCCAGCCGCACGGGCAACTACTACCAGGCGCAAAAAGGCGTCCTCAAGCAGATCGACCCCAAGGATTCGCGCGATGCCTGGTACTGGCGTGTGCTGAAGCTGACCGAACCCTATGAAATCAACGTCGACCTGGACATGGCCAACCAGGACAGGCTCACGGTGTTCATCAACTACCGCATGTTCGACTACGACGGCAACTTCATCGGGGTCACCGGTATCGGGCTCACGGTCGAAGCCGTGGTGCGCCTGATCGACGACTACCAGCAGCGTTACCAACGCCAGGTGTATTTTGTCGACCCCAAGGGGCAAGTGGTACTGACCGGCTCCAACGGCGGCCCCCACGGTGCCCGGGCCGGTCAGTCGCTCAGCGAACTGGTCGGCTTGCGCGATTTGCTGCAGCAAATGCCAGAACCGGTCAGCGGCAGCCATGAGTACCGCAATGACGCAGGGCGCAGTCACTTCCTCAACATCCGCCTGGTGCCTGAACTGAACTGGTACCTGTTCGTCGACAAACGCGAAGATGGCGCGCTGGACAACGTGCGTCAGTCGCTTTACCTGAACCTGGCGATCTGCACCATCATTGGCCTGGTGGTGCTGTCGTTGCTCAACGCCATGGTCAAGCGCCATCAAGACAGCATCGAAGCCCTGGCGACACTCGACAGCCTGACCGGCCTGCCCAACCGCCGGGGCTTCGACCTGCTGGCAGCGCAGGCCATGCAGGAATCCCGGCGTGAGCCCAACCCATTGGTGGCGCTGTTGATCGACCTGGACCACTTCAAGGCACTCAACGACACCCACGGCCACCTGGCCGGCGACGAAGTGCTGCGCCAGTTTGCCCAGGTGCTGGAAAACTGCCTGCGCCAGGCAGACATCATCTGCCGCTGGGGCGGTGAGGAGTTCATCGTTCTGCTCAAGGACACCGACGGCGCGCGCGCCCGGGAAATCGCCGAAAAGATCCGCCAGCGCACCGAGGAACTGGCCTTCTCCTTCGCCGGCAATCCGATCAGACTGACCACCAGCATTGGCTTGAGCACCCTGCAGCGCGAAGATACCCTGCACAGTCTGATCGCCCGCGCCGACCATGCGCTGTACCGTGCCAAACAAAGCGGACGCAATCGCGTCTGCACAGAGATGCCCAGGTCCGACAATGAGTGACCCCCAACACTGCCCTGCCTGCGGTGCCAGCAACCGCTGCAGCCTGGCCGACCCGCGCACTGCCGCCACGGCCTGCTGGTGCTACGGCGTCAGCATCGACCCCAAGGTGCTCGAAGCCTTGCCCGCCGAGCTGCGCAACAAGGCCTGCCTGTGCCCTGCCTGCGCCCAGGTGCTGGAACAACTGGACGCAGCAAAAGCAGCCCGCGACCGTTAAACTGCCACGCCCGGACCCTGGCCTTGTATGCGTCTCGATCGTTTCCTCAGCAACCTGCCCTGCTTCAACCGCCAGCAAGTACGCCTGCTGCTGGTGCAGCGGCGCGTGCGCGTGGACGGCTACTGCGTGAGCGACCCGCACCTGGAAGTCCGCGAGTTCAGCCGCATCGAGGTGGACGACCAACTGTTGCAGGCCGGGCGCCCGGCCCGCTACCTGATGCTGCACAAGCCCCAGGGCTGCGTCAGCGCCACCCAGGACCCGGAACACCCCACCGTGCTGGACCTGATCGACGAAGCGGACACCCATGATCTGCACATTGCCGGGCGCCTGGACTACAACACCACTGGCCTGATGCTGCTGACCAACGATGGCCAATGGTCGCGGCGACTGACCCAACCGAAAACCAAACTGCCCAAGGTCTACTACGTCGAGACCGAACAGGTGATCGAACCCCGTTACATCGACACCTTCGCCCAGGGCTTGTACTTCGCCTTCGAAGACCTCACCACCTTGCCCGCCGAACTGACGCTGATCGGCCCGCGCAGCGCCCGCCTGAGCATCGTTGAAGGCCGCTACCACCAGGTCAAGCGCATGTTCGGCCACTTCAACAACAAGGTGCTGCGCCTGCACCGCGAGCGCATGGGCCCGCTCACCCTCGACCCAGGCTTGCGCCCCGGCGAGTACCGAGCGCTCTATCCCGAAGAAATCCAGGCGATTTGAGCCGGCGACCGCCTGGCGGAAAGATGCCGTCAATTTCCCCAAAGGCACTTGCGGGTTAGTTCGCTGCCTGCTTGAATCCAATCGTCGGTCTGCATGTGACTTGCCAGTCACGCCCGTAGTCCAAGACACCTTTTTGCTGGCTACCGGGGCCTCGATGCACCGGAGTCCGGCAGATTGCCCACCTAGAACAATACCCGTCGACCAGGCGTTACAGGATCGACAAGGGCCCTCGGTTTCTCTTCAAGGCGCATGCCTACCTGTCATAAAGAACGCGCATCCTTGCATGTGCGAACACCCTTTTTGCGCCAGGAGTCGACGACATGAGGCCAGAAATTGCTGTGCTTGATATACAAGGTCAGTATCGGGTTTACACGGAGTTCTATCGCGCAGAGGGCGCCGAGAAAACGATCATCCTGATCAATGGGTCGTTGGCCACAACGGCCTCCTTTGCCCAGACGGTGCGCAGCCTGCACCCGCAATTCAACGTGGTGCTCTACGATCAGCCCTACGCCGGCAAGTCCAAGGCGCACAATCGCCATGAGCGGCTGCTGACCAAGGAAACCGAAGGGCAGATCCTGCTGGAGCTGATCGACCACTTCGCCGCCGACCACGTCATGTCGTTCTCCTGGGGCGGCGCCTGCACCTTGCTGGCCCTGGCACACAAGCCGCGGCGTATCCAGAAGGCGGTGGTCAGTTCGTTCTCGCCGGTGATCAACGAACCGATGCGCGACTACCTGGAAAAGGGCTGCCAGTACCTCAGCACCTGCGACCGCTACAACGTCGGCAACCTGGTCAACGACACCATCGGCAAACACCTGCCGTCGCTGTTCAAGCGCTTCAACTACCGGCATGTGAGCAGCCTGGACAATCACGAGTATGCGCAGATGCACTTTCACATCAACCAGGTGCTCGACCACGACCTGGACAACGCCCTGCGCTCGGCCCGTGTGATCGACATCCCGGTTCTGTTCATGAACGGTGAGTGGGACGAATACACCACCATCGATGACGCCCGGCAGTTCAGCCATCACGTGCGCAACAGCCACTTCAGCGAAATCCGCGCGGCCGGCCACTTCCTCGACATGGAACACAAAGCGGCCAGCAACCAGACGCGCGATGCCCTGCTGGGCTTCCTCAAGCCGGCAGCCGTTCGTGAACCTCGTGTCCGCTACCAGTACGGCCAGGAGCACCATGCACTGGCGATCTGAAACCCCTGGTCGGCGGTAGCGCAACCTCCTGCATCAGCGGCCCGTTGGGGCAGAAGGAAGATGCAAGACCTTGCGCTACCGGCCGCCGACCCCAGCCTTTTTTCCAGGCAAGGCTTCAAATCGCAGTGCGCTTCTGGTACAACGTCTGGCCTGAAAGCGGGTGTCGTATAATGGCATTACTCCAGCTTCCCAAGCTGATAACGAGGGTTCGATTCCCTTCACCCGCTCCAGTTTCCCCAACGTTTCAGCCCACCTGAAACGCAGGCTTCCCAGACGAAGACCTGGCTGCATGTTTCTCCGGCCCAAGGCCAATCCCCTCCCCCGAATCTGCTGACCTTTCAATCCCCGCACGCCCATCCCGGGACGAACAACGCTGTCTTTTGATCTGGCGCGCTGCTGCGTCGGGCCAAGGTGCGCTTTAATGTCCGGTACTGCGCATTTTCGTCACATCGCGAAACACTCGAAAGGACCCGTTCATGTTTCTCTCTCGCTGGCTCCCGGGCCTTTCCAATCTGCTGCATTACCGCCGCGAATGGTTTCATGCCGACCTGCAGGCTGGCCTGTCGGTGGCGGCCATCCAGATTCCGATTGCCATTGCCTATGCACAGATCGTCGGCCTGCCGCCGCAATACGGCCTGTACGCCTGCATCCTGCCGATGATGGTCTATGCCCTGATCGGCAGTTCGCGGCAGTTGATGGTCGGGCCGGATGCGGCCACCTGCGCCATGGTCGCCGGCGCCATCGCGCCACTGGCCATGGGTGACCCGCAGCGGCTGGCGCAGTTGTCGGTGATCATCACAGTGCTGGTGGGCTTGATGCTGATCGGCGCCGGGGTGGCGCGGGCCGGGTTTATCGCGAGCTTCTTCTCCCGGCCCATCCTGATCGGCTACCTGAACGGTATCGGCTTGAGCCTGCTGGCCGGGCAACTGGGCAAGGTGCTGGGGTTTCGGATCGAGGGTGACGGTTTCATCCTGAGCCTGATCAACCTGCTGCAACGCCTGGGCGAGATCAAGTGGCTGACCCTGAGTATCGGCCTTGCCGGGCTGGCCTTGCTGATCTGGCTGCCCCGACGCTACCCGCGCCTGCCCTCGGCGCTGGTGACCGTGGTACTGGCGACCCTGATCGTCGGCTTGTTCGGCCTGGACCGTTACGGGGTGGCGGTGCTTGGCCCTGTGCCGGCAGGTATCCCGCAACTGGCCTGGCCACAAACCAACCTGGCGGAGATGAAGAGCCTGCTGCGTGACGCCCTGGGTATCGCCACGGTGAGCTTTTGCAGTGCCATGCTCACCGCCCGCAGTTTCGCCGCCCGCCATGGCTACGCGATCAACGCCAACCATGAATTCCTCGCCCTCGGGGTGACCAACATCGCCGCCGGGGTCTCCCAGGGCTTTGCCATCAGCGGTGCCGACTCACGCACAGCCGTCAATGACATGGTCGGTGGCAAAAGCCAGCTGGTGGGGATTATCGCCGCCCTGGTGATTGCCGTGATCCTGCTGTTCTTCACCGCGCCCATGGCCTGGATTCCGCAGGCAGCCCTGGGCGCCGTGCTGCTGATGGCCGGCTGGGGCCTGATCGATGTGAAATCCCTGGGGCGGATCTACAAGCTCAGCCGTTTCGAGTTCTGGTTATGCGTGCTCACCACCGTCGGCGTGCTGGGTGTCGGCGTGCTACCGGGCATCATCATCGCCGTGACTCTGGCCATCCTGCGCTTGCTGTACAGCATCTACCAGCCTACCGATGCGGTACTGGGCTGGGTGCCGGGCATCGAAGGCCAGGTCGATATCCGCCGGCACAAGGATGCGCGGACGGTGCAAGGCCTGGTGGTGTATCGCTTCGACGACGCGATCCTGTTCTTCAATGCCGACTACTTCAAGATGCGCCTGCTGGAGGCGGTGCAGCGCGAAGACGAACCACGGGCGGTGCTGTTCGACGCCGAGGCCGTCAGCTCCATTGATGTCAGCGGTATATCGGCATTGCGGGAAGTGCGCGACACGCTCAACGCCCGCGGCATCCACTTCGGCATCGCCCGGGCCCAGGGGCGCTTCCTGCGCATGCTGGTGCGTTCGGGAATTGCCCGGGAGATGGAGGACGGGATGTTGTTCGGCTCGGTGCGCTCGGGGATCCGGGCCTATCGGGTGTGGCGTAACCGGATGCGCAAGGAAGCGGTGGCGCAGTGACCGCGAAACAAACCCGCTCCTGCCGGCAGGAGCGGGCTTGCCCCGCGATACGATCACCCTGGCTGACACACCTTCGGCGTCTCCCCCGCCTTGCCGATCAACGCAATCAACCCACACGGCAAGCTTCCCCGCCACTGCAGGTAATCATGCCCGGCCGGGTATTCCACCTGAGTCACCGCGTACCCCTTGGCCAGCAGTACATCGCGCATGTGCCGGTTGGTGTCGAGGATCTTCGGCCCTTCAAACAGGCCGGACTGCAAGTAGAAGCGCAGTGGCTGCTTGGGCGCTTTCACGTATTCGCGGGTCAGCCAGCCCGGCTCTTCACCGTCCCTGCCCCACCAGTACGAGCCTGACATGCTCAGCACATTGCCAAACCACTCCGGGTGCTTCAGGCCCATGTAGGCAGACGCCAACCCGCCATAACTGGAACCCGCCACCACGGTGCGCGAAGCGTCGGCACGCAGACCACGCGCCTTGGCCCAGGGCATCAATTCTTCGGCCATGAAGCGGGCGAACTGCGGATTGGGCGGCAGTTCCTGCTGGCGACTGAGATCGCTCGGGTTGGCGATGATCAGCGCGGCAGTCGCGGGGATCAGGCCATCGGCAATCAGGTTGTCGAGCAGGGTCGGGGTCGGCACCTGGCGGGTGTAGGCATGGGCATCGAACAGCACCAGCAGTCCTTGCCCCGGTGCGCCGGCTATCCAGCCGGCCGGGCGGTACAGGTACACGTCACGTTCATTACCCAGCAGATGGCTGCCGAGTACCTGACGCTCCACGGTGCCACGGGCCACACCCTGGCGCTCAGCCACCCAGGGCTGCGCCGGCGCATCGGGCAGCTCCAGGCGCGAGCGTGAAAGCCACGGATCACCGCTGCTGTCGGCAAAGGCGTCAGGATTGAGTGGATCGCGGCGGGTGGTGGCCAGTATCACCCGGCGGTCGTTGGACGGTGGCACATCGGCCGCCATCTGGTAGCTCAGGCGCGCGCTGGACGGCACTTCATAGCTGCGAAACCAAACGTCGCTATCACCCAGGCGCTGCAGCTCATCGTGGTTGCCCGAAGGCGCACCGAACACCCGAACGTTGTGCTGGGCGCCGCGCCACAGGAACGTCACCAGGCTGTACCCCGGTTTGTCGACCAGGGGTTCGACCAACGGCGTGCCTTTCGCCTTGCGCGCCGCCCAGAACGCCTGCGTACCGAGCCCCTGAAGCAGCTGTTGCTGCAACTGGCGCATCAGCGGACTTTGCAGCGCAGGCCGGGTGACCTTCTGCTCAGCCACACTGACCACCTGACTCAGGCTCAGCGCGTAATCCGCCTTTGGCCGGGTCGCCAAGGGCTCGGCATGCAAACGAAAATCGCCGCTGGCTGGCGCAATGAACATGAAGTCCCGCGGCTGATCCTGGCCATCGACCAACATCCGCACCGACTGCCCCTGCGCATCGAGCAGGCGCAGGCTGATATCGCCGTCCACCCGTCCGCGCACAAAGTCTCCCTGCTGTAGCCGCAGCGTCCAGTCAGGCTGCTGCGCCTGGGCGACGCTGCCCTTCACCGTCTGCCCGGGCATCAGCGAGGTCGTGGCCATCGCACTGTTCATCGCCAGGGCCAGCAGCAGCCCGCAGCCCCATGGGTTGATTCCATTCATAACCACCTCAGAAGTCGATGCTGGCGGAAAGTTTCAAGGTGCGCGGTTCGCTCACCGTGGCGTAGCCGTCGTTGAACACCCCGGCCCAGTAGGCACGGTTCTCGACGTTTTCAAGGCTTGCGCGCAGCACCACGTCCTTGCTCAGGATGCGCGTGCTGTAGCGACCGCCCAGGTCGTAGCGGGTCCACTGCGGGATCTTCAGGTCGTTGGCGCTATCGAGGTACTGCGAGCTGCTGTGAATGCCCAGGGCCGTCAGGGTCAGGCCTTCGATCCAGGGGGTGTCCCACTCGGCGCCCAGGTTGGCCGACCAGGCCGGCACGCCGCGAGCGGTGTTGCCATCGAAGGTGCCGTTGGCGGTGCGAGTCAGTTCGGCGCGGGTGTAGGTCACGCCGCCGAGCAGGCGCACGGTCGGGGTCAGCGAACCGAACAGGTTCCACTCGACGCCGCGGTTACGCTGTTCGCCATCGTCGGTGTACCGATTGCTGGCGCTGTCGAGCATCATGCTCGGCTTCTCGATCTGGAACAGGCTCAAGGTGTGGGTGAAATCGCCCAGGTCCCACTTGACCCCCGCCTCCACCTGCTTGGCCTTGTAGGGGGCGAACTGCTCGCCATAGTTGGCAGCACTCAGGTCGGTGACCATACCGCCCTGGGTCAGGCC
>Ga0247821_10001932_pt1 | contig 11539 bp, 12 predicted proteins | sample 13C_Glycerol_Day_FD_192481 | JGI IMG/M metagenome (GOLD analysis project Ga0247821, IMG submission 192481) | Soil microbial communities from agricultural site in Penn Yan, New York, United States - 13C_Glycerol_Day14 | ecosystem: Environmental > Terrestrial > Soil > Agricultural land | place... | reverse complement strand
GCAGAAGGTAGTCGGCAAACCGGTCGTCGACCAGTTGCTGTTCACCAATTTCGTATTGCAGTAGGAGCCACCGATGGCCGTGCAGGACCTGCTGTCCCAGGATGAAATCGATGCCTTGTTGCATGGCGTCGACGATGGGCTGGTACAAACCGAAAGCAACGCCGAGCCGGGCAGCATCAAGAGCTATGACCTGACCAGCCAGGATCGCATCGTTCGCGGACGCATGCCGACCCTGGAAATGATCAACGAGCGCTTCGCCCGCTACACCCGGATCAGCATGTTCAACCTGTTGCGCCGCTCCGCCGACGTGGCGGTGGGCGGCGTGCAGGTGATGAAGTTCGGCGAGTACGTGCACTCGCTGTACGTGCCGACCAGCCTGAACCTGGTGAAGATCAAGCCGTTGCGCGGCACCTCGCTGTTCATCCTCGACGCCAAGCTGGTGTTCAAGCTGGTGGACAACTTCTTCGGCGGCGACGGTCGTCACGCCAAGATCGAGGGGCGTGAATTCACCCCGACCGAGCTGCGCGTGGTGCGCATGGTGCTGGACCAGGCCTTCATCGACCTCAAGGAAGCCTGGCAGGCGATCATGCCGGTCACCTTCGAGTACATCAACTCGGAGGTCAACCCGGCCATGGCCAACATCGTCGGCCCGAGCGAGGCGGTGGTGGTCTCGACCTTCCACATCGAACTCGACGGTGGTGGCGGCGACCTGCACGTGACCATGCCGTATTCGATGATCGAGCCGGTGCGCGAAATGCTCGACGCCGGTTTCCAGTCCGACCTGGACGACCAGGACGAGCGCTGGATAAAAGCCCTGCGCGAAGACGTGCTGGACGTCAGCGTGCCGCTCAGCGCCACGGTTGCCCGTCGCCAGTTGAAGCTGCGCGACATCCTGCACATGCAGCCGGGCGATGTGATTCCGGTCGAGATGCCCGAGCACCTGGTCCTGCGCGCCAACGGCGTGCCGTCGTTCAAGGCCAAGCTGGGCTCGCACAAGGGCACCCTGGCCCTGCAGATTATCGATCCGATCGAGCGCCGCTGAGCAGCGCCGCCGGTTCCCACTCCGAATTGATTGCCCGTCGAGGACAAAATGGCTAACGAAAACGACTTCACCTCCGTAGACGACCAGGCCCTGGCCGATGAGTGGGCTGCGGCCCTGGAAGAGACCGGTGATGCCGGCCAGGCCGATATCGATGCCTTGCTGGCTGCGGACGTCGGTGGCGGCTCGACGGCCAACAACCGCCTGCCCATGGAAGAATTCGGCAGCTCGCCGCGCAATAGTGAAAACGTCAGCCTGGAAGGGCCGAACCTGGATGTGATCCTGGATATCCCGGTGAGCATTTCCATGGAAGTGGGCAGCACCGAGATCAACATCCGCAACCTGCTGCAGCTCAACCAGGGCTCGGTGATCGAACTCGATCGCCTGGCCGGTGAGCCGCTCGACGTGCTGGTCAACGGCACGCTGATCGCCCATGGCGAGGTGGTGGTGGTCAACGAGAAGTTCGGCATCCGCCTGACCGACGTGATCAGCCCGAGCGAACGCATCAAGAAGCTGCGCTGAGTGAGCTGGCTCCTGCGACGCGGCCTGGCACTGCTGGCCGCCTTCTACGTGGATGTGGCCATGGCCAGCGCGCAACCGGCGGCTGCCGTGGTGGCACCGAGCGCCGGTGGTAGCGCGGCCGGGCAACTGACCCAACTGGTGCTGGGCTTGCTGCTGGTGCTGGGTTTGATCTTCTTCCTGGCCTGGTTGTTGCGCCGGGTGCAGAACGCCGCCCCGGGCAATGGCCAGGTGATCGAGATCCTCGGTAGTCGTGCCCTGGGGCCGCGGGATCGGCTGTTGCTGATCCAGGTGGGCAAGGAGCAGATCCTCATCGGTCATACGCCCGGCACGATCGAGGCCCTGCATGTCATGGCCGAACCGGTCGACGTGCCTGCCGGTGCGCGCCAGGCAACACCAGAATTCGCCCAGCGCCTGATGGAGCTGATGGGCAAGGATCAGAAGGGTAGGTCGTGATGGGCGCATTGCGCATGATGTTGACGCTGCTGTTGCTGTTGGCAGCGCCATTGGCCGTGGCTGCCGATCCGTTGTCGATCCCGGCGATCACCCTGTCCAGCGGTGCCGACGGCCAGCAGGAATACTCGGTCAGCCTGCAGATCCTGTTGATCATGACGGCGCTGAGTTTCATCCCGGCGTTCGTCATCCTGATGACCAGCTTCACCCGGATCATCATCGTCTTCTCCATCCTGCGCCAGGCCCTGGGCCTGCAGCAGACGCCGTCCAACCAGATCCTCACCGGCATGGCGCTGTTTCTGACGATGTTCATCATGGCCCCGGTGTTCGACCGGGTGAACAAGGATGCCCTGCAGCCTTACCTGAACGAGCAGATGGTGGCCCAGGACGCGATCGCCAAGGCCCAGGTGCCGCTCAAGGAGTTCATGCTGGCGCAGACCCGCCAGAGCGACCTGGACCTGTTCATGCGCCTGTCCAAGCGCACCGACATCGCCAGTCCCGAGCAGGCGCCGCTGACCATCCTGGTGCCGGCCTTCGTCACTTCGGAGCTCAAGACCGCCTTCCAGATCGGCTTCATGATCTTCATTCCGTTCCTGATCATCGACCTGGTGGTCGCCAGTGTGCTGATGGCCATGGGTATGATGATGCTCTCGCCGCTGATCATCTCGTTGCCGTTCAAGATCATGCTGTTCGTGCTGGTCGATGGCTGGGCCCTGATCATGGGTACCCTGGCCGGCAGTTTCGGCGGCGTCTGACGCCGCAAGGAGAAGTAGCCCATGACCCCTGAAGTGGCCGTCGACCTGTTTCGCGATGCGTTGTGGCTGACCACCCTGATGGTGGCCGTGCTGGTGGTGCCCAGCCTGCTGGTGGGCCTGGTGGTGGCGATGTTCCAGGCCGCCACCCAGATCAACGAACAGACCCTGAGCTTCCTGCCGCGCCTGCTGGTCATGCTGATCACCCTGATCGTGGCCGGCCCCTGGCTGGTGCAGAAGTTCATGGAATACATCCTGTCGTTGTACGGCAGCATTCCGCAGCTGATCGGTTGAGCCGTCGATGCTCGAACTGACCGACGCGCAGATCGGCACCTGGGTGGCCAGTTTCATCCTGCCGCTGTTTCGCGTTGCCGCTGTGCTGATGACCATGCCGGTATTCGGTACCACCCTGGTGTCGGCGCGCATTCGCTTGTATTTCGCCGTGGCGATTACCGTGGTCATCGTCCCCGCGCTGCCGGCGCTGCCCGAGGTTCATGCCCTGGACCTGAGTGCGCTGCTGCTGATTGCAGAGCAGGTGATCATCGGCGCGTTGCTGGGGCTGTCGTTGCAGCTGTTGTTCCAGGTCTTCGTGGTGGCCGGGCAGATCGTCGCGATCCAGATGGGCATGGGCTTCGCCTCCATGGTCGACCCGGCCAACGGCGTCAACGTGGCGGTGGTCAGCCAGTTCCTGACCATGCTGGTGACCTTGCTGTTCCTGGCCATGAACGGCCACCTGGTGGTGTTCGAGGTGCTGGCCGAAAGCTTCACCACCTTGCCCATCGGTGGCGGGTTGCTGGTCAATCACTTCTGGGAACTGGCCGGGCGCCTGGGCTGGGTGTTCGGTGCGGCCTTGCTGCTGGTGCTGCCGGTGATCGCCGCGCTGCTGGTGGTCAACATCGCCTTTGGCGTCATGACCCGCGCCGCGCCACAGCTGAACATCTTTTCCATCGGCTTTCCGCTGACCCTGGTGCTGGGTCTGCTGATTTTCTGGGTCGGCCTGGCCGACGTTCTTCCTCATTACCAGTCGCTGGCCACCGAAGCGTTGCAGTGGTTGCGTGAACTGGCACGGGCGCGCTGAGCATGGCAGAGAGCGAGAGCGGTCAGGACAAGACAGAAGACCCCACCGAGAAACGCAAGAAGGACTCCCGCGAGAAGGGCGAGATCGCCCGTTCCAAGGAGCTCAACACCGTCGCCGTGACCCTGGCCGGCGCCGGTGCGTTGCTGGCGTTCGGCGGTGGCCTGGCCGAAACCCTGATGGAGCTGATGCGCATCAACTTCAGCCTGTCGCGCGAGGTGCTGATCGATGAGCGCTCGATGGGGATCTTCCTGCTCGCCTCCGGCAAGATGGCGTTGCTGGCCATCCAGCCGGTGCTGCTGGTGCTGCTGCTGGCGGCGATCATCGGCCCGATCTCGCTGGGTGGCTGGCTGTTCGCCGCCGGCACCTTGGCGCCGAAGTTCAGCCGGATGAACCCGCTGTCGGGGCTCAAGCGCATGTTCTCCATGCATGCGCTGGTCGAGCTGATCAAGGCATTGGCCAAGTTCTTCGTGATTCTGCTGGTGGCCCTGGCGGTGCTGGCCTCGGACCGCGACGACCTGCTGGCCATCGCCAACGAGCCCATCGAGCAGGCGATTATCCACAGTGTCCAGGTGGTGGGCTGGAGCGCCTTGTGGATGGCGGCGGGCTTGCTGTTGATCGCGGCGGTGGATGCGCCGTTCCAGCTGTGGCAGGCGCTGAACAAGCTGAAGATGACCAAGCAGGAAGTGCGCGACGAGTACAAGGACAGCGAGGGCAAGCCGGAGGTCAAGCAGCGCATTCGCCAGTTGCAGCGCGAGGCGGCGCAGCGACGGATGATGGCGGCGGTTCCGGAGGCGGATGTGATCATCACCAACCCGACCCACTATGCCGTGGCCCTCAAGTACGACCCGGAGAAGGGGGCTGCGCCGTTGCTGCTGGCCAAGGGTGCGGATTTCCTTGCCCTGAAGATTCGCGAAATCGCCCGGGAGCACAAGATCCAGGTGCTCGAATCGCCGGCTCTGGCGCGTTCGATCTACTACTCCACGGAGCTTGAAGAAGAAATCCCGGCGGGGCTGTACCTGGCCGTCGCCCAGGTGTTGGCCTACGTCTACCAGATCCGCCAGTACCAGGCCGGCAAGGGCAAGGCGCCCGAGCCGCTCAAGGAGCCGCCGATTCCGCCGGACCTGCGTCGCGACTGATCGCCACCGCCCCGTAGCCGCAGCCTGGCGGCAGCGGCTACGGGGGCAAGCAAATCACCTCAATTCCAAAGTTGGAAAGCTTTTTGCAAAGAGCAGCGCAACGCACGTCGTTCGCGTCAAAGTTTTGCTTGAGCTCAACGAGGAATACCGGTGGATCGCTCTCAGTTAATCAGCAGTGCCCGTAACAACCTGGCCGGGTTGGGCCGGGGTAATCTGGGTGTGCCGCTGTTGCTGCTGGTGATGCTGGCAATGATGATGTTGCCGATCCCGCCGTTTCTGCTCGACGTGTTCTTCACCTTCAACATCGCCTTGTCGATCGTGGTCCTGCTGGTCTGCGTCTACGCCCTGCGGCCCCTGGATTTTGCCGCCTTCCCGACCATCCTGCTGGTGGCGACCCTGCTGCGCCTGGCCCTGAACGTGGCTTCCACGCGGGTGGTGATGCTCCATGGTCATGACGGTCACGCCGCCGCCGGTAAGGTGATCCAGGCCTTCGGCGAGGTGGTGATCGGCGGCAACTACGTGGTCGGTATCGTGGTCTTCGCGATCCTGATGATCATCAACTTCGTGGTGGTGACCAAGGGCGCCGGGCGGATTTCCGAGGTGAGTGCGCGCTTCACCCTCGATGCCATGCCCGGCAAGCAGATGGCCATCGACGCCGATCTCAACGCCGGCCTGATCGACCAGGCCCAGGCCAAGTCGCGCCGCGCCGAGGTGGCCCAGGAGGCCGAGTTCTACGGTTCGATGGACGGTGCCAGCAAGTTCGTCCGCGGTGACGCCATCGCCGGCCTCTTGATCCTCTTCATCAACCTGATCGGCGGCATGGCCGTCGGCATGTTCCAGCACAACATGGCCTTCGCCGACGCCGGCAAGGTGTATGCGTTGCTGACCATCGGTGACGGTTTGGTGGCGCAATTGCCATCGCTGCTGCTGTCCACCGCCGCCGCGATCATGGTGACCCGTGCCTCCGGTTCCGAGGACATGGGCAAGCAGATCAATCGGCAGATGTTCGACTCGCCCAAGGCCCTGGCCGTTTCGGCCGGCCTGATGATCGTCATGGGCCTGGTGCCGGGCATGCCGCACATCGCCTTCATCAGCCTCGGTCTGTTGGCCGGTGGCGGTGCCTACCTGGTCTGGCGCAAGCAGAACCAGGCCAAGGTCAAGGCCCTGGAGGAGGTCCAGCGCCAGCAGGACCAGCTGCCATCGCCACAGCGCGCCCTGGAAACCAAGGAGCTGGGCTGGGACGACGTCACCCCGATCGACATGATCGGCCTGGAAGTGGGCTATCGCCTGATTCCGCTGGTGGATCGCAACCAGGGCGGCCAGTTGCTGGCGCGGATCAAGGGCGTGCGCAAGAAGCTGTCCCAGGACCTGGGCTTTCTGATGCCCACGGTGCACATCCGCGACAACCTCGACCTGGCCCCCAGTGCCTACCGCCTGACCCTGATGGGGGTGATCCTGGCCGAGGCAGAGATCTACCCGGATCGGGAGTTGGCGATCAACCCCGGGCAAGTGTTCGGTACCCTCAATGGCATCGCTGCCCGCGACCCGGCCTTTGGCCTGGAAGCGGTGTGGATCGACGTCAACCAGCGTAGCCAGGCGCAATCGCTGGGCTACACCGTGGTCGACGCCAGCACGGTGGTCGCCACCCACCTGAACCAGATCCTGCACAAGCACTGCCACGAGCTGATCGGCCACGAAGAGGTCCAGCAGCTGCTGCAGGTGCTGGCCAAGGCCTCACCTAAACTTGCCGAAGAGCTGGTGCCGGGTGTCATTTCCTTGTCGGGCCTGCTCAAGGTCCTGCAGGCGCTGCTCGCCGAGCAGGTGCCGGTGCGCGATATCCGCAGCATTGCCGAGGCCATCGCCAACAATGCGAGCAAGAGTCAAGATACCGCCGCGCTGGTCGCCGTAGTGCGCGTCGGATTGTGTCGCGCCATCGTGCAAAGCATTGTCGGCGTTGAGTCCGAGCTGCCTGTGATCACCCTTGAGCCAAGGTTGGAACAGATTTTGCTCAATAGTCTGCAAAGGGCCGGGCAAGGTCAGGAAGACGGTGTTCTTCTGGAGCCGAGCATGGCCGAAAAGCTTCAGCGTTCGTTGATCGAAGCGGCCCAGCGTCAGGAGATGCAGGGGCAGCCGGCGATCCTCCTGGTCGCAGGACCGGTACGGGCAATGCTGTCGCGCTTCGGCCGCCTGGCTGTACCGAATTTGCATGTTTTGGCGTATCAGGAAATACCTGACAACAAGCAAGTCACCATCGTTGCCACAGTAGGCCCCAACGGCTGAGGTAGTGGGTTATGCAAGTTAAGCGTTTTTTCGCCGCCGATATGCGTCAGGCCATGAAGCTGGTTCGAGATGAGCTGGGGGCTGACGCCGCCATCATCGGCAACCGACGGATTGCTGGCGGTGTCGAGCTGACGGCTGCGCTGGACTACAAGCTGTCCGCCCTGGCGCCACGGGTTCCGAATGTCGAGCTCGAAGACGAACTGCGCAAGACCCAGTCGCGCATCGTCACCGCCCAGGCCGAGCTCAGCAGTCGCAGCGAGAGCGAGGACGGCAACCGCCAGTTGTTTGCCGGGCTGCCGCTGACCGCCTCGGAGCCGTTGGTCGAGCCTCACGTCGACGCGCCGGTCGCCCCGGCCGTCGCGCCCGCCGCGCCGGTCGACCCGCGCCTGTTCGATGCCATGCGCTCGGAGCTCAGCGGCCTGCGCGAGTTGCTCGAAGTCCAGCTCGGCTCCCTGGCCTGGAGCCAGCTGCAAGGCAACCAGCCGCAACAGGCCAACCTCTGGCGGCGCCTGCAGCGTATCGGCCTGTCCGGTCCGCTGGCGCGCGAACTGCTCGACCAGACCGTCGGTATCGATGAGCAGCGCCATGCCTGGCGCATGCTGCTCGCGCACCTGGCACGGCGGATCGAGGTACCGGAAATCGAACCGATCGAAGAGGGCGGGGTGATTGCCATGGTCGGCCCGGCCGGCATGGGCAAGACCACGACCCTGGCCAAGCTGGCGGCGCGCTACGTGCTCAAGTACGGCGCGCAGAACCTGGCCCTGGTGAGCATGGACAGTTTCCGCATCGGTGCCCAGGAGCAGCTCAAGACCCTGGGGCGGATCCTCAATGTCTCGGTGACCCACGTCGACCCGGGCCAGTCCCTGGCCCAGGCGCTGGAGCCGCTGCTGCGCAAGCGCGTGGTGCTGATCGATACCGCCGGCCTGCAGGCCAGCGACCCGGCCCTGCGCATGCAGCTGGAGACCCTTGCCGGTCGCGGCATCGCCGCCAGGAACTACCTGGTGCTGGCAACGACCAGCCAGAAGCAGGTGCTCACCGCCGCCTACCACAGCTACAAGCGCTGCGGACTGGCCGGGTGCATCCTGACCAAACTCGATGAAACGGCCAGCCTGGGCGAAGTCCTGAGCCTGGCCATCAGTCATGAACTGCCAGTGGCCTATCTTACTGACGGGCCACGCATTCCTGACGATCTGCACCTGCCGCGCCGCCACCAGCTGGTCAGCCGCGCCGTGAGCGTGCAGATGCAGGACGAGCCCAGCGAAGAGGCCATGGCCGATATGTTCGCTGATCTCTACCACAGCTCCGGCAAACGTGTCGGCTGAGGTGATTGTGAAGACGTTGCAAAGTATCTGCATAGATGGTCTGCCATGCATTTTTCAGGTGTTGAAAGCGCAGCCGTTCATGTGGCCTCGGTCTAAGCAAGACAAGGTAATGAACAAACATGGGTAGCATGCATCCCGTACAGGTGATCGCCGTAACTGGCGGCAAAGGTGGCGTCGGCAAGACCAACGTGTCGGTAAACCTGTCATTGGCGCTGGCAGAGCTTGGCCGTCGGGTCATGCTGCTGGACGCCGACCTGGGCCTGGCCAACGTCGACGTTCTGCTGGGCCTGACCCCGAAACGGACCCTGGCCGATGTGATCGAAGGCCGCTGCGAACTGCGCGACGTGTTGCTGCAGGGGCCGGGCGGCGTGCGCATCGTGCCGGCTGCCTCCGGCACCCAGAGCATGGTGCACCTGGCACCGGCCCAGCACGCCGGCCTGATCCAGGCCTTCAGCGAAATCGGCGACAACCTCGATGTGCTGGTGATCGACACCGCTGCGGGTATCGGTGACTCGGTAGTCAGCTTCGTGCGCGCGGCCCAGGAAGTGCTGCTGGTGGTGTGCGACGAGCCCACCTCCATCACCGACGCCTACGCGCTGATCAAACTGCTCAACCGCGACTACGGCATGAACCGTTTCCGCGTCCTGGCCAACATGGCGCAGAGCCCGCAGGAAGGGCGCAACCTGTTCGCCAAGTTGACCAAGGTCACGGATCGCTTCCTGGACGTGGCCCTACAATACGTCGGCGCGGTGCCTTACGACGAATGCGTGCGCAAGGCGGTGCAGAAGCAGCGTGCGGTCTATGAAGCCTTCCCGCGCTCCAAGTGCGCATTGGCGTTCAAGGCCATTGCCCAGAAGGTCGACAGCTGGCCGCTGCCTGCCAATCCGCGTGGCCACCTCGAATTTTTCGTCGAGCGCCTGGTGCAGCCGACGAGCGCGGGACCTGTGCTATGAATGCCAGCGGATACCGGATGTACTGCAAGGCTTCACGCGATGCCCAATACGAATTGATCGAGCGCTACGCGCCCCTGGTCAAGCGCATCGCCTATCACTTGCTGGCGCGCTTGCCGGCCAGTGTGCAGGTGGAGGATCTGATCCAGGCCGGGATGATCGGCCTGCTCGAAGTCGCCAACAAGTACGACGCGAGCAAGGGTGCCAGTTTCGAAACCTATGCCGGCATCCGGATCCGCGGGGCAATGCTCGATGAAGTGCGCAAGGGCGACTGGGCGCCGCGTTCGGTGCACCGCAACACCCGCATGGTCAGTGACGCGATTCGCGCCATTGAAGCAAAAACCGGCCGCGACGCTAAAGATCACGAGGTTGCTGCCGAACTCCAATTGAGTCTCGATGATTACTACGGGATTCTGAACGACACCCTGGGCAGCCGCCTGTTCAGCTTCGACGACCTGTTGCAGGACGGCGAGCATGAAGGCCTGCACGAGGATGGCGCCAGTGCCCAGCTCGAGCCTTCGCGCGACCTGGAAGACGAGCGCTTTCAGAAGGCCCTGGCCGAGGCCATCGCCAACCTGCCGGAGCGCGAGCGCCTGGTACTGGCGCTGTATTACGACGAGGAGCTGAACCTCAAGGAAATCGGCGAGGTGCTGGGGGTCAGCGAGTCACGTGTCAGCCAGCTGCACAGCCAGTGCGCGGCGCGTCTGCGCAGTCGCCTGGGAGAATGGCGGGCGCGTTGAACGCAGGTTCGATGCAGTCGCGAAATGCATTACCCGAATTGATTGAATGCGCGTTCAGCGCTGAGCGCGTCTAAGACTGCTTGGAGGTCTAATTGAACAAAGACATGAAAATCCTCATCGTCGACGATTTCTCGACGATGCGGCGGATCATCAAGAACCTGCTGCGCGACCTGGGCTTCACCAATACCCAGGAAGCCGATGACGGCAACACCGCGTTGCCGATGCTCGAAAGCGGTCATTTCGATTTCCTCGTGACCGACTGGAACATGCCCGGCATGTCCGGTATCGACCTGTTGCGCAAAGTGCGCGCCGATGAACGCCTCAAGCACTTGCCGGTGCTGATGGTGACTGCCGAGGCCAAGCGCGAGCAGATCATCGAAGCGGCCCAGGCCGGCGTCAACGGCTATGTGGTCAAGCCGTTCACCGCACAGGTGCTCAAAGAAAAGATCGAGAAGATCTTCGAGCGCGTGAACAGCTAAGACTCGCCACGGGGGCGCTATGGAGCAATCACATTCATCCTTGGGCGAGTTCGAGTCGACGCTGAAAAAACATGCCCAGGAGCTGGTCGACAGCCTCGAACGAGGCAAATTCGGCGACGCGGTGCAACTGATCCATCAGCTGAACCAGACCCGTGACCGCGGCCTGTACCAGGAGGTCGGCAAACTGACCCGCGAGCTGCACAGCGCGATCGTCAGTTTCCAGATCGACCCGCACATGCCGCAGGCCGAGGAAGTGTCGCAGATCACCGACGCCACCGAACGCCTGTCCTATGTGGTCAAGCTGACCGAAGGTGCGGCCAACCGCACCATGGACCTGGTCGAGGCCAGTACGCCGGTACTCAACGAACTGAGCGACGAAGCGAAGGCCTTGAGCGTCGACTGGCAGCGCTTCATGCGCCGTGAAGTGGCAGCACCTGAGTTTCGCGAGCTGGCCCGGCGCGTCGACAGTTTCCTGACGCGCAGCGAGGCGGGCAACCGCAAGGTCGCCGGCCACCTCAACGACATTCTGCTGGCTCAGGACTACCAGGACCTGACCGGTCAGGTGATCAAACGCGTCACCGCGCTGGTCACCGAAGTAGAAAGCAATCTGCTCAAGCTCGTGCTGATGGCCAGTCAAGTCGACCGTTTTGCCGGTATCGAACATGACCACCAGCAGCTGCGTGCTGAAAAAGATCAAGAAAAACATCCGACTCGGGGTGAAGGTCCGCAGATTCATGCCGATAAGCGTGAAGACGTCGTGTCCGGTCAGGACGATGTCGATGATCTGCTGT
>Ga0247821_10001929_pt1 | contig 11541 bp, 11 predicted proteins | sample 13C_Glycerol_Day_FD_192481 | JGI IMG/M metagenome (GOLD analysis project Ga0247821, IMG submission 192481) | Soil microbial communities from agricultural site in Penn Yan, New York, United States - 13C_Glycerol_Day14 | ecosystem: Environmental > Terrestrial > Soil > Agricultural land | place... | reverse complement strand
TCGCGGGGCAAGCCCGCTCCCACAGGTGCAGCCACGAAACAGCAGGCCAAAAAAACCACCCCGCAGGGTGGTCTTATCACATCGAGTTCCGATCAGTCGCCGTAATACTCGCAACCGCTGGTGCAGGTTTCGTGGATACGCACCTTGGACAGCTCAGGCAACAGGGGCTTGACCTGGTCCCAGATCCATTTGGCGATCACTTCGCTGGTAGGGTTTTCCAGGCCAGGGATGTCATTCAGGTAGTTGTGGTCCAACTGCTCATACAGCGGCTTGAAGATCGCCTTGATCTCGGCGAAGTCGCGAATCCAGCCGGTGTGCGGGTCCAATGGGCCGGTCAGGTGCAGGGCGACCTTGAACGAGTGGCCGTGCAGGCGACCGCACTTGTGCCCTTCGGGTACGTGCGGGAGGCGGTGTGCCGATTCGAAGGTAAACTCTTTGAAAATTTCCACGATGTCTCAACTCTGAAAACCAATGCTGTCGATCAGTTTACCAGCATGGTGATTACAGCGGTTGCAGTTGCTGATGCAGCTTGCCGGTTTCAATCAGTTCGAGCAGTTCATCACCCAGACGCCGGCTTTCGGACATCGCCGTGTGCCAGTAGCGCTGACGACTGCCTGCATCTCCCATGAAACGTTTGAAGTCGCTACGGTCAGGTAGCTTGCCGAAGGGCAGGCTGGCCAGGTATTGGGCAGACGGGGCCAGCAGCAGTACGTTGCGCAAACGTTCGGCATCGCCACGACGCCAGGGCAGGGCCTTGTCGAACCATCCGGGAATGACTTTATCGGTGAAGTGCGGGTAGAGCACGATATCGTCGCCCTGGTAGGGCAGGTCCAGGTGATAGTCGAGCAGTCCGCCGTCACGGTAGGTACCCTGGCCGACGCCGGGGATGTCCCTGACACCTTCCATCACCATGGGGATGGAGCCCGAGGCCAGCAGTGCGTGGCGCAGGTTGGCCACGTCGAGCGGCAAGCAGCGGGACGGGAAGTCGGTGAGGGGCTGCAGCGGCGGGCTGCTGCGCACGTCATGCAGGATGATTCGTTCGAAGTGGCGGGCCAGTCTCGGGCGGCCCATCAGGTTATCGGCAATCACCGAAGACAATCCCATGCCCAGGCGCCCGCGATGGTCATGGGCCAGCAGCCCGTGGCTTTTCACCACCATGATGTTCAGGCGGTAATGGGGATTGTCGAGCACCTGCGCATCGCGACCTTGCAGCAGGTCGTCGAGCATGCGCTGGCAGCTACGGCTGACTTCGGCCTGGGTTACGCCTTTGGCAAAGTCCTGCTCGGTATAAAGCTGGCCGAGGCGCTGCAGGGCTTCGGCGGGATTGGGCAGGCAGGCACTGGCGAAGCGCCAGGAGCCGATTGACGCACCGATCAAAGCGCGCTCGCGGGGCGCTTTGGCTAGCCAGTGACCAAACAGCGCCAGGTCCAGGCCCTGGATGCCAAGCGCCTTGGGGCCGCCTGCCGCGCCCGGCAGTACACCCACATCCGCCGCCTGCAACCCGCGCTCGCGGATACGGCTCAGGGCGCGGTTGCCGGCTTTGAGGGTCAGGGCCGGGTATTTGATATGGATTGCGCTCATACGGGCCTCACTGTCTGGAGCCGGCAATTATAAAGAACAGCGGTCCAGTTGTGGGGCAGGGGTGCGCTATCATGTCGCCAGTTGTTTTCAGCTTCAATTAAGTTCGGTTGGTTAATCTAGACCCCGTAGAAACATTATTGATCTCAACGGAGAGACACCATGAAAACTTTGACTGCCCTGTTCGCCACTGCTGCCCTTGCGCTGAGCGCCAACGTTGCCATGGCCAAGGACGTACAACCTGATGAAGTGGTGAAACTGGTTCAGGCCAAGACCATCATGTCGCTGGACGACCTCAAGGCCAAGGCCGTTGCCAAGCACCCTGGCGCCACCGTGACAGATTCCGAGCTCGAAGACGAGTACGGCCGCTACATCTACAAAGTCGAACTGCGCGATACCCAGAACATCGAGTGGGATGTTGATATGGACGCCAAGACCGGCGAAATCCTCAAGGACGCCCGGGATAACTGATGACGCATCGATTGCCGGCAGCGCAGGTTGTGTTGGTTGCGCTGTTAGCCCTCTGCTCGCTGGCATCGGCCCGCGATCTTGATCAGGATGAGGCTCTGCGGCTACGCCAGCAGGGCATCATTCTGCCGCTTGAACAACTGCTCAATGACGCCCTGGGCCGCTATCCCGGGGCGACCTTGTTGGAGGCGGAGCTGGAAGAGAAGAACGATCGCTACGAGTATGAGGTCGAGCTGTTGACGCCGCAGGGGGTGGTGCGCGAGATCAAGCTCGATGCATCCAATGGAGCGTTGCTCAAAGACGAGGAAGATGACTGATGCGCCTGTTACTGGTCGAAGACAACGTGCCGCTAGCGGATGAATTGACCCAAGGCCTGCAGCGTCAGGGCTATGCGGTTGACTGGCTGGCCGATGGTCGTGATGCGGTCTACCAGGGCAGCAGCGAACCCTATGACCTGATCATTCTCGACCTTGGCTTGCCCGGGCTGTCGGGGCTTGAAGTCCTGGCCCAGTGGCGTGCCAGCGGTTTGGCGACGCCGGTGCTGATTTTGACCGCGCGCAGTTCCTGGGCGGAGCGCATCGAGGGTTTGAAGGCCGGTGCCGACGATTACCTGAGCAAACCCTTTCACCCGGAAGAGCTGATGTTGCGTGTGCAGTCGTTGCTGCGTCGAGCCCGCGGCCTGGCCAATCAACCGACGCTGGAAGCAGCCGGCCTGCAGCTCGATGAAGGGCGCCAGTGCGTGACCCGTGACGGTGTCGATATTCAGCTCACTGCTGCCGAGTTTCGCCTGTTGCGGTACTTCATGCTGCACCCGCAGCAGATTCTGTCCAAAAGCCATCTGGCCGAGCACCTCTACGACGGTGAAACCGAGCGTGACTCCAATGTACTGGAGGTCCACGTCAATCACTTGCGCCGCAAACTCGGCCGCAGTGTCATCGAGACGCGCCGCGGGCAAGGTTACCGCTATGCCGGGAGTGGCGAGTGAAGTCGATCCAGGCGCGGTTGAGTGTTGGGCTGATTGCGGTACTGGTGCTGGTAGGTCTGGCCCTGGCGCAGTTGAGCCTGTGGTTGTTCGAAGTAGGCTTGCAGCGCTACCTGGAGACCGGGTTACGCAAGGAAAGCGAAAACCTGCTGATTGCCCTGGTCCGTGGGCAATCCGGGCTTGAGCTGGATGAGCGCCGGATTTCCTCGGCTTACCAGCGGCCTTTTTCCGGTTACTACTTTCGCATCGATTTCGACGGCGGCAGCTGGCGTTCCCGGTCAGTTTGGGATCTGGATATGCCGGCGCCGGCCAGCAGCGGGCTGCACACCGATCTGCAACTGGGCCCGGAGAACCAGCAGTTGCTGGTGTTGCGCAGTGATTACCGACGCTTTGGCCAGCCTATTTCGATCAGTGTCGCTCAAGACTACACCCCGGTGCGCGAGCAGTTTCGCCGAATGCAGCAAATCGGGCTGGGTTTGGGCGTCATTGCCTTGATGCTGGTGCTGGTGCTCCAACGCATCACGGTCACCCGTTCGTTACGCCCGCTGGAGCGTGTACGCGAACAGATCGCCCAGTTGCAGCAAGGCAAGCGCTCGCAGCTCGACACTCAGGTGCCTAGCGAGCTCGAACCCCTGGTCGCCCAGATCAACCACCTATTGGCTCACACCGAAGACAGCCTGCGGCGTTCGCGCAATGCCTTGGGCAACCTCGGGCACGCGCTGAAGACACCGTTGGCGGTGCTGCTGAGCCTGGCGTCCAGCGAACAGTTGAAGGATGCGCCGCAGGTGCGCGTACAACTGCGCGAGCAACTGCAGCAGATCCAGCAGCGTCTGAGTCGTGAACTCAACCGTGCCCGGCTGGCTGGCGATGCCTTGCCTGGCGCGCAGTTCGATTGTGATGCCGAGCTGCCCGGGTTGCTTTCGACCCTGGGCATGATCCACGGCGAAGGTCTGGAGCTCAGTCAGCGAGTGCCCCCCGGTCTGCTGTTGCCCTGGGACCGTGAAGACCTGCTCGAGCTGCTTGGCAATCTGCTGGACAACGCCTGCAAATGGGCGGACAGCGAAGTGCGCCTGACTATCGAGGAGCAGTCCGAAGGCTATCTGCTGATCATCGACGACGATGGGCCGGGTATCCCCGAGTCCGATCGCCAGCAAGTACTCGAACGCGGTACCCGGCTGGATGAGCAGGTCGATGGACATGGCCTGGGCTTGGGCATTGTGCGTGACATCGTCGAAGTCTGGGGCGGACAAATGACACTGCAAGACAGCCCCCTTGGCGGGTTACGGGTCAGTATCGCGTTGCCGCGCAGGGGTTAACGCTGTCCACGAAAATTGGCCATTCCGATCTCTTTTTGGCCAACCACACACTGTGAACCCCTAAAACCCTCAGCAAGAATCAGAAGGCCAAACTCGGGGGAATAATCCATGGCCACACTGAAACGCATACTTGCTGTCAGCGTAGGGGCACTGACGCTGTTGACCAGCGCCGTGCAGGCTGAAGTTCGGGAGTTGAGGGTGTACAACTGGGCGGACTATATGCTGCCATCGGTGCCGAAGGACTTTGCCGCCCAGTCAGGCATCAAAGTGACCTGGGATACGTTCGACACCAATGAATCGCTGGAAGCCAAATTGCTCACCGGCAATTCGGGATACGACCTGGTGGTGCCTTCGAACCAGTTTCTCGATACCCAGATCAAGGCTGGTGTGTTTCAGAAACTGGACAAGAGCAAACTGCCCAACTGGCGTCATCAGGACCCGGTGTTGCTCAAGCTGCTCGACAGCAACGACCCGGGCAACCAGTACGGTGTCCCCTACATGTACGGCACGGTGCTGATCGGCTTCAACCCGGACAAGGTCAAGGCGGCACTGGGTGAGCAGGCGCCGGTGGACAGCTGGGACCTGGTGTTCAAGCCCGAGAACATGGAGAAGCTCAAGTCCTGCGGTGTGGCGATGCTCGACTCGCCTTCGGAAATCCTGCCGCTGGCCTTGCACTACCTTGGCCTGGACCCCAACAGCCAGAACCCTGAGGACTATGAAAAAGCCAAGGCCTTGATGCTGAAGGTTCGTCCCTACGTCACTTATTTCAACTCTGCCAAATACATGACCGACATCGCCAACGGTGACATCTGTGTCGCCATCGGCTATTCCGGCAGCTTCTACCAGTTCGGTAACCGTGCCAAGGAGGCCGGCAATGGTGTGGTCGTTGACTGGCGTCTGCCTAAAGAGGGCGCGCCGATCTGGTTTGACACCTTTGCGATTCCGAAAAGCGCGAAGAACGTCGCCGAAGCCCACGCGTTTCTCAACAACCTGATGGACCCGAAGGTCATCGCTCCGATCAGTGATTTTCTCGGCTATCCCAATGCCAACAAAGACTCGTTGGCGCTGATCAAACCGGACATTACCGGCAACCCCAACCTGACACCGACCCCCGAAGCCCTGGCAAAGCTCTATGTGGTGCAACCGCTGCCGCAGAAGCTTGAGCGTGTGCGGACCCGGGTCTGGACCAGCATCAAGTCGGATAAGTAATGGCGCTGCTGCGCGGCGCACAGCGGTAGCGCCGCATTGCAGAGCGGCTCAAGCCAGGGTCAGGCTCAGCATCACCGGCAAGGTCAGCGCCGCCAGCAAGGTCTGCAAGGCAATGATGTTGGCCATCAGCGGGGCATTGCCGCCCATCTGCCGGGCCATCACATAAGAGGACGAAGCGGTTGGCAGGGCCTGGAACAGAATGGCGATGATGGCTGCCTGACCGCTGAGTCCGAGTAATCGACAGACGCCATAAGTGGTCAGTGGCAACACCACGAATTTGAACGCCGAGGCGGCCAGCAAGGGCCGTGGTCCCAGCCCCTGAGCACTGCTGCCCAGTGCCGCACCGACGCACAGCAGGCCCAATGGCAAGGCCGCCTGGCCGAGTGCCTTGAGGGTCGGTTCGATGCCGGCAGGCAGCCCTATCCCTGATACCCGCAGGGCAATGCCGAGCGCGCAGCCAACGATCAATGGATTGCTGCAGATCGCCTTGAGTACCGCGCCGATCGAGCTGCGCGTGCCGCTGTAGCGGGCAAAGACCATGACGCACAGGACATTCACCGTGGGAACGATCGCAGCGTTGGCCACCGCTGCCAGAGCGACTCCCCCGGTGCCATAAATCCCGGCGGCGAGTGTGGCGCCAATGTAATTGTTGAATCGCACCCCACCCTGGAACACCGAGGTAAAGCTGGCGCCATCGTGAGCGACTGCAGGCTTGCACAGTACGAGCAAGGTCGCGCCAATCAGGGTCGAGAGCAGGAGTACCGCCACCATGTCGAACACTGGAAGGCCCGTCAGGTCAGCAGTTGCCAGACCATGCATGAACAGAGCGGGCAGCAACACGAAGTAGCTCAGGCGCTCGGCTGCCGGCCAGAAGCTTTCGCCCAGAAAGCCCTGGACCCGCAGCCAGCGGCCCAGGGCAATCAGCAGGGCGATCGGGACAATGGTGGCAAGGATCAGGTTCAGCATCAGGCGAGGTTCCTATCAGTCGGGCTCCCTGATGGGAGTCGACATCAGGATAGCCGCTGGCACTGAAAGAGAAAAACGCTGAATTCTCAACCAACCATTAAGGAAAACTTCATGGTTGGCCCAAGGTCGCTTTCAATACCGCAGTCAGATGACGCCGACCGCTGCTGGCATGTTCGAGCAGGCCAACAGAACGCACGCGCTGCGGTTCGCCGAAGGGCAGCAAGGTCACTGCGGGCAGTTGCGGCAAGTCTTCGTCGGCCAGGGGCACGATGGCCACGCCCAGGCCCATCGAGGCCATGTGGGTCAGGGCTTGCTGGCTGTCCAGTTCCATCTGCTCGCTGACTGGCAGCTGCTGCTTGCGCAGCTCCTGCTCGATGATGCGGCCGGCCCAGGCGCGCTTGTCAAAACGCAGGAACGGCTGGCTGGCAAGCAACTCCCGCAAGCTCGCGCCCGCAAAACCCGGCCCGGCGACAGCCCAGAAGCGGTTCTGGTAGAGCGGGGTGAAGTCCAGGTTGGCCGGGTACGGGGCCACTGGTTCGGTGGTGATGGCCGCGTCCAGTTCACCGTCTTCGACGCGCCGCGCAAGTTCGGCGGACATCCCCGAGAGTACGCTGATATGCAAGTGCGGATGCTCGGCCTTGATCCGCACCAACGCCGCTGGCAGGCGTCCGGCCAGTGCGGTGTGGATGGCGCCGATCTTCAGGCGGCCATGCAGGCCCGGCCCACTGATCAACGCGTCAGCCATCTCGTCATAGGCGGCAAGAATGTGCTCGGCGCGTTCGACCGCCAGGTGGCCGGCCTCGGTCAGACTGACCTGACGTCGGCTACGGTCGAACAGGCTGACCTGCAGTTCCTCTTCCAGACTGCGGATATGCAGACTGACCGCCGAGGGAGTCAGGCTGAGGATATCGGCAGCGCGGGCAAAGGTGCCGTGGCGTGCAATGGTGACCAGGGTGCGCAGGGCTTTGAGCGACAAACGCGGGCTCCGATTGTGCAGAGGAGGGGGCACTCATGATGGCGTCGTTCAACGCTGATGGAAAGCGCCAGACTTGGGCTGGCCATACGCCTGGGTGATCCGGTCGATCACCATCGCCAGGGCGACGATCGCCAGCCCGGCTTCAACGCCCTTGCCGACGTTCAGGGTCTGGATGCCTGCCAGTACATCTTCGCCCAAGCCCCGTGCGCCGATCATCGAAGCGACCACCACCATCGACAGGGCCATCATCACCGATTGATTGAGCCCGGCCATGATGCTTGGCATCGCCAGCGGCAGCATGACCCGGCGCAGCCGTTGCCAGCGCCCGGCCCCCAGCCCCTGGGCGGCCTGGGTCAGGGATGGGTCGATTTGCGACAGGCCCAGTTCGGTCAGGCGGATCAGCGGCGGCAATGCATAGATCAAGGTGGCGAAAATCGCCGGGACCTTACCCAGGCCAAACAGCATCAGCACCGGGATCAGGTAGACGAAGCTGGGCAGGGTCTGCATGACATCGAGTACCGGCATCATCAGTTGCCGCGCCCGTGGGCGGCTGGCCAGCAATACACCGATGGGCACACCGATCAGGAGGCACAGACCGGTGCTCACCAGCACCAGTGCACAGGTTTGCAGGAGTTTGTCCCACAGACCGATCACGCCGATCAAAAACAGCAGGCCGGTCAGCACCAGCGCCCGGAGGCTGCTGCGACTGGCGTGCCAGGTGAGTAGCGCGACAATCAGCAGCAACAGCCACCAGGGGGTCGCACGCAACAGGTTTTCCAGGCCGACCAACAGCTGCAGCAGGCCGTCGGAAACGCCACGCAATTGGTCGCCGTAGGCCAGCACCAGCCAGTCGACGAAGCGGTTGACTGCGTCAGCGAAGGAGAAATGCAGGGTTTCTGGAAAGCCTCCACTCACAAGCCGGCCTCGACACGTGCGGCGATGTCGGCGGGCAGCCAGGCTTTCCAGATGGCTGGGTGATCATGCATGAACTGCGTCGCGGCATCCTTGGGCGACTCGCGCTTTTCGCTCATCTGCGCCAAGGTTTTGTTCAATAGGTCGATGGGCAGGTCAACCTTGGCGAAGAACTCGACCAGTTGCGGGTATTCGTTACGAAACGGCGCGGAGATACCGATCGACAGTTTCGCCGGCAGTGAACGGCTGCCTTGCGGGTTGGGGTTGCTGGCATCGGTCAGGGTTTTCCAGGCCGCTTCATTGAAGGGTGGTTCTTCCAGGCGTACCAGGGAGAAGCGCCCCATCAACGGCGTGGGAGACCAGTAGTAGAACAGCACCGGCTTGCCGCGGCGGATCGCCGAGGTGATTTCGGCGTCCAGAGCGGCACCGGAGCCGCTGCGAAAATTCACATAGTCATTGTCCAGGCCGTAGGCCTTGAGCTTCTGGCTGTTGACGGTTTCCGAGGTCCAGCCACTGGGGCTGTTGAGGAAACGTCCCTTGTCAGGTGTTTCCGGGTCGGCAAACACGGCTTTGTACCGGTTGAGTTCATTCACCGAGCGCAGCTCCGGGGCCAGGGCTTTGATCGCGCGAGCCGGGTCACCCTTGATCACGTACTCGGGCACATACCAGCCTTCATCGGCGTTTTTCACCGTGTCGCCGACGGCGAACACCTGGCCGGCCTGTTCGGCCTTGACCCAGGCCGGGCTGCGGCCAGCCCATTCTTCGGCGATCACCTGGATGTCATTGCGTGCCAGCGCCACTTCCATGCTCACGGTGCTGCCGGGCAGCGTATCAGTGGGGAAGCCGTAGCCCTTCTCGACGATCAGACGCAGGATTTCGGTGGTCAACGCACCGCTTTCCCAGGTGATGTCGCCAAAGTGGATCGGCGCTCGCGCTTCGGCAGCGACGGCGTTGTCGTTGCCAGCCAGACTCAGGGCCAGCACCAGGCCAGCCAGCAGCGTCGGGATGTTGTTCATCGGAGCCTCGTCGTTGGCGGGTCTACAGGTTCGGGCAAGTGTAGACGACGACAGGGCGGCTATTGTCCAGAGGCTTAGCGCCATGGGAATGCGTTCTGTCTGCACGCGTCGACAGGTCGAGTGTGAGCATCGGAGGTGGCGTGTCCAGTGAAGAGGGCACAGGCGTAAACCGGTGAAGGGATGACGTATGAGCCTTGATGTGAGTTTTGTGTACTACCGCAACTTCCGTTTTGATGGGAAATTTCACGTGCGCTGTATCGGCAGTGGTCTGAGCAAAGTCAAAAGCATCCGTTATGAACTGGAGAAGGCCGGACCTGACGGTGCTGTGCACGTCGATGCGCAGTCCGTGCACTCCCAGGCCCACAGCGGTGCCCTGGTCGACCATGGCTGCCCGGCCACTCTGCGGGCCGAGGCTGCGGCCGGAACCTATACCATCAGGTCGCAGATCAGGGTGATGGATGATGTGTCGGACCTGCCTGTCGACGCGTTTCGCTCGCTGGAGATGGAGCCGCTGGTCATCGTTATCAACGAAGGTGAGTTGAGCCGGACCATTCTCGACACTGTGCCGCTGGAGGCCGCTAGCCGCAGACTCAGGCGAGCTGTGGCGGAAGATCAGGGGCACGAGCCTGCGGACGAGGCGCACGGGGTGGTCGACCCTTATGCCGCGACGATCGAGCCATTCCCTGAAATCGATCCGGGCACGTCCTACCCACCCTTGGTGCTGAAATTCGGCAAAGGGGGCTATGAGCGTTTCCTGGCCGAGCTTGAACCCGGGTCAGGCTCCAGCCTCGTGCGTCTCTGGCCCGAACTCAAGCAGGTCATCGACCCCCGGCCGTTTCTGCAGGCGCAGGAGCGTCTTGATGAAAAGCTCCAGGCATTGAAGGACTACTGCTGTCTGGAACAGCCGCCAAGCATGCTCAATGACACCTACGTGGCGTTGATCAAGACCCTGGCAGCGCTGGAATACCTCGATGCCCTCTACTTCATCGCCCCTGACCAGGATTCGGGCAATATTCTGCTCGCTGGCGCTGCGGCGGTGCTGGCGACGCTGATCACCGGGACGGCAGTGGCAGCGGGCAACCAGGCCTTTGACGACGCCCAGCCGACCCCTGACTACGTGCCGTTGCAGACCTATCTGGAGGAGCCCGGGCCCCGCTATCAGGGCATGAATGTTCGCAAGGCATGGGCAAAGCAGGTGACGGGAAAAGGCGCTCGGGTGCACTTTTCCGATGGTGGCCTGTTTCCACAGCATGAGGACCTGCGAGGTAATCGCAATCTCAAGATCATTACCTTGCAGCCCAATGGTGATCCCGGCCACGGCACCAAATCAGTGGGGATCCTGCTGGCTACGCCCAACGGATTCGGCATGACCGGCATGTGCCATGCCAGCGAACTGTATCTCTACAACAACCAGGCCCGTGACGCTTCCTTGCATTCCCAGACCCCGAAAGACCTTCTGCGCCATGTTGAGCCTGGGGATATAGTGGCCATCAACCGACAATCCGCCCATCCGGATGTGTTGTCGACTTTTCTGCCTTCCCTGCATGAATCGGACTGGTGGGACATGGCGAAAGCGCTTACCGAACGAGGTGCGGTGGTGATCTTCGCGGCTGGCAATGGCAGTAGCAAGACCATTGCCGATAAAGGTACAACTGCCGGATACGGGGTCAGCCTCGCTGACTGGCCTTATTTTCATGACCATGGGGAGGCCGATGCCATTGTGATAGGCGCTTGCCAGTCATGGGATGGCAAGCCCCATCAGTATTCCAACTTCAATTACCCGCACTGGATGCTCAATGCCTGGGGGGACAGCGTGGCCACCCTCGGCAAAGGTGCGCTGCAAGATAAATCGGCTGACGATCGGGACTACACCGCCAACTATGGTGGGACCTCAAGCGCAACACCCCTGGTTGCGGGGGCGTTGAGCCTGATTCAGTCGTATGCCATGGAGCAGCATCATCTCTATCTGAATACCAGTCAGATGCATCTGCTGGTCATGCAGGCAGGCTACCGCGACGCCACCTTGCCCCACTCGGCGGTATTGCCGATGGGGGCTCGGCCGAACGTGCATGCTGCATTGGTGTTGCTCGATCAGATCCTGGGCGGTGGCGCTCATTT
>Ga0247821_10001927_pt1 | contig 11561 bp, 12 predicted proteins | sample 13C_Glycerol_Day_FD_192481 | JGI IMG/M metagenome (GOLD analysis project Ga0247821, IMG submission 192481) | Soil microbial communities from agricultural site in Penn Yan, New York, United States - 13C_Glycerol_Day14 | ecosystem: Environmental > Terrestrial > Soil > Agricultural land | place... | reverse complement strand
CCGCCACGGCAGGGCGGGAAGCCCCAGGCGACGTACAACAGGTGTGGGCGGTCGGTCATGCAGTTCCTCTTAAGAGATTGAGAATCGCGTCGGCCAGGTCGTCGTACGGCGTGTTCGTGGGCAGATGGTCGGCCGCCCACTGCAGCGCGTGGTCGCGCAGCTTCTCCAGCTCACCAGGATCCGCGGACCAGCGCCGCAGGGTCTCGGACGCCTCCGCCACCGAGTCCACCAGTACTCCGCCACCGGACTCCTCGATCACCTTCGACTGCCGGGGCAGGCGGGTGGACAGCACGGGAAGGCCGCTGGCGAGGTACTCGTAGATCTTGGACGGCATCGCTTCCACGAACGCCGGGGTGGGCTGGAGCATGGCCAGGCCCGTCCAGGCGCCGTGCGCGATCCGCCAGGCGTCGGCGGGCGGCTGGCGCCCGTGCAACCGGACCCGGCCGTCCAGGTCCGGCTGCGTGATGCGGGATTCGAGCCGGTCCCGGTCCGCCTGCGCGACCGGGCCGACCAGGTCGAGAGACCAGTCCGGCGCCGCGGCGACGGTCTCGACCATGTCGAACAGACCCCGGCTGGCGCGCAGGTCCCCGACGTACACCGCGCGCGGTGTGCCGATCGGCGGGGACGGGGCCAGAAAGCCGTGGTCCGGGAGGTTCTGCACCACCAGGCGGTGCTTGGCCTTGTGCGGGGCGAGGTGCGAGTCGGCGACCACGGTGAGATCGGCGCGCGCGGCCAGCTTCGACCCGGCGCGGACGATCAGCCGGGCCGGCAGTCCCGCCGGCCCCTGCGCCCAGGCGCGATCGGCGAGCAGCCGCTCGTAGTCCTCGTGCACGTCGACGACGAACTTGCGCCGCCGCATCGTGGTGACCAGCCGGGTGACCGGGATCATGTCCGGGTCGACCGTCATCACCACCTTGGCCTTGGTCCGCCAGGGCAGGACGGCGGTCCGCGCCAGCCGCTGCACCATGTTGCCGCGCGGCCCGGCGTGCACGACCGCGCCGGCCGGTCCGCCCTCGGCATCACCGAGGCCCCACAGCTCGACCGTGAGGTCGCGGTGCTGCAGGGCCGCGGTGATCTTGTGCAGGCGCGCATCGGCCACGTCGTGGCCGGTCGTGATGATCCCCACGTCCGGCGCGGTGCTGCGTGACATTGGTCAGAGGTCCTCGAGTGAGACAGCTTCTGCTTCGCCGACCTGCAGGAACTTCGTGTAGGCCTGGATGACCTCGTTGGGCTCGCCGCGCATCATCAGCTTGCCCTTGTGCAGCCAGATGCAGTCGTTGCACAGCTCGCGGACGCTGCTCATCGCGTGGCTGACCAGGAACATGGTCCGGCTGTTGGTGACCAGCTCGGTCATCTTCGCCGCGGCCTTGGTCTTGAACGACGCGTCACCGGCGGACAGCGCCTCGTCGATCAGCAGGATGTCCGGGTCCATGTGCACCGCGACGGAGAACGCCAGCCGGCTGAACATGCCGGACGAGTACGTCCGCATCGGCATCTCCATGAAGTCACCGAGCTCGGCGAAGTCCGCGATCTCCTCGTACTTCGCCTCGATCTCCTTGCGGCTCAGACCGGACGCGAGACCGCCGAGGACGACGTTCTCCCGGCCCGACAGCGCCGCGTTGAAGCCGACGCCCAGGGCCAGCAGCGTGGACACCCGGCCGTGCACCTCGATCCGGCCCGACGTCGGCGGCAGGATGCCGGCGATCGACCGCATCAGCGTCGACTTGCCGGCGCCGTTCGCGCCGATGATGCCGATCGTGGTGCCGTGGTCGACGTCGAAGGACACGTTCTGGACGGCCTTGACCTCGCGCACCGCACGCTCGCCGCGGCCGAGCCGGACGATCGCGCTCTTGAACGTCGGCACCCGCTCGAACGTGGTCCGGTAGGTGATCGAGACGTCCTGCACCTTGACGGCCGGAATGCCCGTCGGGGTCTTCTGCATGGGCTTCTTCTCGGTCTCAGAGACGGACAACGAACTCACGCTCCCTCGACATGAAGAACAACGAGCCGACCACGAAGGCCAGAATCGCCCAGAACCCGGCGCCGGCCCACATCTGCCACTTCGGGATGTCGCCGCGGACCAGCAGGTCGGTCCACCCGCCGATCAGCGTGTAGAGCGGGTTGTACTGGATGAAGCCCTTGAACTTCGCCGGGGCCTGCTCGGCGAACCACAGCACGGGCGACAGGTACAGCCAGATCCGCACGAAGTACGGCAGGAAGCTGGTGGTGTCGCGGAAGTAGACCTGCAGGGCCGCGAAGATCATGCCCATGCCGGCGGCGAACACCGTCAGCATGACCAGGAACGCCGGGGCCAGCAGCATCTGCCACTTCAGCGGCTGCCGCATCGCGACGTGGATGATCAGGTACACCGCGAGGGTCGGCAGGAAGCGGAAGAACGCCGTCCTGACCGCCGACAGCGGCAGCAGCATCCGCGGGAACGACATGTTCATCAGCAGCTTGCCGCCGCCGACCACGCTCGCCGCACCGGCCGTCATCGCACCGGAGAAGTAATAGAAGGCGAAGAGACCGCCGCACATGTGCGCGAACCGCTCGGCCGCATCCACCTTGGCGCTGCCACCGGCGATGATGTCGACCAACAGGTAGTACACCGCGGCCAGGAGCAGCGGGTTCAGGACCAGCCACACCTGTCCGAAGAAGGTGTTCGTGTTGGCCGCCCGGATGTTCGTCCGGGACATCTCCGCCGCGAACTCCCGCCGCTGCCACAGCGCCTTGAAGTACGGGCGCAGTGCCGGCAGTCCGACCTTGTGAGGTTCGTACACGTGCACCGACGGGTTGAACTCCTCGTCGACGCTAGTCGCGTTCATTCAGGCGATGCCTCTCTCTGCCGGAAAGTTGGATCCACAATGGCCGATCACCTGGGTTTCGGCGGTTGCCGCCCGGGGTACGGCGACGTGCCACGCGGACCGGGAAGCAGAGTAGCGGATCGGCACGGGGGCCGACGACACAGCGGTCCTCCTTAGTGAGCAACGACGTACGGACGGCTACCAAACGTCGTACCCCGCTGCGTCCACAACACCTGCGTCGTCCTTCGCCGATCGTTATCCGGAATATACATTTGACAGCCAGCGACGACCAAAACGCCTTCCAGGCAAGTCAAATCGCTGTCAATTCACGATGTACGACGCTACCCGCCCGCGCCAAGTTGGCGTGACCTGTCCCACCAGGACAGACAGTCACCGATGAGACCCCAGGAAGTGCCTTCCGGCGGCGGACGTGTCACGCAACAGCACGTCCGACCTCCCCATGGACAGCCTCACCATCCACGGAGTACCCGTCGGCACCTCCCGGGGTTCCACCGTCGATCCGGTCCGGTGCCCGCGGTGGGCGGATGCGGACACGTCCGGATCGACCGGCACGATGACCAGGGCGGCGGTCATCGCACCATCAGTCCGTCCCCAGAGGTGCTGCGTACGCCGGCAGGTGCGCGCAGCAGGTGTGGGGGCGGACCGGAGACCGGAGCAGGACAGCGCACGCCGGGAAACCCGGGCGCTGGGGACGGCAGCCACGACGCGAGGGGCGGCGGTACACGGCGGAACCGGTCGCATCGGGCACTCCTCCTCATCGGCCTCACGATTGGAGATGCCACAGTTTGTACACCCTCCGGCACAGCGGGTGATGGCACGGAAGTGCGAGGGCACCGATGCGCCGGGATCGAGACCCAACCGAAACAGGCTCCGCTGACGGGACAGCCAACTCGGGCCAGAATTGGAACAGCAGCCCGGCGGCGCTCAGGTGGTCCGTCGCCGGGCTGCTGGACCTCAATTCTCGCTCACGACTGCGCGGAAATGGTGGCCAGATGGTGACACGGCACAATAATGCTGACAGGACAACAAATATCGCTGCGTGTTTACGCGCCGACACGGACCGTGCCGACGGCGCTGGAACGCCCCGTCTACGCTGGAGGGGCGGTTGCGGACGGTGACAGCAGTCGGAAGGGAAGGCGGCGTTGTGAGCGCAGCGGACACGGAGCGTGTCGGTCATCTGAGGGTGCTCGGGCTCAACGACGACGAGATCAGGGTCTACCAGCATCTGCTGCGGACCGGCCCGTCGTCGATCACCGAGCTGGACGACGCGGTTCCCGACCGGGAGCGTTCGATCGACTCCGCCCTCGGCGGACTCGTGCAGGCCGGCCTGGCCCGCCGGTCCGGCTCGGACCACTCCCGGTACCTGCCGGTCCCGCCGGATGCGGGCCTGGAGGCGATGACGCTGCGCCGCGAGTCCGAGCTCAAGCAGGCCCGGATCGAGGTCCTGAACGCGTACGACGAGTTCCGCCGGACCGTGCACAACGAGTCGACGACGCACCTGATCGAGGTGGTCACCGGCAGTGCGATCGTCGAGCGGATCCACCAGATCAAGGGCGGCGTCCAGCGCGAGATCCTGGCGATCGACTCCCCGCCGTACTACATCGGCGGCCCGAACCAGGAGGAGATCGACCAGCTCAAGCGGGGCGTCTCCTACCGCGTCGTGTACTCACCGGAGTCGGTCGAGGTGCCCGGCTACCTGACCGAGAACATCCTCCCGTGCGTCGAGGCGGGTGAGCAGGCGCGGGTGCTGCCCGACGTACCGGCGAAGCTGACGATCATCGACGGCTCGATCGCGTTCGTGTCGATGTCGGCGCGCGACACCGACGTGAACCGGTCGCTGCTGATCATCCGGCCGAGCAGCCTGCTGACCGCGCTGATCGGCATGTTCGAGCTGTGCTGGCGCAACGCGCTGCCGCTGCACGCGTCGGTCGGCGCGGAGGACGACCGCCTGGAGCCGATCGAGCGCCGCCTGCTCGCCCTGCTGGCCACCGGCGCCGCGGACGACACGATCGCCCGCACGCTGGGCATCAGCCGCCGCACCTTCTTCCGGTACCTGGAGCGCCTGATGAACCGCACAGGCGCCAGCACCCGCTTCCAGCTGGCCCTCCACGCCGCCCGCGAGAACTGGCTCTGAGGAACGCCGAAAGGGCCCGCACACGCTGGTGTGCGGGCCCTTCGGCGTTCTGGTCAAGCTTGCGCCGGGATGAACTCCTTGGCGACGACCTCGGCGATCTGGGCGGTGTTCAGCGCCGCGCCCTTGCGCAGGTTGTCGCCGCAGACGAACAGTTCCAGCGCGTTCGGGTCGTCGAGCGACTTGCGGACCCGCCCGACCCAGGTCGGGTCGGTGCCGACGACATCGGCCGGCGTCGGGAACTCGCCCTCGGCCGGGTTGTCGAAGAGCAGCACGCCGGGAGCATCCCGCAGTACTTCACGGGCGCCGTCGGCATCGACCTCCTGGACGAACCGGGCGTGCACCGACAGCGAGTGCGTGGTGACGACCGGGACCCGCACACAGGTCGCCGACACCTTCAGGTCCGGCAGGCCGAGGATCTTGCGGGACTCGTTGCGGACCTTCAGCTCCTCCGACGACCAGCCGTCGTCCTTGAGCGATCCGGCCCATGGCACGACGTTCAGCGCCAGCGGAGCCGGGAACGGACCGAGGTCGTTGCCGACCAGCCGCCGGACGTCACCGGGCGTGCTGCCCAGCTCCCGATTGCCCGCCACCTTGGTGAGCTGGTCGTACAGCGCATCGATCCCGGACTGCCCCGCACCGGACGCGGCTTGGTACGACGCCACCACGAGCTGCTCGAGCTCGTAGCGGTGGTGCAGCGCACCCATCGCGACGATCATCGACAGCGTCGTGCAGTTCGGGTTGGAGATGATGCCCTTCGGCCGGTTCCGGGCCGCCTCGGCGTTCACCTCCGGGACCACCAGCGGCACGTCCGGGTCCATCCGGAACGCGCCCGAGTTGTCCACCACGACGGCGCCCTTGGCGGCCGCGATCGGCGCCCAGTGCGCCGACACCTCGTCCGGTACGTCGAACATCGCGACGTCGATCCCGTCGAAGGCGGCCTCGCTGATCGCGACCACCTCGACCTCCTCGCCGCGGACCACCAGCTGTTTGCCCGCGGAGCGCTCGGAGGCGATCAGCCGGATCTCTCCCCAGACGTTCTGCCTGGTCGAAAGCAGGGTCAGCATCACCGACCCGACGGCGCCGGTCGCACCGACCACCGCCAGGGAGGGCAGGCCCGTCCGGTCGTCGATCGTGTTCTCCACAGCGCTCACAGGGGTCACCGTCCAGTTCCTCCGTAGACGACAGCCTGGGTGTGCTCGTCGTCCAGATCGAATGCGGTGTGCGCCGCGGTCACGGCGGCGTCCACCAGGTTCTCGTCCACGACCACCGAGATCCGGATCTCCGAGGTGGAGATCATCTCGATGTTCACGCCGGCGTCGGCGAGCGCGGAGAAGAACTTCGCGGAAACGCCCGGGTGCGAGCGCATTCCGACTCCGACGACGGAGACCTTTCCGATCTGGTCGTCGTACAGCAACTGCTCGTAGCCCACCGCGTCCTTCATCCGCGCCAGCGCGGACATCGCCCGGGCGCCGTCGGCGCGGGGCAGCGTGAACGAGATGTCGGTGCGGTTCGTGGCGACCGCCGACACGTTCTGCACGATCATGTCGATGTTCGTGTCGGCGCCGGCGACCGTCTCGAAGATCCGGGCCGCCTCACCGGGCTTGTCGGGCACGCCGACCACCGTGATCTTGGCCTCGCCGCGGTCGTGGGCCACGCCGGAGATGATCGCCTGTTCCATCTGATCCAGTTCCTTCGCATCGACGACCCAGGTGCCTTCCTTCTGCGAGAAGGACGAACGCACATGGACGGGGACGTTGTAACGGCGCGCGTACTCGACGCAGCGCAGGTGCAGCACCTTGGCGCCGCAGGCGGCCATCTCGAGCATCTCCTCGTAGGAGATCCTCGAGATCTGCTTGGCGGCCGGCACGATCCGCGGGTCCGCGGTGAAGATGCCGTCCACGTCGGTGTAGATCTCGCAGTAGTCGGCCTCCAGCGCGGCGGCCAGCGCGACCGCGGTGGTGTCGGAGGCGCCGCGGCCCATCGTGGTGATGTCCTTGGTGTCCTGCGCGACACCCTGGAACCCGGCCACGATCGCGATGTGGCCCTCGCCGAGCGCCTCCTCGATCCGGCCCGGCGTGATGTCGATGATCCGCGCGTTGCCGTGCGCGGACGTGGTGATCACGCCCGCCTGCGAGCCGGTGAAGCTGCGTGCCTCGTAGCCCAGGTTCGCGATCGCCATCGCCAGCAGCGCGGCCGAGATCCGCTCACCCGAGGTGAGCAGCATGTCGAGCTCGCGCGGCGGCGGCAGCGGAGAGACCTGCTGGGCCAGGTCCATCAGTTCGTCGGTGGTGTCTCCCATCGCTGAGATGACGACCACCACGTCGTTCCCGGCCTTCTTCGTCGCGACGATCCGTTGGGCCACGCGCTTGATGCAATCGGCGTCGGCGACCGAAGAACCGCCGTACTTGTGTACGACGCGTCCCACAGTGTTTCTCCTCAAACCACTGGTTGCGGTACGCCGTGCGGCGTTGCACCAGGCGTAGTCGATCGCCTCATTCTAGCCGTGACCTGACCGTTGCCTACCGGCTGACCAGCACCCGGGCCGGCCGTCCGGCCGATCGCGACCGCGGCCGGAAGGTTCCCCGGCCGGGGTCGGCCCGGGCCGGAAACCGTCCGGCCACTTGTTCATATAAGTCATCGCTGAAATACTTGCCCGGTGCACGCGTTCGACATCCTCGGCGATCCGGTCCGGCGCCGGATCCTGGAGCTGCTGGCCGACGGCGAGCTCCCGGCGGGCAGCATCGCCGGGACGATCGGCGCCGAGTTCGGCATCAGCCAGCCGGCCGTCTCGCAGCATCTGCGGGTGCTGCGCGACAACGGATTCGCCACCGTGACCGTCGACGGGACCCGCAGGCTGTACGCCGTGGACCCCGAGCCGCTGCGGGAGATCGACAGCTGGCTCGACCGGTATCGCGGGTTCTGGACCAACCGGCTCGACGCGCTCGAGACCGAGCTGCAGCGCGGCCGCCGGACATAACCTTCGCGGCTCCGGCTGCATCTGACGTGGTATGCGAAACATCGTGGCCAGGTTGTGCATGTCCGAGGACGGCGTCGTCGAGCGGCCCGAGCAGTGGCTGGCGCAACCCGCGCTGGGACAGCTGATGCCGCCGGGCGGAACGGTGCTGTTCGGCCGCCGTACCTTCGAGCGGTACGCCGGTACGCTCGGCGGACTCGAGCACACCCGGAACCTCGTGATCGGATCGCGCCCCGTCGTCGCCCGCGCGGGCACCGAGATGCTGCAGGGCGACACGCGCCGGGTGCTGACCGCGCTGAAGTCCGTTCCGGGTGACGACCTGCAGGTGATCGGCAGCCTGATGCTGGTGCGCTCGCTGCTGCGGTGGCGCCTGGTTGACGAGATCTCCCTGCTGATCCACCCGGTCGCCGCGGGCCGGGGGATGATCCTGGACCGGCGGCACCTGCACCTGATCTCCATGTGCGCCCGCGACGGCGGTGTCCTCGAGGCGAACTACCGGATGCGCTACGCCGCGACCGCCGCACCTTCGACGGCGCTGGTATCCACCGGCCGGTGGGGCGGGACGCGGAGCAAGGACAGGGTCGCGAGCACGCCGAGACCGGCCGCCAGGACCCACGCGTAGCGCACGCCGAACGCCTCCACCACGGCCCCCGCGACGGCCGAGCCGACCGCGGAGCCGACCATGCCGCCGCTCTGCGCCCAGCCGAAGATCTCGGTGTGCGCGGAGTTCGGCGTCAGTTCGCCGATCCGCTCGTACACGGCCGCGATCGTCGGCGCGATCAGGCAGCCGGCCGCGAACATCATGATCGCCAGCGCGACCACGGACGACGTCACGAACACACAGCCCGTGACCAGGACCGTGAGGGACAGCATCCGCCGCCAGACGTACGAGTTCCGGCCGCCGGGCAGGGCGCCGTTGACGATGCCTCCGGTCACGCTGCCGATCGCGGCGACCATCTCGAGGACGCCCGCGATCAGGCGGTTCCCGTGGTGGTCGGCCACCGCGACCATGCCGAGCGACATCGCAGCGAACCCCATCACGAGGCACGCCCAGGCGACCAGCAACGCCGTACGGTGCTGATGGAACAGGAGTTGCCGGGCGGTCGGCCGCGGCTCGGCGTTCTCGTCGTGGTGGACACCCGGGCGCTGGTTCAGCCCGAACCACCAGATGCTGGCGGCCGCGGTAACCGCACAGGCCAGCAGGCCCGCGCGCGGACTGGCGAAGCTGACGATCACCGCGCCGGACATCGGGCCGATGACGAACAGCAACTCCTGCGCAGTCGCGTCCAGCGAGTAGACCGCCCGGAGCCGCGAGCCGTGCACGATCCGCGGCCAGTTGGCTCGCAGCGCGGAGGTGACCGGCGCCACGCAGACGCCGGCGACCACCGCGGCGACCGGCAGCAGCCGGTACCAGCTGTACGGCAGTAACGCGACGACGGCCATCGACGCACCCCAGGCCATCCCGGTGCCGATCACGACCTTGCGCGCACCCTTGCGGTCCGCCATCCGGGACCAGACGACGCTCGCGACGGCGGTACCGATCGAGTAGGCGCCCGCCACCACACCGGCCCAGCCGAAGTTGCCGGCGGCATCCTTGGCCAGGAAGGCGAGCGGGACCATCGTCGCCAGCACCGGCAACCGCGCGATCAAGGCGGAGGCGAGCAACGCCATCACGCCCTGGGTCTTCCAGAGGTCGCGGTACGCGGTCAGGTCCATGAGGCTCATTCTTTCCTGACATCGATGTCTGCCGCGTCGGGAATTCTCCCTATCTGTTTTGTCCGCGGTCTATGCGAACATGTGTTCGTGTCGTCGTCCGGCGGGGCCACCATCCTGCATGCCGACCTGGATGCGTTCTACGCGTCGGTCGAGCAGCGCGACGACCCGCGCCTGCGCGGCCGCCCAGTGATCGTCGGCGCCGGCGTCGTGCTCGCCTGCAGCTACGAGGCCAAGGCCTTCGGCGTCCGGACCGCGATGAACGGCGGGCAGGCCCTGCGCCGCTGCCCGGGCGCGATCGTGGTCGAGCCGAGGATGTCGGCGTACTCCGAGGCCAGCAAGGCCGTGTTCAAGGTCTTCGAGGACACCACACCGCTGGTCGAGGGCCTGTCGATCGACGAGGCGTTCCTCGACGTCGGAGGACTGCGCAAGATCCGCGGCACGCCGGTGGAGATCGCGGCGAGGTTGCGCGCCGAGGTGCTGTCGCGGGTCGGGCTGCCGATCACCGTCGGGGTGGCGCGCACGAAGTTCCTGGCGAAGGTCGCGAGCGGCGTCGCCAAGCCGAACGGCCTGCTCGAGGTCGCACCGGACCGTGAGCTGGACTTCCTGCATCCGTTGGACGTTTCGCGGTTGTGGGGCGTCGGCGAGGTGACCGCGGAGAAGCTGCGGAATCGCGGGCTGACCAAGGTCGGCGACGTCGCGATGCTGCCCGAGGCGGCGCTGATCGCGATGCTCGGCCGGGCGTCCGGGCGGCACCTGCACGCGCTCGCGCACAACCGGGACCCGCGGCCGATCGAGGTCGGCCGCCGGCGGCGCTCGATCGGGTCCCAGCGGGCGCTGGGCCGGTCGCCGAAGTCACCGGCGACGCTGGACGCCGTGCTCGCGGGTCTCGTCGACCGCGTCACCCGCCGGATGCGATCCGCCGGACGCTCCGGCCGGACGGTGACGTTGCGGCTGCGATTCGACGACTTCACCCGCGCGACCCGGTCCCATACATTGCCTCAGGCAACCGATCAGACGCGCGCGATCCTGGTCACCGCCCGCGCATTGTTGCGCGCGGCACAGCCGCTGATCACCACGCAGGGCCTCACCATGATCGGCATCTCGGTCGGCAACCTGGAGAACGAGGCCGCCCTGCAACTGGCCCTCCCGTTCGACAAGGCCGCCAACAACGAGCTCGACACCGCCCTCGACCAGGTCAAGGACAAGTTCGGCACCAACGCCATCACCCGAGGCATCCTCCTCGGCAAGTCCCAGGGCCTCGAGATGCCTATGCTCCCTGATTAGGTCCTGTCTGGTGATCCAGCGCCGTAGCGAGGAGGTGCTCGGTGCGGTGCATCGGCGTGCGGGGGCGAAGGTCTCGATGCGGAGCATCGTGGCCTTTGCACCCGTGCGGCGAGGTGCCGTGCCGAGTGCCCCGCAGTAGGCGATGGATCACCAGACAGGGCCTAGTAGGACGTGTCGTGGATGCGGGCGGCGTACCAGTTGAGGGCGGCGCGGAGTTCGTTGACCTGGGTTCGGCGGCTGTTCTGGGACGCGCCGTGGGCGATCGGGTAGATGCGGAGACCGCCGTTGTGACGACGATCGACCGGGAGCTGGTGCTGGTACGGCAGCTCGAGCCATGCGTCCAGCCACGGGCGCCTCATGTCACCGCCGACGCGCAGCCGGGTGACGCCGGACCACGGGACAGTGGCGTGCCGACGCCGGCGGGTGACCGACAGGCCTTCCGGTGACAGGCGCAGCACCACCTTCGGCCGGAGCACGAGGATCCAGTGCCGTACGGCGAAGTACAGGAAGGCGAGGGAGATCAGGGCGGACAGCGTCGAGAGGATCGGGTGGAGGGCTTTCACCTGCGGGTCGGCAGGGATGAACGCGAGCCAGCCGGAGGCGGCCAGGGGTGCTCGCCGCGCTCACC
>Ga0247821_10001926_pt1 | contig 11562 bp, 8 predicted proteins | sample 13C_Glycerol_Day_FD_192481 | JGI IMG/M metagenome (GOLD analysis project Ga0247821, IMG submission 192481) | Soil microbial communities from agricultural site in Penn Yan, New York, United States - 13C_Glycerol_Day14 | ecosystem: Environmental > Terrestrial > Soil > Agricultural land | place... | reverse complement strand
GAGTGTGCATCGCCGAAACGGGCACTTTGTGCGGCGATCACCAGGTCGCAGCACAGCACGGTTTCCAGGCCTCCGGCCAGGGCCAGGCCGTTGACGGCGGCAATGACCGGCTTGGGGAAGGCCCGCAGCGCATCGAAGAAGGTGACGATGGTGTCCAGCAGGTCCTTCTCGCCCGGCAGCGGCGTGCCACCAGCCTTGAGGTCGGCACCGGCGCAGAACGCAGGGCCGGTGGCGGTCAGCACCACCACACGGACCTGATCGTCGTTTTCCCAGGCGTTCAGGCGGGCGGTCATGGCCTCCAGCATTTCACGGTTAAGGGCATTCATGGCTTTCGGACGGGTCAGGGTGATCCAGCCCACCTGGCCCTTGAGTTCAATCGATACGGACTCGCTCATCTCCAATCCTCGATCAGATGCAATTGACGTTTCTGTCTGGATTGGAAATTACGCCAGCGCCCTCGAAGCGCTCCCCCCCCCTTGCGGACGGGGCGCCGGTCACTTCGTCTGTTGCAGGATGGGCAGCACATGCCTACGGCGGAGATCCAATAATGCAGACAAATGTCATCAACGCCGGCGATCTGTTGGTCGCCACCAAGTTCTCGCCACCGCGCCTGAACGCCCGGCACATTCCGCGCACCCAGTTGCTGGGGCGCTTGCGCGAGTCGCAGCCCTGCAGTACCACCCTGATTACCGGGGGCGCCGGCTTCGGCAAAACCATTCTGCTCGCCCAGTGGCGCCTGGAATTGATGAAAGCCGGGCTGGATGTGGCCTGGGTGTCGTTCAGTCTCGACGACCGACAGTTCGCCAGTTTCCTGTCCTACCTGCTCGCCGCCTTCCAGCGCCTGGGCATTGCCGTCGAACAGGACTGGCTCAACAGTGACGGCAGCGAGCAGTCGATCAATGCCCTGATCGCGGCGCTCACCCATGCCGCTGAGCACATCGAGCGGGAACTGCACCTGCTGCTCGATGACTTCCATCATGTAGAGTCGCCGGCCGCGCACCGCCTGATGCAGAAGCTGCTGGACCATTGCCCGGCCAACCTGCACATCGCCATCGCCTCGCGCACAACACCGCCCCTGAGCCTGGGGCGCCTGCGCATGCAGGGCTATGTGGCCGAGATCGACACCGTCGAACTGCCTTTCGACCTGAACGAGACACAGGACTTCTTCAAACAGAACCTCATGCCCCTGGCGTTGACGGCCGACGAGGAGCGGCTGATCCATGACCTGACCAACGGTTGGCCCGCCAGCCTGCAACCTATCGCCACCATGTTGCGGGTCCGCCCGACCCGGCGTACGCAGCTGCGTTCGATCCTGCGCAATTCGGCAGACCTGCAGGCGTTCCTGACCGAAGACGTGGTGGCCTGCCTGCCATCGCCGTTGCTGGAGTTCATGGAGAAAGTCTCGATCCTGCGCCGTTTCAACGTCGAGGTGAGCGAGTTCGTCAGCGGCAGCCCCCATGCCCGCGACATGATCAAGCGCGCCGAAGACGAGAACCTGCTGATCCATCGTATCGAGTCCGATGACAGTACGCCCTGGTATCGGTTTCACCCGCTGTTCGGCGAGTTTCTTACCCAGCGCCTGGCCACCCGCGGTGAGGCGGCCGTGCAGGCGCTGCATCGCCTGGCCAGCCAATGGTTCGCCGAGCATGACTATCTGGTGGAAGCGGTGCGTCACGCCAACCTGGGCGGTGACCGCGATGACGCCGTCAAGGCCATGGAACAAGCCGCGTCGACGACCTGGAGCATGGCCTACACCAGCCCGATGCTGCACCTGCTCGAACGCCTGCCGCAGGACATCCTGTTCGCCCATCCGCAGCTGTTCATCATGGGCTGCCTGACCTATGCCTTCACCGCCAGGCCGGAAAAGGCCCAGCGCTGGCTGGAACAGATACGCCGCAGCGAGGCGTCGCGTGTTCCGGCGATCTCCTCCAAGCTGGTGCTGACCGATGCGGCCATCGCCCTGCAACGGGATGAACCGCGTCGGGTCATCGGGCTGCTGGAGCCGACCTTGCAGACGCCGCTGGAAAACCACTCCTTGCGCTATATCAGCCTGTCCGCCCTGGCCACCGCGTACCTGTCGGTGGGGCGCCCGGACGATGCGCGAAAGCTCCATGAACAGCACCCTATCGTCCTGGAGCACAGCGACAACGACATGGCGCTGGTGTTCGAGAGTACCCGCGCGCTGACCCGGCTCAGGGAGGGCAATGCGCAACAGGCCCAACGCATCGGGACCAGCGTAACCGCACGCGCCGAGCAGGCGTATGGCCGCGGCTCGGTGTCGGCCAATCTGTGCGCGGCCACGCTCTGCGATGCCTATTACGAGCTGGACCAGCTCGATGATGCGCTGCAAGTGCTGGCCAACCGCAGCGGCATCCTGCGCTCATCCATGCCCGATGTGATGGGCCGTGCCTCGATCTGCCGTGCGCGCATCACCCTGCAGCGCGAGTCGCCCCAGGCGGCGTTGAACTTCCTCGAGACCCAGAGCGTGCATTTTCATGTCCTGGGCCTGGACCGGCTGTTGGCACAGATGCTGGCCGAGCAAGTACGGGTGCTGGTGTTGCAAGGTGAAAACCGCCGTGCCAGCGAGCTGGTGACACGCCTTTCGGCGCTGCTGGCGTCCCAGCGCCCGCACGCGGAAGCCCTTGAAGAAATCACCTGCCAGACCGCCTTTTCCAAGGCGCGCCTGGCGCTGGCACTGCGTGATCCGCTCGGTGTCCTGGAGCACCTGCAGACCGTGGTCAGCTATGCCGAGCAGACGGCGCGCGGGCGTTCGCTGGTGCGGGCACGGCTGCTGGAGGCACAGGCGCACGCCATGCTCGATCAAGCGGAGCAGGTTCGCGCCTGCCTGCAACAGGCCGTGGAGGCCGCCGCGCGGATGGGGCTGGTGCGCACCCTGCTTGACGAAGGCCCGGCGCTGCTCGCGTTGTTGACCCAGTGGCAAGACGAAATCGCCGGCCAAGGCCCGCTCGCCGACTACTTCGATCTGCTGCTGCGCCGCGAAACGCCTCCCGCGCCGCCAGCGCCAGCGGTGCCCGCGCCCCGGGGCATGAGCGAGGGGCCCAAACCCAGCCTCACACCCCGCGAGCTGGAGATTCTCGGGTTGGTGGCCCAGGCCATGTCGAACAAGCGCATCGCCCTGACGCTCAACATCACCTTTGGCACGGTGAAGTGGAACGTCAAGAACATCCTCGCCAAATTGGGTGTGTCGAGCCGCTATTCGGCAATCACCCTCGCTCGCCAGCAAGGAATGCTCAAGTGACTGGACGTTGACCGCGATCCCGCCCCCTCCCGAGACGGGAGGCGCGCGGGGGCGAGGCCGGCCTGCATCCTCAGGTCAGCGTCGTATTTTCGTCCGGATAAAGAGGAAGACCATGAGCGATACATCTGCAGCATTCCTGAGCGAGCAGGAAATCATGATTCGCGATGCCGCCCGCAAGGTGGCCCAGGATATCGTCGCCGCTACGGCAGCCGAACGCGACCGCACAGGCGCCTGGCCCCATGCGGAACTCAAGGCGGTGGCCGAACTGGGCTTCCTGGGCATGCACATCCCCGAAGCGTACGGCGGTTCGGGCATGTCGTTCCCGGAGTATTGCCTGTGTATCCAGGAGTTCGCCGCGGCCGATGCCGGCTTTGCGACCATCCTCCACGTGCACAACGGCATGGCCGACATGCTCTATCGCTTCGGCACCGAAGCGCAGAAGGCGCAGTACCTGGCGGGCATGATTTCCGGCGAACTGATCGCCGCCGGCCTGCTCACCGAGCCCCAGGCCGGTTCCGATACCGCCGCGTTCCGCACCACGGCGCGCCGCGAAGGGGATCATTACCTGCTCAATGGCAGCAAGCAATTCATCTCCAACGGCAACGAAGCCGGCATCGCCTTTGCCATTGCCGCCGTCACTGACACGCCCGAAGGCCGCAAAGGCCCGAGCATGTTCATCATTGATCCACGGGAGCCGGGCTACATCGTGGCGCGCGTCGAAAGCAAGATGGGGCAGCGTTCAGCCCATGTCGCCGCGATCCAGCTGGAAAACTGCAAGGTCCCGGCGCACAACTTGCTGGCAGAGGAAGGCAACGCCTACAAGCGCCTGATGGCCACCCTGTCCGAAGGCCGCATCGGTATCGCCGCCGTGGCGGTAGGCGCTGCCCGGGCCGCGCTGGAAGCGGCGGTGAAGTACGCCCATGAGCGCGAGGCCTACGGTGCGCCGATCATCAAGTTGCAGGGCGTGGCGTTCGACCTGGCCGACATGGCTACCCAGTATGAGGTGGCCCAGAACTACATGCTGCATGCCGCTCGCCTGCACTACGCCGGCGTGCCCTGCGCCAAGGAAGCGTCCATCGCCAAACTGTTCGCCAGCGAAATGGCCGAGAAGGTCTGCTCCGAGGCGCTGCAGATCCATGGTGGCTATGGCTACCTGAGCGACTTCCCGGTGGAACGCTATTGCCGCGACGTGCGGGTGACCAAGATCTACGAAGGCACCAGCCACATCCAGAAAGTGATCATTGCCCGCAACCTGTGACCGGGCGGCGCTCAAGCTTCTGGACAACCGAGCCGTGGGCACGGCCGGGCATCACCCCGACCGTTGCCGCACCAGGAGGAAATGGACGTGACTGACAGTGCAGTGCTTTATGAAACGATCGGCAAGACCGCGCTGATCACCTTGAACCGGCCGCACAAGCGCAACGCATTCGAGGCGGCCATCAACCAGGCGTTGCCGGCTGCGCTGATGACGGCACGGGATGATCCTGCGGTTCGCTCCATCGTGCTGACCGGTGCCGGCGGCACCTTCTGCTCCGGTTTCGACCTGGGCAGCCTGGAGGAGGGCGAGGACGGCACGTTCGCAGGGCGCAAGCTGGTGCTGGGCTTTCATGAATGGTTTGCCGGCCTGGTGGACCTGCAAAAGCCGGTGATTGCTGCGGTCGACGGTGCAGCAGTAGGGGCCGGCTTTTCCCTGGCCCTGGCGGCGGACTTCATGTTCGTGACGCCACGGGTGCGGCTGTTGCCGACCTTCCTGAGCCTGGGCCTGGTGCCGGACCTGTCGATGCTCTACGTACTGCCGCGCCTGGTCGGCCTGGCCAAGGCCAAGGAGCTGATCTTTTGCGCCCGTGCAGTCGATGCGCAACAGGCGCTGGCGCTGGGCCTGGCCCAGGTTGTCGTCGCGCCGGAGCAACTGCTCGACAGCGCCCTGCAGTTCGCCCGCCAGTTCGATGACGCACCGCCCGATGCGCTAGGATTGGCCAAGACCCTGCTCAATCGCTCGTTCGAGACCGACCGCCAGGCCATGACCCAGTTCGAGGCCTGCGCGCAATCGCTGTGCGGCGCCAGCCGTTACCATGCCGAAGCGGTACGACGCTTTCTCGGCAAGGAAGGCTTGCCCTACCCGGGCGCCAAGCTGCCACAGCCATGAACACCCAAATGGAGAGGGGCAGCAGGGCTGTGACGCTGCCTATCCTTGAGACTCAAGACCTGCCACCGGCACGACGTGCCGCAGACGCCCAGGCGCCGGCAGGATTCCCACTGTTTAGGAGCAAGACATGATGCAGAAAGTCGTCGTCGCGGGTGTAGGTATGATCCCCTTCGTAAAACCTGGCCAGAGCGAGACCTATGCGGTCATGGGCGAGCAGGCCGTACGCCTGGCCCTGGCGGATGCCGGCGTTGGTTACGAATCCATCCAGCAGGCCTACGCCAGCTATGTCTTCGGTGACTCCACCTGCGGCCAGCGCGTGCTCTACAACGTCGGCATGACCGGCATTGCCGTGCTGAACGTGAACAACAACTGCGCCAGTGGTTCATCGGCGTTGTTCCTGGCCAACCAGGCCATCGCCAGCGGCATGGTGGACATCGTCCTGGCCTTTGGTTTCGAGCAGATGATTCCCGGCGCTATCGGCAGCGCGTTCCCGGACCGTCCGAGCCCGCTGGAGCTGTTCCTGGACCAATGCGACGAGGCGGTGCCCGGTGCAGCGCAGATTCCGGCGGCCCTGCGGATCTTCGGCAGCGCCGGGGTCGAGCATATGAAGCGCTTCGGCACCCCGCTGGAAACCTTCGCCAAGATTCGCGCCAAGGCCAGTCGTCATGCCGCCAACAACCCCAAGGCAGTGTTCCGCAAGGTGGTCACCACCGAAGAGGTCATGGCCGACCAGGTCATGTGGCCGGGCGTCATGACCCGCCTGATGGCCTGCCCACCGACCTGCGGCGCAGCCGCGGTTGTGCTGTGCAGCGAGGCGTATGCGCGCAAGCATGGCCTGGATCGCAGTGTGTCGATTGCCGGCCAGGCACTGACCACCGATGGCGCGGAAACCTTCACCTCGGGCGACATGCGTGACGTGGCCGGCTATTCGATGTCCCGCGCGGCAGCCCGCAAGGCCTACGAAATGGCCGGTATCGGTGCCGAGGACGTGCAGGTGGTAGAACTGCACGACTGCTTCGCCCAGAACGAGCTGCTGACCTACGAGTCCCTGGGCCTGTGCCCTGAAGGCGGCGCGCAGCGGTTTGTCGACGATGGCGACAATACCTATGGCGGCCAGTACGTGGTCAACCCGTCCGGCGGCCTGCTGTCCAAGGGCCACCCGATTGGCGCGACGGGCCTGGCGCAATGCACCGAGCTTGTTCAGCAACTGCGCGGCCGCGCCGAGCAGCGCCAGGTCGAGGGCGCACGCATCGCCTTGCAACACAACATCGGCATCGGTGGCGCCTGTGTCGTCACCCTGTATCGCAAAGACTGACAGGGGAACTGCAATGGATTTTCAACCTGATGCCAGCCTTGAAGCGTTCCGGGAAGAAGTGCGGACCTTTCTTCGCGACCAGGTCCCCGGGGACCTGAAAGGCCAACAGCGCTGCACCCGTTCGCCGCCCGAGCAGATCATGCGCTGGCAGCAGCTGCTCACCGAGCGTGGCTGGGGGGCGCCGTACTGGCCCAAGGAGCACGGTGGCACGGGTTGGTCGGTGCCGCAGATCCTGGTGTTCGATGACGAGTGCAGCGCTGCCGGCACGCCCACCCAGGATGGCTTCGTGCACAAGATGCTGGGCCCGGTGCTCAACGCGTTTGCCACGCCGGAGCAAAAGGCCGAGCACCTGCCGGCAGTGTTCAGCGGCGAGCGCCTGTGGTGCCAGGGCTTCTCGGAGCCGGGCGCCGGTTCCGACCTGGCCTCGTTGCGCACCCGTGCCGTTCGCGACGGTGACTGCTACGTGGTGAACGGCCAGAAAATCTGGACCAGCTACGCCCACCATGCCGACTGGATCTTCCTGCTGGTGCGCACCAATCCGGATGTGAAGAAGCAGGCGGGGATCAGCTTTTTACTGGTGGACATGCGTACCCCCGGCATCAGCGTGCGCCCGATCCGCAGCATCGACGATGCCCACCACTTGAATGAAACCTTCTTCGACAACGTGCGCGTGCCGGTGACCAACCTGATCGGTGGCGAAGGGCAGGGCTGGAGCATCACCAAGTTCCTGCTCAACAACGAACATGCAACCACCGCCGACCTGCCAGAACTCAAGCGCTACATGCGCGAGCTGCGGTTGATCGGCACGACGCTGCAGTGTGGCGACCAGGCGCTGTCTGAACGCCCGGAATTCGCCCTGAAGCTGGCGCGCCTGGATGCCGAGCTGCAGGCCATCGAAATGCTTGTGCAGCGGGTGGCGCGCCTGGAGCAACAGCACAACCCGGCTTCGCACACCTTGGGCTCGATCCTCAAGATCCGCGCGACCGAGCTGCAGCAACGCATCACCGAGGCGCAGATCGAGGCACTGGGCGACTTCGGCGCGATTGCCTATCCGCATCCCCACGAGGCAAGCCCGCAGCAACCCTTCCCGCAGCAGGCGCTGGCGCGGGGCATCAGCCAGGACATGTTCCTGCGCCGTGCCTCGACCATTTACGGCGGCACCAGCGAAGTGCAGCGCGGCATTATCGCCAAGATGCTGTTCCAACTCTGATCTCAGGAAACCGGTATGGATTTCGAATTCACTTCGGAACAACAACTGTTGCAGGACAGCCTGCGACGCTACGTGGACAAGGCCTACAGTTTCGAGGCGCGTACCGCCCAGCTCAATGCGGGCACCGAGGGCGGCGCTGACAACTGGGCACTGTTCGCCGCCAATGGCTGGCTGATGGCCGCATTGCCGGAAGCCTACGGCGGGCTTGGCGGCTCGCTGGTAGACACGGTGATCATCGCCCAGGAACTGGGGCGCGGGTTGGTGCTTGAGCCGTTCATGGGGTGTGCCGTACTGGCGGCGCAGACCCTGCTGGCGGCAGGCAGCGAGGCGCAGAAAGCGCGGTTGCTGCCGCAGCTGGCCGACGGTACCTACCGCCTTGCGCTGGCCTTCAGCGAGGCTGGCTCCCGAGGCATGCCGTTGCCGGTCACCCTGCGGGCCGAGCGACACGCGGGCGGGTTTCGTTTGTCCGGGCACAAGAGCCTGGTGCTGGGCGCGGTGGGGGCCAAGGCGTTCATCGTCTCGGCGCAGATACCCCAAGAGCCGGGCATCAGCCTGTTGCTGGTCGAAGCCGATCGCCCGGGCCTGAAATGCCAGACCCTGCCGTTGCACGACGGCACCTGGGTGCAGTCGCTGCATTTCGACGGTGTCGAGGTCGATGCCCAGGCGTTGCTGGGTGAGGCGGGGCAGGGCTTGCCGGCGCTGCGCCAGGGCCTGGCCCACGGCATTGTCGCGTTGTGCGCAGAGCTGATCGGCGGGATGGAAAAAACCATTGAAGTCACCGCCGACTACCTCAAGGTACGCCAGCAGTTCGGCGTCCCCATCGGCACCTTCCAGGCACTGCAGCACCGCATGGCGGACATGGCGGCGGAACTGGAGCTGGCGCGATCGAGCCTGCACGTGGCCCTGGCATCGCTGGCCAACGATGACGACATCACCCGCGACAAGACCGTTTCGGGCTGCAAGATGCTCATCTGCCGGGCGGCGAAATTCGTCTGCGGCCAGGGCATCCAGTTGCACGGCGGGATCGGCATGACCGAGGAATACCTGGTCGGCCACTACTACAAACGGGCCATTGTCGCCGACCTGCTGCTGGGTAGCAGCGACAGCCACGAAGCCGCCTGCGCGGCCCTGCTGCAGGCGCAACTGCGCGCCTGAGCCGCCTTGGAACAGACCATCGGGAGTACAACAACAATGAAAAGCTATGAAACCCTGGCCGAACTGCAGGGCCTTGTCGGCGAAGTCGTAGGCAGCAGCGACTGGGTGACCATCGACCAACAACGCATCGACACCTTTGCCGAGGCCACCGGCGATCACCAGTGGATCCATACCGACCCCGGGCGCGCTGCCGACGGCCCCTTCGGCAAGACCATCGCCCACGGCTTTCTGACCCTGAGCCTGTTGCCCACTTTCATGACCGACGCGTTCGAGCTGCGTAATGTGAAGATGGGTGTGAACTACGGCATGAACAAAGTGCGCTTCGTCCAGCCTGTGCCGGTGGACAGTCGGCTGCGCGGGCATTTCAAGGTGCTGGCCTTCGAGCCGTTGGACGGCAACGGTGCCCAGGTGACCTACGAGATGACGGTCGAGATCGAGGGCGCCAGCAAACCGGCCTGCGTCGCGCAGGCCATCCTTCGGGTATTTGCCTGACCGCTGAGCCCGGCACCACCGCTTCGACAAACGCCACGCGCCTGCTGAGGTTGCGTGGCGTTTGTGTTTTCGGCCCCCAGGCAGGCCTTCCCCCCCTTAGTGCGCCAATAAGGGGGGGGCGAAGGCAGGGGGGTGTTGGTTAAAAAACACTGCCGGGACGGGACGCCAGTTTGCAGTTCCCTGAAGTGCAGGGCGTGCTCAAGAAGACGCTCAAACCACCATCCTAGAGGTTGGAGACATGATTAAACTGACAAGAACCCTGATCGCGGCCGGCCTGCTGGCCGCGCATGCAGGCGTGCTCCATGCAGCAGTGACAGAGCAGGAAGCCAAACAACTGGGGACGACATTGACCCCGGTTGGCGCGGAAATGGCCGGCAATGCCGATGGCACCATTCCGGCGTACACCGGCGGGCTGAAGACCGCGCCTGCCGGTTTCGACAAGGCCAAGGGCGTTCGCCCCGATCCCTTCGCCAACGAGAAACCGCAATTCTCGATCAACGCCAGCAACGTGGACACCTACGGCGACAAGCTCACTGAAGGCACCAAGGCACTGATCAAGAAACTGCCGGGCTTTCGCATCGACGTTTACCCGACCCATCGCACGGTAGGCTTCCCCCAGTCGGTGCTGGACAACACCCTGAAGAATGCCACCAGCGCCACGTTGACCAACAACAACGAGACGCTGCAAGGCGCCCACGCCGGTGTACCGTTCCCGATTCCCAAGAGCGGCAACGAAGTGATGTTCAACCACCTGGCACGCTACCAGGGCGTGGCCTGGATCGCGCCCAAGTACGGCGCCTACAACGTTGACGCGGCGGGCAAGCTGGTCACCTCCACACTGGGCCGCTGGACCTATGAGACGCCTTACTACAACACGGCGAAAAATAGCGACGATACCCTGCTGACCCGTGCCCGTGCCAACTACAGCGGCCCTGCGCGCCGTGCCGGCGAAGCGGTGATGACCTTCGACTACACCGCCACCGAGCGGGGGCGCAAGGCCTATCAGTACCTGCCAGGACAACGCCGCGTACGCCTGGCGCCTGACCTGGCCTACGACACGCCGAACGCCAGTACCTCGGGTATGTCTACCATCGACGACATCAACCTGTTCAACGGCCGGATGGACCGTTACGACTGGAAGCTGATCGGCAAGAAGGAGATGTACGTTCCGTACAACGCCTACCGCTTTGCCTATGCCGAGGATCCTGAGCAGGTGTTTGGTGAGAAGTTCATCAATCCGGACCTGGTGCGCTGGGAGCGGCACCGTGTCTGGGTGGTTGAGGCGACCCTCAAGCCGGGGATGCGCCATATCTACTCCAAGCGTACTTTCTATATCGACGAAGACAGTTGGACTGCGTTAGCGGTGGACCAGTATGACGGCCGCGGTCAGCTGTGGCGTCCTGGCTTCAGTTATGTCCATCAGATGTATGACGCTGATGCTGTGAACAGTACCGCTGGGCACTATGACCTGATTGGCGGTACGTATTACATCAACGTTTGGCCAGGCAAGGCTGGCGTGCAGGTTATGGACAAGCTCAGTGCGGATAATGGCTGGACGTCGGACAGCCTGGCGGGGGCGGGGGTTCGCTAGCGGCTTTGGGTATGTTCTGTGGGTGAGGCGGGACCGACTGGGTCGGTTCCGCTTTTTTGGTTTGGTCTTGTGTGCTGTGTGCTGTGTGCTGTGTGCTGTGTGCTGTGTGTTGCGTGTTTATCCATTTGTTGTGGCGAGGCCGCCGGCCCCTTCCGCCTTTACGGCGGGTCCCTTTTGTCTTGGCAAAAGGAACCAAAACCGCTTGCTCCTGCATACGGCCCTACGCTGCGCTCCGGGTCCCCTCGCTCCGGCACCCTCCGGGGCCACGCGGCCTACGACTTGCTTCGCCAAGTCTACGTCTCGCGTCTTCGGCTACGCCGAAGGTGCTGCGCACTGCCCCTACAGGCACCTCCACTCGGCTTCCTGAAGTCGCATTTTGCGGCGAGTGAACCTT
>Ga0247821_10001922_pt1 | contig 11570 bp, 10 predicted proteins | sample 13C_Glycerol_Day_FD_192481 | JGI IMG/M metagenome (GOLD analysis project Ga0247821, IMG submission 192481) | Soil microbial communities from agricultural site in Penn Yan, New York, United States - 13C_Glycerol_Day14 | ecosystem: Environmental > Terrestrial > Soil > Agricultural land | place... | reverse complement strand
CGCTGGCGGTGTTGCCTCGGGCCAGCCAACAGGCCCCGGCGGCGGCCAGCAGGTTGAGCACCGCGGCGGCACAGGCACTGCCGCGAATCCCCAGCAGCGGAATCAGCACGAAGGCGGCCAGCAGGGTACCGACGATGGCCCCTGCGGTGTTGGCGGCATACAGCTGGCCGCCGGCGCGGCCGATATCGTCGGCATCACGGGTCACGGCACGGACCAGCACCGGCAAGGTACCGCCCATCAACAGCGCGGGCACACCGACCAGGGCAAAGGGCAGCGCCCAGGCCAGCAGACCGACGCTGTTCTCAAGCCGGGCGAAAGGGCCGGCGGCCCAGCCCAGGCCCCAGGTCGCGGCGATACCACAGGCCGCCACTGCTACTTCCAGCAGGGCGTAAAAGCGCATGGGCCGCAGCAGCCGGTCGGCATGCCGTCCCAGCCACAGGCCGCCGAGGGCGAGTCCTGCGAAAAAAGCGCTGATGCCGGCGGTGATGGCATAGACCTCGACGCCGACCACCAGTGACAACTGTTTGATCCACAGCACCTGATAGACCAACGCCGCCGCGCCGGAAGCCAATAGCAGCAGGGCAGCCTGAGGCAGATGGGTGTGAGCGCGGGCGTTGCTGTTGACGATGGCTTTGCGGCGTCGGGAGGTACTGGCTACCGGCATCGGGGCGAAGGCCTTGTATGGGTCTGCGTAGAGTGCTGTATAGCGCACTGTCAGTGCTTGAGCCTAGCAGCTGAAACGCCAACCAAGGTGCCAGTCCCGCCCGGATGTGCAAGGTAGAAGGTCGCTGAGTGTTTTCGAGGGGGAGCGAGGCACCGCAGGTTGAAGTGCGGTGCCCCGCGATCAGGGCTGGATCATTGCGTGTTCTGTTTCATTTTCGCTTCGATCCTGGCGTCGACGCTTTTGCGCACCTGGTCGATGCTGAAGCTCGCCGGATGCTGGCTGGGCGGATAATCGACGAAGGTTTCCAGGAACATACTGGCCTTCATGGTGGCGATGCCGGTGAGGTAGACGTTCTTCGCCAGCCAGTCGTTGTACTGGTCGGAGACCACGTCTGCGCGTTCATAGGGGTCCATGCGCAGGTTGAAGATCTTCGGCACCCGCAGGCATACGAACGGATCCTGCCAGACTTCGAAACCGCCTGGTCGGCGTTGTTCGCAGAACACCGCTTTCCAGTCGCCGAAGCGCATGGCTACCAGGTCGCCATCGTCGTTGAAGTAGTAGAACTCGTCACGGGCGCCCTTGGGCTGTTGGCCGGTCAGGTAAGGCAGTTGGTTGAAACCGTCCAGGTGAACCTTGAAGTCTTTGCCGCCCGAGGTCGGTGCCCAGCCTTTGAGTAGCTTGTCCTTCACGTCCGGTGCTCCGGCTGCGGCCAGCAGGGTGGGGAACCAGTCGAGGCCGGAGAACATCTCGTTGGAAACCGTGCCCTCCTTGATCTTGCCTGGCCAGCGCACGATGGCAGGCACCCGGAAGGCGCCTTCCCAGTTGGAGTCTTTCTCGCTGCGGAACGGGGTGGTAGCGGCGTCCGGCCAGGAGAACTGGTTGGGGCCGTTGTCGGTGGTGTAGACGACGATGGTGTTGTCGGCGATTTTCAGCTCATCGAGGGTTTGCAGCAGCTTGCCGACGTCACCATCGTGCTCGAGCATGCCATCGGCATACTCGTTGCCGGGCATACCGCTTTGCCCTTTCATCGAATCGCGCACATGGGTGAACACGTGCATGCGCGTGGTGTTCATCCAGACGAAGAACGGCTTGTCGGCTTCGACCTGCTTCTTGATGAATGCCTGGGCACCCGCTGTGGTTTCGTCGTCGATGGTTTCCATGCGCTTGGTCGTCAGCGCACCGGTGTCTTCGATCTTGCCATCGGCAAAGGCGTGGATCACCCCGCGTGGGCTGAAGTTCTTGACGAAGGGATCGTTGGGGTCCTTGGGCCAGTAGGGGCGCTCGGGTTCCTCTTCGGCGTTGAGGTGGTAGAGGTTGCCAAAGAATTCGTCGAAGCCATGCTTGGTCGGCAGGTATTCGTCCTTGTCGCCCAGGTGGTTCTTGCCGAACTGCCCGGTGGCATAGCCCAGTGACTTGAGCGCCTGGGCAATGGTGATATCACGGTCCTGCAGCCCTACGGGTGCACCCGGCGCGCCGACCTTGGACAGGCCGGTACGCAGTGGCGACTGGCCGGTGATGAAACTGGAGCGGCCTGCGGTGCAGCTGTTCTCCGCATAGTAATCGGTGAACATCATGCCTTCCTTGGCGATACGGTCGATGTTCGGGGTCTTGTAGCCGACCACGCCCATCGAATAGGCACTGATATTGGTCTGGCCGATATCATCGCCGAAGATCACCAGGATGTTGGGTTTGTCCGCAGCACTGACAGCCCCTGCGGTAATGCCAAGCACGGAGACTGCGATCATCGCGAGCCTCGGTATCCATCTGCGTTTGCCCGTCATTCGACTTGCTCCCTTTCGCGATCCAGATCGTCAAGCGACGATCAATGAGTTGCTCACTGCGTTAGCGGGTGACAGCTTCACTGCTCAAGCTCATTTCGAAGTGGCCTCGAACGGGAACACCCGTGCCCAGTCGGATGCCATGTCGACGATCGTCCAGCCCTGGCTTCTGGCTTCATCCAGGGCTTTGTCCAGACGCCCGATCTTCGATTGCCGGTCATAGGCCCATTCGCGCGTGGCGTCGGTGTGATGCACCAGGCCCATGAAGCGCGGCCCCTCGCCAGCGGCGGTCCACTGCAGCATCTGCAGGTCTCCGTCGGAGTTGCCGAAGGCCAGGATCGGTCGTCTGCCGATGATCGCGTCAATGCTCTCCGGCTTGCCGGGGCCATCGTCGTTGTGGGCAACTTTGGGCGTGCGCAGTATTGACGGCCGGCCATCGACCATCTGGTACTGGGTGATAAAGGTGGAGCCGATCACCTGCTCCGGCGGGATGCCGTAGACCTCTTCGGCGAAGGCGCGCATGAAGGCGGTGTCGCCTCCGGAGACGATGTAGGTCTTGAAGCCCTGGCTGCGCAGGTAGTCGAGCAGTTCATGCATCGGCTGGTAGATCATCTCGGTGAAAGGTTTGCCGCTCTTGGGGTGACGGGCCTTGGCCAGCCAGGCTTTGGCCCGCTCGATGAACACTTCGGTACTGACCCCGGTATGGGTAGCACCGACGATTTTCAGCAGACCGTCCATGCCGGTAGCGGCCAGGGCCTGCTGGTCGTTTTCCAGCACCGCCTTGAACGGCTGCTGGTCTTTCCATTCGGGATGATCCGGCGCCATGCGCTTGACTTCGTCGAAGGCGAACAGCAGCTGGAAATACGCTGGTTGCTCGCTCCACAAGGTGCCGTCGTTGTCGAACACGGCAATGCGTTGTTCAGCCGGGACAAACTGTTTCGAACCTTCGGTCGTCACCTGCTCGACGAAATTCAGCACAGCTGCACGGGGCGCTGTGTCGCGCCAGCCGGGCAGGGGCTCGGCGGCTTGCAAGGGCCAGTGCAGCAGCAGTAACAGCAGTAGCCAGAGCGGCTGACGAGGGTGGAGGTTCATGGCAACTCCTTGTGGTGTTTCGGGTTCAGGGGGCGCAATGAATGCGTTCTGGAAGCTGCGTGGCTATGCGCGGTGGTTTGCTGGTGCAAGATGTTCAGGCGCGGGATGAGGGTTTCCGGCGTGGCGTCGCTGGCGCCTTGGCCGCCGTAGTATTGGCGGAGCAACTCATCACCGGTATTCCCCAGGCGCAAGCGCCCCTGGCTGCGTCGCCACCATAGGTACAGGGCGGTCAGCTGCGCCGGGCGTTGCCGCAATTGCCCGGGCACCTGTTGCCAGGCGTAGGCGGCCGAGGCTTGCTGACGGGCCTTGCGCTCAGCTTGCCAACGCTGCCAGGCCGCATGCCACTGCCCGCCATGGCGGCGTACCAGCACGCTGACAAGTGCCAGCAGCGCCAACACCAGTGCTGCGGTCAACCAGTGCCGGGACAGGTGCAGGCGCGTTTGCTGGCCGAGCCGCTGCAGGTCTTCGCGAACTGAAAACGGCGGCTGGTAAGCGGGGCTGGCGCTGGCCGTAAAGCTGATGGCCGGTAACTGCGCGCTGTGCAAGGTCTTGTCCTGGCTGCTCCACCATTGCACGTGCAAGGCCGGCAGTTGGTAATGGCCGGGCTTCTCGATGCGATAGCTGGCGCTGTCGATGCGCTGCCCGCCCAGTGGATGCCCTCGACCATCATCGAGCGCGGTGACCTGCGGGGTTTTAAGGTAGCGACTCAGGCCGGTAACCTCGTCCAGCGGGATAGCCGGCAGCATCAGACTCAGGGCACCGTCGGCCTTGAGGGTCACGCTACGGGTCAGGCTGTCGCCGACTTTCAGCGTGGCAACGGACGGACTGGTCTGTTGGCTGAGACTGACCTGGCGGGCGACCAGTACCTGCTGACCGGCGGCGACGCCTGCCGGTAGCTGAGCGTGCAGGGTCAGCGGCTGAGAACTGGCGCTCAGCGGCGCCTGGGCATTACCGGGACTGGCACTGACCGTCAGGGCGGGGATGTGCAGATCGCCGGCTTGCTGCAGGGTGATCTGGAACAAAAAGCGAATGCCGAAAAACGCGGTGCCGTCCAGACGTTCGGTCAGGTGCTCTGAATGGTCACCCGGAGGCGTCACCAATGCACCCGGCAGATTCAGTTCGGGTAGCTGTGGCGCGCTGGTGAACCAGGTGTCGGTGAGTACATCCAGTTGCAGTTGCACGGTCTCGCCCACCACCGCCGAGTCAGCGGGCAGCAGTTGCGCCCGCACCCGCAATTGCGGCTCGGCGGCCAGGAGACTGGCGCTGAAGAGGACGAGGAATAGCACCAGGGCCTTCATGGTGTGCTCCGCGCGGCAGCCTGGTCCTGCAGGCTGAACTTGCGGCGCAGAAAGTCCGCGGGCGAGGTGGTCAGGTTTTGCAGCCACAGTTCGTCGGAAGCAGCTTGGGGAATCTCTACCTGCTTGCTCGGGCCTTTACCCGCCGGTTTGTCGTAGGCGACCTTGTCGGCTTTGACGTCGGGGGCATTCTCCTGGGCCGATTCGTAGTCTTTCTGCAGCGCCCTGGCCAGTGCCAGGTTGGCCTGGGCTTCGGCAAACTGCGGTTGCAGGCGCAGTGCCTGGGTGTAGGCGGCGATAGCCTGGTCGAACTTGAAGCGGCGCACGTAGATGTTGCCCAGGTAGAAGTACGCCGGGGCGCTGTCGAGCTGGGCGAAGCTGGCCAGGGCCAGGTCGTAGTCGGCGGCGTTGTAGGCGGCGATGCCCTTCCAGTAGGGATCAGTGAAGTGTGCGGCGGCGGCCGGGTAATGCTGATGTTCGAAGGCCCAGCGACCTTGTTGGTCAGGTGTGAAGAAGGCATCGACCAGGCCATTGGCGCGCGCACCGTCCGCTGGAAGCAGCAGCCCCAGCAGCAGGCAGGCGCTCCAGTTCAGGCTCCAGCCGCGACGAATGCACAAGAATGCGATCAGCAGCAGCGGCCAGCACAGCCAGTAACCGGCGTCTTTCCAGTGCAGGGGCTGGCGGTCCTGGTTGGCGCGCTGGAAATGTTGCTGGGCGTGGGCCTCGATCCAGTCCAGATCGTCGTCGTTCACGGTCAGACTGCCCAACGGCGCATCGAGGGCATCAGCCAGTTGCTTGAGCCCTTCCTTATCGAAGCGGCCCAATTGCGGACGGCCCTGGCTATCGGTCAATGGCTGACCGTCGCTACCCTTGATCAGCCCGCTGTCGCTAATGCCCACGGCCAGTATCAGCACTTGCAGGCGGGTACCGTCCAGGGCTTTGCCCAGTTGTCCCAGCTGGGTGGCGTCGGCACCGTCGCTGACCAGTACCAGGGTGGACGGGCTGTCCTCGGCGGCGCTGAGGGTTTTTGCCTGCTCCAGCACTGCTAGAGCGTTCTTGCCCGGTCGCTCGATCAGGTTGCTGGCCAGGGCCTGGAGAAAGCCATCGAGCAAGGCCGGGTCGCGGGTGGGGGGCAATACCAGATGGGCGCTACCGGCATACGCAATCAGGCCGGTGGCAGCCCCCTGGCGGCGCTGGATCAGGTTGTGCAGCTTGTGCTTGGCCGCTTCCAGACGGCTCGGAGCGATGTCGCTGGCATTCATCGAAGTGGACAGGTCCAGGGCCAGGATCATGGGCGCGCGATTGTCGAGAAAGTCCGGGCGGTCCTGTTCCCAGCTGGGGCCGGCGGCTGCCAGCGCGCCGATGATCAGCAGGGCGCTGATCAGGTGGACCGGACGCAGGTGATGCTGGTCCTGGCCATCAAGGCGCAGGTGGGCGAGCAGGTGTGGGGCAATGTTGCTGTTCCAGTTGCGCAGTTGCCGGCGACGGTAGCGCCAGACCAGTGGCAGCAGCACACCCGGCAACAGCAACCAGAGCCACAGGGGGCGCAGAAAGTGCAGGGCCTGCAGGTCAATGTCCATGGCCGGCGGCCTCCTGCGTTGTGCGGCGTGGCCGATAGGAGAACAACAACGCGAGCAGGTGATAGCCGCCGAGCAGCAGCAAGGCAGCCCCCAGTGCCAGCCAGAACAGGTCGCGTTTGGGATGGTGGGTGAGGGTCTTGACCTGATGCGGGGTCAGTTGATCGAGGGTGGCATAGACCTGCTGCAAGCTGTCGCGATCTTCGGCGCGGAAGAAACGTCCGCCGGTAGCCGTAGCGATCTGCTGCAAGCTCTGCAGATCGACCTTGGCTTCAGCCTCGGCCTGGGGATCACCGATACCGATGGTATGGATCACCACTCCGCGTGCAGCGGCCATGTCAGCTGCGTGCGCCGGCGTGATAGCACTGCTGGTGTCATTGCCGTCGGTGAGCAGGATCAGGACTTTCTCCGGCTCCTTGGCCTGCTCCAGCAACTTCAGGCTCAGGCCGATGGCATCGCCGATGGCGGTATTCGGGCCGGCCATGCCGACGTCGGTCTGGTCCAGCAGGAGGGCCAGGCTGGCATGGTCGAGGGTCAGCGGTGCCTGCGGGTAGGCTCCGCTACCGAACACCACCAGACCAAGCCGGTCCTTGGGGCGCTGGCGAATGAAGTCCTGGACCACCGCCTTGACTGCACTCATCCGCGATAGCGGCTTGCCGTCGGCGTCCTTGAGATCGGTGGTCTGCATGGATTGCGAGATGTCGATCGCCAGCATCAGGTCGCGCACCGGTTCCTCGTGCTGTTGTGGCGGCTCGATCAGCACTGGTCGGGCAATGGCCACTGTCAGCAAGGCCCAGACCAGCCAGTGCAGGAGCAGTTGCCAGGCGTTGTGGCGGCTGCCGGGCACACCGGGCGCCTGGCCACTGGCGCGGCTGATGGCGTCGAAGAACGGCACGCGCAGGGCGCTGCGGGCCTCGATATAGGGTGGCAGCCATCGGTAGCCAAGCCACGGCAATGGCAGCAGGAGCAGCAACCAGGGATAGTCAAACTGCCACATGATGGCGCTCCACCCAGGTTTTGCACTGTTGCAGCAGTGCCTTGGCATCGACCGTTCGCAAGCTGCTGTCGGGGGCGTAGGCCAGGCGTGCCAGTTGCTCGGCAAAATCCGCCGTTATTGGAGCGCGGCTATGCGTGGTCAGAAAGGCTTGCCAGTCACTGCCGCGCAGGGTGGCGACGGCGGGGCTTGCAGGCATCGAGAGGGCCACGCGCTTGAGCAATTCGGGTAACTCGCGCAGGGCTGCCAGGCGTGTTTGATCGTCACCCATGGCGGCTTCGAGCTCGGCCAGGTGCACCAGCGCCTCGCGCCGGTAGCGGTCCCGTTGCCAGCGGTAGTAACGCCATGCGCCATAACCGAGCAGAGCAAGCAGCAGCAAGACCCCGAGCAGCGCCCAACCCCAGGTCTGCGGCAGGTAGCTGGGCGCAGGCGGCAGGGCCAGCTCCTGGAGTTGGTCGATGCTCGGCACTGAGGCTTTCATGCGCGATACCCCTGACGCTTGCCCAGTTCCAGGCGCAGTTGCTCGGTGGCGGACTGGGCGGTACTGAACATCAGCAACGGCACCTGGCTGCGGCGCAGCAGTTCGGCGACCTGCTGCAGGCGGCCCTTGAGAAAGTCGCTCAATGGCGCGTGCACCTGGCGTCGTTCCACTGCCAGTTCCACCTGCAGTTGGCCCTGGCTGACCAGTACACGACCGTTGCGAGGCAGGTCCAGAGCCAGCGGGTCGTAGACCTGAAAAGCGATCACATCGTTGTGCACACGGAGCTGGCGCAACTGGTGCAGGGTATGTTCGCCGGCACCGGCAAAGTCGCTGATGATGCAGATCAGATGATCGTGGGCAGCCAGGCTCAGGCAGCGTCGCAGCACGTTATCCAGGGTTTGCGCCGAATCCGTTTCGCCCGCCTGGGCATCCAGGGCCTGATTGAGGCGCGCGGTGGCGGCGCAGATGGCCTGCACCCGACTGCGGCTGCGCAGCGGCGAAAGACTCTCGATGGTGCTGTCGTTGAACAGCAGGGCGCCGACCCGGTCACCGGCATTGAGCGCCATCCAGGCGGCCAGGGCGGCCAGTTGCGCGGCAACGGCGGATTTGAAGCTGCGTTGGCTACCGAAAAACATCGACATGCGCTGGTCAATCACTAGCAGCGTCGGCCGGTCACGTTCCTCGGTAAAAGTGCGCACGATCGGCGTGCCGCTGCGTAACGAGGCCTTGCAATCCAGGTGGCGCAGGTCGTCGCCGGGTTGGTAGCGGCGCAGTTCGTCGAAGTTCAGGCCGCGCCCGCGCAAGCGCGACGCATGGCTGCCGGCAAGTACGCTGGAGCGCGGTTGCCGGGCGAGAAAGCTCAAGCCCTGGGCGTCGGCTTCCAGGGCCATGAGCTGGGCCAATGAGACATACACCAAGCCGTCGGCTTGCGCCTTGAGCTGCATGGCTTGCTCCTCACGCCGGAATGGCGACCTTGTCGAGCAGGCGGTCGAGGATCTGCTGGCTGCCGACACCGTCGGCCACCGCGTCATAGCTCGGTTGCAGGCGATGACGCAGCACCGGATGGACCATCGCCCGCACGTTATCCGGCGACACGAAGTCCTGACCCTGCAACCAGGCATCGGCACGCGCGCAACGGTCCAGGCTGATGCCACCGCGCGGACTGGCGCCCAGTTGCAGCCAGCGGGCCAGGTCGGCGTCGTAATCGGCGGGATGGCGCGTGGCGTTGATCAGGTCGATCAGGTAGCGGTCAATGGCCGGCGCAACGTGTATCGCGGCGATTTCCTCGCGTGCCTGGAAGACCACGTCCTGGGCCAGGTTGAAGGCGTTGGCCACAGTCTGCGTGGCGCTTTGCCGTTCCTCTTCGCGCAGGAGCTGCAGCACCTGGGTTTCATTCTCGGGTGCGGGGTAGTCGAGCAGCACTTTCATCACAAAGCGGTCCATCTGCGCTTCTGGCAAGGGGTAGGTGCCTTCCTGCTCGATGGGGTTCTGGGTGGCGATCACCATGAACAGTTGCGGCAGCTTGTGGCTGTTGCCGGCCACCGTGATCTGCCGTTCTTCCATGGCTTCGAGCAACGCCGCCTGGACCTTGGCCGGGGCGCGGTTGATCTCGTCGGCGAGGATCAGGTTGCCGAACAGCGGCCCTGGCTGGAAATGCACCTGATGCTGGCCGTTGACCTGTTGCAGCACCTCGGCGCCGGTGATGTCCGAGGGCAACAGGTCGGGGGTGAACTGGATGCGGCTCATCTGCGCGTCCAGATGCCGGGCCAGGGCTTTGACGGTGCGGGTCTTGGCCAGTCCCGGGAGGCTTTCGAGCAACACATGCCCGTTGGCCAGTAGCCCCACCAGGATCTGCCGGATCACCTGATCCTGGCCAAGCACTGCTTCAGCGATGGCCGCGTGCAGGGCCTTGATGTCTGTCAATGCGCTCATTCTGTTCCCCTACCAGACATAGTTCAGACGCAAGGTCCAGGTGTTCACGTCCGGCGACTGATTGCGTTCCGAGACCGTGTCGGTATAGGCGACCATGCCGCCGAACTGCGGTGAAAGCATGAAGCCCATGCTGGCGCCGAGCAGCACGTTCTCCTGCTGGTTGTCCTGGCCGACACCATCGATCTTGGTTTCGCCACCAGCGCTGTAGGTCGCATCCAGCGAAGCCCAGAGCGCCCGGTTGATGGTGTAGCTGTAGTGGCCTTCTACTGCGTACAGCGGCTTTTGCTCGAGCTTGCTGTTACCCAGGTAGTCATCGTTGTCACCGAACAGCGAGACCCAGGTGTTGATCTCCAGCCAGGTCGGTCCGATGGGCGTGCCAAAGCCGATCTCCGGCTTTGCCACCCAGCGGTTGGCGCCGATATTGATCACCCGGTCCTTGTCGTAGTCGCCGTTGGGCACGGTCAGCCAGAACGCGCCGGTCATGAAGGTTTCCGGCGTCCATTTGGCGAACTCCTCGGCCGTCAGCGCCGGACCGCCGAAGAAGTTGTGAGCGAAGACAATCTGCGTATCGCCCATGCCGCCATTGTGTTTGGTCCCGTCGAAAAACCGTGCATCGTCGAAAGAGGCGGAGATGTCGGCATAAGGCTGGATCAGCTGGATGGCGCTGTTGCGCCCATCGATGTCGAACGAGCGCGCCAGACGCAGGAGGTACAGGTCAGCCTTGAGCGACAGGCCGTCAATTGGCAGCGCAGTGTCAATGGGGGTGTTGGCGTCGATGCGGTTGTAGTAACCAAACACCATGTTCAGGTCGATGGGGATGTTCTGCCAGTCACGAGCGTTGTCCGCCTGGCCCAGCAGCGGTGTAGCGGCAAGCACGAGTAACGCCGTGCGACATGCAGTAAAACGGATCGCCATGGCTTGGTTCCTTGAACAAGTCATTTCAAATCAGGCGTCAGTAGCGGGCTGCGTCGGGGCTGACGCTGAAGTCGCCCTGGGCACCCTTGCTCAGTAGCAAGGCCTGGGGCGCAAGCAGGTTCAGCACGCGCAGAGCGCAAGGGCATTACTGGTACTTGATGACGATACCTTTGAGCTTGCGTCCTTCGATGGTCTGGATATCGCGACTCCACAGCGGGCCGCTGACATAGGCAGACAATGGCTGGATCCGGTCGTAGACCACGACCACGGCGTCGCCGCCGATACTGGCTGCTTGTTCGCGCAGTTTCTGTTCGACTTCGGTGATGGGTGGCGCTGGCTCGACACTGGCGTCGACGACGACCTCACCCAGGCGTGCGTGCGGGCGTGTCGGTTCGCTGCGCAACACCTCGACGTTGCTGGCGCTGGTGGGCGCGGCGTGGGGAGCACCGACGTATTCGGTGGTGCGCGCGTCGATACTGCTGCAGCCAGCGATGGCCAGCAGCAGTGTGGCGAGCAGCCAGCTTTTAGGGTGGAGCTTGCGAGCTGTCATCATCCTTCGATTCCCTCCGAAGCCAGAGATATGTTGAAACAAAGACTTAACTGAAAGTAGCTGCAATTGAGTCAGTCGCAAGCGCTGGGAAAGAAAAGAAGGTTATTCATGGCGTCCAGGGGAGTAGGGCCTTGGGACTGCACTACACGGGATTTCGGGTGGGAGCTTATCCATTTGCTGTGGCGATGCTGCTGGCCCCTTCCGCCCTTACGGCGGCCTACTTTTTTCTTGGAAAAAGTAGGCAAAACCGCTCGCTCCTGCATACGGCCCTACGCTGCGCTCCGGGTCCCTT
>Ga0247821_10001920_pt1 | contig 11577 bp, 10 predicted proteins | sample 13C_Glycerol_Day_FD_192481 | JGI IMG/M metagenome (GOLD analysis project Ga0247821, IMG submission 192481) | Soil microbial communities from agricultural site in Penn Yan, New York, United States - 13C_Glycerol_Day14 | ecosystem: Environmental > Terrestrial > Soil > Agricultural land | place... | reverse complement strand
CCGCATCGCCGCCGCCCTGCTGATCGACCCGCAGGGTCGTACCCTGCTGGTACGCAAGCGCGGTACCAAGGCCTTCATGCAGCCTGGCGGCAAGATCGAGGCCGATGAGCAACCGGTCAGCGCCCTGGCCCGTGAACTGTTCGAAGAGCTGGGTCTGGTGATCGATCCGCAGGAGGCACGGCATCTGGGCCAGTTCAGCGCGCCGGCCGCCAACGAGCCGGGCTTCGAGGTCCAGGCCGAGCTGTTCCAGGTGCACACGGTGATGCCGGTCGAGCCTGCCGCGGAAATCGAAGAAGCGGTCTGGGTCTCGGCGCGCAAGCCGCTGAACCTGGAGTTGGCGCCTTTGACCCGGGACTTGATTCTGCCCCTGTTTCGGACGTTAACTTAAGCCCCCATCCGATCTCTCTCGCAAAGGAATGCTGATGATCCCTGTCCACGAATGGCTGTTGTTTATCGGTGCAGCGCTGCTGATGGTCCTGACCCCGGGGCCGAACATGATCTACCTGATCTCCCGCTCGATCTGCCAGGGACGCCTGGCGGGCATCACCTCGTTGCTGGGGGTGGTGGGGGGCTTTCTGGTGCACATGACCGCCGCCGCCATCGGCCTGACCGCGCTGTTCATGGCCGTACCCCTGGCCTACGACCTGCTCAAGTGGGCGGGCGCCGCCTACTTGTTGTGGCTGGCCTGGCAGGCCGTCAAGCCGGGGGCGCGCTCACCGTTCGAACCCCGTGAGCTGGCTCCTGACTCACCGTCCCGGCTGGTGCTGATGGGGTTTCTGACCAGCCTGCTGAACCCCAAGGTCGCAGTGTTCTACCTGTCGGTGCTGCCGCAGTTCGTCTCCCCGGAAAACGGCTCGGTGCTGGTGCAGAGCCTGGCCCTGGGCCTGACCCAGATCGCCGTGAGTTTCTCCGTCAACCTGCTGATCGCCCTGTTCGCCGCAGGCATCGCCGGCTGGTTCGTGCGCTACCCGCTGTGGATGATGCTGCAGCGCTATGTGATGGGCTTCGTGCTCGCCGGCCTGGCACTGCGCCTGGTCCAGGAGCAACGCCGGGCCATCTGAGGTTCAACGTACTGCGCTGACGCCGTCGAGGGTGGAGAAGGACGTATCCTTGGCGGTCAGCAGGAAGTCGCGCATGTAAGGCGCATCGAGCATATCGGTGCGCACCGCCGCATACAGGGTGGCGAACAGGCCTTTCTCGCCCAGCCGCTTGCCCTTCACATAGCCACGCGAGCTGTATTCGTGCAGGGCCCAGTGGGGCATGCCGCAGACGCCACGACCGCTGGCCACCAGTTGCATCATCATCACCGTCAGCTCCGCCGTGCGCACTTGCGCAGGCTCGACGTCGGCCGGCTCCAGGAAGCGGGTGAAGATGTCCAGGCGATCGCGTTCCACCGGGTAGGTGATCAGGGTTTCGCTGGCCAGGTCATCGGGCACGATATAGGGCTTGCTGGCCAGGGGGTGCTGGTTGGCCACTGCCAGCATGGCTTCGTAGGTGAACAGCGGCACATAGGTCAGGCCGGGCAGTTCCAGCGGGTCGGAGGTGACCACCAGGTCCAGGTCACCGCGGGCCAGTGCCGGCAGCGGGGCGAAGGCAAAGCCCGAGGCCAGGTCCAGTTCGACCTCCGGCCAGGCGTCGCGGAACTGGTCGATGGTCGGCATCAGCCACTGGAAGCAGCTGTGGCATTCGATCGCCATGTGCAGGCGCCCGGCCGTGCCGCCGGCAAGGCGGGCGATATCGCGCTCGGCGGTGCGCAGCAGGGGCAGGGTGGCGTCAGCCAGTTGCAGCAGGCGCAGGCCGGCGCTGGTGAAGCGGATCGGCTTGGTCTTGCGCATGAACAACTGCATCCCCAGGCGCTCTTCCAGCTCCTTGAACTGATGGGACAGCGCCGACTGGGTCAAGTGCAGGCGCTCGGCGGCCTCGACCAGGCTGTCGGCTTCGCGCAGGGCGTGGAGGGTTTTCAGGTGGCGGATTTCCAGCACTGTGGACTCCATGAGAAATTCTAAAGACGAACACGAATTTATTGAGTTTGTCTCAAGTTACCCCGGCTGTCGACAATAGCGTCATCTTTTACAAGGAGCACGATTGTCATGGCACTGGCCCACAACCTCGGTTTTCCGCGCATCGGCGCCGACCGTGAACTGAAGAAAGCCCAGGAGGCCTATTGGAAAGGCGACCTCGACCAGGCCGGTCTGCAGGCGGTGGGTCGTGAACTGCGTGCCCGCCATTGGCAACTGCAAAAAGACGCCGGTATCGACCTGCTGCCGGTGGGCGACTTTGCCTGGTACGACCAGGTCCTGACCCACTCGCTGACCTTCGGCGCAATCCCCGAGCGCTTTGCCAAGGCCCTGGATGCCAACGGCCTGCCGACCCTCGACACCCTGTTCGCCATGGCCCGCGGCGCCACTACCTGCTGTGGTGGTGAGCACGGCCAGGCGCAGTATGCGCAAGAGCTGACCAAGTGGTTCGACACCAACTACCACTACCTGGTCCCTGAATTCTCCGCCGACCAGCGCTTCCTGCTCAGCTGGGAGCAACTGTTCGAGGAAGTCGCCGAAGCCCGGGCCCTCGGCCACGCGGTCAAGCCGGTGCTGATCGGCCCGCTGACCTACCTATGGCTGGGCAAGACCAAGGGCGGCGAGTTCGACAAGCTCGACCTGCTGGAGCGCCTGCTGCCGGTCTACGGAGAAATCCTCAGCCGCCTGTCGCGCCAGGGTGTGGAGTGGGTGCAGATCGACGAGCCGATCCTCGCCCTGGACTTGCCCCAGGACTGGAAGAACGCCTTCGAGCGCGCCTACCACATCCTCCAGTATTCGCCCTTGAAGAAGTTGGTGGCGACCTACTTCGGTGGCCTGGAAGACAATCTCGGCCTGGCCGTGGGCCTGCCGGTGGATGGCCTGCACATCGACCTGGTGCGTGCGCCCGAGCAATTGCCGACGGTGCTCGATCGCCTGCCGACCTACAAAGTGCTGTCCCTGGGCGTGGTCAATGGCCGCAACGTCTGGCGCTGCGACCTGGACCAGGCGCTGGAGCAGTTGCAACTGGCCCGCCAGCGTTTCGGTACCAACCTGTGGGTGGCTGGTTCCTGCTCGCTGCTGCATAGCCCCGTGGACCTGGCGCGGGAAGACAAGCTCGATGCCGAGCTGAAAAGCTGGCTGGCCTTCGCCGTGCAGAAATGCGAAGAGATCGCCGTGCTGGGCAAGGCCGTCGATTCCCCGCACCTGCCAGTGGTGCAAAACGCCCTGGCCGCAAGCCGCGCCGTGCAGCACAGCCGCAGCGAGTCGCCGCGCATCCACAAGTCAGAAGTGCAGGCCCGTCTGGCCGCGGTGACCGCCGCCGACCGCCAGCGCCAGTCAGCCTTCGCCCAGCGCATCGAGGCGCAGCGCCAGCGCCTGCAGCTGCCCGCATTCCCGACTACCACCATCGGCTCGTTCCCGCAGACCTCGGCCATCCGCCTGGCGCGCCAGGCCTACAAGCAAGGCAAGCTGTCGGCCAATGACTACACCGACGCCATGCACAGCGAGATCCGCCACGCCGTGCAGGTGCAGGAGCGCCTGGGCCTGGATGTGCTGGTGCATGGCGAAGCCGAGCGCAATGACATGGTCGAATACTTCGCCGAGCAACTGGACGGCTACCTGTTCACCCGTTTCGGCTGGGTGCAGAGCTACGGCTCGCGTTGCGTGAAGCCTGCGATCATCTACGGCGACCTGAGCCGTCCGCAGCCCATGACCGTGGCCTGGATCGAATACGCCCAGCGCCAGACCCGCAAGGTCATCAAAGGCATGCTCACGGGCCCGGTGACCATGCTCATGTGGTCCTTCCCGCGCGAGGATGTATCGCGCCAGACCCAGGCCGAGCAACTGGCCCTGGCCATTCGCGACGAAGTGCAGGACCTGGAAGCGGCCGGGATCAAGATCGTGCAGATCGACGAAGCGGCCTTCCGCGAAGGCCTGCCGCTGCGCCGGGCGCAGTGGCAGGGTTACCTGGACTGGGCCGTGCAGGCCTTCCGCCTGTGCGCCAGCGGCGTGCGCGATGAAACCCAGATCCATACCCACATGTGCTACAGCGAGTTCAACGACGTGATCCAGGCCATTGCCGCCATGGATGCCGACGTGATCACTATCGAGACTTCGCGCTCGGACATGGAGCTGCTGGAGGCCTTCGAAGCCTTCGACTACCCCAACGACATTGGGCCGGGGGTCTATGACATCCATTCGCCGCGGGTGCCGGACACGGCCGAGATGGTCAAGTTGATGCGCAAGGCGGTCAGGCGCATTCCGGCCGAGCGCCTGTGGGTCAACCCCGACTGTGGCCTGAAGACCCGTGCCTGGCCGGAGACCGAGGCGGCCCTGGTGAACATGGTGGCGGCGGCGCGGCAGTTGCGTAGTCAACTGGCCTGAGGCAATCGGCGCGCTGATCGCTGCGCGCCACGTCGACCGCTCGGCGAGTGTCATCAAACGGTCATGGTTTTGTGGCAGCGCGCCCGCATGAAAGTCATCAGACTGCCGCTCCAATGGGGATTTGCATTCTGGTGTTTCACTCATGCGGGCTTTTTTGTTTTTCCTGGCGCTGGTCAGTGCCTTGCCTTCTATTGCAGCCTCACGCTGCGACGTCAATGTGCCTACCGAACGGGTCGAGCTGGCGCAGGTGAGCCTGGCGTACCAGAGCATCGGGCGTCGCTCCGATCCGGCACTGCTGTTGGTGATGGGCCTGGGCGGGCAGTTGATCCACTGGCCCGATGAGGTGGTGGTCGCCCTGTGCCAGCAAGGCTTTCGGGTGATCCGCTACGACAACCGCGATGTCGGCCTGTCGGCCTGGAACCAGGCACCGGCCGGTGCCAGCCTGGCCTTCCAGCTGCTGCGCTACAAGCTGGGCTTGCAGGTGGCTGCGCCCTATACCCTGACGGACATGGCTGAAGATGGCCTGGGTCTGATGGATGCCCTGCAGGTTCAGCGCTTTCATGTGCTGGGCGTGAGCATGGGCGGGATGATTGCCCAGCACCTGGCGGCGCTGGCACCGCAGCGGGTCGAGAGCCTGACCCTGATCATGTCCAGCTCTGGCGCGCAGGGCCTGCCGATGCCGAGCGCGGCACTGCTGCAGCTGTTGGCCAGGCGCGAGGCGCCAAACCGCGAAGCGGCCCTCGAACAACAGGCCGATCTGCTGGCGGCGCTGGGTAGCCCGCAGGTCAAGGACGATCGTCAGGAATTACTTGAGCAGGCCGCGATTGCCTATGACCGGGCCTTCAATCCAGAAGGCGTCGAGCGTCAGATCATGGCCATTCTGGCCGAACCGAGCCGGGTCGAGCTGCTCGACAAACTGCGCCTGCCGACCCTGGTGGTGCATGGCACCGCCGACCCGCTGTTGCCGGTGATGCACGGGGTGCACCTGGCCGCCCATATCCAGGACAGTCAATTGGCGTTGATCCCGGGCCTGGCCCATCGCTTCCAGGCGCAGTTCAAGGGTGCGTTGCTGGGGGCGGTGTTGCCGTACCTGGAGACGCAACGGCTGGCCGATACCCACCTGGCAGTGTACTGACCGAGGGGCCCAATCGCGGGGCAAGCCCGCTCCCACGGTAGGAGCGGGCTTGCCCCGCGATGAGGCTCAGTGCAACCTCACCCAGATACTGACCAGTACCGTCGCCGCCATCAGCCAGGCCACTGCCGCCAGCGCCAATGACAGCTCCAGGCGCAGGCGGTCCACCAGCACATACAGCGCCGCCAGGTAGACGAAGTAGGGGATGATCGACCACATGCCGAACAGGATGGTGGTCTTCAGGTCTTCCAGCGAACGACCCTTGCCGACGATGTAGTGGGCAATCAGGGCGAAGGTTGGGAACAACGGCACCAGGCCGGCAATGTAGTAGTTGCGGGTCTTGGCCAGGGCGGCGAGGATCACCACCACGGCCGCGCCCAGACAGGCTTTGAGTATCAGGTCCACGTGCTTTTCCGTTGTCTCGGCGGGTTATCCCAGGCCGTACTTCTTCACTTTGTCGAACAGGGTGGTCTTGGCCATGCCCAGCTCCTGGCTGGCCTGGCTGAGGTTGCCGCCGGTGCGTTGCAGGGCATCGCCGAGCAGGTTGCGCTCGAAGGCTTCCACCGCCTCGGCAAAGCCCAGGCCCTGGTTGGCGCTGGCGCCGGTCTTCTTGAAGGCGGGCAGGCCTAGGGCGTAGCGCTCGGCGACGTTGCGCAGCTCGCGCACGTTGCCCGGCCAGTCATGGGCCATCAACCGCGACAGGGTCTGGCTGTCCAGTTGCGGGGTTTCGCGATCGAAGCGTAGCGCCGACAACTGCAGGAAGTGTTCGAACAGCTGCAGGATGTCTTCGCGGCGCTCGCGCAACGGCGGCAGCTCCAGGGTCACCACGTTCAGGCGATAGTACAGGTCGCTGCGGAACTGGCCGCTCTGGCCCAGGGCGTCGAGGTCGGACTTGGTCGCGGCGATCACCCGGCAGTCGACCGGGATGCTCTGGTTCGAGCCCAGGCGCTCCAGGGTGCGCTCCTGCAGGACCCGCAGCAGTTTGATCTGCAGGTTGATCGGCATGCTTTCGACCTCATCGAGGAACAGCGTTCCGCCGTTGGCGTGCTCGATCTTGCCGATGCGGCGCTTGCCGGCACCGGTAAAGGCATTGGCTTCGTGGCCGAAGATCTCGCTTTCGAACAGGTTCTCCGGCAGGCCGCCACAGTTCAGGGCCACGAATGGCTGGCCCTGGCGGCGGCTGAAGTCGTGCAGGCAGCGGGCGACCAGTTCCTTGCCGGTACCGGTCTCGCCTTCGATCAGGACGTTGGCCGAGGTGTCGGCGACGTTGGCGATCAGCTCGCGCAGGTTCTGCATGGCCGGCGAGCGGCCGATGATCCGGCCTTCCAGGGTGCTTTGCCCGGCCAGCTGGCGGCGCAGGGCGAACACTTCCCGCGCCAGGCCGCGTTGTTCCAGGGCGCGGCGCACCACTTCGACCAGGCGTTCCGGGGCGAAGGGCTTCTCCATGAAGTCGTAGGCACCGTTGCGCATGGCGCCCACGGCCATGTCGATATCGCCGTGGCCGGTGATCAGTACCACCGGCAGGCTGTTGTCGCGTGCCTTGAGGCGGCTGAGCAGTTCCAGACCATCGATGCCGGGCAGGCGGATATCGCTGACCACGATGCCGGCGAAATCATCGCCGACGCGTTGCAAGGCTTCCTCGGCACTGCCGACACCTTCGCAGGCGATGTCTTCCAGGGCCAGGGCCTGCTGGCAACCGAGCAGCACATGCGGGTCGTCTTCGACGATCAGGACAGTAAGGGGTGCTTGGTTCATAGGGACTCGACAGATTCGGTGGGGGCATTGACCAGGGGCAGGGCGAGGACGAACGCGGTACCGCCGCTGGCGGGGTGTTCGACACTCAGGCTGCCCTTGGCGGCGGCGGCGAGGCTGGCGGACAGGGTCAACCCCAGGCCCAGGCCGTGCTCTCCCGGTTTGGTGGTGAAAAAGGGTTCGAACAGGTGCTTGCGCGCTTCGTCGTCGATCCCGTGGCCATTGTCGCGCACCCGCAGGCGGTACTTGTCGCCCGCAAGCTCGCCTTCCAGCCACAGCTGTGGCGCGGGTTGCGCGGACATGGCGTCCAGGGCGTTGCCGATCAGGTTGACCAGGATCTGCTCCAGGCGGGTCTGGTCGATGGCCAGTCGCTGGTCCTCGTAGTTGCTGTGCAGCTTCAGGTGACAGCCGGCGATCCGGTTGCCCAGCACCTGCAGGCTGGCCTCTATGGCCTTGGCCAGCGACGCCTGGCCGCTGTCGTCGCCGCGCCGGGCAAAGGAGCGCAGGCTGGCGGTGATCCGGCCCATGCGGTCGATCAGGTCGTTCATGGTGCTCAGGTTGGTACTGGCGGTTTCCAGGGCCCCTCGTTCGAGGAAACGCACGGTGTTGCCCGACAGGGTGCGCAGAGCGGCCAGCGGCTGGTTCAGTTCGTGGGCGATACTGGTCGACATCTGGCCGATGGCAGCCAGCTTGCCGGCCTGCACCAGCTCGTCCTGGGCGTGGCGCAAGGTCTGCTCGGCGTGCCGGCGTTCGCGGATCTGGCCCTTGAGGCGGTCGTTGCTGGCGCGCAGGTCAGCGGTGCGCTCGGCGATCTTGCGCTCGAGCTGGCTGTTGGCTTCTTCCAGCGCTTCACGAGCGGCCAGGCGGGTGGCGATCACCTTGCGCCGCTCGTTCCAGGCGATCAGCAAGATGGCCAGCAAGGCGAAGGCCACGGCGACCAGCACGCCCTGGACCACCGACTCGCGGCGCAGGTCCTGCAGCGGGGTGAGCAGGGTGAAGTGCCACGGCGTGTCGCTCAGGCGCCGGGTCTGGGCCAGGTAGGCGACCTCGTGGCGACCGTCGCCCAGCTCGGCATTGGCCGGAAAGCTCAATTTCTCGACGCCGTCGGCGAGTTTCTCCCGCGACAGTGGCTGCAGCTCGTTCAGCGGCCACCAGTAGTACTGCAGGCTGCGGGCCAGGCGTTCCTTGATTTCCGGGGTCAGCGGGCGCACCGACTTGAGTCGCCTTGCCGGGTCGCTGGAGAGGATGATGATGCCGTTCTCGTCACTGACGAAGGCTTCCAGGCGCGCCCGTTGCCAGCGTTCTTCCATGGCCTCCAGGCGGACCTTGATCACCGCCACGCCGATGATCTTGCCGTGCTCTTCCAGGCCGTGGGCCAGGTAGTAGCCCGGCTCGCCCGTGGTGCTGCCGATACCGTAGAAACGGCCCGGCTGGCCGCGCACGGCATCCTGGAAGTAGGCGCGGAACGACAGGTCTTCACCGAGGAAACTGTCGGCATCGCGCCAGTTGCTGGTGGCCTGGACCCGGCCGGTGGTGTCGAGGACGAAGATCGCCCGGCTGCGGCTGCGCCGGTTCAGGCCTTCGAGGTATTCATTGACCAGCTGGCGATGCTCGCCGTCGGTCTCGGTCAGCAGGCTGGAGACGCTGTCTTCGAGTTCCAGCAGGCTGGGCAGGTAGGTGTATTTGCTGATTTCGCTTTCGACCGCGCGCGCATGCAGCTCGAGCTGGCGCTCGCCGTTCTCGCTCAAGCTGCGGATGCCGTTGTGTTCGCTGATCATGAAGCCGGCCACCCCCAGGCCGATCATCAGCAGGACGATCAGGGGAGGAAGCAACAACTGGCGGATCAGACGGGGTTTCACGGCTAGGGCAGGCTTGGCTGGGCGAAAAAGCGAAGGGTCGCATTTCATCACAGTAACCTTGTAACGAACAGCACCGCCTGCCCGGTGTACACCGGGCAAGCAGTGACAATTAACAACACTGCAGGTCCGGCGTACGCCGAAGCAACAGTGTTGTGTCCTCAGTGTTGCAGGATCTTGCTGAGGAAGTGCTGGGTACGCTCGTGGCGCGCGCTCGGGTCACCGAAGAAGTCTTCTTTCTGGCAATCCTCGATGATCCGGCCCTGGTCCATGAAGATCACCCGGTTGGCGACCTTGCGGGCAAAGCCCATCTCGTGGGTCACGCACATCATGGTCATGCCTTCGTGGGCCAGCTCGACCATCACGTCCAGTACCTCGTTGACCATTTCCGGGTCCAGGGCTGAGGTCGGTTCGTCGAACAGCATGACGATCGGGTCCATCGACAGGGCGCGGGCGATGGCCACACGCTGCTGCTGGCCACCGGAGAGTTGCCCCGGGTGTTTCTTGGCATGGGCGCTGAGGCCGACGCGGTCGAGCAGGGCCAGGCCCTTCTTGGTCGCTTCGGCTTCGCTGCGGCCCAGGACCTTGCGCTGGGCAATGGTCAGGTTCTCGGTGATGGTCAGGTGCGGGAACAGCTCGAAATGCTGGAACACCATGCCGACCCGCGAGCGCAGTTTGGGCAGGTTGGTCTTGGGATCGGCGATCGAGGTGCCGTCGACCACGATGTCACCCTTCTGGAAGGGCTCCAGGGCGTTGACGCACTTGATCAGGGTCGACTTGCCGGAGCCGGAAGGGCCGCAGACCACCACTACTTCACCTTTTTTGACTTCGGTGTTGCAGTCGGTCAGAACCTGGAAGTCGCCGTACCACTTGTTGACGTTCTTGATGGAAATCATACGGTTATCCTTTTCTGCAGACGCTTGACCAGCCAGGAAGCGGAGAAGCTGACGACGAAGTACACGACACCGGCGAAGACCAGGAACTCGTTGGAGCGTCCGATGATGTCGCCGCTGGCACGTGCGGAGTTGAGGAAGTCCACCAGGCCGACGGTGTAGACCAGCGAGGTGTCCTGGAACAGGATGATGCTCTGCTGCAGCAGCAGCGGGGTCATCTTGCGAAACGCCTGGGGCAGGATGATCAGGCGCATGGTCTGGCCGTAGGTCATGCCCAGGGCTTGGGCAGCGCCCATCTGGCCCTTGGAGATCGACTGCACGCCGGCACGGACGATTTCGCAGAAGTACGCCGCCTCGAACATCATGAACGCCACGACGCAGGAGGTGAAGGCACCGACCGGGGTGTCTTCGCCGGTGATCCAGCGCAGGATGAATGGCACTGCCAGGTAGAACCAGGTGATCACCAGCAGCAGCGGGATGGAGCGGAAGTAGTTGACGTAGACACCGGCGAAGTTCGCCAGCAGCTTGCTCGGCGACAGGCGCATCAGCGCCAGGATGGTGCCCAGCACAATACCGCCGACAACGCCCATGACCATCAGCTGCAGGGTCATCAGCATACCGTTCCACAGGCCCGGCAGGGCGGGGATGATTCCACTGAAGTCCATTATTTGCCCCCCACGGAGATCAGGCCGGGTACCGAGACTTTCTTCTCGACCATGCGCATGAACAGCATCAGGCCCATGTTCAGGGTGAAGTAGATCAGGGTCGCCAGGGTGAAGGCCTCAAACAGGTTGGCCGAGAATTCGGCGGTCTGCTTGGTCTGTGCCAGCAGTTCCATCAGGCCGATCAGCGAGGCCACCGAGGAGTTCTTGAACACGTTCAGGAATTCCGAGGTGAGTGGCGGAATGATGATCCGGTAGGCCTGCGGCAGCAGCACGTTCCAGTAGATTTGCGGCAGGCTGAAGCCCATGGCGCGGGCGGCCGCTTCCTGGCCGCGCGGCAGCGCCTGGATACCGGTGCGCACCTGTTCGCAGACGCGGGCAGCGGTGAACAGGCCCAGGCAGATGACCACGCTGATCAGTGCCGAGGTGGTCGGGTTGAGGTCCTGCTTGAACCATTCCTGCAGGTTTTCCGGCAGCAGGTCGGGCACCAGGAAGTACCAGATGAACAGCTGCACCAGCAGCGGTACGTTACGAAAGAGTTCCACGTAAGCCGTGGCGATGCCCGATACCAGACGGTTCGGCACAGTGCGCATGACGCCGAGGATCGAGCCCAGGATCAATGCGATGACCCAGGCCGCAATGGCAATGGCGATGGTCCAGCCCAGGCCGGTGATGTACCAGTCAAGGTAGATCTCGCTGCCGATGCCGGTGGACTTGAAGAATACGCCCCAGTCCCAGTTGTAATTCATCGGGATTTCCCCTCAGATCAGTTGTTTCACGGGCACCTTCGAGCATCCGAGGGCGCAAGGCACCCTCGGATGAAAGGTTAGACACTAACTAGCTGGGGATCAGGACTTCTTTTCGTCTGCAGCTTTGTCGGTA
>Ga0247821_10001919_pt1 | contig 11578 bp, 16 predicted proteins | sample 13C_Glycerol_Day_FD_192481 | JGI IMG/M metagenome (GOLD analysis project Ga0247821, IMG submission 192481) | Soil microbial communities from agricultural site in Penn Yan, New York, United States - 13C_Glycerol_Day14 | ecosystem: Environmental > Terrestrial > Soil > Agricultural land | place... | reverse complement strand
CCTCTGCCGGTGGACCGGGGATCATTGATCTGCCCGAGACGCTGTACCGGCTGGATACCGCTGGCTTCCACTACCACCCCGAGTACTCCGAGCATCTGACCTGGAGCGACGACGGGGAGATCGAGTACGCCTTCTTCTCTCCTGAGCATGAGTTCACCACCCACACCAACACGGTGGACGCGATCCAGGCGCTGTACGAGCGGGAGATCGATCGCGAGGTCGAGCGGATCATGACCTCGGGGAAGAACTACGTCGGGGCTCAGGGACGTGACCCGCTGCAGCTGGACCGGTACTTCGTCCGGTTGGCGATCGAAGCTGAGATCACTGGCACCAAGGACAACCCCGCCTTGCGTACGTACGCGCAGGCGATGGGCATTCACCGCAACGACTGGATTCTGCGGGTGTACCGCGCTGACCGGGCGTACGCCGATGGCTTCGTCGGTGAGATGAGTGCGCACGGGGAGACTGAGTTCTTCCAGGCTCCGGGTAAGTACTACGCCGATGATGAGCTGCTGGCTACTGATGAGTGGGGCGGTTGGCCGGTGAGCTTGATCGACATCGAGCCTGAGGCTGAGGAGGGGGAGTTTGATGACTTCCGGCACCGTGACTAGCCGCGGAACCGACGATGTAGCCATGGACAGCTTCGAAGACGTCGCCACGCTGCTATTTGGTGACGGCGCGTACGAACTTGTCCGTAAGATGAACCCTACCCAGTCCGATTTGGCTGCCAAGAAGAAGCGTGAGAAGCGCCAGGCCCAGGTCGGGCTGGCCTCCAACGTGATTGGTCTCGGTGCGGGACTGGCTGGAACAGCCGAAGCGCATCAGAAGTTCAAGACCGTACGGGCGCAGAAGGGCTCCAAGCCCAAGTCGTTCAAGGTTAAGGGCGGAACCTTTAAGATGCCTGCCGGCCTGGCAGGCGCTGCGGAGACCGCCGGCAAGTACGCGTCCAAGATCAAGACCAAGCACGTCGTCGGACTGGCAGGTGCTGGTCTGGGACTGCAGGTAGCCAACGTCGCTGGCGACGCTGTGGCCAACCGCGTACTGGCTCGCTCAGCCAAGGACGAGAAGAAGGTACACAAGTCCAAGAACGAGTACGCCACTGACATGGAGATCCCCCAGGTCTCCAGGGGCAAGCTCGCGGTTGTGGTGGCTCAGAAGACTCAACCTGCGGCGAAGAAGCTCAAGGCCCAGGTTCAGAAGAACGACGTAGACATCGTCTGGCAGGGCGAGTTCTCCAAGTTCGACACCGACAAGCGCCAGGTCTTTGGGTGGGCTTCCATCGTGGAGCTGAACGGCGAGCCGGTGGTGGATCTGCAGGGTGACTACATCTCGGCCGATGAGATCGAGAAGGCTGCCTACACCTACGTCCAGAAGTCTCGCCGCGGTGGAGATATGCACCGCCGGGAAGGTGCGGAAGCCTTTCACGCCTCCGACATGATCGAGTCGGTCATCTTCACTCCGGAGAAGATCGAGAAGATGGGTCTGCCTCCTGGCTCTCTGCCCACTGGCTGGTGGGTCGGCTACCAGGTCCACGACGACGAGACCTGGAACCTGGTGAAGTCCGGAAAGCGCACGGGCTTCTCGATCCACGGGAGGGGCAAGCGTGCCGAACAGTGACCCGTTCGAGGTCTCCAAGGTCAAGGTCCCGAAGCTGAACACTGGGCTGAGTGGTGCGCAGAAAGCTGGCCAGTACGCCCGTCGCGCTGGTCGTGGGGCGAAGAATGCTGCCTACAACAAGACCTCCAAGCCCGCCGGAGGGATGTTTCGCAGCAAGAGCCAGCCGGTCGATGACAAGGATCGCCCGCTGTACGGCGTCAAGTACGCCGAGCACGACGCAGCTGGTGGACGGTACATGAGGGGGCCGAACGGAAAGAAGTTCGGTCAGAAGGGCGCGCGGCCTCAGGGATCCAATATGGCCAACTTCGCGGCCGGCTCTGCGATCGGTACTGTCGCTGGCTCGCTGGCCGGAGACGCTCGCTACGGTGGACAGACCCGGCACGACTACCGGACGAACCGGAAGGTGAACAAGGCCTTCAAGATGCCGAAGCGCCCGACCTTGATCACCAACGTGGGTACGGCCTCCAATAAGCGTCCTGGGCTGAGGCCCGGGATCATCGCGGGTACGGCGGTAGGAAGTGGCACCTTGTCCTACACCGGCTACAAGATGCAGCAGAAGGACATGCGCAAGGAGATCGACCGGACCTACCGCAAGCAGAAGAAAACTCAGGTCTCGAAGGCTGGCACGCTGGAGCGGTACAACTCCACCCGAGCTGACCGGAACAAGTTGCGAGCCAAGGACGCTGCCAACGTCGGTGGTCAGACCGCGGCAGCCACGCTGGGTGGGATCTCGGCCGTCAAGTTCATGAGTGGGCACAAGCCACGTCCAGGCAAGAAGGCTTTCATCGCAGCCGGTGCTGCTGGTGCCGCTACTGCAGCGGGGGCATTCGCCGGTAAGTACGACAAGAAGCAGTATCGGGTCAAGAAGGATGGGAGTACGACGGTGGCTAAGGACAACGGAAGGCCGTCCGGCGGACGGTACGCGGCGGGCTGGGCGTTTCCTGGCCTCCATGGTGCTGTTGCTGGCAAGAAGGGCAAGAAGCTGGCGGCGGCTGGCTCTGAGCTCGGCCACACTGCCGGTGGCTCTCTCGGTGGCGCAGCGATTGGTGCTGCGGTCTCGCGTGGCAAGCTGACCTCTCTTGGCGCGGCGGCAGGTAGTACCGCTGGTTCGCTCCAGGGAGTGAAGGCGTCCCAGCGCAAGGGTCGCTACAAGGTAGAGAAGAACGACACCACTTCTGCCTTCGGTGTGGACCACGGGTACTGAGATGGACCAGAAGCCACCACCGACTAACAAGCGGATCGCCCGGCAGAAGAAGGCCCAGGCGGCGTTCTCCCTGACGGGCGGAACGCTAGGTCTGGCTGCTCTGGCTTCTCGTGGACAAGCCGCTCGGGTTGGTCGCGTCAGCAGCCATTTGACTCGCGCTGGCAAGAAGTCGATGAAGGCAGGCAAGGACTTCAGTCACATGGCTGACTCCGCTGCTGCGGCTTCTCAGAAGTGGAAGGACCGCAGTACGGCTCTGACCACCGCTGGCGCTGGCATCGGTGGCGTAGGCGCATACAACTTCGCGAGCTACACCAACGCCGAGGCCAAGAAGCAGGTGAAGATGAAGAAGAACGCCGATCCCTTCGAGATCAACAAGGCCATCCCGAAGGTCGAGAACTATGGCGGCTGGTACCGCAAGACCCGTCCTGCGACCAAGTTGCTGCGGGAGAAGGTCACCGAGCACGCTGCTGGTGGAAAGAAGTTCAAGTCCGCCGGTGGTGGTCTGACCAACCTGGGTGCGGGGCTAGCTACTGCCGCAGCAGGAACCGCTGGTGTTGGGATTGGTGCTGCGGCCGGCTCGCGCAAGAAGAAGAACGCCATCGCCAAGAACGACCCGTTCGAGATCCACAAGCTCGGCAGCGCGAAGGTTCGCTTCCAAGACATCACCTCGTACTCGCAGGGAGCGCACAGCACCACGCGGCACGACTCGGAGCAGGTGAGCACTAGGTACAAGGGCAAGTCGCTGATTCTGCGACGGCCTAAGTACCAGGTGGTCGCGTACCCCTCGGACACGAAGATGAAGAACTCCACCCACGCGCAGGCGTCTCCGAACTACCGAATCAAGGGCGAGGCCGCAGACGCGTTCGTTGAGGCGAACCGCAAGAAGAGCAAGACGGTGAAGCTTGGGAACAAGCGCTTCAAGCACACAGTGGTCAAGGCGAATGCAGTCTCGGCCTTCGGAATTGACCACGGTCACTAAACCCGACTTGCACTGGATCAGAGACTAAGAGCGAGGTGACGGAAGTGAAGCCGAAGGTCGTCAAGCACCTGACCGACATGGAGATCGATGAGATCTCGCTGGTCGATCGTGGGGCCAATCAGCACGCGACAGTCGCCATCGCGAAGAGGGCTCCCGAGGAGGAGAGCATGCCCGAGCTGTACACCGAGGACGGAAACCTCCTCGATGAAGACCAGCTGGAAGACGGCCAGATCGTGTTTGACGCGGAAGGCACGGCTTACCAGTTCACCGCAGACGTAGACCCCGACGAGGACGTCGAAGAGGCCGACGAGGCCGAGGACGAAGACGTTGAGGTCGAGGAGGAAGAGCGAGAGCTCGCTGGAGTTGGGAAGGCCTTCGGCTTTGCCGGCGGTTCGACCCAGGGTCCGAGCAAGCCGCTCCAGTCCACCCCGGCTACCCCGTTCCGAGTTGGCGCGGGGCTCAACCAGCAGAAGAAGAAGCCCCTCGGGGGCATGGGAGGTGGCGCGATGCCGCAGCGTCCGAAGCTTGGGTCCGCGGCAGCGCGTCCCACGGTCGCGAAGTCTTTCTCTGAGCAGGTGCTCGAAGAGCTGTCGAAGGCGTACACCGACGAGGACCGCGACGAGGTCCTGTCCAAGGCGTTCGCTGAGGTCGATGCGTACAAGCTCCAGGCGGCTGAGGCGGTTGAGATCGCCAAGTCTGAGCGCGACCTTCGGCTCACCAACGAGTACATCGCCAAGGCTGCGGAGTACAACGTCCCGGTGGACGCGGCTCAGCTCGGCCCGGTGCTGTACCGGATGGCCGAGACGATGTCCTACGAGGACTGCTCTGTGATCCACAAGTGCCTGATGGCCGCCGGAGAGGCGATCTTCGATGAGGTCGGCTACATCGGTGGCGGCGACAACGTCGATGTCCTCGACGCGGTCGATGCACAGGCTCAGGAGCTGGTGGGCAAGTCGGCGGGCACCTCCGCTGAGGACGCCTGGTCTTCGGTCCTCGACCAGAACCCGGCTGCATACGACGAGTACCTCGCCCAGCAGCGGCGTGGTTACTGAGAGGAAGGAAGGTAACCCACCGTGGCGTACGACGAATCGCTCCGTTCCATCACGCTGAAGGCTGACGCGACGGTCGGCATCTACACCGGTGTGCCGGGTGTTCCCGGATCTGCGAACCCGAACGCGGGCAAGCAGTACCACTTTGTGAAGGTGACCGGCGTAGGCCAGGTCGGTCTCGGAGATGCCTCCGCGACCCCGGTCGGCGTACTACAGAACAAGCCCCAGGGAGTTGGCCACGCGGCCACCGTGGGGTTCCACGGAGTCACCCGAGTTGTCTCGGACGTGGCCATCACCGCTGGTGACCTGATCAAGGTTTCCGCGGATGGTCAGGCGGCCAAGACTGGCGCGGGCCCGACCGTGGGAATCGCTCTGACCACGACTGCGGCGGCAGGGGACCTTGTGTCTGTTCTCCTGACCATCGGCGCCTGATAGAGAGAAGGAGGATAGAACATGCCGTCTCCCTCGCAGAGCGACCTTCACATCAACGTACCGCTGACGAACATCAGCGTCGCTTACATGCAGAAGGCGGACGCGTACATCGCGAACAAGGTGTTCCCGCGTGTACCTGTTCAGAAGCAGTCCGATCTGTACTGGAAGTACAGCAAGTCCGACTGGCGTCGGACGGATGTCCAGAAGCGTGCGCCCGGCACCGAGTCGGCGGGAGTCGGCTGGAAGGTCGACACCGATACGTACTTCGCGCACCCGTACGCGGTGCACAAGGACATCGATGACCAGCTGCGTGCGAACGCTGACAGCAACTGGAGCCTGGACAAGGACTCCACGATGTTCATCACGAACCAGATGCTGATCAAGCGGGACATCGACTGGGCCAACGCCTTCTTCAAGACTGGCGTGTGGGGTGCGGACTGGACTGGCGTGGCTGCGGCCCCGACCGGCAACCAGTTCCTGCAGTTCAACGACCCGGCGTCTGACCCGATCAGCCTGTTCGCTGCGGCGCAGATCAAGTTCATCGAACAGACCGGCTACAAGGCCAACAAGCTGGTCATGGGTGCGCAGGTGCTCCGAGTGCTCAAGCAGCACCCGGACATCATCGACCGGATCAAGTACACCCAGAAGGGCATCGTCACGACTGACCTTCTGGCCACGCTCTTCGACGTGGACCAGATCCTGGTGTCGTACGCGAGCTCGACTAACGTCGCGGAGCAGGCTGACGGCCGGCTCCAGGACGCGGCGGCCACCTACAACTTCATCAACGACCCGTACTCGATGCTGCTGTGCTACAGCGCGCCGAGCCCGTCGCTGATGACCCCGACCGCGGGATACACGTTCACCTGGAACGGGTACTCCAACGGAAACGGCCAGGGCATCCGGGTGAAGAACTTCCGGATGGAGCACCTGGAGGTGGACCGTATCGAGGCCACCATGACCTACGACATGAAGGTCGTGTCGCCGGACATGGGCGTCTTCTACACCGCGGTAGTTGTCTGATAGACGCGCAGGGGAGGGGCCGGCCGCAAGCTGGCCCCTTGCTTGCCTAGGAGACTAAATGGCTACGAAGTTCCTCGATCACGAGGCCGTCCACTTCGTCGCTGGTCGGTTCTTCGTCCACCACGGGAAGCAGTTCTTCCCCGGTGAAGTGATCGAGGACGCCAGGGACTGGAAGAACCTGGAGTCCATGGTTCGCAGCCGCTGGTTCATACCGGTGGTTGAGGACCAGTCCGTACTCCCGACGCGGATGCAGTACGAGGTCAAGGTTCTTGAAGACGCCCGCGCGCGGCTGAACTACAGCAGCTACCTGGCAGACATCGAGAGTCGAGACGCAGAGCCTGAGCCAGAGGTTGAGCCAGAGGAAGAGACTTCCGGGTTCGATCCCAGTTGGACCATCAGCAAGTTGATGGAGTACCTGGAGGAACACCCACAGGACATCAAGCTTGTCCTGGAACGGGAGCGGGAAAACCAGAAACGCCCCCGGTTGATCAAGCAACTGGAAGAGCGACTGGCCATTCCAGACGAGGAGGAAATTGATGTCTGAGGACCAGGCCAAGCAGGTCAAGGAAGAGCGGGAGCGCTACGACAAGCGCCGCGCTGAGATGGCTGAGCCGGTGGACGCGGAAGAGGTCCAGGCGAAGGCCGACAAGGGCGAGGCGCTGACCCTGGAGGAGCTGGTAGCAGTCAACCTCCCCGGTGCTCGCCCGCACAATGACGAGGCTGAGATCGGCAAGCGGTACGAGGGCAGTGACTACGCCCCGGCAGCGCAGCCTGACCTCAGCGCCCCGGCGTACGTACTGGCCCGGCAGGCCCAGCTTGCGGCCCAGGGCAAGGAAGACACCCGAGTCGATGGCTCGTTCAGCATCGTGGCGGACAAGGGTGAAGAGGAGAACGCCACCTCTAAGGCCGAGAAGAAGGCCGCAACGAAGAAGGCAGACAACTAAGACTGATAGCAGCGGATCGGAGGGGTCATGACCTGGAGCTATTCGGGTAATCCCACCACGTCCACGACCGACGAGATCAGGTTCCTGATTGGGGACACCGACGCCGACGATCCGCTGCTTCAGGACGAAGAGATCAGCTACCTGTACAACCAGTGGTACACGCTGTACGGGACGGTCTTCTACGTGGCGTCGATTGCCTGCGAGACCATCGCTGCGTCGTACGCCCGAGAGGCATCCCACTCGGCTGACGGCGTCTCTCTTCAGCTGGGGGAAATCCAAGCGAAGTTCACCCAGCAGGCTGAGACGCTGCGCGAGCAGCACAACAGACTGCTCATCGGCGGAATTCCTGACGTGGGCGGCGTCACCGCCGATGAGCAGCCAGACCCGACGATTGCCCCTCTGATCTTCGGTACTGGCATGAGCGACAATCTGGCAGCTGGGCGTCAGGACTACGGGTCCCGCAATGTCCCGGAGTACTGGCCTGAGGAATACCCGGGGTACTGATGCGCGGCGGAATCAGCAAGCGTGCCCGTGCCTACGTTCGTCGGCGGACAACCGCCGGCATGTTCTCGACCTGCCAGATCGAGCGGATCGCGAGTCCGGATTGGGACGGTGTTACCAATCTGGTGACATCAGGACAGCGCAGCATCATCTACACCGGCCCCTGCCGTGTGTGGGAGGTCTCTGGGGGATCGCCCTTTACCCCTGCCGACGCTGAAGGCATCGTTTTGCAGACCACCAACTTGTCGATTCCGTGGGATACCGACCCGGTGCCCAACGAGGACGACGAGGTACTGATCCTCTCGTCCCTGGTGGACGACCAGTTGGTGGGCAAGCGGTTTCGTATCCTCAGCTCGGCCAAGGCCGGTGATCTGCGCGCTACCCGGCGGTTCGTCGTCCAAGGGGTGAACCGATGGCCGTGACCCAGCTGGATCTGACTCAGCTGGCTATCGACCTGAACAACGCAGGTGAGATGGCCGGCCGCTCCCTGGACGACCTGATGATGTTCACCGCCAACTCGATGGTTGCGGACATGCAGGCGATCGTCCCGGTGGACACCGGTAACCTGAAGAGGTCCCTCAAGGTGACCGTGATGTCTCGTGGTCGAATCGAGATCGGTCCGGACACCCTGATGGCTCCTTACGCCTGGGATGTGGAGTACGGGACTAAGCCTCACGTAATCGAGGCCAAGCCGGGGAAGGTACTCCGCTTCCAGGTGGGGGAACGGGTCGTCTATACCCGGCGGGTTCGACACCCTGGAACGCGTGCACAGCCGTACGTACGCCCGGTCGTTCAGAACTGGGTGGCTCGCTTGGGCGAGGATGCTGTCACTGTGGGAGTCAACGAGATCGTGAGACCGTCATGACGGCGGTTACGCTGCCGCGCGGGCAGATCACGACCTATGTGGTGGATGCACTACGCACTGCGTTGCCCTTCCCAGTCGGAGACAACACTGAGCCGAACGAGCCCTACGGATGGCAGGGAGAGCCGAATGAGGCTGGTACCAACTTCATCCCGTGGGTTTCGGTGGGCACCGGTGCGTCTTCAAATTCGTCTGGACCACAAGCAGCTTCGCAAGCTGACTGGCGAGCTAACTACTTCCTTACTAGCGCTGGAGTTGCTCGCCAGCAAACCGACCAGCTCGCTGACCAGACGCGAGATGAGCTCGTGAAGATGGCAAGACAGAACATCATCACGACCAACGGAACGTGGAGAATCCAGCAGGCCAGAGTGGCCAGCATCGGAGGGATCAACCGGATGCCTCAGACCCGCCCGTTCTACTTTGTACAAACCGATGTGATCGAACTCTGGTTGAGCAGGGAGCTGAACTCATGAGCGTCAAGAAGGTCAAGATCACCCACGAAGAGACCGGCCTGGAAGCTGAAGTCCTGGAGACCACGGTGTCTGCCTGGGAGACGGCTGGCTGGACCGTTGTGGAAGATGAAAGTGTCCCGGAGCAGGCGAATCCGGCTGAGGCCTCTCGGCAGCAGCTAGTAGCTGAGGCTTCGAAGACGAAGACGAACGGTGGTCCGGCCGCGCCGGACACTTCTAAGAAGGAGTGACGATGGCTCGGATCATCCCGAACGAGAACAGCTGGATCGGGTTCACCCCTACTGTTGCGAGCGTCTCGGCTCCGACTGCTGCCAACATCACGGCGGCGGTGAACCTTACGCCGTACGTCATCTCGATCAATGCCTCCAGCCGGGGCAACACTGTTCCGACCCCGTCCTTCGACAGCCTCTTCGAGACGTCGATCGCCGGTACGGTGCAGGCGACCTTCGACGCGGACTTCTACCGTGACGACTCGGCCGACCTGGCGTGGGCCACGCTGCCGCGAGCGACTGATGGCTTCTTCATCATCAGCCGGTTCGGTGGTGCTGGTGCCGACCACAAGCCGATCGCGCTGGACGTGGTCGAGGTCTGGCCGGTGCTGATCGTGTCTCGGACCATGGCGAACATGAGCAACAACACGGTGCTCACCTTCACGGCCTCGGCGTCGGTTCCGGTGGAACCTGTCGAGGACGCAGTTGTCGCCGCGTAAGACATCCGTCTCCTACCGCCCAGGAGGATCAATGGTTACCAAGCCTGTACAGGACGAGAAGCCGTCGAGTGTGGCTCGCAGCAAGCGGGCCACCTTCGACCGCCTGGCCAAGAAGGCCAAGGCCGAGCGCGAAGTACCTCTCCAGCTGGAGGGGGACGACGGCGAGATGGAAGAGGTCAGCATCCTCTTCCGGGCTATCGGGGCCAAGCAGTACGACGACCTGATTGCCAAGCACCCGCCGAACGCGCAGCAGAAGATGAGTGGCGACATTTACAACATCCACACCTTCGCGCCGGCTCTGATCGCGATCTGCTCGGTGGAGCCCAAGCTCAGCTACGACGAGGCCAAGGCCATTTGGGACTCCGAGGACTGGTCGCGTGGTGAGGTGATGGCCCTGTTCGGTGCCTGCGTTGAGCTGTGCAACAAGGGGCTGAACATCCCTTTCATCGGCAGCGCCTGAGGACAGATCCTGGCTTCATGTTGGAGTTGGGGTACTGCGTTGACCACGCGATACCTCACTCCGACTGGCTGGAAAAGTGGGACGCTGAGGACCGCTCCAAGGTAGTCGCCTACCTGATGGAGCAGTCCGAGCGCTGCGACTTCTGCGGTACGGCTCCTTGGGAATGGGAGGAGAACCGGTTCGCCTACGAAGCCGAGGACCACTTCTGCCAAGGGTGCTACTACAAATCGGTCTACTCGGACTCTGAGTCCAGCTCTCTAGCCGGTACCAACGTGCGTCTCGTTCCGATGACCGAGAAGCGACTGTTGGAGAAGCTGATCATTGAAGAGAGGCGGAAGGCGAAGAGGAAGAGCTTCCGGGAGGATTCGTGAGCGAGGCGCCCCAGGAACGGCAGGCGAATGTCGTCCTTACCGCGGACGTTGATGCCTACAACCGGTCCCTGAAGTCGGCCTCGCAGGAGACCACCGGGCTATCGGCCCAGGTCGATGCTCTGGCCAAGAGCCTGGACAACCTGGCCAAGTCCGCGGGTACGAAGCTACAGATCTTCGGGGCTGGAACTGCCGCAGGCATCGCCGGTGTCACGGCTGCCTACGCCAGCTTCGAAAAGCAGATGTCGCAGCTGCAGGCTCAGGCGGCTGTGACCAACCGGTCCTTCTCTCAGATGGAGGACTCGGTCCAGAAGCTGCGTCGGGAGTTCCCGGTCAGCACCCAGGCGGCGGCTGACCTGGTCCGTCAGCTGAACGGCCTGAAGGACGGTACGGCGCGGGTCAATGACCTGGCTGAGACCTTCACCCGCCTGGGTGCAGCTACTGGCGAATCAACCACTGCGCTGACTCAGGGTCTTCTTGGCCTGCAGCGGCAGATGGGTACCACCCAGCGTGACACCTCCAAGTACGCCAACGTACTGACGGAGCTGTCGCAGAAGAACGGGGTGGCAGCTCAGTCCATCTTGGACTTCAGCTCGGCCATTGCTCCGATCGGTCGTGTCGCTGGGATGACCCAGACCGAGATCATGGGCGTCTCGACCGCGTTCACCAAGGCCGGCCAGGATGGCTACGCCGCGGGTAACGCGTTCAACAAGATGCTCACCGACATCATGCAGGCCACTCAGTCGGGCTCTCCGGACCTGGCCAAGTACGCCAACCTGATCGGTGTCACGGTCGATCAGTTCGCCAAGATGGACAAGACCACGGCCATCACTGACGTGTTCAACGAGTTGAACCGGCTGGGGCCGAACGCCATCCAGGTGCTGAACCGGATGGGTCTGGACGGCATGCGCACCATGCGTGCGATCACCGGTGTTACCCAGCAGACCGGTGGTATTGCCAAGC
>Ga0247821_10001918_pt1 | contig 11588 bp, 10 predicted proteins | sample 13C_Glycerol_Day_FD_192481 | JGI IMG/M metagenome (GOLD analysis project Ga0247821, IMG submission 192481) | Soil microbial communities from agricultural site in Penn Yan, New York, United States - 13C_Glycerol_Day14 | ecosystem: Environmental > Terrestrial > Soil > Agricultural land | place... | reverse complement strand
CAGGTAAACCAGCGGTGCACCGCCGGCGGAGCTGTCGATGGTCTCCCCGGCGTCGTTGGTCAGGGTATAGTCGATGGAGACAGCCTTGTTGGCGGCGATCAGCATGGGGCAAGACCTTTTGCAAAAGAATGTAGAGCGGACAAGTGTAACCAAGCCATCGCCCGATTGCGAACGCACCGCGGACGAGCAACGGCCCATCAGTCGGATCACCGGCTTCCACCAGGACGAAGAGGGCCACTGGGTGGCCGAGCTTTCCTGTGGTCACACCCAGCACCTGCGCCACCAACCGCCGTGGCAGGCGCGCCCCTGGGTGCTCGACCCGGCCCAGCGCGCGCAACGCATCGGCCAGCCTTTCGCTTGCGGCTGGTGCGCACAAGGGGCCGATAGCGCTACCCTTGGCCGTTAATTTCTTGCACCGCTTATTTCGAGAAGCACGCATGCAGACATTTTTCATTGCGCCGACTGATTTCGGTGTCGGCCTGACCTCCATCAGCCTGGGCCTGGTGCGCACCCTTGAGCGCGCCGGCCTGAAGGTCGGCTTCTTCAAGCCGATCGCTCAGCCCCACCCGGGTGACACCGGCCCCGAGCGCTCCACCGAGCTGGTCGCCCGCACTCATGGCATCAAGCCTCCTGTGCCGCTTAGCCTGGCCCATGTCGAGCGCATGCTTGGCGATGGCCAGCTGGACGAGTTGCTCGAAGAAATCATCCGCCTGTACCAGCAAGCCTGCATCGGCAACGACGTGGTGGTGGTCGAGGGCATGGTGCCCACGCGCCACGCCAGCTATGCGGCACGGGTCAACCTGCACCTGGCCAAGAGCCTGGATGCCGAGGTGATCCTGGTATCGGCGCCGGAAAACGAAGTGCTCAGCGAGCTGTCCGGTCGGGTCGAACTGCAGGCCCAGTTGTTCGGCGGCCCGCGCGACCCGAAAGTGCTCGGGGTAATCCTCAACAAGGTGCGCACCGAAGAAAGCATGGCGGACTTTTCCACCCGCCTGCGTGAGCACTCGCCGCTACTGCGTGGCAACGACTTCCGCCTGCTGGGCTGTATCCCCTACCAGCCCGAACTGAACGCCCCGCGCACCCGCGACGTGGCCGACCTGCTCGGTGCCCAGGTGCTCAATGCCGGTGACTATGAACAGCGGCGCATGAGCAAGATCATCATCTGTGCGCGCACCGTGGCCAACACGGTACCGCTGCTTACCTCGGGTACCCTGGTGGTGACCCCGGGCGACCGCGACGACATCATCCTCGCCGTCAGCCTGGCGGCGATCAACGGCGTACCGCTGGCCGGCCTGCTGCTGACCAGTGACGGTAAGCCAGACCCTCGCATTTTGGGCTTGTGCCGTGGCGCCCTGCAGGCCGGCCTGCCGATCCTGTCGGTCAGCACCGGCTCGTACGACACCGCCAACCAGCTTAACTCGCTGAACCGCGAAATCCCGGTGGACGACCGCGAGCGCGCCGAATTCATCACCGACTTCGTCGCCAGCCACCTCGACGCCGCCTGGCTGCACCAGCGTTGTGGTACCCCACGCGAACTGCGCCTGTCGCCGGCGGTGTTCCGCTACCAGTTGATCCAGCGGGCGCAGCAGGCCAACAAGCGCATCGTCCTACCGGAAGGCGCCCAGCCGCTGCTGGTGCAGGCTGCGGCCATCTGCCAGGCCCGCGGCATTGCCCGCTGCGTGCTGCTGGCCAAGCCCGAGGATGTCGACGCCGTGGCCCGCGCCCAAGGCATCACCTTGCCGCCGGGCCTGGAAATTCTCGACCCCGATGTGATTCGCCGGCGCTATGTTGAGCCGATGGTCGAGCTGCGCAAGAGCAAGAACCTCAATGCACCAATGGCCGAACAGCAACTGGAAGACCCGGTGGTGATCGGTACCATGATGCTGGCTCTGGACGAAGTGGACGGCCTGGTCTCGGGCCTGGTGCACTCCACCGCCAACACCATCCGCCCGGCCCTGCAATTGATCAAGACCGCACCGGGCTCGAGCCTGGTGTCGTCGGTGTTCTTCATGCTGTTCCCCGAGCAGGTGCTGGTGTACGGCGACTGCGTGATGAACCCGCACCCGAGTGCTGTCGAACTGGCCGAGATCGCCCGGCAGAGTGCCGAATCGGCGCAGGCCTTCGGCATCGCACCACGGGTGGCGATGATCAGTTATTCAAGCGATTCGGCCAGCGACGAGGAAGTCGAGAAAGTGCGCGAAGCGACCCGCCTGGCACAAGGCGCGGCGCAGGAGCTGCTGATCGACGGGCCGTTGCAGTATGACGCGGCGGCCAACCCGGCGATTGCCCGCGAGCTGGCGCCGGACAGCCCGGTGGCCGGGCGTGCCACAGTGTTCGTGTTCCCTGACCTGAACACCGGCAACACGACGCACAAGGCGGTACAACGCAGTACCGACGGGGTCAGCCTGGGGCCGATGCTGCAAGGGTTGCGCAAGCCGGTGAACGACTTGCCACGTGGGGCTCAGGTTGACGATATCGTGCATACCATCGCCCTGACGGCGATTCAGGCCAGCGTGGTGCGCTAAAAACCGGGGCTGCCTTGCAGCCCCTGTGGGAGCGGGTTCACCCGCGAAGAATGCGACGCGGTGTTTGGCACCGGCTACGCCGGTGTTCGCGGGTCAACCCGCTCCCACAGGGTCACTCCGGTCAATCAGGGATACTGCTGAACCTGACCTTGCTGGTCATACTGCTGACCCGGAATCGGCTTCAGGTTCACTTCCACCCGGCGGTTCTGCGCGCGGCCATTGGCATCGGCGTTGCTGGCGATCGGCTGGTCCGGGCCCATGCCACGTACGGTGATACGCGAGGCATCCACACCCTGCGAGGTCAGGTAGGTGCTGACCGCCTGTGCACGGCGCTGGGACAGGTCCATGTTGTGCTGGCGGCTGCCAGTGCTGTCGGTGAAGCCGACCACTTCGATGGTGTTCTGGTTGAACTGCTTGAACGAGCCAGCCAGGTTGTTCAGCGGCGAGTAGAAGCTTGGCGCGATGTTGGCCGAGTCGGTGGCGAAGGTGATGTTGCCCGGCATGATCAGCTTGATCTGGTCACCCTGGCGCTGCACTTCCACACCGGTATTGGCCATCTGCGCGCGCAGTTCGGCTTCCTGCTTATCGGCGTAGTAGCCATAACCGGCTGCGGCGGCACCTACGGCGGCAGCGCCGATCAGGGCACCCTTGCCACGGTTGTTGTGGTCGATGGCAGCACCGGCGATAGCACCGGCCAGCGCGCCCAGGCCGCCGTACTTGGCGGTTTTGCTCATCCCTGTGGAGCCCTGCGCCTGCCCCTGGCTGTCATAAGGGTTCTGGCCGGCACAGCCGGTCATCAGGGCAGCGGCGGTTGCGACGATAATCAGACGACGCATGGTGAACATGGACAAGCTCCTACTGAATTCATGAATGCGGCAGATCATAAAGGGATCTATGCCAGCCTTGGATTGCATCGGCAACGAAAAATTCCGTGAAAGTGCCTTCATGTGCCATCAGGCACGCACGAAGGGGTTTTCGCGCATTTCGTCGCCCAGCCGGGTATCGGGCCCGTGGCCAGTCACAACGATAGCCTCCTCGTCCAACTGGTACAGCCGCTCCTTGATGGAACGCACGATGGCCCGCTGGTCGCCACCCCACAGATCGGTACGGCCAATGCCACGGCGGAACAGGGTATCGCCGGCGATCAGCAGCTTGGCGTCGGCAAACCAGAAGCTCATCGAGCCTGGCGTGTGGCCTGGCGTATGCAAGGCCACGCCACAACCGCAGGCCAACTCTTCGTCATCTCCCAGCCAGCGGTCTGGCGCAGGTACCGGGGTGTAAGGCACGCCGAACATCTGGCACTGCATTTCCAGGTTGTCCCACAGCGCCTGGTCGTCCTTGTGCAGGTGCAGCGTGGCACCGGTCAGTTCCTTGAGCTTGCCCGAGGCAAGGAAGTGATCGAAATGCGCATGAGTGTGGATGATGCTCACCAGCGTCAGCCCGTGGGCCAGCAGGCGGGCAAGGATCTTGTCCGGGTCACCGCCCGGGTCGACGACGATGGCCTTTTTGGTGAGCGGGTCGCCGATCAGGGTGCAGTTGCACTGCAGGGGGCCTACAGGGAAGGTTTCGCGGATGAGTGAAGACGGGGGTTGGGTCATTGACGTTCTCATGAGGAAAGCGCAGCGCGCTAAAAGCGTCGAGTCTATATATCCATTCAAGCGCAGGCAGGTCGCCGGGATTGCAAGTTGCCCCCTGATGCAAACGAAAAACCGGCCAATAGGCCGGTTTTCAGACTAATACGAATGTGCAGCAAGGCTGCATATCCCAAGGCCTGACGTGCTGTCGTTCAGGACGGAATTCCTGCCAGAGGGCCTGCGGGCTCAAGCTCTGCCCCCTTCGCCTTCGCGACCTGCAGAAACCGGAGCTGGTTACTGGAGACTCGACCAGCAAGACGTCTGGCTTCAGCCTCGAATCTTGCAATGGCAAGCAATTCTACCTGTCTCGTTTTGGATCGCATGGTTACCTCCAAAAGCTTGATCGACGCAATCGATGTTATTAGGGATCAACCTGGATCACAAGCCGACCCTTGGCGGTCCAGGTGAAACCAAGCGCCTCATAAACTGACTTTGCGCCTTCAACAGGGTCTTGTATTTCAATCTCTTGACAACCCAACATGCGAGCGTAGAAGTCTATCGATGTCAGCGCCAAGCCAGCGATCTCTCCCCGGAGTGGATGCGACCTGCTGGGATTACCTTGGAGCAGAATAACCTTGATACATAAGCGACTCTTTCTAGGGCTTGCGTAGCAGAGACCACAGAGCTCGCTTCCGAACCAGATGGCAAGATCGAACCCTTTGGGATCGCTATCCTTCCAGTCGACAATATCCTCCCAAGGAAACAGACACCCACTTGTCAGCCATTCAAGGCTAGCGCTGACGGCCTCGTGCGTTATGGGCTCTATCCGGACTTGATCCAGCTCGACATCTCCGCTCAGTAGTTCTGGCTGCCGACACAGTAACTCATGAGTGAGGGTACGGGCTTGGGAGCGAAATATTTGGTATCGGAGTTTGCTGATTCGCCTTCTCATGCAAGCTCCGCATTCGAAATGGAGCCTCCGTCCATTTAGAACTCACGACCTACTGGTTGCATGCGGTCCCACGTCCGCATGTCTTTCGGTTGCGGGACATTGAAGTCGCACTGACCGAGGAGCGACGCAAGGTCATAACGGTTTACGCCGAAACCTGCATTCTTCTGATGCTCATTCGCCCGCAAGCTTTCAGTCGGTGAGCAATGGTTCAACTCCTGAGTAAATCTTTTCATAACCGCTCTGCTGGTAGTCATCGAAAACCGAATAATTACCAGCGTGAACGCCGATGAAAAGAGCTCAAAGGCCCGTTTGGTTTAGATCAGATTGCTCCTACAACTCACGACGAAGCGTCGCCGCTGTATTAGCAGGAAGCGTTGCTTGATGTGTCAATACGGGCGTGCTCTGCCAGCTTCTCTTAAGGCAAGAACAACCTGAACAACCCACCCCCAAGCGCCCCGCCGTTGGAGATCTCGATCCGCCCGCGCACCCCGCCGCTTTCATGCAGTGCCGCGATCCGCGCCGCAAAATACAGGCCCAGGCCGGTACTGCCGCTGGTCGAATCGATACCCTGGATGAATTCTTCCTGCCGTTCGAGCATGCGCTGTGGATAACCCGGGCCGTCATCGTTGACGCAGATGGCCAACTGGTTGTCTGCCTCTTCGATGGTGATCAGCAAGGCATGCGCGGCAAAGCGGGTGGCGTTGGTAATCACGTTGGCGATCACCGAGGCCACCAGCTCGCGGTCGAAGAAGCCCAGCGGGTTGTCGGTGTCGATGCGCCAGGTGGCAAGGATGTCCTTGTGCTTGAGCACTTCCTCGTGCGCGGCCAGCTGGGCTTCGATGAAATCGTCCAGTTCGTGGTAGTCAGGGCACACTGGCAACTGGTTCACGCCCAGTTTGTACAACCCAAGCAACTGCACCAGCATGCCGTTGAGGTGGCGAAACTCATGCTCCATCACCCCCTGCTCGGCACCACCGCGAAGTTCCTCGGGCAAGCGCTGCATCCACTGGTTGTGGGACTGGATCAGCGCCGACAGGGAGTTCTTCAGGTCGTGCACGGTGGAGGCGATCACCGTGGAAAAATCCAGCCCCTGGTTTTCTTGATTCATGCGCCGAACACTCGGATGTGCAGTTTGCGGTAGCGGTCGTAGCGGTTGTCACTGGCGGGGATGCCGGCCACGCTGGTCAGGGCGTCGCGGCACTCCTGCATGATCGCGGGCTGAGGGCTGTCTCCGCCGATGCGCAGCAACGCCTGGGCGGTGTTGAGGGCAATGCTGATGTTCTTTGGCTGCAAACCCAGCGCCTTGCGGAACAGCTGCAACGCCTCGCCGAGCTGCCCCCCCTGGTAACTGCGCACACCCTGGCGATTGAGCGTGACCGCTTCGGTTATGGCGTTGAGCACGCTGGGGTCGTCCGTCAGCTTGCCGACCCTCTCCATGACCTTGGGGTCGTCGCCATAACTTTCCACACAACCCTTCAGCACGCCGATGGCGGCGGCCTCTTGCCCCATGGCCTGCAACTGCGCGGCAACGGTCAGGGCCGAATCCACCGAGAAGAACTGGTTCATCTTGTCCAGGCGCTGGATCGCCTGCTCGGTCAGCTTGGCAGCTGTTTCGGGGTCGCCGGCCTGCTGCAGGCTGGCGGCCTTCATCATACGGGCACGCACCTGCAGCCCCTGGTCCTCGGGGTTTTCCTTGGCTACCTCGCTGAGCGTGGCGTTGATCTCGACCCGGGTGCGCGCATCCAGGCCAAAACCGGCATTCTTGTTCATCAACGCCTGCACCAGCCCCAGGTTGTTTTCTGCGTCCTTGTAGCGTGAGCTCTGACCCTGGGTCACAGCGTGACGGAACGCCTTCGAAGCGCTCTCGAAGTCTTCGTTTTCCAACGCCAGCTTGCCCAGCGTCGACTGCCGGCGCACCGATAAAGGCGAGAGGCGCACGGCTTCTTCGAGCATGTTCTGCGCACGCCTGGTTTCGCCTTGGGCCACCAGCACCTCGGCCATGCCATCGTACAGGCCCGGCATGATCGGGAAGGCCTTGAGCGCCTGCTCGTATACGCCCTGGGCCTGGGCGTTCTGGCCACGCTTGTGCATCAGGCTGCCCAACGCCGAGTACACCCACGGCTGCGGGCGGCTGGCCAGGATGGCTTTGAGAAACTTCTCCAGCTCGTCGAAACGGTTGAGGTTGCGCAAGGCATCGGCCCGATAGCGCAGGCACAGCGGGGCCAGGCGTGGGTCGCGCTTGCACAGCTCGGCGCAGGCCGCCAGCACCTCGGCGGGGCGACTGCGGTCCAGGGCCTGCAGAATCGGCTTGAGCAGGGTCTTGCGCTGGTACAGCTTCTCGACGCGCTGGGCCAGGCCAACCCGGTTGAACGGCTTGGTCAGGTAGGCATCAGGCTCGTGCTCGATGGCGCTGAGGACAATGGCCTGGCTGCTCTCGGCAGTGACCATGATGAATATGCACTCATGGCTGATGTGCTTGTCGAGAATCAGGTCTTCGAGCACCTGCTGGCCGTTCTTCTTGCCGTCGCCCAGGTGGAAGTCCTGCAAGATGACGTCATAGCGCTTTTGCGCGCACATACGCAGCGCCTGCTCGCCGCTGTCGGCGGTGTCCACGTCACGCACGCCCAGTTCGCGCAGCATGGAACGGGTCGACGTGCGAAAGTCGGTAAAGTCGTCGACGATCAGAAAGCTCTTTTGCCCGTACTGCAGCATCAACACGACCTGCCTTGGAATGATTGAAAAATCGCGCGAGGCGATGCCACCGATAGCTGTATCGGCAGCTGGTCGGGAAAGATGAGGGTAGAGCGTTGGCGGCCACGGGCCATCCGTTCAGCGAGCTACGACCTGCAAGGCCAGTACTACGTCAGCAGCCCCAGGGACTTGGCCCTTGCCACCGCCTGGGTACGCCGCTCCACCCCCAGCTTGCTGTTGATATGGCTGGCGTGGGTTTTCACCGTGTGCAGGGAAATGAACAGCCGCTCGCTGATCTGCTGGTTGGAACACCCCTGGGCAATCAGCTCGAGCACAGCCAGTTCGCGGCCACTCAGGGCCTCGCCGCTGCCGGTGCTGGCGCTCGGCAGCGGCGGCAGGCGCTTGAGCAACTCGGCCTGCACCGGGCAGGCGGCCATTGCCTGCAGCTGTTCATGAAGCCACTGCGGGTGTTGCTCCAACAAAGGCTGGAACGGTTGCAGCACACCGCCATGGGCTGCCTCCAGCAACCGTGGCAACAACTGGGCGGCCTGCTCTTCGCGGCCTTCGCCCAGCAACAAGGCAAGCCATTGGCACAGGGCACTGACGCTGAGCATCATGCCGCCACTGGCCTGGCCGCGCTCGACCAGGCTTGCCAGGCGTTGCACCGCGTCGTCGCTACGTGACTGGATACGCTCCAGCAACGCCTGCTGCAAGGCGATGTGCAACGGCAGCAGCGGGTGAAACTCCGGGGCCGCCGCCGGTTGCTCGCCGCCATAGGTCTGGCCCAGGCGCAGGAGCCAGGACTCGGCCAGGTCGATGCGCCCCTGGGCCAGCCACAATTCACATTTGACCAGGGTGATCATGGCCAGGTAATACACCGGCGGTACATCCCAGATATGCATCAGCCGCTCGGCCTCGGCCAGCTCGGCAAAGGCCTCGGCAAAGTGCCCTTCCCGGCCATCGAGCGTAGCGATCACGCAGTGGCCGATGAGCACACTGATATCACGGCAGGCGCGCGCCTCGCCCAGCCCAGCACGCAAGCGGGCACGGCCCTGGGATGGCTGCAGCCGCGATACCAGCAGGTAGCCTTCGTAAAGCGTCAGGCGGGCGCGCACGGCATACAGCCGCTGTGCCGACAGCCCTTGCAGGCGCTGCAGCCCCTGACGCACTTCGTCCAGCGCGCGCAGTACCTCGCCACGGGCATGCAGCACCCGCGCCCGGTCGTAATGGGCCAGGGCCTCGAACAATGGGTTGCCGACGCGCTGGGCCAGCTCCAGGGCCTCGCGGTTCCAGCCGCGGGCCCGCCAGAAATCGCCATCGGCAATCGCCAGGTTCGACAGCGTCGAGAGGCACACCAGGCGTTGGCCATACCGCTTGCTCGGCAGGCTCTGCAGCGCTTCGCCGCAATAGGCCAGGGTGCGCTCGCGGTCGCCTCGGCCACGGGCGATCACACCACTCAGCGCCAGCCACTGGGCCAGCATGGACTTTTGCGCGGTCGCCGAAGGCGCGGGCAGGAAGCGGCTGAGATAACCCGCCAACTCTTCGGCCGCGTCCAACTGGCAAGCCAGGCCCAACGCCCAGCTGTACAGCACGATCAGCCGCGGCGTGCTGATCAGCAGGCTGTCGGGCAGGTCCATCTTCCAGCGCAGCAGCATGCCGACGTTCTGTTCGGCCAGCAGTTGCTCCTCGGACAGGCTCTGCACCAGGTCGGCGGCAACATCAAGATGACCGGCCCGCAGCGCCTGCTCCACCGCTTCGTCCAGCAGGCCCTGGCTTTCGAACCAGCGACAGGCGCGCAACTGCAGGCCGACCAGCGGCTCGCTGGCCTGGCGGCTGCGCAGCAGGTCGGAGAACAGGTGGTGATAACGGAACCAGTGGCCATGCTCGTCCAGCGGCACCAGGAACACTTGGTGCGCCTGCAAAAAGCGCAGGATCGTGGCACTGTCGTGGCGGCCGCGCATGGCATCGCACAGCGGGGCGCAAAAACGTTCCTGGCAGGCCGTTTCGTACAGGAAGGCCTGTACGTCGGTGGGCAGCATTTCGATGACTTCTTCTAACAGATAGTCGCGGATCAGGCCTTCACCGCCATGCAAGGCCTGGGGCAAGGCCTGTTCGTCAGCCGACTCGCTGGCCGCCAGTTGCCAGAAACGCAACCCGGCCACCCAACCGTCGCTGCGCTGGATCAGGTTGTCCAGAGCCTGGCCACGCAGAGCGGTGGGTTGGCGACCGATCACCGCCAGCGATTCTTCGGCGGTCAGGCGCAAGTCCTGTTCGTTGAGCTCGACCAGTTGCCGCGACAGGCGCAGGCGCGCCAGGTGCCAGTCCGGGCGTTGGCGGCTGGTGACCAGCAGCACCAGGCCAGGGGGCAAGTGATTGAGGAAGAACTGCAGACAACGGTCGAGCACTGGCCCCTGGGCCAGGTGATAGTCGTCCAGCACCAGCAACAAGGGAGTATCGGCTTGCAGGTACAGCGCCAGCTCGTCGAGCAGGCCGTCGAGCCATTCCTCGAAGGCGAACGGCTGGTGGCGCTGGCGCATTTTCAGCAGGCCCATGGCCTGGCCGCCCAGCGCTGGGCAATACTGCTGCAGGCCTTCGAGCAAGCGCTCCAGGAAGCGGCCAGGGTCGGCATCCCGTTGGCTCAGGCCCAGCCACAGGCTACGCCAGTGCTCGGGCAGCGCTTCGCAAAATTCGATGGCCAGGGAGCTTTTGCCGAACCCCGCCGGGGCATTGACCAGCAACAACCGCCCGCCAAGGCCGGCTTGCAGCCGCTGGCACAGGCGCAGGCGCGGCACATGGCCGTCCGGCAAGGGCGGCCGGAAGAAACGCCCGTCCAGCAGGCCCAGAGCCTGGCTGGCGAATCCATGCGTACGGGACAGATCTGTCATGGCCGGCTCGTTCTGATTGGAAGACTACGGCGGTATGGATGCTTGCGAGACTAGCGGGTAACGCTGCGCATTTGAAGGTAAAGGGCGCGATTACGGAGGAAAAGACTGCGACAAAAAGCAACATGGCTGACAGACAAGGGCTGCGGCGGGGGTTTGCTGAGGTATTCACCAGATTGATTGCCTGCTCCGGCCTCTTCGCGGGTGAACCCGCTCCCACATGGGATTGGCGCAGGCCTGGGCTCGCGCTGTACCTGTGGGAGCGGCTTTAGCCGCGAACACCGGCGCAGCCGGTGCCATGCACCGGATCGCTTGCTTCGCGGGCTTGCCCGCTCCCACATGGGATTGGCGCAGGCCTGGGGCTCGCGCTGTACCTGTGGGAGCGGCTTTAACCGCGAACACCGGCGCAGCCGGTGCCATGTACCGTGTCGCTTGCTTCGCGGGCTTGCCCGCTCCCACATGGGATTGGCGCAGGCCTGGGGCTCGCGTTGCACCTGTGGGAGCGGCTTTAGCCGCGAACACCGGCGCAGCCGGTGCCATGCACCGGATCGCTTGCTTCGCGGGCTTGCCCGCTCCCACATGGGATTGGCGCAGGCCTGGGCTCGCGCTGTACCTGTGGGAGCGGCTTTAGCCGCGAACACCGGCGCAGCCGGTGCCATGCACCGTGTCGCTTGCTTCGCGGGCTTACCCGCTCCAACAGGAATCGAGCTGGTCTGGGCTTGCGCGACTCCTGTGGGAGCGGGCGCGCCCGCGAAGGGGCCGGAACAGGAAATAGAAACGCCCCGGGCAAGCCGGGGCGCTCTGGGGATAACATGGTGTGACGCGTTTTCAGATCAACGAATACCCGACTGGCGCAGTGCCGCTGGCTGGAAGTCAGCCTTGCTGGCGCTGAAGCCGAAGTCGTAGGCGCGCTTCTCTTCGTTCTTCATGCCCAGGGCCAGGTAACGGCCCGACTGCAGGTCGT
>Ga0247821_10001917_pt1 | contig 11600 bp, 8 predicted proteins | sample 13C_Glycerol_Day_FD_192481 | JGI IMG/M metagenome (GOLD analysis project Ga0247821, IMG submission 192481) | Soil microbial communities from agricultural site in Penn Yan, New York, United States - 13C_Glycerol_Day14 | ecosystem: Environmental > Terrestrial > Soil > Agricultural land | place... | reverse complement strand
CGTTGAGCCCGCCCAGCCCGGAGACGAACGACGCCAGCTGGGCGGGCACGGTGTCCCCGTCGACCTCCACGCCGGTGACCTTGCCCAGCTGGCTCCCGATCATGTTGACGGCGACGCCCGCGAGGTAGCCGACCAGCACCGGGCGCGACAGCAGGTCGGCCAGCGCTCCCGCGCGCAGGAGCCGGGCGAGCAGGCAGAGGGCGCCGACCACGATCGCGAGGCCCGCCGCCAGCGACCCGTAGCGGGCGGGATCGGCCGCGGCCAGCGGCATGACCGCGACGGCGGTCATCAGGGCCGTGGTCGACTCCGGGCCCATGGACAGCTGGCGCGAGGAGCCGAACAGCGCGTACACCACGAGAGATCCGCAGGCGGCGGCCAGCCCCGACGCCGCCGGGACGCCCGCGATCTCCGCGTAGGCCATGACCTGGGGCACCAGGTAGGCGGCCACCGCCACGCCCGCCAGCACGTCGCCTTTCAACCACGACCGCTCGTAGGCGCGCAGGACGTCGACGCCGGGCAGGAGTCCGACGGAGGCGGCACGGCGATCGGTCGTCATCGGATCGGGACGCTACCGCTGCGTGCCCCACTGACCGAACGAACAGCCGGCTTGCCGGGAAGGGGCCGTCACCCCACGACCCGGGAAGTCATCCGGGCTGTGGGGTGAAGGGCGCCCTCCTCGCCGTTGCCACTATGGCCCTTTGTCCAGATTTCGTCTAGTTTTGTCCGGGTGTCGGGGGTTCACGCGGGAAGCACGGACGACGTCCCTGAGGCCGTCGGATCGGGTCCGGCGCTCGCCGCAGCCCCGCCGGGAGAGGCGGACTTGCCGCCGGAAGCGGGCTTGTCGATCGCGGAGGCAGGTCGCGAGCTCGGCCTCGCGCCCGAGACCCTGCGCAAATGGCAGCAGCGCTACGGGCTCGGCCCCAGCCGCAGCTCAGCAGGGGGGCATCGCCGCTACGTCCCCACCGATCTGCGACGCCTCCGGCGCGTCTGCGACCTCATCGCCCGCGGCGTCCCCACCGCCGAAGCCGCCCGCCAGGTCCTGCAGGACGAAGCGGTCGGGCTGCATACCATCAGCGCCGACCCGGCCGTTCGCCGACTGGCCGCTGCGGCCGCACAACTGGACGGCCCCGCCGTGCGGCACGTGCTCGACCACGAGCTCGCCCGCCGCGGCGTCGTCGACACGTGGCAGCACGTCCTGCGGCCGATCCTCGACGCCACCGGCGCCTACGCCTTGCACTCCGCACACGGCATCGCCATGGAGCACGTGCTCTCGCACGTCATCCAGGCCACCTTGGCCGCCGCAACCGTCCCCGGCCCGACCGCCCCCGCGGCGACGTCGTCCCGGCGGATCCTGCTGGCGTGTGCGCCGGACGAGGAGCACGAGCTGCCGTTGGTAGCGCTCGCCGCTGCGCTCGCCGAACGGGGGATCGCCACGACGCTGCTGGGGGCCCGAACCCCGCCTGCCGCCCCCACGGCGGCCGCCTCCCTCGAGGGCGGCCTGCTCGTGGTCTTCGCGCTGCTCCCCCAGCGCGTGCCCGAATGCGTGCAGGACCCACCCCCGAACGCCGAGGTCGTCGCCGCCGGACCCGGCTGGGACCCCGCTGCGCTGCCGCCACGAGTCACGTACGTCAACTCGTTGCCGGAGACGATCACCCTGTGCACCACCGACCGACGCGGTGCGACGGCCGAACCGCCATGACAGGCACCGGGCCCGACCAGCACCGCACCGCCCACATCGAGGTGTTCGGGGCGCTCGACGCCGACGCCCTCACGCTTGTGATCCGGTTGGCCCACTCCACCATCCGCTCCGGATGCGTCGAGCTGCTGCTGCAGCTGAAGGCGCTCACCGACTTCCCCACCCGCTTGTTCGCCGAGCTGCACCAACTCGACCAGTTCGCCCGCCTGCACCACTGCGGTCTGCAGCTGCTCGGCTTGGACGAGGCCATCGCGGCCGTGGTGCGCACCAGCCCCGAAGCCGTGCGCCACGACCGGATCCAGCTCCGCCTCGAGGCGGGCCACAGCTCGACGAGCCAAAGGCCGGTACACGCGACGAGGCTCGCCGCGTCGTGCACGACGCCCGACTGACGGCGGGTCCGGTGGTTGGCCCCACCCCGACGGGAGGGTTGTCCACACCGCTCTGTGGGGCCTGCTCGGTGGATGGGGCAGCGCGACGAGCGAATCATTCTCAGCGTCGCCCCACGAGGGTCCGACCCCGGCACACGCGCCACCTCCGCCCGCGGGCGGAGGTGGCGACGTCGTTCGGAGTGCAATCGGACTGCAACGGCCGGGCGCGACCATGGCGACGAGCCGAAGGAGGACGAGCGTGGAGACGACGAGCACCCTCAGCGGACGCGAGCGGGCGATCCTGCGCGCGGTGGAGGCGGGCGGGGCCGAGCTCGTGCTCGGCGCCGCACCCGACCTCCTCCTCGGCGGCCGGTACTGCTGCGATCAGAGCGCCGCCCACCACCTGGTCGGCATGGGTCTGATCGCAGCTACCACCTTGGGCGTGGTCGGGAGGCGGGTCGACGCGGCCCTCACGCCTGCCGGGCGCCAGGCCCTCGGCGTCCCCTCCTTCGCAGCCTGACGCGCAGCCTGACGCTCCAGGCAGGTGGCGTCAGCGCAGTGAGCGGAACGCCGCTCGCAGCTCGGCGGAGAAGAGCTCTGGCTCCTCCCAGGCGGCGAAGTGGCCGCCGCGGTCGACGGCGTTGAAGTAGGCGAGGCCGGGGTAGACGGTCTCGGCCCAGCTGCGCGGCGCGGCCCAGATCTCACCGGGGAACGTCGTGAAGCCGACCGGGACGCCCACCGGTGGCGGAGCTGCGCCTGCCGCACCCGCCGCGGCCACGGCCCGCCCGAACTCCCAGTACCACCGGGCGGCCGACGCGCCGGTGCCGGTCAGCCAGTACAGCGTGATGTTGTCGAGGATGTTCTCCCGGGTGAGGTTGCCGACGGCACGCCCGTCGACGAACGCGCGCGCGATCTTGGCGTAGCTGTCCGTGTCGTGGTCGAGCAACCAGGCCGCCAGCCCGACCGGCGAGTCCAGCAGCGAGTAGCCGATGGTCTGCGGCCGCGTGGACTGCTCGAGGAAGTAGCCGAAGCCGTCGGCCGTGAACGTCGCGAGCGCGGCGTGCGCCCGGCGCTCCTCCTCGGTCGTCGCAGGCAGCTGACCGACGATGCCCAGCGCTCCCGCGAGCAACGTGACGTGGATGCCTGCCAGTCCGTCCGGCGCTTGGCGGCCCATCGCGTCCGTCACAGCGGCGCCCACGTCACCGCCCTGCGCGACGTAGCGCGGGTAGCCCAGCCGCTCCATCAGCGTCGCCCACGCGCGTGCGATGCGCCCGGAATCCCAGCCGAGCTCGGTCGGCGCGGCGGAGAAGCCGTAGCCGGGCAAGGACGGCAGCACCAGGTGGAAGGCGTCCTGGGTGCTCCCGCCGTGCGCCGTCGGGTCGGTGAGCGGGCCGATGGTGTCGAGCAGCTCGACGACCGAGCCGGGCCAGCCGTGCGTCATGATCAGCGGCAATGCGTCCTCGTGCCGCGACCTGACGTGGATGAAGTGGATCTCGACGCCGTCGATCTCGGTGGTGAACTGCGGCAGGGCGTTCAGCCGCGCCTCGCACCGGCGCCAGTCGTGCTCGCCCGCCCAGTAGCGGGCGAGCTCCAGCAGCATCGTCCGCTGCACCCCCTGCGATCGGTCGGGCACGAGCTCCTCGGCGGGCCAGCGCGTCGCCTGGATGCGACGGCGCAAGTCGTCGATCTGCTCTTCGGGAACTTTGATCTGGAAGGACGGGGTCGTGGTGTCGACGGTTGTGGTCATGACGCCTCCGTGAGCGCTGCCTGCGGTCGATGACGCCACCGAGCGTGCTCATCCCCGATCGGGCATCGCGCCCTTGACGACCCCGGCCTGCTCACTGGTCCGCCCGGGACACGCGCGGGCAGGCGGACGTGCGGGCTCAGGCGGGGACCGGTTTGGAGTCGGCACTCGGGAGAGCGCGGAGGAGCTCCTGGCGGGAGCGGATGCGGAGCTTGGCGAAGACCTTGCGGAGGTGCCACTCCACGGTGCGTGGGCTCAGGAAGAGCTGCGCGCCGATCTCCGGGTTGGACAGCCCGTCGCGCGCCAGTCCCGCGATGTGCCGCTCCTGCGGGGTGAGCTCGTCGCGCGCTTCGACGCTCCGCGCCCGCACCCGCTCGCCGGTGGCGACCAGCTCGTGGCGGGCGCGTTCGGCGAACGCCTCCATGCCGATGGTCGAGAACAGGTCGTGCGCCGCTCGCAGCTGTGTGCGCGCGTCGACGCGGCGCGTGCCGCGGCGCAGCCATTCCCCGTAGAGGAGGTGCGCGCGTGCGAGGTGGGGGCGAAGCCGCGTCCGGGAGAGACGGGCGATGGCCTCCTGGTAGGAGCCCTCGGCGGACTCCCCTTCGCTCAGCAGCGCACGGGAGTGGGCGTGGATGCCGAGAGCCCAATCGGCGTCGCTCCCGTGGACCTGCTCCCCGAGGCGCGCGAGCGCACCCGCGGCGAGCTCGGTGTTCCCCGTCCTGGTGGCGGCCTCGATCAGCTCCGCCAGCGCCCATGCGGTGACGAACAGCTCCGGCGTTCCCCGGGTGGCCGCCACGGCCGCCACCAGGGCCTCCTCGTAGCGACCCAGGCCGTTCATCAGCACGGCGTTCGCCCAGTGCGCGTACTGGACGGCGGTGCCCTGGCCCTTGGCGGAGGCTCCCTCGACGACGGCCGCGATCAGCTCCGAAGCCTCGGCTTCCCGCCCGCGGAGCCCCGCGAGCGAGATCGCGGCGTAGGGGGCGATGCGGCTCTTGGTCGCCTCCCGGACGGCGTCGACCTCCGCCACCATGACTTCGGCGAGTTCGAAGTCGCCGCCCCACGCGGCGGACTGACCGCACACGTTGTCCGCCACCGCGAGGACCTCGAGCGCTCCCGAGTCCCGGGCGAGCTGCACCGCGCGCCTCGGGATCTCCAGTCCGCCGTCGTAGTCCCACAGCCAGATCGCCGCCCGGGCCGCCAGCCAACCCCACCGCAGCACCTCGTCCACGGAGGCTTCGCCGTTCGCGAACGCAGCCACCGCGCGCTCCAGCGCGGGCGCCGCCGTGCGCGTCCCCGCGGTGAAGATCAGTGCGAGGCCGTCGAGCAGCAGGTCGCGGGCCAGCGCCCCCTCCGTGGGCTCGGGCGCTACCGCCACGGCACGGGAGACGTCGAGCAGCCCGCCACCCGGGGCCGCGAGGTGCCCGGCGAACAGCGCCGCTCCCCACGCGTCGAGGTAGGTGTTGCGGCAGAGGCGCACGTCGAGCGCCTCGAGCCGATGCGCCGCCTGGAGCAGCAGCAGCGGGGAGTCGCCACCGCGGTTCTGGGCGAAGGCGATCTCGGCCCGGAGCAGGACCACCCGGGCCCGCCCGAGCTCGTCGAGCGGCCCGGCGTCCGCGACCGACAACAGTCCGCGCGCCACGTCGAACGCTCCCGCACCCAGGCTCGCCTGGGCGGCAGCGAGTGCCCGCTCCGCCCGTCGCTCGGGGTCGTTGGTGACGGCCACCGCCCGTCGCAGGAGCGCAGCCGTGGCCGCGCGGCCGCCGCGCGCCTGCGCCCGGCGCGCCGAGAGCTCGAGCTCGCGCGCGACGTCCTCGTCCGGTCCGGCTGCGGCAGCAGCCAGGTGCCAGGCGCGCCGGTCGGGGTCGACGGCGCGGTTCGTGACCTCGGCCAACGCCGAGTGGGTCGCTCGACGGTCCGGCCCACTGGCCGCCCGGTAGACGGCCGAGCGCGCCAGGGGATGCCGGAAGGTCACGCGTTCCTGGAGGATGAGCAGTCCTTCCGTCGCGTCAACCGCGGACGGCGAGATCCCCAGGCGCTCACAGGCGCCGCGCACGAGCAGCGGATCGCCGACCGGCTCCGCCGCCGCGACCAGCAACAGGCGGCGCGCGTCTTCGGGGAAGCCTTCGAGTTGTCGCAGGTAGCTCGTTTCGATCCGCTTCGCGAGATCGCGGCCTTCCAGCATCCCGAACCCGTCGGCCAACTGCGTGACGGTCAGGCCTCGGGGAAGCTCCAGGAGCGCCAGCGGGTTGCCCCGCGTCTCCGCGAGGATCCGGTCGCGCACCTGCCGGTCGACGGCGAACCGCACCGACGCGCTCAACAGTGCGCGAGCGTCGCCGTTCAGCAGCCCGCGCACCTCGAGCTCCGGCAGGTGCCGCAACTCCTCGCCGGGCACGCGCGCCGCGAACACGAGCCCCACCGGCTCGGCCAGCAGGCGGCGGGCCACGAAGCCGAGCGTCAACGCCGAGGTCTGGTCCAGCCACTGCGCGTCGTCGACGACGCACAACAGGGGACGTTCCTCCGCGGCGTCGGACAACAAGCTGAGCACGGCGAGGCCGACCAGGAAGCGATCCGGCGCAGGCCCCGCGGCCAGGCCGAAGACCGTCCGCAGCGCGTCGCGCTGCGGGCCGGGCAACCGGTCGAGACGATCGAGCAGCGGCACGCACAGCTGGTGCAGGCCCGCGAACGCCAGCTCCATCTCCGACTCGACCCCGACCGCCCGCTCGACGGTCAGGTCCGACGCCGCTGCGACCAGGTGCTCCAGCAGCGCCGTCTTCCCGATCCCGGCCTCGCCGCGAACCACCAACGACCGACTCGTGCCGCGGCGGACGTCCTCGATCAAGCCGTCCAGCAGAGCGCACTCGTCAGCCCGACCGAGAAGGCTCATCACGGCCTCGATTCCCCAACGCCGGCTCCACATCGGACGCGGTCCGTGGACAGCTTCTCAGCATCGCCTCGGGGTAGCCAGGGCGATGCGCCGTCCGCCCGAGCCGTGCCTGCGACGGGCGGCCGCGTGATGGCGGCTGATCGCGCCGCGGCTCGGGCTAGCCTCGGCGGGTGCGGATCGAACAGCTGTGGCGCTACCCGGTCAAGTCGATGCTCGGCGAGCAGATCGACCTGGCGCACGTCGAACCGGCGGGCGTGCGGGGTGATCGGGCTTTCGCCGTGGTCGACGAGGAAACCCGCAAGATCGCCAGCGCCAAGCAGCCCCGGCTGTGGCGGGCGCTGTTGCAGGCCACCGCCACCCACGAGACCCCCGACGGCGGCGAGCTGCGGATCAGCCTGCCGGGCGGGCACCGGACCACCGACACCGATCCGGACGTCCACCAGCAGCTGTCGATGCTGCTCGGCCGCGCTGTGCGGCTGTCCGCGACGCCACCCGATGCGCCCGACATCGACCGCGCCGATCCCGACGAGGTGCTCGCCCACGGCGTCGACGCCGTCGTCGCGGCGCCGCAGCTGGTCCTCGGCGAGGCGGTCCCGGCCCCGACGTTCATCGACTACGCCCCGCTGCACCTGATCACCACCGCGACGCTGGAGCACCTCGGGCAGGACGCGATCCGCTATCGCCCGAACCTGGTCATCCGCACGCCGGCCGGCCACCCACCCTTCGCCGAGAACGACTGGGTCGGTCGCACGGCCGGCATCGGCGACGCGGTGGTGGCGCGGATCGTGCTACCGACACCGCGCTGCGCCATCCCGACGCTCGAACACGGCCCACTGCCCCGTGACCCGGCGGCGTTGCGCAGCCTCATGGCCCAGAACCGCGTCGAGGTGCCCGGGTTCGGCGTCCTGCCCGCGGCCGGGGTCTACGCCACCGTCGAACGGTCCGGCCCGGTCGGCGTCGGGGCCACGTTCGACGTGGCCGCCTGACCGTCTCCAGCTCGGCCACCCGGTCGAGCGGGTCGGGTTTCCGCAGTGCGCCGGTGGGCTACGAACTGCTGTGACGGACGCACAGAGGAGCCGCTAATGTCCGATGAGCGATTCATCCCGTTCCGCAAGTCCGACGTCGTCACGATGTGCGCCGACGAGGTGTCCGACGAGGAGCGCGAGCCCTTCCGCGCCGTCGTCGAACTGCTGGAGAGCCTGCTGCACCACGAGTTCCGCGGACGGCTCGAAGCGCTGAAGGACGCCTACTACCCGTTCAACCCCGACGTCGACGTGCGCTCCGTCCGCGAGCCCGGCGCCGCCGAACGCGATGCCGCGCAGGAACGCCTTGTCGAGGAGCTGACCGCCCTCGCCGAGGCCGCCAACTTCGAGCGGATCAGCCCCGACGACCTGGACCGGGCGTTCGTCGAGGAGTCGTTGGTGAAGGTCCGGCTGGAGGCCGACTTCGACGACTTCGAGCACGTCGTGTTCTACCGCCGCGGCGTGCACACCCGCGAGGAGCAGGTGAAGCGGTGGTTCGGGCTGCGCCGCAAGGACGTCACGTTCACGAACTACGGGAAAGTCCTCGTCTACGTGAAGTTCAAGGACGCGGCCCACTTCGAGGCGCTGGGCAAGAAGAAAGCCGACGACCTGCCGTTCGCGCCCGGCTCGATGATCATCAAGCTGTTCCAAGACGTGCCCCGCGCCGACCTGGAGATGCTGTTCCCGAACGCGCGCGTGCGGATGCGGACGATCGACAAGCTGCTGATCGGGGTACCCGCGGTGGTCTCCGGGATCATCATGGTGGTCACGAAGCTGGTCGCGGCGCTGTTGCCCGTGCTGTTGTTGCTGGCGTTCTGGTTCGGGCTGCGTCGCGAGCCGGTCGAGCTCAGCCAGGGCCAGCTCGTCACGCTCGGTGCGGGCCTCGCGGCGCTCGGCGGCTTCCTCGTGCGCCAGTTCGGCAAGTTCAAGAACCGCAAGATCCAGTTCATGAAGTCGCTGTCGGACAACCTCTACTTCCGCAACCTCGACAACGACGCCGGTGTGTTCAACCACCTGCTCGACGCCGCGGAGGAGGAAGAGGTCAAGGAGGCGGTGCTCGCCTACCACTTCCTGCGCACCGCGGAGGGAGCGCTCACCGCCGGCGAGCTGGACCGCCGCATCGAGGACTGGTTCGCCCAGCGTTGGGAAGCCGAGTTCGACTTCGAGGTCGCCGACGGCGTGCGCAAGCTGCGCAGGCTGCGGCTGATCGACGACACCGAGGGCAGGCTGTCGGCCGTAGCGCTGGACGAGGCCGCCCGGCGTCTCGACGAGACCTGGGACGACCTGTTCGTCTACAACACCCGCGGCGCGACGGCGACGCACGCGCGGACGTGACGCTCCGCACACCGCACGCCGGGCGATAGCGGCAAGGTGCCACCTGGGGGTCTCGCGCGGGGCCGCCCTGGTCACTCCGTGTCGCATTTTCGCGGCTCCTGCTCCATCATCGGGTGGGGGCGTCGTGCGTGCGGCGGCCTCGAGCGCCGCAACCAAGGGACATCGCCATCCGATTCGGTCAGACGTCACCAGTTGGGCAGGCGCGGTCACGATCGCGGTGGCGCTGCGGTGTGCGCCCATGGTCTTGTGGGAATGGTGCACAGCGTCGTAGCCGTTCGCAGGCTCGCCGAGTGAGCAGCGCCGCCGATTACAGCAGCGGTCGCCCCCGAGACCGCCCCAGGAGAGACGCATGACCGGCAACGCCACCTTCCGCTTCGACCGCGCATCGGTCGTGTCCGTCTGCGGGGTCGACGCCCCCCGCGTCGTGACGTCCGCGGAGTTCGACGATCGGCTGGCCGACACCTACCACCGGGTGGGCCTGCGCCCCGGGCTGCTGGAGGGGCTGGCCGGGATCGTCGAGCGCCGGTGGTGGCCGCGCGACGTGAGCTTCTCCGACGCCGCCGCGATGGCAGGCGCCAAAGCGCTGGCCGAGGCGGGGGTGGACCCGTCCGATGTCGGCCTGCTGATCGACACCTCGGTGAGCCGGGCCCACCTGGAGCCGTCGGCGGCCGCCGCGGTGCACGCCGCGCTCGGCCTGCCCACGTCCTGCCTCAACTTCGACCTGGCCAACGCCTGCCTCGGCTTCCTCAACGGGATCCAGCTGGCCGCCGTGATGATCGACGCGGGCCAGATCGACCACGCGCTGATCGTGGACGGCGAGGGCGCGCGTCACACCCACGAGGTCACCCTCGACCGGCTGGCCCGGCCGGACGCCTCCCGCGAGGACGTGCTGGCGCAGTTCGCCACCCTCACCCTCGGCTCCGGCGCGGCGGCGATGGTGCTGGGCCGCTCGGACCTGCACCCGGAGGGCCATCGGCTCGTCGGTGGCGTCACCCGGGCCGCGACCGAGCACCACCTGCTGTGCGTCGGCGACCTCGAGTCCATGCAGACCGACACCAAGGGCCTCCTCGACGCGGGCATGGCGATCTCCACGGCGCTGTGGCGGGACGCGGCGGGAGAGTTCGACTGGTCCGACATGGACCGCTACGTCGCCCACCAGGTCTCCCAGGCCCACACGACCGCGATGTGCCGGACCGTCGGCATCGACCCGTCCCGGGTCCCGGTGACGTTCCCGACCCGGGGGAACATGGGGCCCGTCACGATCCCCTTCACGCTCGCCACGCAGCTCGACTCGCTCCGGGCCGCCGATCGGGTGCTGCTCATGGGCGCGGGTTCCGGCATGAACGCCGCCTGCATGGAAGTGGTCTGGTGAGGGCGCACGCCCGCACCGCCGCCGCATCGAAGCCACCCGCCGGGCTGCCGGGGCTGCGCCCGAACTGGTCGCGGTTAATCACCGCGACCGACGACGAGGGGGTCGAGCGCACCTGGCACGTGCTCGACAACGGGGTCGAGGCGACCGTCGGGACGATGCTGTGCGTGCACGGCAACCCCACGTGGTCCTACCTGTGGCGGCGGTTCCTCGCCGAGGCCCCCCAGGGGTGGCGGGTGGTGGCCGTCGACCAGCTCGGGATGGGCTTCTCCGAGCGCCCGGAGCGTGCCCGCACCCTCGCGCAGCGGATCGGCGACCTCACGGCCGTGGTCGACGCGCTCGACGTCACCGGACCGGTCGTGACGGTGGGGCACGACTGGGGCGGCGTGATCTCGCTCGGCTGGGCGCTGGCCCACCGCGACCGCGTGCGCGCCGTCGTCCTCGCCAACACCGCCGTCCACCAGCCCGCCGACGCGGCCGCGCCGTCGCTCATCCGGCTGGCCCGCACCCCGGCGCTGCGGCACGCGATCTGCACCGCCACTCCCACGTTCGTCCGCGTCACCGCCGCGTTATCTCCCGGACTGGACGCCGACGTGCGCGACGCCCTCGCCGCGCCGTACGGCACGGCGGCCCGGCGGCACGCCGTCGGCGCGTTCGTGGAAGACATCCCGCTCGAAGCCGAGCACGTCAGCGCACCGACGCTGGACGGCATCGCCGCGGGTCTCCCGACGCTGGCCGACGTGCCCGTGCTGATGCTGTGGGGGCCCCGCGACCCCGTCTTCTCCGACCGCTACCTGCGCGACCTGCGCGCGCGGCTGCCGCACGCGCACGTCCACCGCTACGAGCGGGCCTCGCACCTCGTCACCGAAGACGCTCCCGACAGCGCGGTCGACGCCTGGCGCTGGCTGCAGAGCCGGGACGAGGATCCGCCGCCGCGGGCCCCGCGTCCTGCCGACCGGCCGCCGGTGTGGGCCGCGTTGGAGACGCGCGCGGGTGACCCGGCCGCCGCCGTGGTCGAGCTCGCGGACGGCCGCCGCGCCATCTCGTTCGACCTCGTGGAGCGGCGGGTGCGCGAGCTCGCCGCGGGTCTGGCCGCCACCGGTGTCCGCGGCGGGGAACGGGTGGCGCTGCTCGTGCCGCCCGGAGCGGACCTGACGGCCGCGGCCTACGCCTGCTGGCGAG
>Ga0247821_10001914_pt1 | contig 11605 bp, 8 predicted proteins | sample 13C_Glycerol_Day_FD_192481 | JGI IMG/M metagenome (GOLD analysis project Ga0247821, IMG submission 192481) | Soil microbial communities from agricultural site in Penn Yan, New York, United States - 13C_Glycerol_Day14 | ecosystem: Environmental > Terrestrial > Soil > Agricultural land | place... | reverse complement strand
GTACAGCCACAGGCCGCTTCGCCGCTGAACCAGCCACAGACCATCGACGGCCAGGCGCACAAGGTCGAAGAGCCGATCAGGAAAGATTGATCAATGTTCGGGATCAGCTTCAGCGAACTGTTGCTCGTGGGCCTGGTGGCCCTGCTGGTGCTCGGCCCCGAGCGCTTGCCGGGCGCTGCGCGTACCGCCGGGCTGTGGATTGGCCGCCTCAAACGCAGCTTCAATGCAATCAAGCAGGAAGTGGAGCGTGAGATCGGCGCCGATGACATCCGTCGTCAGTTGCATAACGAGCACATCCTCTCCATGGAGCAGGAAGCGCGCAAGATCCTCAACCCGCAGAGCGTGACGCCTGAGCCCCCTGCCGCCCCGGTCGCCAGCAGCGAAGCCCCTGCGGCTCCGGCTGCAGCCCAAGCCGAAGCCACGCCGGTTGCCAACGCGACCTCCGAACCGACACAGCCCCCGCGAGCCCCATGAGCGATATTCCGGAAAACGACCAGCCCATGCCGCTGGTTTCGCACCTCACCGAGCTGCGTACACGCCTGCTGCGCTGCGTCGCGGCCATCTTCCTGATCTTCGCCGGGCTGTTTTCCTTCGCACAGCAGATCTACACCCTGGTTTCCGCGCCGCTGCGCGAGCACCTGCCGGCCAACGCAACGATGATTGCCACCGACGTGGCCTCGCCGTTCCTGACGCCGTTCAAGCTGACCATGATCGTTTCGCTGTTCCTGGCCATTCCGCTGATCCTCCAGCAGATCTGGGGCTTTATTGCGCCCGGCCTGTACCGTCATGAAAAGCGCATCGCCATCCCGCTGCTGATCTCCAGCATCATCCTGTTCTACGCCGGAATGGCCTTTGCCTACTTCCTGGTGTTCCCGCTGATCTTCGGCTTCTTCGCCAGCGCTACCCCGGAAGGGGTGTCGATGATGACCGACATCGCCAGCTACCTTGATTTCGTCATGACCCTGTTCTTCGCCTTCGGCGTGGCCTTCGAGATCCCGGTGGCCGTGGTGCTGCTGGTATGGATCGGCGTGGTCGATGTGAAGTACCTGAAGAAAATCCGCCCTTACGTGATCATCGGCTGCTTCGTGGTCGGCATGATCCTTACGCCGCCGGACATCTTTTCGCAGACCCTGCTGGCCGTGCCGATGTGGCTGCTGTTCGAGATCGGCGTGCTGTTTGGCGGGCTGATCCGCAAGCGCAGTGAGCATCATGATGACGCTGCCGACGATCACAACGACCAGCCGCCAGCGACCCAGCCGTGAACCTGCTGCTACTCGAAGAAGCCGACTTCATCGCGGCTGATCGCGTCGTTCTGGCTGATCGGCGCTTTACCCATATGCAGGAAATCCATCGCGTGGCGGTGGGCGACACGCTACGCGTGGGGCGCATCGGCGGACTGATGGGCGAAGCCCAAGTGCTGCGCCTGGAAGGCCACGAAGCCGAGCTGTCGGTGAGCTTTGATCGCGAACCGCCAGCCAAACTGCCGCTGACCCTGGTATTGGCCCTGCCACGCCCGAAAATGCTGCGCCGGGTGTTCCAGACCGTGGCCACCATGGGTGTACCGAAGCTGATTCTGGTCAACAGCTACCGGGTCGAGAAAAGTTTCTGGCAAACCCCTTTCCTCGAACCCGAGGCCATTCGCGAGCAACTGATCCTGGGCCTGGAACAGACCCGCGACACGATCCTGCCCGAGGTCATCATCGAGAAGCGCTTCAAACCCTTCGTCGAAGACCGTCTGCCCGCCATTGCCCAGGGCACCCTCGGTCTGGTCGGCCACCCCGGGCCGTTCCCGCCCTGCCCGCGCGGCCTGGACGAGCCGGTGACCCTGGCGATCGGCCCCGAAGGTGGCTGGATCCCCTACGAGATAGACCTGCTGGGCAAAGCAGGGCTTTCCCCGGTGCAACTTGGCGAGCGCATCCTGCGTGTGGAGACGGCGGTTACCGCCCTGCTCGCCCGTCTGTTCTGACTTCAGTTTTGCGATCCGGCGCCGATGCATGGGCATCAGAAAAATAAATCGCCTCTGCCGATCGCAATGGAGTCCCACCATGTACCGTTGGTTAGCCCAGCACCTGGGTAACGTGAGCGTCAACCGAAAACTCGGCATCGGCTTCGGCCTGGTCCTGCTGCTGACCTTGAGCATTACCTTGACCGGCTGGCAGGGCATCAGCGGCGTCACTCAGCGTGGCGACACACTGGGAGGCGTCTCGCAAGTGCTGGAGGCAACCCTCGAACTGCGCATTGCCAGACAGAACCTCCAGCTCAAGGGCGACGAGGCCGCAACGCAGAACCTCAATAACGCCCTGGCCAAACTGGATACTCAGCTGCAGGCCGTCGAAAAGCGCATTGTGCTTGCAGAAAACAAGCGTCGCATCGAGCAGCAGATCGAAGCCGCACGTCAGTACCGCCTTGCCTTGGGCAATGCCGAGAAAGCCGCGCAGCAGCGCGAAGCCAGTCGCGCGGTACTCGGCAGCAGCGCCGACCAGGCCGCAGCCCTGACCGCCGAGGTCGAACAACAGCTGCTCAGCGGTAGCGACCTGAACCTGTTCAACAGTGTCGTCGGCGCCAGTAAACTGCTGCAACAGGCGCGCTTCCAAGTCCGCGGTTACACCTACAGTGGCAAGGCCGAGTTCCAGCAGACGGCGCTTGCGGCCATCGACCAGGCCACCTCGCAGCTGCAGACCCTGGCCGAAGTACTGCCCGCCAATTACGCTGGCAACCTCAACCAGGCGGCACGTGCTCTGGGCAACTACCGGGCAGCGGTGATCGACTTCGGTACCGCACAATCCGCCACCGAACAGGCGGCACAGCAAATGTCTGCGCAGGGCCAGATCCTGCTGGATCAAAGCCAGCAACTGACCACCACCTTGACCCAGTTGCGCGACGATGAATCCCAGCACGCCAAATCGATGCTCACCCTGGCCACCGTCCTGGCCCTGGTGTTCGGCCTGCTCGCCGCCTGGGCCATCACCCGCCAGATCGTCATTCCCCTGCGCCAGACCCTCAGCGCCGCCGACCGCGTCGCCAGCGGCGACCTGCGCCAGGACCTGAACGTCGAGCGTCGCGACGAGCTTGGCCAGCTTCAGCGCAGCATGCAACGCATGACCGTCAGCCTGCGCGAGTTGATTGGCGGCATTGGCGATGGTGTCACGCAGATCGCCAGCGCCGCCGAAGAGCTGTCGGCGGTAACCGAACAGACCAGCGCCGGGGTCAACAACCAAAAGGTCGAGACCGATCAGGTGGCCACCGCCATGAACGAGATGGCCGCTACGGTGCAGGAAGTCGCACGCAATGCCGAAGAGGCCTCGGAGGCTGCGCTGGTGGCCGATCAGCAGGCTCGCGAGGGTGATCGGGTGGTCGCTGAAGCCATCGCCCAGATCGAGCGCCTGGCCACTGAAATGAACCACTCCAGCGACGCCATGGGCCAGCTCAAGAGCGAAAGCGACAAGATTGGTAGCGTGCTCGATGTAATCAAGTCGGTGGCCCAGCAGACTAACCTGCTGGCCCTCAACGCTGCCATCGAAGCCGCCCGTGCCGGGGAGGCCGGCCGCGGCTTTGCCGTGGTGGCCGATGAAGTGCGTAGTCTGGCCCAACGCACCCAGCAATCAACCGAAGAGATCGAAGCCTTGATTGCCGGCTTGCAGAGCGGCACTCAACAGGTCGTCAGTACCATGGATGCCAGCCGTAACCTGACCGACAGCAGTGTCGAACTGACCCGTCGCGCGGGCACCTCGCTGGACACCATTACCCGCACGGTCTCCTCGATTCAGGCGATGAACCAACAAATCGCCGCAGCGGCCGAGCAACAAAGCGCCGTGGCCGAAGAGATCAACCGTAGCGTGATGAATGTGCGCGATGTTTCGGACCAGACCTCCGCCGCCAGCGAAGAAACCGCCGCCTCCAGCGTCGAACTGGCCCGACTGGGCACCCACCTGCAGGGCCTGGTGGGTAAATTCCAGCTCTGAGGTTAAACAACCTGTGCTGCCATCTCGGGCAGCGCAGGTTGGGACGTACTGATTTCTTTATGGCCTGCCCTTAGCCAGCGCTCCTACACCCATCTCAAATCAGCCATTTTCCCTATAGCAACCACCGAACTTTCCTACACCTTTTGCAGGTCCAGCTCGCTCTTCGTCTGCCGATGAGCAAGGTGCGGCGCCATGACCCACGTCCGGGCGCTTGTCACCCCTCAACTGCTGGAGACCCCCATGTTCGGACCTGTGAATCGGATGCTAGGCAACATGAGCGTCAGACTGAAGCTGACCCTGGCCTTTGCCCTGGTGCTGTTACTGACGCTGTTGATCACCCTCAGTGGCTGGCGTGCATTGGACGACGCCATCCTGCGCTCGCAAAGGCTCGAGGAAATTGCCCGACTCAATGATATCGGCAAAGATCTACGCGCCGAACGCATTACCTTCCGGGTACTCAACGATGCGCAGAGCAAGGCGCAAGTCGAGCAGTCGCTGAAGGCGCTGCATGAACTGCTGACAGCGATGCTGGATCGATATGACGCGCCCGAAGATCGACAGATGATCGCGGGCAAGCTGCAAACAGTGCAGCACTTCACCCAGGGTTTCGTCGAGCTACAGCAAGCAGTGGCGTCGCGTCAGGCACGCCAACAGGCGATGCAAAGCGCCGAGAAGCGCCTGGCGGCGTTGATCGATGACGTGCAGGATCAAGCATTGCAGACACTGCGTGGCGACGCCCTGCAGAGCAGCCAGAGCCGCGCATTGAATCTGGCCGAAGCACTCGCCCGGCATATCGAGGTCGCCAACCAACAGAGCCTGGTGCCGGCCTATACCTTCGAACCACTCGAGCAATTCGCAAACGTCGGCGGGGCTGCGCTCGACACCGCCAAGCAGACATTCGCGCAGCTGGCCCAGCTCCTGCAAAGCCATGGTCTGGGCGGCACGGTTGAGGAAAACCTGCGCTCGGCACTGGCCCGCTACCAGGACAGTCTGGATCAGTATCGCCGCGCAGCAATCGCCGTGGAGCACCAACAGAGCAGCCTGGAACAACTTGGCATTCAACTGCGTGATGCCAGCCGCGAACTGAGCGACAACCAGATCGCGCAACGGGATGCCGAAGCCGCCCGGGCTCAGGTCGTACTGAGCGGCGAAGCTACTCTGGCGCTGATACTTGGCAGCCTGGCGGCCTGGTTGATCACCTTACAGATCACCGCGCCACTGAAACACACCCTGGCCCTGGCCGAGCGCATTGCCAACGGTGACCTGCACCTGGCCGGGACCGTCCAGCGCCGCGACGAAATGGGCCAACTGCAGAACAGCATGCATGCGATGACCCTGAGCTTGCGCGAGCTGATTGGCGGCATCGACCAGGGCATCACGCAACTGTCTACGGCGGTAGAGCAGCTAGCGGCAGTCAGCGAGCAGAGCAAAATCAGGATCACCCAACAACGGGACGAAACCGATCAGGTGGCCACGGCGATGAACCAGATGAGCGCAACGGTTCATGAAGTGGCGCGCAGCGCCGAGCAAGCCTCGCAGGCAGCGACCACTGCTGACCAGCAGGCACAGCTGGGCGACCAGGTGGTTGGTGAGGCCGTGGAACAGATCGAACAGCTGGCCAGACAGATGGATCATTCGATTGATGCCATGCATCAGCTGGCCGGCGAGAGCCAGCGCATCGGCAGCATTCTGGATGTTATCAAGTCGGTCTCCGAGCAAACCAACCTGCTGGCCTTGAACGCCGCAATCGAAGCGGCGCGCGCTGGAGAGGCCGGGCGCGGGTTTGCCGTGGTCGCCGATGAAGTCCGTGCACTGGCACAACGCACCCAGCATTCCACCGAGGAGATCGAACAACTGATCGGCAGCCTGCATGACGGCACCGATCAGGTCACACGCTTGCTCGACAGCAGCAAAAACCTGACCCGCGATAGTGTCGAACTGAGCCGCAAGGCAGGTGAGGCGCTGGGGCAGATCACCCGCACGGTGTCGAATATCCAGGGCATGAACCAGCAGATCGCTACCGCCAGTGAAGAGCAAAGTGCAGTGGCCGAGGAGATCAACCGCAGTGTGATCAATGTACGGGAGGTGTCTGACCAGACCAGAGCGGCCAGTGAAGAGACCGCTGCGTCGAGTGTCGAGCTGGCCAGGCTGGGGCGTCAGCTACAGACGCTGGTCGGCCGCTTCAGCTTGTAACTGTGCCGGTGGGAGCGAGCTTGCCCCGCGATTGCGGTATGTCAGTAACAGCGCATCGCGGGGCAAGCCCGCTTCCACCGGAAAAGCTAAGTAAGTTGCGCCTAAAGTACCTGACGCAGGAACGCCTGGGCGCGCAGGTCTTTCGGGGAGGTGAAGAACGCCTCGGGCGGCGAATCCTCCAGCAACTTGCCGTGGTCGAAGAACAGCACCCGGTCCGCCACTTCCCGGGCAAAGCCCATTTCGTGGGTCACGCAAACCATGGTCATGCCTTCCAGGGCCAAGGTCTTCATAACATCTAGCACCTCCCCGACCATTTCCGGATCGAGCGCCGAGGTCGGCTCATCGAACAGCATCACCTTCGGCTCCATGGCCAGGGCCCGGGCGATGGCAACTCGCTGCTGCTGGCCACCAGACAGGCGCGAAGGGTATTCATTGGCTTTCTGGCTGATGCCGACCTTCTCCAGCAGCGCCCGGGCCTTGGCCTCACGCTCGGCCTTGCCACGCTTGCGCACGACTTTCTGCGCCAGGCACAGGTTCTCCAGCACGGTCATGTGCGGGAACAGGTTGAAGTGCTGGAACACCATGCCGACTTCACGACGGTAGGCGTTGACGTCGGTCTTCGGGTCCGCCAGTTGCAGGCCATCGATGGCCACGGTGCCTTCGTCGAACGACTCCAGGCCGTTGAGGCAGCGCAGGAAGGTCGATTTGCCCGAGCCGGACGGCCCGAGCACAACCAGGACTTCGCCCTTGGCCACATTGGTACTGACGTGATCGACCGCGCGTACCACCTGGCCACGGGTATCGAAGACTTTTACCAGATCACGGACTTCAATCACTTTGCGCAAGCCTCCGCTCAAGCCGGCTGGCCATGTGCGACAGCGGCAGGTTGATCAACAGGTACAGGCCAGCGACACAGAACCAGATCTCGAAGGTCGAGAACGAGGTGGTGATCGCTTCGCGCCCGCTCTTGGTCAGTTCGGTAATGGCGATTACCGACACCAGCGAGGTGTCCTTGACCAGGCTGATGAACTGCCCGGCCAGCGGTGGCAGCACGCGTTTGAACGCCTGCGGCAGCACCACGTGACGCATCGACTGACCCGCACTCAGGCCCAGCGAGCGTGCAGCTTCGCCCTGCCCCTTGGCAATCGACTGCACACCGGCGCGGACGATCTCGGCCACGTAGGCGCCGGTGAACAGCGCCAGCGCCGCCACCCCGGCGAACTCGCGGGACAGGTTGAGCACGGTACCGATGAAGAAGTAGAAAATGAAGATCTGTACCAGCAGTGGCGTGCCACGCACCAACTCGACGTAGACCGTGGACAGGTCACGCAGGGTCGGGTTGTTCGACAGCCGGCAAAGGCCGGCAAACAGCCCGATCACCAGGCCCAGCACGCCCGAGGCCACCGAGATCCACACGGTGGTCCACAGGCCCCAGGCCAAGGGTCCGGCGGCCCAGTGATGGGTCACACCGATCAGGTCGCCCTCGGCAACATCGTCACCACGCGACAGCAGCACACTGTCCAGCTCGACGTCGAATACCTGCTCGGCGCCGCTCTCGTCACGCAGGGTGACGCTGGCCATGTCACCTTTGGGCGTAATCGATTCGATGGTGCCATTGTCGCTGGCGCGCTGGGCGACTTCGGACTGGTAGGCGAAGTACTGTGGTACGCGGTTCCAGCTCCACTCGTAGGAAATCATCGAGGTCGCGTAATACAGGCTCAACGCCAGGCCCACCAGGACCAGCGCGGTGAGCCCGTGCCAGGGCCACTGGGATTTTTTGTGTTTGATCACTTCAGGGGACTTCCGTAAAAGCGAACGCGCAGGGCCAGCCTGCGCGTCGGGTTTCAAACCAGGCGTTACGCCGTGGCCTTATTCCATGTCCTTGAGCCAGGCGGTGTCCTTGAACCACTTGTCGTGGATTCGATCATAGGTGCCGTCGTGCTTGATCTGGTGCAGGAAATTGTTGATGAAGTTCAGGCTGTCGTAGTCGCCCTTCTTCAGGCCGAACGCCAGCGGTTCGAAGGTGAATGGCTTGTCCAGGAACAGCAGCTTGCCAGCGCCAGCCTTGTTCACCGCCACCACGTTGTATGGCGCGTCGTAGACGAAGGCATCGGCCTTGCCGTTGACCACGTCCATCACCGCTTCCTGTTCATTGTCGTAGCCGTGGTACTTGGCCTTGCCGATCAGCTTCTTGGCAACCATCTCACCGGTGGTGCCGAGCTTGGAGGTCAGGCGGTACTTCTCGTTGTTCAAATCCTTGTAGGACTTGATCTCACCCGCCAGCTCCTTGCGGATCAGCAGGGTCTGGCCGACAACGATGAAGGGTTCGCTGAAGTTGAGCTTCAGGTTGCGTTCCTGGGTCAGGGTCATACCGCTGCTGATGATGTCGAACTTGTCGGTCATCAGGGCCGGGATGATGCCGTCGTAGGAGGTGGACACCATCTCCAGCTTGACGCCCATGGATTTGGCCATGGCCTTGAGGATATCGACTTCAAAGCCGACGATCTCGCCACGCTTGTTGGTCATCTGAAACGGCATGTAGGTCGGGTCCATGCCTGCACGCAGGGTGCCACGCTTGACCGCCTCGTCAATGGCGCCGGCCGCCTGGGCGGCATTGACCGCGACCAGCGCGGTGACGCCGACCAGCAGGGTCGACAAAAATTTTTTCAACATCACCAGATCCCCCAGCAAGAAAGCTCGAATTTTATTTTTGGCGCGAACCGTCCTACAGACGGGTGCGAGATATTCGGAGGGGATGCTAACGCATGAGCGCCACGGTACATATAGGCACTGATGACTTTGTTGCCCATTGGTGCCAGAAATATCGCGGATGAATCCGCTCCTGCAGGTACAGCACAAGCCTCAAGGGTTGCACCGTACCTTTAGCAGCGGGTTTACCCGCGAAATGGTCCCGTCAGGCGCTGGCCAATGAAGGCTGCGCCACAGGCTCCGGATGCAGCGGCAACAATGGCGAGTGCGGGTCGTTGGCGATCGACTGACGCCAGACGCCCAGCCAGGCCTCGTTCTTCTCGTCCCAAACGCGGGTGTGCAGACGCGCCAGGGCGACCGGGTCACTGAGCAGGGCCAGGCGAGTGTTGCCGTCCAGGCCAGTCGGACCGAGGTCCAGCGCTTTGCCGATACGTTCGGCACGCAACGACTCGATCGGTGCCGCGACACCATGACGCGCCGTCGCCAGGGCACAGGCCAGGGCGTTCTGCTGCGGGTCGACCACGGCCCGGACGAAACCGTCGTGCATGGCGTGCCAGCGGTTCTCGTGGGTGTACTGATCGGTTGCCAGCAGTTCGTGCGGCGTGGCGTATTCCTCAGGGATCAGGAACAGACTCTCGTCCTTGGCGCGCAAGCCCAGGTGCACCCGACTGGAAATCACCGACACCGGGATCGACAGCATCAGCGAACCGACGATTGGCACCAGCCACCACAGGAAGCTCGGGTTCAGCCAGGCCACCAGCAAGGCCCAGGCCACACCCAGCAGGGTCTGTGGACCATGGCGGCGCACCGCTTCGCTCCAGGGGGTGGAGTCGTCGTCACGCTGCGGCGAGTTCCAGGTCGCGGCCCAGCCGAGGAAGGCGGCCAGGACGAAACGGGTGTGGAAAATCATCCGCACCGGTGCCAGCAGCATGGAGAACAGCATCTCCAGCAACATCGACAGGGTCACCTTGAAGCGCCCGCCGAACTCTTTCGCACCCTTGGCCCAGATCAGGATGACACTGAGCAACTTGGGCAGGAACAGCAGCACGATGGTGGTCGAGAACAGCGCAATGGCCTTCTCCGGGTGCCACTGTGGCCACAACGGATAGAGCTGGCGCGGCTCGAGGAAGTACTGTGGTTCCATCAGCGTGTTGGTCGCCAGCAACGCGGTCGACAGCACCAGGAAGAAGAACCACAACGGCGCCGACAGGTACGACATCACGCCGGTGAGGAACACTGCACGGTGTACCGGGTGCATGCCCTTGACCAGGAACAGGCGGAAGTTCATCAGGTTGCCGTGGCACCAGCGCCGGTCGCGCTTGAGCTCGTCGAGCAGGTTCGGCGGCAACTCTTCATAACTGCCTGGCAGGTCATAGGCAATCCACACGCCCCAGCCGGCGCGACGCATCAGTGCCGCTTCGACGAAGTCGTGGGAGAGAATCGCACCGGCAAACGCACCCTTGCCCGGCAACGGTGCCAAGGCGCAGTGCTCGATGAACGGCTTCATGCGGATGATCGCGTTATGACCCCAGTAGTGCGACTCACCCAGCTGCCAGAAGTGCAGACCGGCGGTGAACAGCGGGCCATAGACGCGGGTCGCGAACTGCTGCATGCGCGCATACAGGGTATCCATGCCCGACGCCTTCGGCGCGGTCTGAATGATCCCGGCATCGGGATTGGCTTCCATCAACCGGACCAGACTGGTCAGGCATTCGCCACTCATCACGCTGTCGGCATCGAGGACCACCATATAGCGGTAGTCGCTGCCCCAGCGGCGGCAGAAGTCGTCGAGGTTACCGCTCTTGCGCTTCACGCGGCGGCGGCGGCGACGGTAGAAAATTCGCCCGAAGCCCTTGGCCTCGCGGCAGACTTCCAGCCACGCCTGTTGCTCGGCTACGGCGATATCGGGATCGTTGGTATCGCTGAGCACGAAGAAATCGAAGCGGTCCAGGTCACCGGTGGCGGCAACCGACTCGAAGGTTGCCCGCAAGCCGGCAAACACCCGTGGCACATCTTCGTTGCAGATCGGCATGACGATGGCCGTACGCGCGCCCGCCTCGATCGGCTCGTTACCGGCACTGCTGCCGGAAATACGGTACTTGTCGCGACCGGTGAGCAGCTCGAGAAAGCCCATCAGCGCGGTCCAGAAACCCGCCGACACCCAGCAGAAGAGGATGCCGAACAGAATCAGGATGCTGGTTTGCAACGCATACGGCCAGACCTGGGTGGCGGTCTGCAGCAGCGGCTGGTGGGTGATTTCGTCGAGATCGACAAACGACCAGCCCTGGTACGGCAGGATGCCTTTCATGTACCAGCCGGCAACAATGGTCTGACCAAGCATCAGCGCCAGCAGGATATAGCGGCGCATGGAGCCGACCCAGCGCCAGCGCGCCTTGGGCAGCTCGCGCTTTTCCGGTGCCGGGGCATTGCGGCGCCCGGTCAGGCGGCGCCAGCCACGGATCAGGATGTTGGTTCGCCATGGCTCAGGAATTACCCGCGTACGGCGAATCGGCGGCGTGGCCTTCAGGCAGACCCGGCCACTGCCATCCACCGCAAGCATCTCGGCGTCGTGCAGGTCCTGGGCGCTGGTCAGGGTCAGGCGTTCTCCCACCGAAGCCTGCACGGCTTCGGCGTCGAAAGTACCCGGCTGGGCCGACAAACGTTGATGCAGCTCGCTGAACGAGGTGCAGCTGGCAAGTTCTGCCCGCTGCTCATCGCTCAGTGGTAAATGGGCCAGGTAT